>LKMJ01000136.1_pt1 | contig 46409 bp, 50 predicted proteins | sample 643391 | NCBI WGS metagenome assembly LKMJ01 (sample SAMN04112250, study PRJNA286221) | soda lake metagenome | biome: soda lake; feature: Kulunda Steppe; material: water; isolation source: sample PL-Br10 brine of Picturesque Lake | place: Russia: Kulunda steppe | collected 2010-07 | reverse complement strand
TGAACGTCGCCCACGAGCGAGAGGTTCCGGTGTGACACGTCGGGGCGGACGGTCACGTCGTAAGGGAGCGTGGCGTTCTCGCCGGGTTCGAGACGGTCGATTCGGGCCGTGTTCGCGGGGCCTTCCCCGAGCGTGACGTCGGCGCTGCTCGATTCGAGTTCGACCGTGAGATCCCGGGCCGTTTCGCCGCCGACGTTTCTGACCTCCGTCTGTACCGTTCCGGTGTCGCCGATCTGGACGTCGCTGTCGATCGCGTCGATCTCGAACCGCGGCCCGTCGTCGACCGTCACGTCGACCGAGCGGGTTATCGATCGGGACCGCTCCTGGACGACGCCGCTGCGCGGCGCGAACTGAAAGGTGTGCGAGTACCGGACCCTGAGATCGAGTTCGTACTCGCCGGGTTCGGCGTCTTCGGGGACGGTGACGGCGATCGGAACCTCCAGACGCTCGCCGTCCGCGATCGACCCGACCGACTGCCGTTCCGTCTCGACGACGATCGGACCCTCCTCTCTGAGTTCGACGTTGACGGCGCGCGCCGTCGTCACGAGTTCCCGCTGTGCGGAGGCGCCCCACCGTATTCGCCCGTCGTTTTCGAGCTGGACGGTGAGCTCCGTGGTACTTCCGGGTGTGAGTGTCGGTTCGGGGGTGTACACCGCGATGTCGGGTTCGCCGCGAACGGACTGGACCTCGTCTTCGGCGATCACGACGCCCGCGACCGACGTGAGGAGAATCAGTCCCATCAGTAGCACGAGAATCCGGGTGCGACGACGTATCATCGGGAGATACCGATTCGTTCTGGTTCTACCGCTGGTGGGACACGGCCGACGGCTGGAGTCGGGTTCGACGGTGAGCCCGAGGCTGTCGATTGATCGAGGCTGTTCTCTGTTGCGGACCGGTTCATGGAGGGTCGCGCGGAGGTACCGCCGCTTTCCATATGAATCTCCGGGATGGTATTCATCGATTGGGACCGGACGAAACGGCGCTCGTCCCGGAGTTGTTCTCTAACCGAACGCAATCATTCGTGACCTGCGATCGGGACTGGTTCGTACGGCTCTTCGAGATACGAAAGATCGCTTACTTCAATCGGCGTTTCCCGATCCCAGCGGTGGATCTGATAGAGGTCCACGTACTCCATGTCGAGCCGATCGAGGCTGTTTTCGAGTTCTTGATCGATCGTCTTTCGGGACAGACCTGACGCGTTTGGGTGGGCGTCAGCTGCGGGCTCGTTGTACACTTTTGTGGCGACGACCATCTTCTCGCGGTCGCACTCGCTGAGCGCGTCGCCGAGAACGCGTTCGGAATCGCCCCACGAGTAGCTGTTGGCGGTATCGAAGAAGTTGATACCGAGCTCGATGGCTCGATCGACGATCTCTTTGCTCTCGTCTTCCCCAACCGACCAGTCCCATCTCGAACTGGAATCTAGTCCGAGGGTGTTACAGCCGAGGCCGATCCGGCTGACGCTCATCCCGGTGTCGCCGAGCGTGGTGTGTTCCATGGCTGGTTCGCTGTCGGCATAGTCGTAAGGTTCTTTCGGCGAAAACGGCCGATCGACGTATCATGTCACCATCTCTTTCGGCACCGGTCTCGTCGGCGCCACTGTCGCGTCCCTGCTCGTTTCGGTCCCCCGTTGGAAATATTCGCTTCAGATATCTCGCTCGATGAAAATCCCGGCGGCGAGAAGGACCAAGAGGACGAACGCGACGAGCAGTACCGCGGCGTCGAAAAAGGCGTACTCCTCGCGGACGAGGATGGCCGTCTCGTCGTAGTATCGACTCGGCGTCCCGTAGCCGATCCACTCGTAATCGGGGTCCAGATTGGAGACGCCCTCCAGAAGCCAGAGGACGAACACCGACACCAGGGCGGTCGCCTGTGCGGTCCGCGGTCGATCGATGACGACCGAGCAGACGAGTCCGATGCCCGCACAGACGAGCAGATAGGGGATACTGAGGAGATGTGCCATCGCGAGCGCGAGCGGATCGAAGGCCTCGTTGATAAGGAGCGCGCCGACGTATACGATGAGCGGAATGCAGACGTTCAATACGGTCAGCGGTACCCAGAGGGCGGCGGTTTTCTGTGCGAGCACCGACTCGCGGGAGACGGGGTTCGAGAGGGTGAGATCCATCTTCCGGCTCTCGATGTCGCCGGCGATCGTGCCCGCGCTCACGTACGCGAAGTAGATCCCGACGAGAAGCACCCAGAAGAACGAGTAGATCTCCGCCGCGACGAACCCCTCGATCGTATGCAGCGCTTCGAGGCCGAAGAAGTCCATCATCCCCTCCGGGAACGCTTCCCCGATCTCTTCTGCATCGTCGGCGAACTCCGGGAATATCGAAAAGTACAGGACTGAAAGCACGGCGAAGACGCCGACGAGGATCACCGATCCCCGGAGCAGCCGTCGCGATTCGTTTCGGAGGATGGCCGTCATGAGCACTCGGTCGTGATGTCGTCTTTCCCTTTCGTTCGCTCGGTTCCGCTTCTATCGACAACCCCGGAGGAGGGCGACTCGAGCGCCATTCAGATATCCCTCCGCGCGAAGATCGCTGCGGCGACGGCGAGCGAGCCCAGAAAGACCGCAAGGAGGATGCTGGCGTCGAAAAACGCGTACTCCCCGTGAACCAGTATCTCCGATGGGTCGTAGTACCGACTCGGCGTGAAATCGCCGATCCACTCGTAGTCCGGTTCCATATACGAGAGCCCATCCACCAGCCAGAGGACGAAGACGAGACCGAGCGCCGCGACCTGCGCCCGTCCGACGCGATCGATGACGACAGAGCAGACGAGGCCGACGCCCGCACAGACGAGCAGATACGGGAGGCCGAGGAGATGTACCATCGCGAGCGCGATCGGGTCGAACGATTCGCCGACGAGACGCGCGCCGAGAAACAACACGGCCATCATACCGACGTTCAACGCGACCAGCGGCACCCAGAGGGCGGCGATTTTCTGTGCGAGCACCGACTCGCGAGAGACGGGGTTCGAGAGGGTGAGGTCCATCTTCCGGCTCTCGATGTCGCCGGCGATCAGCCCGCCGCCGACGTACGCGAAGTAGACGCCGCCGAAGAGCACCCACACGAAGGGATAGATGTAGCCGCCGGCGAATCCCTCGATGGTGTTCAGCTCTTCGAGCCCCAGCAGTTCGAGCATGAACTCCGGGTACGCCTCGATGATCAGTTCGGCTTCCTCTTTCATCGCCGGGAAGACCAGAAGGAACATCGCGGTAACCATGACGAATAACCCGCTCAGTATCAGCGATCCACGCCGTAGCTGTTTGGACTCGTTTCGGAGAATGGCCGTCATGGGCTGTCCGTGGAACTCCCTCTCATCGCGCTCTCGTTCCCGCTTCTTCCCGGTAGTAGTGTTTGAATATCGTATCCAGCTGGGGATTGCTGATGTTGACGTCCTCGTTGTCGAACTGGACGAGATGCTCGAGGAGCTTTTGTGTGTCGCCGGTGTAGGTGAAATGAACCGCGCTGTCGACGATCTCGACGTCGATCATCTCCTCGGTAACAAACGCCGATTCGTCGACGGACGATTTCAGGTGGACCCACACCTCCTTGCCGCTCTGTTCGAGCAACGTCTCGATGTCCTCCAGCGCGACTAGCTCGCCCTCCCGGATGATGCCGACCCGATCGCAGACGCGCTGTACCTCGCTGAGGATGTGCGAGGAGAAAAAAAGCGTCTTGCCGGCATCCCGTTCGCCCTCGATGAAGTTATGCAGCCGATCCTGTTTGAGCGGATCCAGCCCGGAGGTCGGCTCGTCCATGATCACAAACTCCGGATCGTGCATGAACGCCTGGACGATCCCGAGCATCCGCCGGTTTCCCTCCGAGTAGGTCTCGATCGGCTTCTCCAGGGGAGGATGAAACAGCTCAAGAAGCTCCTCGCGTCGCTCGTCGCCGTGCATCCGGGCGAAGTAATCGAGCATCTCGCGGCCGGTGAGCTGCTCGTCGAACCCCAGGGTGTCCGGCAGGTATCCGATGTCGGCTTTCGCTTCGGTGAGCGCACGCCGGTTTCGGATGTCCGCACCGAGGACCTCGGCAGTCCCGGAGGTCGGCTTGATGAGCCCGAGCAAAAGCCGTATCGTCGTCGTCTTGCCCGCTCCGTTCGGTCCGAGAAAGCCGAAGATCTCTCCTCTCTCGACGTCGAACGTGATCGAATCGTTGGCGGCAACGTCTCCGTATCGCTTGGTGAGTTCGCGCACCCGAACGGCCGGCATGGGAGAACTAACGCTCGTCCGTCCCTTAATCGATGGGGGCAATTCCCGAGATGTCGAAGCTTCGCTTCGGCAGGTCGCCGTTCCGTCCCATATGGATTGTCGTCGCCACCCGGCGGTTCTGAAGCCTGTCTGTCGGCACTATCTCTCAATTCGTCACAGAAAAACGATGGACTCCGACGATACTCCCTATCAGACGACCTGATTCGCCAGCCTTTCGCCCTCGGACAGCCGGGAGAGGTTCTCCCTGAGCAGCGTTTCGATCCGACGGTAGTAGGCTCCGGTCGTCGCGGCGGCGTGTGGCGTCACGATGACGTCGTCGAACTCCCAGAGCGGCGAATCGGCCGGTAACGGTTCGGTCTCGAAGACGTCCAGCGCGGCGCCGCCGACCGAGTCGGTTTCAAGCGCCTCGACGAGCGCCGGCTGATCGACGACCGCGCCGCGGGCGACGTTTATCAGGATGGCGTCCGAGCGCATCGCCGCGAGTTCCTCCGCCCCGATCAACCCCTCAGTCCGGTCGGTCAGCGGGACGGTGAGGACGACGAACCGGGCGTCAGCGATCGCCTCTTCGAGTTCGCCCGAGGGGTAGACCGTCTCGACGTGATCGACCGGCGTCGGCGTTCGCTTCACGCCGACGACGGCCATCCCCAGCCCGTCGGCACGGACGGCGACGCCCCGGCCCAGCGTGCCGAGGCCGACGATACAGACCGAGCTGTCTTTCAGACTGAACGGGCGATCCCAGGGCTCTCTCGTCCACTCGCAGTCGTTCTGCCGGTCCCGATAGCGGTGAAGCCCCCTGGCGAACGAGAGCATGTATCCGGCGACGGTTTCACCGACCGTATCGCCGTGAATCCCGGTGCTGTTCGTCAGTGTGACCCCGGCGGCTTCGAGATCTTCGAACGGGAACCGGTCGACGCCGGCCTGAATCGAGTGGATCCACTCGACGTCGGATTCGAGGAACGCCCCGTCGTACTCGAGAGTTACGAGCGCCTCACAGCCGGCGAGTTCGTCCGTGGTGACGATCCGGACGTCGGGAGAGACGTCATCGAGTGCGTCATGGAGCGCCTCCGGCGGGAAGACGGCGCCGACGGAGTCGTGTATTCCGATCACAGAGAGCATGGCGGCCGTTCGACGGCGGGATGGATATAACTACCCGACGGCGGACACTGTCCGACTGCTTCGTCCGACCGCCTCTCGAGCGATGAGCGATGTACGCGGTGAAATCCCGGTTCGGATGCCGGGGTCAGCTTTTATAGACCGTTACGACATCCCCATCAGCCGGTTTGCTCTTCGATCCACGCGGTGAGTTCGTCACCCGAAACGAACCCCTCGGCGAGGCGCTCGACCGCTTCGCCGTTCACGAAGAGGACGAAAAGCGGGACGCTCCGGACGTCGAACCGCTCGACGAGCGGCGGATCGTCGCGGGGATTTATAAGTCCGACGCGGACATCGAGCGCCCGTGCCAGGTTCCCCAGTACCGGTTCCATGCTCTGACAGATGCCGCAGCCGTCGGTATAGAACTCTATCAGGGCGACGTCCGCCTCGGAAACGAACGTCTCCAGCTCCGCTTCGTCGGCGAGGTGTACGGGCCGGTCTCCCTCGGCCGTTCCGTTCGCTTCGTCGATGCCTGCGTTCGTATTGCTCATTCTTTGCAATACTACGTGATACAGCCGTATAACTGCTTCTGTCGGTGGGACCCCCGTCCGTGCTGATCGCCGGGAGTATCGTCGGCGTTCGTGGTTTTCCCGCGAAGAACCGAGACGCAGCGCCGACGGGCGGGCTTCGAACCCTCCGGTTGGCTATGCTACTCCCTGTCGGTCACCGTGGATTATTTATTCGCCGTGTTCGCCTATCGGGACGTTCGATGTCCGAAGCCGCCGAAACTCATACTACAGAACGCCTCTTCTCCGGCTACTCCGGCCAGATACTGCTTTTGATCGCGCTCAGTTCGATGCTGTCGCAGATCGGCTGGTTGATCCTTCCCCCGTTGTTGCCCTCGATTATCGAGGATCTCGGCATCTCCTCGGCACAGGCGGGCTTCGCTCTGACGCTTCTCACGCTGTTCGGAGCCGCCGGCCGGTATCCAGGTGGCCGGCTCGCCGACCGACTGTCGCGGAAGACCGTCCTCGGGTTCTGTTTCCTCGCGTGGATACTCGGATTCTCGATACTCGCTGCCACGAGATCGTATGCGATGTTTCTTTTCGGTGCCGCGGTCGCGGGGATCGGGATCGGGATGTACGTCCCGGTGGCGTTCGCCCAGCTTTCGGATCTCTTCGTTCGGAAACGCGGTCGGGCCTTCGGGCTGAACAACGCCGCCTACAGTCTGGCGGGGATCGCCGCTCCCGGGATCGCGTTCGTCGTCTTGTTGTTCGGCCCGTGGTGGTCGTTTTTCCCGGTCCTCGTCGGGCTCTTCGTGCTCCTTGGGGGGTTTTTTCACGCGGTTCACGAAGGGGAGTACGTCGTCCGGCGGGTCGAACTCGGGTTTCGTGCGACGGTAAAACGGACCGTCTTCGATCCACAGGTTCGGGTCGTCCTCGCCGCCGCGTCGCTGACCTCGTTCGTCTGGAACGGGTCGGTGAGCTTTCTTCCGATCTTCCTGGAGGCCGAGCGCGGGCTGTCCGCCGAGCTGGCCGGCGTCGCGTTCGCGACGCTGTTTCTGGTCGGCGCGATCGCGACGCCCGTCTCGGGATCGGTCGGCGATCGGTTCGGGAACCTCCGGACGATCCTGTTGACGATCTGTTTTGCCGGCGTCGGGCTCTTCGCGCTCACGTTTTCGCCGTCCACCGCCGGCGTCTTCCTCGGTGTCGCGGTGTTCGCGATCGGTCTCCTCGGCTTTTGGCCGGTCATGACCGCCTACATGATGTCGATTTTCCCGGAGGGGACGAGGGCGGGCGATTACGGTGCCGTCGGGACCGTCTATTTCGGTGCCGGCAGTCTCGGACCGACGTACGTCGGATTCTTGGGCGAGTATGCGACCTACACCGACGCGTACGTCGGCTTTATCGGCTGTCTGATCGTCTGCTTCGTGCTCGTGCTCTATGCGCGCAGAGATTGATACTGCCGGCTGTACTTCCGTGAATACTGCGTCGCGTATTTCGACGGCTGCCGGTCTGAAACACCGTATGCTCTCCGCTGCGGTTTGAAATAGGTACAGCCGGCAGTATGAAAATAGACGTCGTTTCGATCAGTCATCGCCCGGGACGCCCGACTCGGCCGTCGACCGCTGGCTGCGCCAGACGCCCTGTGCGTAGGCGCCGACGAACATGCCGGCGATGGCCCACAGGATCGTGACGTTGCCGACGCCGAGGCTGGCGTAGGCGGCCCCGGGACAGATCCCCGAAAGCCCCCAGCCGACGCCGAAGATCGCTCCGCCGATCAGAACGTTGCGATCGAACGGCTTCAGCCGGCGCTCGTAGGGGCGGCCGGTGAGCGGAGCCCCATCACGCAGCCGCGGCATCACTGCGAAGGCGATACCGGTGACGATCGCCGCGCCGAACATGACGAACAACAGCCCGAAGTCGGTGAACTGCAGGAAGTTCAACACGACCTCCGGGCGAGCCATGTGACTGAACCCGAGTCCGAAACCGAATATCAATCCGCCGACGAAGATCAGCGGCATGAAAAGCGGGTGTCTACTGCCGCTCATGGCGAGACCCCCAGTGCCATCACGACCTGGGCCGTTCCGATCGCCACGAGCAGGAACGTCATCACGCCGACGATCGACGTCTTGGAGGCCGAGCCGACGCCACAGACGCCGTGGCCCGACGTACAGCCCTTGCCGATCCGGGTGCCGATCCCGACCAGGATACCGCCGAGGAACAGCCGCCAGGGCTGGACGTCCGTCAGCCAGAGCGAAAAGCCGCCGACGTCGTACAGTTGTCCGGTCGTTCCGGGTTCATAGAGCCCACTCGAGAGGAGTCCGGACTGAAACGTCAACGCGTAGACGAACGCGCCCGCGACGATGCCGAGCGTGAAGACGACTCGCCAGTCCCGCGAGGGGCGGTACTGCTGGAAGCGCGACTGCCCGGAGACGTACGACAGCGTCGATTCGAGGAACGTACTCGCACCGGCGGGAATGCCGGTACCGAGATAGATGACGACGGCCCCGAGACCGACGAGCAGTCCCCCGACGGCGTAGCGACTGATGCCGTTGGGGAAAAGCGTCTCGTACAGCGCGGGATCGATGAATTCAGCTAGCATGCGACTGATCGTAGACGGTGTTAGTCACCGGCGAGCGATTCCTGGCTCGCGGCGCAGTTGTTGGGTCCGAGTTCGAGTTCGAACGCTTCCTCGTCGTCGGCGCTCTGTTGGCCGAGATTGGTGGCGATGATATCTTCATAGTTAGCGGGTCGAGGTGGCATATCGGCGAGGATCAACTCGACGAAATCGTCTTCGCCCATGGTGAGGGCGCTCATCTCCTCTTTGAGCTGGCCGATAGGGATGGTGTAAGTGCCGTCGTCGGCTGGTTCGGCGGCGTCGCTGAAGTGTGCGCCGCCGACGAGGGTATCCTCGGGGAGGGTGAGTACCTTCGTCTGGAGTGACTCATACAGCATGCGTGCGGCGTCGGGGGCGCCCTCGTCGCCTTCTTCGAGGTCGGGCCGGGCGACGCTTTCGACGAACAGCCCGTCGCCGGTCGCCAGCAGCGAGTCGTCGATCAGATAGGAGGTCATTCCCGTAGTGTGGCCGGGCGTGTAGACGGTTTCGATAGTGGCCTCGCCGACGGCGAAGGTGTCGCCATCCTCTGCGAGCGTCATCCCGTCGGCGTAGGTGACGCCGCGGTCGACGGCCGGTTCGGGAATGACGCCTTCGACGCCCTCGTCCGCGAGGGCGCGGACGCCCGAGATGTGGTCGGCATGGATGTGGGTATCAAGGGCGTATTTCAGTTCGGCGCCGTGATCGTCGGCGTCCTCGAGATACCGGTCGGTGAAGGCGCGCAGCGGATCGACGACTGCGGCTTCGGTGCCGTCGACGAGCAGGTAGCCGAGACAGCCCGAGGAGGGACGCTGGTACTGATAGAGCGTGCCGGAGCCGTCATAGCGGGTGACCTCGACGGGTTCGTAAATTTTCGCCCAGCCGTTCATGCCCTCTTCGAGGTGATCGACGTCGTAGCCGCGGTCGGCGAGAGCGCCGGCGACGTATTCGCTGGCGCCGCCTTTCGCACAGAGGACGGTGATGTGCTCGTCCTCGGGAAGCTGTTCGAGGACGTCCTCGTCGATGTCGTCTTCGAGGAACTCGAAGTACGGGATATTGATCGACGTGACGGTTTCACCGTCGATCTTCCACTCTTGGTAATCGCTTTGCATGCGCGAATCGAGGATGGTGACCGGTTCGCCGTCGTCGATCTGCGCTTTGAGTGTTTCGGGGGCGATCGATTCGACGTCCGATTCGGGGGTCGGAAAATCTAGCGCTTCGGGATCCATTACATCCAATCGTATTCGCCAAAGCGACTTAAATGTTTGTATAGTAGTGCGGTTATCATACAATATAATTGTGGGCGGGAAACCTCTAATTGGGCTTGATAGCCTCTAATGTTGTTTTAATGCGCGTAAGACGCATCCTCTTAATCGGTGTATAGTTCAGTTATTCAGGACAACCACAATAACCGACACACTTATGTTCGGGTGGGCAGTATTGTGGATTAACCCCAACACAGGGGAGATACACAATGAGTACGGAAGCAACAGAAACGCTCGATGTGAAAGGACAGAACTGCCCGATGCCCGTCATCAAGACCAAAGGCGCCTTCGACGACCTCGAGGTCGGTGAGACGCTCGAGGTGATCGCCACCGACTCCGGAAGCATGAGCGACATCAAGGGTTGGGCGGAATCGACCGACGGCGCCGAACTCGTCGAACAGACCGAAGCCACGGAGGGCGGCGAGTCGGTGTACAAACACTACGTCGAGAAGGTCAACTGAGTATGAGTACCGATACGTCACCGGGCTCGGAGACGAACTTCTCTCCCGAGGAAATCGCCGAGCTAGAGGCACGGATCGAAGAACTCGAGACCGAACTCGACGACCTCCGGACGGACGTCGAGGACGATCCCCAGAAAATGGTGATCATCGCGACAAAGGGCACGCTCGATATGGCGTACCCACCGCTTATACTCGCCAGTACGGCCGCGGCCTTCGGCTATGACGTCACTGTCTTTCACACCTTCTGGGGGCTCGAGATCCTCCACGAGGAGAACTCGAAAGATCTCAAACTCAGTTCTGTCGGCAACCCCAACATGCCCGTCCCGAACGCCATCGCTGCACTCCCCGGCATGGACCGGATGACCACGCGGATGATGCGAGGCAAGATCGCCGACAACGACGTCGCCTCCATCGAAGAGCTGATCGAAACCTCACTGGAAAGCGGCGTCGATCTTCAGGCCTGTCAGATGACGATCGATCTGCTCGGCTACGACGAGGACGACTTCTACGACGGCGTGACGACCGGCGTCGGAGCGGCCTCGGCGTTCCAGGAGATGGCCGAAGCGGATATCCAGCTTCTCGTCTAGCGAACCAAGCGGTCTCCCGGTGTCTCGAGTTCGCTTCAGGCTCGATAGTCTTCGTTCGAGTCGAGAGTATACGAAACGGGGCTCGCTTTCGATCCGAACACTGGTTTATACGAGGCTCGCTCCCGATCTGGAAACTGTTTTATACGGGGCCGTGACGTCCTCGGAATCGTTTAAAAGGGGGCTTCTGGGCCTTCGTCGTCGTTTTCCGAACCTCCACTGTCGCCCGGGAAGGATGGCGACGTCTGCCCACCCATCATTCCCTCGCTGCCACCGTCCATTCCAGTTTCGGCGTGGACGGTGTCGATCTCGGGAATCTCCTGTGTCATCCGGCTTTTGATCGCCTGAATCGTCATCGGCGAGATTCCACAGCCCGAACAGGCGCCACCGAGCATGATCGTCACCTCGCCCTCCTCGCGGTCGAGATGCTGGATCGCGGCGCTGCCGCCGTGCATCTGGATCTGCGGGAAATTCCGACGCAGGAAGTTACTGATGCGCTCGCGGAGTTCGTCGTCGGTATCGGCCGTTTCGGTGCTCATGGCTCGTCGTATGCGGCCCAGCGGTATGAAGATTTGGCTCCGAATTCCCCCGAACGTTCGTGATGGAAACTATCAATTCTCTATGGGAATACTACGAACTCATACGATATACCATCGGACAGAGGCTTTGATAGATTCGACCGGTAACGGTCCCGCCGAGATTATCAACCGTTCTGTCCGATGGTATAATCCCTATGGGAATGGCCGATCTCCGGGCACCACGTCGGGATATCCGCTACTCGCCCGGTCGATGTCTGACGTGGCTTTATACGATCCGGTGGCTTTCCTCGTCGTATGTACACGCGCCGTCACCTGCTCGTCGCGGTCGGGGCCGCGACGACGGCTGGCTGTATGGGCGCTCTCGGGAGCGACGCCGACGGGGGAGGTTCCAGCGATACTGATCGGGTCAGACTCGAGGAGCTCTCTGTCCAGAACAACCACGACGACGACCGCCGGGTGCTGTTGGCGATCGAGGCCGATTCCGAGATGTTGCATCTCGGGACCTACGACCTCGGCGGCGGTGGTGGAAGCCGGGCGATCGAGGGTGAATGGACTGAGGAGGCGGATTCCTATCGCGTTCACGCGCGCCTCGAGGACGGCGACATCCAGACCGCGAACCTCACCGAAGGCGTCGGTTCCGACGCCGACTGTGTTCGGGTGTTGATTCGGATCGACGCCGACGGCGAACTCGGTGTCTGGCACGGAGCAAACTGTGGTGCCGACGCCGACGATCTCGAAAACGCCTAACTGAACGTCCGTTCGAGCTCCGATTCGAGTTCGTCGGTGTACGTCTCCAGTACCGTCTCGAATCGGTCCTTCGCGACTTCGATGCCGGTCAGCCGCCCGTATGGGTCTTCGGGCAACTCGACGTAGAACGTCTCTCTTTCGTCGTCGTAGAACGGTTCGGACTCGTTGAGCACCTGCTGGTCGATCCCGTGGATGAGCGTCGAATCGTATCGATCGTTCATTCGGTTGAAGACGTCTTTATACGCCTGCTGAAGTTGCGGGAAGAGCTCGACGTACTTCTGTTCGTCGAAGGTCTCGGCGTCCATACCCGACGATTGGGTGGCGACGATTAAAAGCGGGTCGGAGACGGACGGACCCTGACGCGGAGATCCGAAGCCGACCAGCCGCAAGAACGCAACCGATTTGATCCCGACGATCGATCGGCCCGTATGTACCGAAGCGGCCGTTTCGTTGCCGGCCACGTCGAACCGACGTCGGACGCACAGATCCAGCCCAACGGCGTCGATCTAACGCTCGAGGCGGTCTTCGAACAGAACGACCCCGGCCGGATCGGCCGGAACGGCAAAACCGTCGGCGACCGTCGGAGGATATCGGCGGAGCCGACAGCCGGATGCACATCGGACGTCGACGATGGGGAACTGTATCGGCTCCAGCCCGGTGGTTACGTCGTCCGCTACGGCGAGACGGTAGCGATCCCCGAGGGCCACATCGGATTTATATACCCCCGATCGTCGCTGCTGCGGAACTCCTGTATGCTCGATACGGCCGTCTGGGACGCCGGCTACGAGGGGAAAGGCGAGGGGCTTCTGGAGGTCTATCACGAGATCGAAATCGAAGCCGGCGCCCGGATCGCTCAGCTCGTTTTGGCCGCCGCCGATCACGAGAGCACCTACGACGGGAGCTATCAGGGCGAGAATATCTGACCGACGTCACGGTCCCCGACTGGCTCGAATCGTCGACCGACCGCGTTACAGGTGGGTGATCGTCTCGCGAATTAGCTCCTCGTCGGCCCATTTTGCGGGCAGATACGCCACCGGCGAGTCCGCGCCCGCCTCGCGATACCGCTCGAAGCTCTCGGCGGCCTCTGCCGGCGTTCCGGCGGCGCCGAAAGACTCCAGCATCTCGTCTGTAACACCGGCTTCGGCGCCGGCCTGTCGGTCCTCCTCCCAGCCGGACTGGATCGCCTCGGCCTCCTCGCCGAAGCCGAACGACGTGACGGTGTTGGCGTAGAAATCCCCCATCGCACCGACGTAGAAGGCGATGAGCGAACGGACGTGTTCGCGGGCGGCCTCCGGTTCGGATTCGGAGATACAGGTCGGCACCCACGGGGCGACGTCGATGTCTTCGAGCGATCGATCGCCACGGTCGGCGCCGCGCTCGACGGCCTCCAGCGCCGCATCCAGATCCGTACTCGGGACCAAAAGCGGAATCCACCCGTCGGCGAACTCGCCGGTGAGCTGACGGTTGGTCTCGCCGATCGCGGCGAGGTAGATCGGACACTCGTGATAGGTGTCCGTATCGAGCGAGAAGCCGGCGGGATCGAAGATTTCGCCGTCGTAATCGACCCGTTCGCCGGCCAGATACGCCCGGATGATCTCGATGTATTCGCGGGTTCGCCGCAGCGGCCGGTCGAACTCGACGCCGTGGAAGTTCTCGATGACGGCCGGGCCGCTGGTGCCGAGCCCGATGCGGAACCGCCCGTCGCCGACCTCTGCCAGCGTGTTCGCCGTCATCGCGGTCATTCCCGGCGTCCGCGCGTAGATGTTGAAGATACCCGAACAGACGTCGATCGTCTCGGTCCGCTCTAACAGCCGCGTGTGCATCGGCACCGACGCCGTACCCCACGCCTCACCGACCCAGATCGTCTCGAGACCCCGTTCCTCTGCGAGTTCCGCATACTCGAAGAGCTCTTCGCCGCCGCGACTTCCGAGTGTTACGCCGTTTGCCAGCATACTCGGACAGTGGGACAACACCGCGTTGAAGCTTTCCTTTCTGTCGGTTTGATCCCGGTTCGGACACGGTGTCTCATCGGACTCTCGCTAGCTCTCACTCTCTCATCGAACTCTCGCTAGCTCTCTTTTCGTAACCACTCCTCGAGCGTGAACCGATTGTACTCCGTCTCGCCGACCAGTTCCCACTCGCCTTCGTCCCACTCGGGGTAGTACGTATCGCCCTCGTAGGATCCGTGGACCCGGCTCAACACCATCCGGTCGACGTGTGGCTGAAACAGTTCGTACACGACACCGCCGCCGATAACGTAGGCGATGTCGTCGCCGAGCGAGCGGACGTGTTCGGTCGCCGCCTCGACGTCGTCCGCGTGAACCGCCGTCTCGACGTCGTAGCTTCGTTCGGTCCGGCTCAGGACGATCTGGACCCGACCGGGGAGGTCATCGTGCATCGACTCGAACGTTCGTCGCCCCAGGATGACCGGACTGTCGGCAATCAACGCCCGGTACTGGGCTTTATCCGCCGGAATCGACTCCCACGGCAGTTCGCCGTCGCGACCGATAACGCCGTTTTCGGCCACCGCGGCGACCGCCACCAGCTCGATGTCGTCTTCGGGTTTCCCGGTCATCTCCCCGCCGTCTCACTCCCCGCCGTAGCGCTCGCCGGCCGGGATCGCTATCTCGAGCCAGTTCTCCCGCGGCGGCAGCGGGCACTCGTAGGCTCCGCTGTACGCACAGAAGGGACTGTACGCGAGATTGAAATCCAGTGTGAACGTGACGCCGTCTTCGAGCTTTCCGTCGTGATGCAGTTCCATGTACCGGCCGCCGGGATAGGTCTGCTGTCCCGTCGTCTTATCGCGGAACGGGACGAAAAGCGACCCCTCCGATTGATCGACCCGGCGGTAGCCGACGAGGGTCTGTTCGGTCATTTCGCCGCGCTGGTCGGGCAGCTCGAAGTGCAACCGGGCGACTCGTTCGTAGAGCTGCTCGCCGTCCGCGCTCGTCTCCATCGGTACCGTCTCGTTGCTCTCGTCGAGTTCGACCGTCGCCTCGACGCGGTAGTCCGGATCGGGATCGAAATACTCTAACCCGTCGAACTCGCGGCGATCTTCCGGCCCCAGAGGCGATGAGTGCGGTGTCTCGAACTTCTCGTCTTTCCGTTCGCGATACGTCTCTAGCTCCTCTCTCCAGTTCTCGACGTCGAATTCCATACTGAACCTGGGGCGTTCCGACGGATATACTTCCGGACTTTCGGTTCGCGCAATCGCGAGTTCGGAGTCGCCTCACGAGGCCGTTGCGGTCACTCCTCGGCGAGGTCGATCCGTCCTCTGAGCCACGTTTCCGCTTCGGCGAGGTCGTCGCCGCTCGTGCCCCGGAGTTTCAGCCGGTTGTGTCCGGCTTCCCGGTCCGGGTAACAGCCGACGTGGACGCCGAATCGCTCTCTGACCTCGTCGAGTCGTTCGATGAGGTTGGCCTCCGGTTCCTCGGTGTAGAGAAACCGCGAGTCGACGTCCCCGTCGAACTCCTCGGCGACGTCTTCGAACATCCGTTTCATCTCCGAGGGAATCCCCGGCAGAACGTAGACGTTCTCCAGCACACAGCCGGGGGACATCCCCGCCCGATTCAAAAGCGGACGGGCCCCCTCGGGGAGTCTCGCCTCGGCGGCGACGTCGACGTTCAACTCGGAATACTTGCCGGCGATCGACTCGAGATGCCGCTCGACGTCGGCGCGTGCGAGTTCGTTCTCGATGAGGTCGCGATCGAACGCCTTCGCGACGCTTTCGATCGTGATGTCGTCGGGCGTCCCGCCGAGCCCGCCCGTGACGATGACCGCATCGAAGGCGTCGCTGTAGCGGCTCACCGCGTCCGCGATGACGCCCGTCTCGTCGGGAACAGTCAGCATTCGTCCGACGGTCACGCCCCGCTCGGTGAGACGCTTTCCGAGCCACGTCGCGTTCGTGTTCGCCGTATCGCCGGCCAGAAGTTCGTCGCCGATCGTCACTACTGCCGCGTTCATACTCGATTGCATGGGTGCCGTGCGCAAAAACGTCCCGGCGCTCACGCGGTCGCGGCGGCCAGCCGACGCTCGCTGACGTGTCCGAACTCGGATTTCCGGTGACAGGACGGACACAGCGAGACGACGTTTTCGAGGTAATGGGCGTCGAACGCCGCGGTAACCGGCGTCTCGATGAAGGCCCGAACCGGCACGATGTGGTGGACGTCGGGATTGCGGCCCAGTTCGTCCTTCGTCGTCCCACAGACGACACACCGGTAGCCGTCGCGTTCGAGCGCCCGTTTTCTGACCCGTCGCCAGCCTCGCCCGTAGTCGGGGTTCGTTCCACCCCGCCAGTTCGGATGTCCATCGCCGGTGAATTCCTCCGAGAGCCACTCGTATTGGCAGTCGGAGCTGCAGAAGACGTGTTCGGAACGCAGTCGGCTCGGTCGTCGTTCGACCGACGTTCCACAAGCGTCGCAGTCGACGGTTTGCTTTCCACCGCTCCACCGTGGGTTCTTTTCACCACGTATATCTCGCTCGTGACGCCACTGTTTCTCTTGAACACATCGACCACAGTATAGTCCCGGTTTTTCTGAAGGCCAGTATTCGAACGTGTCCCCACAGATTTCACACGCTGTGGTCTCCTTGCCGCCCCGATAATTCGGATTGTTCTTCCCTTCGAACGACACGGCGTTTCCACGGCAGTCTTCCGAGCAGTACTTTTTCTCGTGTTCGGAGTAGAACTCGGTTCCACATCGCGCACACTCACGGTTGGGGAACCGCTTGCCGTGTACACTACTGTGGTGGACACGGAGTCCACGGCTGCTATCAAACGATTCTCCACACGTGGGACAATCCGGCATACAGCGACCTGGATCGCGATGTGGTTTGAATCCTGCGACTGGTTAATAAAACAGAAAAGAAAGTTATTAAGTCCGGGTGCGGAAATCGAATCCGCCTCACAGCCACCACAAGGCTGTAGGATGCCACTACCCCAACCCGGACACGCAGTTGAAACTAAGCCGAGTTGAACGTATATACGTTACGGCTTTTCGCCCCCGTGTAACACCGCCGCACACGCTGTCCGTGGGTTTTTGAGCGTCGACCGTCTACGGCCGATACCGTGGCGATAACGGACAAGATCTACGTCAAAAACCACCGTCAGCTCGCCTCACAGCTGGAGACGAGCTTTCCGAAGAGCGCCTTTTCGGGGGCGACACTCGACATTCTGTTCACCGGCGACGGGATCGCGAAACTCGACGACGCCTCCCGCGACCGCGTACTCGATTTCGCCGAGGATTTCCTCGACTGTGACTGTCAGGGTCATCCCCACTGTGGCTGTCCCGAACGTAAGTTCATCTCGTATCTCCTCGAGTTGCGGGCACAGGGGCTCGGACCCGAGGCGATCGTCGACGTGATGGGCGACGACTACATGCTATATGCGTATCCGGGCGACGTGCTCTCGTTTCTGGACGACGCCGTCCGAACGCTCGAGGCGGCCGAACGGCTGGCGGACGTAGACGATCGCGAGAAAGCGGGCGAAGCGATCGGAACGCGCCGACGCGAGCTGTCGAGGTAACCAGTCCGGAGTGCTCTATCCGAGTCGGAAGGGTTCCTCTTCGTTCTCGTCCCCGTCGAGGTCTTCGAGCTGAATTACGTCTTCGGCTTCCTGTTCTTCGACCTGCTGGCTGAGCCGCGTGACGTACTGTTTGTACTCATCGAGCTGCTCGCGGAGGTGTTCGGCTTCCAGCTCCAGCCGCTCGTGTTCGCGGACGAAGCTCTTCGGCACCTCGACTTTCGGCGGGAAGCTCTCGGCGGCCGAGGCGGTCTCGGAGGCGCTACCGCCTTTGAGTTCGTGCTCCGGGACGACCCGGACCTGGCCGTCGTGAGCAACGAGGGTGTCCACGTAATCGCGGAACACGGCCGAAAGCGAGATGTCCCGCTCCTCGGCGATCTCCCGGAGGGTCTCGAAGGCTTCCTCGTTGACCCGAAAGGAGATCGTCTTGTTCTTGTTGCCCATATCGGTTCTAGTTGGCCTGCCCGTATATATAAGCGTTTGTCAGACACGCGCATGCCGTGGCGGAGGAGCCACCGACCGGCCCGGTTCGAACCGTTTCGATGGGCTAACGAAAAGGCCTATCCGGGCGAACGACGAGGTTCCGACAATGAGTGTCGATCTCGCCTTCGACGACCGGGAACTGCTGCCCGCGATCGCACAGGATGCGGAGTCTGGTGAGGTGTTGATGTTGGCGTACGTCACCGAGGAGGCTCTCGACCGGAGTCGCGAGACCGGGGAAGCCCACTACTACTCCCGCAGCCGCGACGAACTCTGGCATAAAGGCGCCTCCAGCGGCCACGTCCAGCGCATCGAGGAGATCCGCGTCGACTGTGACGGCGACGCGGTCCTCTATGTGGTCCACCAGGAAGGCGGAGCCTGTCATACGGGATATGACTCCTGTTTCTATCGGACGATCGGCGGCGACGTCGTCGGCGAGCGAGTTTTCGACCCCGACTCGGTCTACGAGTAATCGTGGGAGACGAGGTGACGAATATGGCTTCTGAAACCGGCGTGGACGCGGACGCGGAGGTCCTCGAGGAACTGCGACGCGTGGACGAGCGGATCGAGGAGCTCCGCTCGGAACTCGAAGCGGGCGACGTTCCGAGCGGGAGGCTCGAAGCGCTCCGAGAGCTATATCACGACGTCGAAACCGTCCTGGAGCGCTGGGAGGAACGGGCGACCGACTGGGACGACTTTCAGGGATACGTCGAGTTCAGAAACGACCTCAGCGAGACGCTCGAAGCCGCGCCCGAGGATATCCCGAAACGCGAGGCGTTCCGCGAGGCCGACAGTCACGTCAAAACCGGCGGCGTTTCCTCCTCGCTCGATTCGTCGGACTTCGACGCGGCGCGGGCGGCACTCGATCCCGTCCGGTCCCCCGTCGAGACGTACGAGGCGCTCGAGTCGGCCCGCGAACGCCGCCGAAAGCTCTACCGCCGCGCGCGACGGCACGCCGAGGAGCTTCGCGACCGGATCGAATCGCTCGAACGCCTCCGCGAACTGGGCGAGGCGGACCTCGAGGCGCCGATCGAACGGCTTCAGATGCCGATCTCGGCGTACAACGACTCCGTCCGGGAAGCTTTCGATGCCTTCCGCCGGGAGGCGTCCGCCCGCGAGTTTCTCTCTTTCATCGAGCGAGCGGCCCGGACACCGCTGGTCGAGTACGAATCGCCGCCGTCGGAGCTTCTATCGTACGTTCGAGAGAATCCGGCCGGCGATCATCCGGTGGGTAAACTGCTCGAGTACGCCGACTACTCCAACTCGAAGCTCGATCATTACGTCGACGACGCCGGGCTACTGAAACGCCGCGTGGCGACGAACCGGACGTATCTCGAACGACTCTCGGCGGACCCACTCTGTATCGGGTGGCCCCCCGAAAACGCCGATCTTTTGCGATTTCGAACCGAGGAACTCGTCTCGCTCGTCGGCCGCTTCGCCGGGGAATCGACGATCGAGCTGTTACGGGAGATTCGATCGCTGACGCGGGATCCGGAGTACGAACGGCTCCGACTGGCGGCCGAATCCGACGCCGAGCTCGCCGAAGACGAACGGCGGCGGCTCGAAAGCGGTGCGGTCGAACGGGAGCTGTCGACTGCCCGTGAGAAACTCGATCGGTTCGAAGACGCGCTTGCGGAGTACGAGACGTGACTCCGACCGACGCGTTTCGCCCGACGATTTCACGGCGGTCGCTATCGTTTTGATCCCTCGAGGATCGCGTCGGCGAACGTCTCGAGCAACGTCTCGGCCCGTGTCTCGTCTCTGGCCTCCGCGTACAGCCGGATCAGCGGCTCCGTCCCGCTCGGGCGAGCGAGAACCCACGCATCGCCGTAATCGAGCCGGTATCCGTCGAGCGTCGTCAACTCGGCGTCGGCCCTCCGGGCGTAGGATTCGGCCGCCTCGAGCATCGCCGCCCGTTCGCTTCGGTCGGCGTACGTGATGTTTTCGCGGACCATTTGATAGCCGCTGTAACCGGCGACGACGTCGCTCGCCGGTCGGTCGGCGAGCAGTTCGAGGAACCGCGCGGCCGTGTACGCCCCATCGCGAGCGATCCGGTAGCCGGGAAACATGATCCCGCCGTTACCTTCTCCGGCGATCGGTACCGTTGTCCCTCCTTCGGCGAGCTCTTGGATCCGTGTGATGAGATACGTACTGCCGATGGGCGTCAACTCGAGGTCGGCGTCGGCCATCTCAACGACGTCGACGACTCGCTGGGAGACGTTTACGGCCGAGACGACGGCCTCGCCGGCGTCCAGCTCTGCTGCCACGAGGGCAGCAAAGGACGCGTCGCCCTCGATGTGTGAGCCGGTCTCGTCGACGAAAATCGCCCGGTCGGCGTCGCCGTCGTGGGCGATCCCGACGTCGGCGCCGCTCGCGCGGACGAGCCGTCGAAGATCGGCGAGGTTCTCGGCGACGGGTTCGGGGTTTCGACCGGGGAAGTGACCGTCGGGCTGTGCGTTCAGCGTCACGATCCGACAGCCGAGTTCGCGGAAAAACCGGGGGCTCGTGAGACAGCCGGCGCCGTGACCGGGATCGAGCGCGACGGTGAGATCGGTCGCCTCGATCGCATCGACGACCCCGGCGGCCTCCAGACGGTCGAGGAGCTCTCGGACGTACGCGTCGTTCGCCCCGTCGATCGATCGACTCGTGCCGACGCCTGCGTACCCGACGTGATCGAACGCTTCGGATTCGAGTCGTCTCTCGATCAGTTCGAGCGTCGGTTCGGTGAGTTCGACGCCGTCGGCTCCGATCACCTTGATCCCGTTGTACGCCGGTGGGTTGTGACTGGCCGTGATCACGATCGCGGGTATCGCGTGTCGCTCCGCGTACGCCTGTGCCCCCGGCGTCGGAACGACACCGAGACGGCGGCTCGAACAGCCGATCGACGCGAGCGCGCTCGCGGCGGCGTCGACGAACATTCGGCCAGTGGTTCGCGTATCGCGGGCGATAGCGATCGTCTCGGCATCGAGAACTGCCCCTGCGGCTTTCGCAACCGCCCCGACGAACGACGGCGTTATGTCCTCGCCGACGACACCGCGAACCCCGCTCGATCCGAAGACGTCCATGTCTGTTCTCTCTGGTCCGGGTGCTAAAGGGGTTTCTGACGAGCGACGACGCGCTCGCGTGGGGCGAGCGAGCTTTCGACCGGTTTTTGGACCGTTCGGTCGAAATATAAAGGCTTTCGACGGCAGAATCCCCCAAGAGATACATGAGCGACGAGGACATCAGCCTCTCCGAAAAGCGGATCTACGCCGATACGACCGGCGTGACGACGGCGTTCGTCGGGACGGAAAGCGGTGTGGTCCGTGTCTCGATCTCCGATGACATCGTCGGCGAGTTTACCCTAGAACGGACCGGGGCGGTGACCGACGTCGCTGCCGCCGACGGACGGCTCGCGATCGGCACCCCGAATGACGTGTTCGTCCGATTCGACGGTGCCTTTCACGAAACCGAATTCGGCCGCGCGAGCGCAGTCGGCTACGACACCGACGGTGAACTTCTGGCTGCCGGTGACGGTCGTCTCGCCCGGTACGATGACGGATGGACGACGATCGGACTCATCGAGGGGGTCCGGGCGATAGACGGTGGAATGGTCGCCGCCGAATCGGGCGTCCACCGGATTGATGGGACACACGTCGGACTCGAAGACGCGCGAGATATCTCGACGACCGGAACACCGCTGGCCGCGACGGGGACGGGGCTGTATTATCTCGCGAACGGCTGGATGTGCGCGATCGACGACGAGTTCATCGTCGCTGCGAGCGGCGGGGCTCACAGTCACGCTGCGACGAGTGAGACGCTCTATCGACAGCGCGGTCCCGAAAGCGAATGGGCGGCTGTCGAGTTACCGATCGACGGAACGATCGCCGATGTCGCCTACGCCGACCACGTCTATGCAGTCACAGATGACGGAACGTTCCTCGCGGACGCCGGTGACGGGTGGCGATATCGATCGCTCGGGGTCCCCGGTGTCACCGGCCTCGCTGTCGTGTAAAACACCCGGTCGGAGTCGGTGATGCGTTTTCGCCCGATCGTTTATATCTGATGACGGGACCAGCCGGTGTATGCGCTGACCGATCGCCGGTGGTCCGCCAGCGGGAGCGTGGTGGACGGGCCGCCGGGAAGCACACACCACCTGTTCGCTCTATCCCGTAAGCTCTCGGTCTCGGTTCTGCGGGTATCGCTGCTCTGCGACAGCGAACGCGAGCGTGCTGGCCAGACCGATCAGCGTCCCCGTCGTCAGCGTCACCGCCAGATACGACAGCCCGGCGAACGGCAACGAGAGGAAGAAAGCGCTCAGACCGTGTAACACGACGGCGATGGCGACGACGTAAAAGGGTGCGTTGAGATATCGCCACCGGAAGCCGCCGGCCAGATACTCGTCGGTGATCCGGCCGAGTGCGGCGACGACGCCGGCTGCGGCGGCCCACTGAACGGCCCCGTAGACGAACGCAGCGACCGCCTGTATCGGTTCCGGATCGGCCTCGAAGACCGTCTCGATCGCTTCGATCCCACCGACGCCACCGACGACAATCAGCGCCGCAGCGACGACGTACGTGATGAACTGCACCCGTCCCGAAAACAGTCCGACACGGATTCGCTCTAGGGTTTCGTCGATCGTTTCCTCGAGCCCCAGCCCGCGGAAGAGTACGTACAGCCCCAAAAGCGCCGAGATAACCCCGAGTGTCGAGCCAGGGAGTCCGACCATCTCGGCGGCGATCGAGATCGGATAGATGAGGAGCAAAATACCGAGCGGAATCAGGATCGTCCCCCGCGTTTCGGGATCTGCGAGCACCTGCTTGAAGGTGTAATACATCGACTCGAGATCCTGTGCCTGCCGAACGACGACTCGCCGAACACCGTCGATCGGCACCCGCGAACGGATAACCGGGAGCACGCTTTCGTCCTGTGCGCCGTCGGTGACGACGATCGCCCGCACGTCTTCGCCAGTCGAAAGGGACGCGAGAACGGTGTCGACCTCCTCGCCGACCTTTCGGTTCGCCGAGACGTCTGCCTTGGCTGTCCCGGTGACGACGGCCACCTCGACGGACTCGTCGTCGATACTGTCGTGAAGATGGATCCCCTGAAAGCAGACGTTTACGTCCGAATCCTCTGGATCGGCGGTCGCCAGCGCGACGGCGGCCGCTTCGACGTTCTCACGGCCGATGACGGGCGTCTCGAACGCCGTCTTCCGGCCGAGATCGTCGTCCAGATCGACACACAGGACAAGCAGCATCGGTCGTTGTCTACTATCACGTGGTTAGTTAAGTGGTTTCTCCCCGTGGCGATGATTTTCGCCACCACGCAAGTCGCTCTCGCTTCAATCGGTACTCGGAGCGGATCGTTCGCTACCGGTTTAGATACCGCTCGAAGACCCGGCGCTCCCGTAGCATCATATAGAGATACAGCGAGGGCAACAGAAGAAAGACGACCGAAAGCACCACGACGAAGAGTACTGGAGCAGCGGTTAGTTCCGACATACGGGAACGTACGTCGAGACGGTCTTAACAACTTCGAGGGTTCGCTACCGGCTGTCGAGTCCGCCGCCGAAGGCGGAGAGGTCGCTCTGAAGACCGGCTACCAGGGTCGATTTCCGCCGAAGATCGGCTATCGAGACCGGCAGTTGCGGGCATAGTCTCCGGACGGCACCGTGGAACGTTTCGGCGACGGCCGGCTCGTTCGCGAACGCGTCGCGTACCGATTCGCGGACTTGCCAGACGCCGACCGGGGCCCAGTACTCGCTGGTGATATGTCGAATAACGAATACCGTCGCCTGTCGGTCCCGATCGGCGAGCTCTTCGAGGACACCGAGCCTCGCGGCGTAGTATGCGCCGGCAGTCTCCTCGACGTAGGCGGACCGTCCCTCGTAGCCTTCGCTGTCGGCGGCCATATACACGCCACCGTCCGGGTCGGGGTTCCAGACGCTGTCCGGCGCTTTCAACTCCAGCAGTTCGAACTCCCAATCGCCGGGCGCCGCGATGATCCAGTAGTCGTTTCCCATATAGCTGTTGTGCCACACGAGCGTCCGGTCGATAGCGGGGGCGTTTCGGATCGTCCCCCGGAGATACTGTCCGAGGGTATCGTCGACGGCCGTGATCGACCATCGGGTCGGGACGAGCCGTCTCTGTTCGCCCTGACCGAGTGCACCGACCGACAGCACGTTGTTGATCTCATAGACGTCGAACCCGCGGCGATAGAGATACGTGATCGCCCCCTCGGCTCGCCAGTCGTCGTCCGATAGCGTCTTTTCGATCGCCCGCGGCACTGACGGATTCTCCGTTACCTGAGCGGTACTGGCGTTCGCCCGCGGCCCTCGTGGGGCGGCGACCTCTCCGATCGAGTCGCCGAGGTCGAACCCCGGTGAGTCCTCTAACCCGAGTTCGATATCGACCGGCCGATCCGCGATGGCGACCTCTCTTTGGGCACCGACGAAGCCGTCCCAGACGTCGTAAACGTCGACGTTCGACCGACGCGTCGAGTTCAACAGGCCGGTTCGGCGTTCGAAGACGTCGTCGATCTCATATCCTTTCTGGTACCACTCGCCGGTCGTCACGTAGCTGGCGGCGTCGGCCTCGTTGCCGACGGGTGCGAGCAGGCCGGTCGAGACGTTCGGATAACTCGAACGACCGACGAAAACTGAGGGGGCCGTCGATCCGACCATCGTCTCACCCGTGAGCGTCTCCTCGAAGTGGGTCCGTGCGTCGTCGAGGTACTCGGTGACTGCGTAGGATTTCTCCTCGGCGAGTTTGCGACGCTCGATCGACTCGTCGCGATCGAGACCGTCGACATACTCGTCGAGACGCATATTCGAGATTGGATCTCGGTTCCTAATAGTCGTTCGGGGGCGAACTCGGGGATCGGAACAGCTAACACCGCCTACCCGAAGCCGCATGTATGCCGGTCATCGACTGCGACCCCGACGTCGCCCGAGAGCGACTGGAGGGTGCGGGCGTCGACGTCGGGACAGGGAACACCGACCACGAACTGTGGCGGGCCGAGTACGCCGGCGCGACGGCCGTCGCCTACGAGGACAGCGTCGTCGTTCAGGGGCGCGATCCGGCGCGACTCGTCGGGTTACTGGAGGGCGGCGGTGGTCGGGCTCACGTCTACTTCGACGGGGCGGCACGAGGAAATCCCGGGCCTGCCGCGATAGGGTGGGTCATCGTCACGAGCGACGGTATCGCCGCGGAGGGATCAGAACGCATCGGCCGTGCGACGAACAATCAGGCCGAATACGAGGCGCTGATTCGCGCGCTCGAGGCGGCACTGGATTACGGTTTCGAGGAACTCCGGATCAAGGGCGACTCCGAACTCATCGTCAAACAGGTCCGCGGCGAGTGGAACGTCAACGACCCCACGCTACGCCAAAAGCGGATTCGCGTTCGGGAACTCCTCGAACGGGTCGAGAAGTGGTCGATCGATCACGTTCCGCGGGACATAAACGATCGTGCCGACGAACTCGCAAACGAGGCATTTGATGGCTGAGGAGGACTCACTTCCGGCGGAGGTGATCGATCGCATCGCCACGCTCACCCGACGGGCCCGGGCGGCGGTCGACGAGAACGAACGGGCGGCGTATCTCGACGCGCGATCGGAGCTGTTAGCGGAGTACGCCTACGAAGCGCGAGTCAGAACGGACGATACCGGCTCGACGTTGATCCTCTATCCGACCGAGTGGGTCGAGGACGGGACGGCTCGACTCGAACGGATCGAAGACACCGACCGGGCGATCGAACGCTCGCTGTCGGGTCCGGGAACCGGCGAGGACTGGGACGAAATCGACGAACACAACCGAACGGTTTCGGCCCTGGTTCGAGAGCGTCACGGGAACGTCCACGGTGCGACCGCCGCCGCCTTCGCGGACTTTATGAGCAACCACTATTCGAAACCGATCGAGGAGGCGACTGCCCGGGAACGCGAGGAGTTCCGAACGGAGTATTTCCCCCGGAACGCCTGGCCGACCGACGAACAGCGCGAGTTGCTCGATCGAACGATAGAGCTGATTTTCGAGACCATCGAATCGATCTGAATCTCGGCCAAGTTCGGCTCGTGGCGTGTCGAAAGCTCTTTGCGCCCGTCAGACGCAGGGCCGCATATGGCTGGAGCAAACCTCTGGGAAGATCTGGAGACGGGACCGAACTCCCCCGAAGAGATCTACGTCGTCGTCGAGTGTCTGAAGGGCGAACGCAACAAATACGAGTACGACAAGGACATTCCCGGCGTCGTGTTGGATCGCGTGCTCCACTCGAACGTCCACTATCCGTCCGATTACGGGTTCATCCCGCAGTCGTATTACGACGACGAGGACCCCTTCGACGCCCTCGTGTTGGTCGAAGATCAGACGTTCCCCGGCTGTGTCATCGAAGCGCGTCCGATCGCGCTGATGAAGATGGACGACGACGGCGAGCAGGACGACAAGGTCATCGCGGTCCCATCGCAGGACCCCAGATACGATCACCTTGAGAACCTCGAGGACCTTCCCCAGCAGACCCGCGATGAGATCGACGAGTTCTTCGGGACGTACAAGAACCTCGAGCCCGGCAAGGAAGTCGAAACACAGGGCTGGGAGGACAGACAGGCCGCGATGGACGCGATCGAACACGCTCAGGATCTCTACGAAGAGCACTTCGGTTGACCTCCTCCCACGCGTGAACGGGGTGGGATTCCCACGGCTTCGATCGCCGTTTCCGGTCTCTATTTCCGGTTCCGGTGAGCAATGTCCGCGCTTCGGAACGAAACGAAACTTCTTGTAGCCGCCTCTCCGAGACGGGCGTATGGGACTGTTCGATCGGCTTCGCGGCGATGACGGGCCACGGGTCGCCTTCTTCGGAATCGACGGCGTACCGTACTCGTTGATCGCGGACAACCAGGAAACGTTCGAGAATCTCCACGAGATGACGACCGGTGGGTCGATCGACTCTATCGTACCGCCGGAATCCAGCGCTTGCTGGCCCGCGCTCACCACGGGCGTCAATCCCGGTGAGACCGGTGTATATGGTTTTCAGGACCGCGAAATCGGCAGCTACGACACGTACGTTCCGATGGGTCAGGACGTTCAGGCGACCCGGCTTTGGTCTCGCGTCGACAGTGCCGGCAGCGAGGCGACGGTGATGAACGTCCCCGTCACGTTCCCGCCGGACAGGGATATCCAGCGGATGGTCAGCGGCTTTCTGTCCCCGGGTATCGATAAGGCAGCGTATCCGGACGAACTCAGAGCGACGCTCGAAGAGCTAGATTACAAGATCGACGTCAACGCCAAACTCGGCCACAAAGAGGACAAAACGAAATTCATCGAGGATGCCCATCGAACGCTCGATGCACGCTTTGAGGCGTTCAAACACTACATCGAGCAGGACGACTGGAGCCTCTTTTTCGGGGTGTTCATGACGACCGATCGAGTGAATCACTTCCTGTTCAAAGACTACGTCGAGGACGGCGAGTACAGAGCGGAGTTCCTCGAGTTTTACGAGAAGCTCGATCGCTATCTCGGCGAGTTACGCGCACTGTTAGACGAGAAGACGACGATGATGGTCGCCTCCGATCACGGGTTCATGCCGCTGGATTATGAGGTGAAATGCAACGTCTGGCTCGAGGAGAACGGGTGGCTTTCGTTCAAAAACAACGATCCGGACAGCCTCAAAGATATCGCCGACGACACCCGGGCGTACTCGCTCATTCCCGGACGGTTCTATCTCAATCTGGAGGGCAGAGAGCCCCGCGGCTCCGTCCCCGAAGCGGAGTACGAATCGGTCCGGGCGGAACTCAAAGCCGACCTCGAAGCGCTGGAGGGCCCCGATGGGCGCCCGGTCGCAGAGCGCGTCGTCACGAGCGAGGACGCCTTCCGGGGGAAACACGCCGACATCGCTCCCGATCTCGTCGTCATCCCGAACGAGGGATTCGACCTGAAATCGGGGTTCCGCGGCGGCGAGAAAGTGTTCGATACCGGCCCCAGAAACGGCATGCACAGTTTCGGGGACGCCTGTCTTTTCATCGACGACGACGCGACGATCGAGGACGCCGACCTCTACGACATCGCACCGACCGTGCTCGATCTGCTCGATGTCGATATCAACCGCGGCGAGTTCGACGGCGCTTCGTTGCTGTAACCGACGGTTTATAACCGAAGCCGAATCACCCACTCGCGTGTCACCGAACGATCATCACGATCGCGATTCGATCACACGCCGGCTGGACGCCGTCGAACGGGCGCTCACCGAGAACGAACCGATCGAACGGACCGACCGCCTGGAGGAGCTGGAGACGCGGGTCGTCGAACTCGAAGCCGCCGTACAGGCGCTCCGCGGCTACGTCGGCTCCGTGCGAGCCGTCAACGAGGACATCGAGCGGCGGGCCGACCGCGCCTTTCGGAAGGCCGAGGCCGTCGAACGGCACGTCGCGCCCGAGACGGACGCTTCGGACGCCGCCGGCGAGAGCCCCGCGACCGACGACGGTTCGGCGGCGTCGACACCGCTGGAGCGGCTCCGAACCCGGCTGTGATTCGCGTCGTTCTCGCCGTCGCGTTGGCGACTGCGCTCTTCGGGATCGCGTTCCCGAACGTCGAAGCGGCCGATCGCGAGCGAAACACCGCACTCGCTGTCGGCGAGATCGAGTCGATCGATACGACGGCGGCGCGATTGGTCGCCGAGAACGACCCGGTCGAACCGGGGCAAACACCCGCCGGAACCACCGTCGTCGTCGACGTTCCGAATCCGACGTTCGCAGGCGGTGGACGGATACACCTCCGGGAGGGCGAACTGCGGTGGGAGCCGACGAGCGGGCGAAATCACACTGTCGAGCCGTCGGTCCCGTTTCGCCTCGAGGAGCCGATAGTCGTGACCGACCGGATACGGCTCCGGCTCTCTTTCGTCCGTCTCGATGGTCGGGCCGTCGTTTTCGGACGGGCCGAAGATTCGTGTTCGACGCCGCTCCCGGAATCGTGCCGATAACAGGAACGAATCTCCCCGGTTTTTGCTCGGTTAAGGAGACCATACTCAACCGAGCGTCGAGATGGCCTCCCGAACGTCGAGCATCCCGGTCGCAACCGAAAGCACCACCCAGATCCCGACGCCGACACCGACCACCAGAAACAGCGTTAGCCAGCCCGAGATGTATCCGTTGATCGAGAAGACGACCGCCGACATCACGGCCGTGATCAGCGTTATCGAAACCAATTGCTTCGTGAGGTACCACGGTCGCAAATCGAGTTCCAGCGAGACGATATAGAGGTTCGCCGCCGTGTACAACCCGTAGGTGATCGCCGTCGCTATCGCCGCCCCGACGACGCCGAATATGGGGAGCAAGATAACGTTGAGTATCACGTTCAACACGGCCGTTATCCCCTTGAAAATAGCGCGTTCCCGTGCCCGCCCGAGATAGTTCAGCCCGTTATCGGTCAGCTTCGTGATCGCTTTAAAGACGACGTACAGGCTGAGTACCTGTAGCACGATGATCGCGCCGCTGTACTCGTGACCGAACACCAGTCGGATCAGCGGGCCGGCGACGAGGACGATCCCCGCTGCGGCCGGAATATACAGAAGGAGGCTGTTCACCAGTGTGATCTCGTAAATCCTCGAAATCCGATCGATGTTCCCCGAGGCTTTCTCGGACCCGAACATCGGAGAGAGGGTGAATCCAAGCGCCGTCATCGGCGTCTCGACGAGCTTGACGACACGGTCGCTGATCACGTAGAACCCGACCTCGACGGGCGTCAAAAAGAAGCCGACCAGAAGCGTGTCGATTCGCTTGTCCAGCACGTCAGCCGAGTTCGTCGCCGTGAGGGGCACGGCGTACTCCGCGATCCGCCGCCGAAGACCCGACTCAACCGAGGACCCGGTGTCGTGGAACTTCCGGACCCGAATGAGGAGATAGACGGACCCCAGAGCGACGGTGAGTACCGAACTGATGACGTATCCGACGTACGCACCCAGCGCACCGAAGCCGGCCAGCACGAGCCCGAGGGCGAAGAGCAACCGGCCGACCGGCTCGACCATCTTCATGATCGCCACGAACTGGATCGCTTCGAATCCCTGCAGAACTTTGATCAGGTAGGTCTGTACCGTCCCGACCGCGAGAAGAACGGTTCCGACGACGAGAAACGTGGCGAGTTCGGGCTCCCCGAGTAGATCGATAATATACTGATAGCTTATGAATATTCCGAGACACGTAACCGTGATCGCACCGAGATTGAGTAATAACGAAAACCGGACGATGTGAGGTATCTGTTCGGGCTTTTTCTCTTTGAATTCCGCGACGTAGCGTCCCGCTGAGCCCGCGATTCCGAGCCGTGCGATCAGTTGAAAGGACGCGAATATCGTAAGCGCCAGCATGAAGACGCCGTACCTTTCGGGCTGAAGTAACCGGGCGAGCGCCGCGATGAGCACGGCTCCGGCGATCGCCGAGACCGTTTTGCTGAAAAACTGTGCTTTGAATCCGGAGACCAGCTCCTCGACGCGACTCATATGTGACAACAGTTATAGCTGGTATGTTCACCGGATCGGCCGATCTGTCTCTTCGATTTGTGGCGGTTCCATCCCATTACATTATGTCCGAATCAGCGGTAGATGCTCGTCGAAGCCGATTCCCGTTCGATCCGCTCTACGCACTGTGTTCGGTCCTACAGAATTGGATTGAACGTTCTTTCTTAGTTATGTAGACGATACCCGGCGTGGTCGCTGTTCTCACACGCCGCTCCGCGAACGTGTTATCGCCGAACCGTCGGGCGGTATGTAACTCTTAACTAACTGTAACCGGCCGCAAGAACGGACAGCGATGATGCCCTGGGAGCACGCGATAATCGGGTACGTCGGATATTCGATTCTCGCTCGAATCGTCTACCGCGAGCCACCGACGGCGGTCGAGACGGCCGTCGTCGTCTTCGCGTCGCTGCTTCCGGACCTGATCGATAAGCCGCTCGCCTGGCAGTTCGACGTCTTCGCCAGCGGCTACGCGATCGGTCACTCGATCTTCGTCGCCGTCCCGGTCTCGGTCGCCGTGTTGCTGTTTACCTGGCGATACGGGAACGAACGGAACGGGATCGCCTTCGCCACCGGCTACCTGCTTCACCTCCCGGCGGACGTGTTTCCGAGGTACATCCGCGAGGGCACGCTCCCGTGGCACCGAATCCTCTGGCCGGTTCGACACGAGGGATCGGGGTACGAGACCGGGTTCGGCGGGGAGTTACGGGAGAATCTCGCGTTCTACGCCCGTTGGTTCGGCGAGCAACTCGCTTCCGGCAGTCCCGAACCGTACTTCTTCGTCGTCGTCGGGGTCTTGGGTTTCGGCCTGTTGCTGTGGATCGCCGACGGGATGCCGATCGCTCGCGAAGCCTACGTCGCGTTTCGGGAAGCCCTCGAAAAATAGACCGACGGTTCGATCGGACCCCCCGAACGGGAATCCGGTGTAGACGATTTCTCCTTCGTCGCGATCGGCTCAGACGCCGATCAGGCCCAGCCTTCCACCTGGGCGGTGTAGTTCGTCTTGACCCAGTCGACGATGTCGCTGTCGGGGATGTCCAGGGAGTGAGACGTCTCGTCGTAATCGGGATACCCGCCGACGTCGTCCGGACTGTCGATAATGCCACCGTTACCGTCAAGTCGCTCGGTGATCAGCCCCTCCTCGTACGGCGCGCGTTCGGCGGGGCGCGGGCCGGCGTTCGTCTTTACGAACTCCTTCGTCTCGGAAGCCGGGAGCACGTCTTCTTCGAGATCCAATCCGGGCGGCACAAGCGGCGGTTCGTCCAGGAACTCCTGACCTCCGTCGCTCAGGTCCCGTCGATTGTCATCGTAGATTATATCCTCGAGGTACACGTATCCACCATAGTTTATGAGCGAACGGTCGTAATCGTCGGGTGTGTCCGGACCCGGCTCGTAATGGAGTCCTTTCCACGTGTGATCCTGGTCTTCGTAGGACGATCCGGCGAGGTTGAGGATGTTTCCGCTACTGCTCGTCCCGTTCGGGTCTTCCGCGTAGTTATACACGTAGTTGTTACACATGACCGATTCACAGCGCATCATCGGCACGCGGCGAACGTGGTGGGCGTAGAGGTTCCCTAACTGAACGTGCTGTGACGTGTATTCGGTCGCCGAGAACATCCCGCGAGCGCGGTAATCGTCGTGGTAGTCGTTATCGTGTAGTCCCTCGGCGATTATCGTATTGATAACGGACGGCCGTTGGGCAGCCGGTTGATCCGGGTCGGTGGGACTGCTATCTCTCGTAATCCCGATGTTCTCTTCGGTGGCCCACGCCGCCGTACAGTGATCGAGCATCACGTCGGACGTTCGGTGATCGATGTCGATCGTCGAGTCGTACTCGTCCAGTCCCTCGTCCCCCTGGAGGAACGAGATGTGACTGCAGATCTGATTGTTCCCCCGGAATCGGGTGCGACACTGGGCGATCGTGATCCCCGGCCACGGGGCGGTCTCGCCCGCGAACCAGAAATTATCGTCCCGAATCCGCCAGTTGTGTCCGGGTACTTCGATCACGCCGCCGACCTCGAAAACGACGACGGTCGGGTCGTCACCGGCGCTGTCGATCGCTTCCTCCAGCCCGCCGGACCCGCCATAATCGAGCGTGGTCACCGTTTCGACGTTGAGATCGCCGTTCGCGTCCGCGTCATACAGCCACGACGTGTCGGTGAACGTCTGATCCCAGCTGAACCCGCCATCGCCGCCGCTATAGTTTCCACTGCTGGTCGGGCTGTCGGTGTCTATGAACTGTCCGTCCTGCCGTATCTTCGGCGTCCCCTGCTTCCAGGTACCGCCTTCTCTGAAGTAGTATGCCATTTGTTTTTATGAGGTGTCGATCCACAGTGCTCGCGGGCTCACGTCGTCGAACTCTTCTTCGGGGTCGCGCGGCCGCATGTAGATCTCCTCGACGTCGCTGGACCACGGACTCATGATGCGTTCTTTTTCGGAGCCGACGAGCCAATCGAAGAAGTAATACCAGCTTCCGGCCGGCTGGCTTCCCGACGCGGAGGTCGCATTGAGCACACCCTGGAGGAACTCGATGTCGGGATCGGTGTAGACCTCCTCCTCGTAGTCGGCCACGCTCCAGTCGCCATCGCGCTCAAACCGGCGTCGGAGGGGGATGTCCTCGCCGTTCGGCTCTCCACGCTGGAGGACGTACTCGTCGTTTTCGTCGGCATCGGAGGAGCCGGACTCGGGGACGGTGAACCCGAGCTCGACCCGTTCGGGGCCGCCCGATAGCGAGACCGTCGTCGAATCGACGATCGTCGGGTCGTCGGCTCCGTCCTCGAACTGTCGGAGCTCGATCGTGAGATCGGGGTTCGAGACGTCGCTCAGATCGGAGTCGACGATCACGCTGTCGATGTACAGATCCGATGCCGAGAACGCGACCCCGTATCCGCCGTCGGAGTAGCCGTTCGCGTGGTGGCTCCCCTTGACCAGGGCGCCGACGTTCCGTCGCGTCGCCGAGATCGCACCGCTGTTCCCGTCGCCGCCTTCCGTCGACTCGAGGCCCTCATAGAGCTGGTGGATGTCCTCGTCGATGTCCTCCCAGTTTTCGTTTACCGGCTCGTGCCAGTTCGTTTCGCCCTCTTCCGGAATGTTATACTTACGGTTTTCAGTTGTATCCGTCATTGTGACTCGAATGTTGTCGTCTGCTCGTCGGTTTCTCCAAAGTAGCTATACACGACCAGGTCGACGGTATACTCCGTCGACTCTCCGCTTGCCCCGTGCGGGATCCGTTTCGTTTCCGTCTCTTCTGCGGTCTGCCCGCTCAGATCGTACTTCCACGATTTGAGTTCGCCGTCCGGACCCGAGAGCGTCAACAGCGCAGCGTACAACTCGGAGTCGTCGATCGACGCCTGCCAGCTGAGCTCGGCATCGACGTGTGGGTTATTCGGGTTACTCACGTCCTCACCGGTCAGTCGCTCTATCTCCGGAACTGCCTCCCTCTCGTCGTGCTCTTCGTCTTCGCTTTCGTCTTCGTCGTCTCCTTCGTCCCCGTCACCTATCTCTTCGCTTTGCCCACCGTACGGTCCGGCACCGTATTCAGACGTCCCATATCCGTGTTCTTCGGCGCTCGCGGCCTGTGCCGTTCCGACCGCGACCGCGGCCGCGGCCCCGACGGCGCCTAGATAGCCCCGTCTGGTAAATCGGACGCCCGACTCGTCGTTTTCATCGCTCATCTGTCCCTCTGTTCGGGGGTAAGCCTTCCATTATTGCTGACCTGTCCATTATGGCATGTCGCCATATCTCGGTAACATCCACCTACTGTAAAATCATTTTTCGCGGATTTATCGCAGAAAAATAACGATTGGTCTCCGAATACAGACGGATCGAACCGCCTTCCCTACCACATACCTAGCGTTTACTAACGGAATTTTCTCCGGGGAGAAGGAGCACCCTTCCGAACCGAACTGTAACCGGGGCTGTGGGGCGATGCGCGGTAGGATACGGATAAAATTGATATGGTTATGCTACTGATCCCCATGCGCGTCTCGCTGGACGCTGTCGTCGCTGAAACGGTAGATTACCGGCGTATGGCGCACCGAAATGGTCGGCTACCGTCGTTTGGAACGCCGATACCCGATCGGTAACGTCTGCCGACTGGCCCAGAATCCTTCCGGGAGTGAAACGGCCTCGAACGGTAAGAGAAAAAGCACCGCTACCAGACGACGACTGTCCGTATCAGTCGTTGGCAACATCTGCCGTCACGGTGTCGTCCGGTTTCATATTCTCGCTTGGGCCCCCCAGTACGACGTCTTTACCCTTCCGGAGCACCTCTCCGACAGCGCGGGCGAAGGGGAGTGGATCGTCCAGCCGGAGATCGTCGAATCGCGGGTCCTCGTAACACGACGTCGCCATCTCCCAGACGGTCCGGGGAACGGACGGTCGATCGACGATCGGCGAGGAATCGGTGAAGAGACTCTTGAAGTACATCACCTCCCCGTAGAGCTGGTGGGTTCCGATATCGACTTCGTACTCCGGATCGATCTCCTCTGTGCGATCGGTGGCGTGTAAATAATAGTACCACGGGAAATCCGCGCCGGCCCTGACGGCACATGGAACTGACTGCCAGAGCCGGGGGTTGATCTCCGTCAGATAGAACTCCCCGGTGTCTTCGTGTTTCATGTACTCGATACAGGCGAGCCCGTGGTAGTCCATACTTTCGAGCAGTTCGCGACCGACCCGCTCCAGCTCGGGGATATCGGTCGATTTCCGGTAGACGCCGCCGCCACCGGTGTAGGAGTTACCGCGGATCTGTCTGTGCTGAAACGTCGCGAGCGGCTCGCCGTGGTCATACAGTGCACCGAAGAGATACTCGTGACTCGACGGGATGTACTCCTGGACGATGGGTTCGTGGCCCATCTCTCGCCTGATCTCCCGCTTATCGAGTTCTTCGTCCGCCCGGAGGTGTACGATCGTCTTTTCGACCACGGATTCTCGCTCCGGGCAGGAATCGATATACTCGCTCGCGAGGATGTTGTACCTGGACTTCACGATTCGCGGGCGCTCGGCGTCGGTGGCCTCGGACAGAAGCTGTGTGTCCGGAACCGGGACATCCGCGTCCTCGGCGGCGGCAGCCAACCGGGCGCGATCGTGAACCGTCCGTAACGTCTCCATCGGCGGTGTCACGAGCGAGACGTGCTCTTCGAACGCCGCCCGATAGCGGCTGAAGAGGTACGTATCCCGCGCGCGAGTCGGAATGATCGTTTTGACATCCGGCCGGGCGGCGATCTCCAACAGCGCGTCCCGGTATTCGAGCAAATCTTCCTCCGGCGACGGGACCCGTATCGTCTCGTTACAGAAGCGGGAGCCGGCCGCGGGGACGTTTTCGTACTCTGAGGCGACGACCGCGTTGATACCGTGCTGAGAGGGCGAACGCATACACGTGTATCCCTTGGATTCGAGCCCCATCGGGACGAGGACGCTTTCCCGATTGCTTGCGCTTGGCATACCACCTACTTCACATATTTATATAATTAGTATGATTCAATTACCTCGGAAATAGACGCCGTCGTTCCGTCGAACCGCGACGACGTGTCGGGTGCGACGCCCGGACCGTTTACCCCCGAATAACGCGTAATAGAGTCGGTAAATGTACGATTAACTACGGCGACACCACTGCTTGACCGACGTAGAACTATGCGTGTCAGTATTGTCGGCAGCGGCTACGTCGGAACGACCGTGGCGGCGTGTCTCGCCGACGTCGGCCACGAGGTGTACAGTATCGATATCGACGAAGCGATCGTCGAAGCGATCAACGACGGGGAGTCGCCGATCCACGAACCCGGAGTGGCGGAACTCGTTTCCGAACACAGCGGTAGACGGCTGTGGGCCCGATCGGAGTACGACGTCGTCCCCGAGACCGATCTGACGATGCTCGCACTGCCGACACCGAGCGAACCGGACGGGAGCATCGATCTGCGCGCGATGAAAGCCGGCGTCGAATCCGTCGGGGCGGCGCTTCGAAACGCGGACGGCTACCATCTCGTCGTCGTAAAGAGCACCGTGGTCCCCGGAACGACCGAAGAGACACTGCGGCCGATCCTCGAGTCCGCCTCCGGGAACACCGACGGCGAGGGGATCGGCCTTGCGGTCAATCCCGAGTTCCAGCGCGAGGGTTCGGCCGTCGAGGATTTCATGACCCCGGACAAGATCGTCTTCGGGACTGACGGCGACGAGCGTGCCCGGAAACGGCTCGATCGCCTGTACGAACCGATCGTCGAGGGCGGAGCCGTTCCGGTCCTCGAAACGGGGCGGCGGGAGGCCGAGATGATCAAATACGCCAACAACGCCTTCCTCGCCTCGAAGGTCAGCCTGATCAACGAACTCGGGAACATCTGCAAGGAATTCGGCGTCGATTCCTACGACGTCGCCGAGGCGATCGGCCTCGACGACCGCATCGGCGAAAAGTTCCTTCGAAGCGGGGTCGGTTGGGGCGGCAGCTGTTTTCCGAAGGACGTCGACGCGATCAGACACGCCGCCGAAACAGCGGGTTACGAACCGGAACTTCTCGATGCGGTCGTCTCGGTCAACGACAGACAGCCGGAGCGGCTTCTGGAGTTGCTCGAAGAACAGACGGAGGTGGCCGACGCGCGAATCGCCGTCCTCGGGCTCTCGTTTAAAGCCGGGACCGATGACATCCGAAACTCCAGAGCGATCCCGGTCCTCGAGGGGTTGCTCGAACGGGATGCGACGGTCGTCGGGTACGACCCGGTCGCGAACGAGCGAATGCGCGAACGCTTCCCCGAAATCGAGTACGCCGACTCGCCAGAAGCAGCTCTCAGGGGTGCTGACGGTGCGGTCGTCGTCACCGGCTGGGAGGAGTTCGCCTCGCTCGAGGCGGCGTTCGACGCCATGGCGAACCCGGTCGTCGTCGACGGCCGGCGAATCGTCACCCCCCGTGCGGGAATGACCTACGAGGGGTTGACCTGGTGACGACGGACGATCCGTGCGATACGGACTGGGCGATTCGGCGGGTCGCACACACCGGGTTATGAAACGTATTCGGTAGTTTATGCTGAGATTACTTATTGAGCGGGATATGCAAGCCCGTGGCATGTCGAGCCAGACCGATTCCGTGACGACTCCACAGATCGAGTTCCGCCGGAGTGCCAAAGCCCTCATCACCGTGTCGGGGCGGGTCCTCCTGATCAGAGAACAGCACGCGGACGGCTCGACGTTCTGGACGCTCCCCGGCGGTGGGCTGGATGTCGGCGAGAGCTACAGCGAGGCGCTGTCCCGGGAACTCGCCGAGGAGCTTCGGTGTCTGGCGACGATCACCGATCCGCTGACCGAACTCTGGTATGCCCACACGAGCGATCAACACCGGCTCTCTCTGTGCCGAATGTTTCGGTGTGAGCTCCGCTCGTCGGTGACGCCGAACCCGAAGGAGGGTGTCTTCGAGTGCCGGTGGGTCTGTCCCGACGATCTCCCTCCCAAAACGCTGTTGCCGATCCAGTACGTGATCGAACGCGGTATCGGTGACGGCGAGCGCCAGTCGGTCGGCTCGTACGGGCTGTTGTAACGATCTACCGCGCCGTGTCCCTACGGGCCGACATTGTGCGGTGAGAGATTGCAACGATCCGTACCGAACGTATAAAACGTGGCATTATACCCCGGAATCCGTGCGGCGGCGGCTTTCAGGCCATCATTAGCGAGCGTATACTTAATAGCTGAATCTCTGTGTTGAGACGACATGGGACGCCGAGATGGGGACGCCGGCGAGGGTGGAGACGGTGGGGTCCTCGAATGGATCGACGACGTCGAAAAATGGGATGAAAAAACGCGTCGTCAGTTCCTCGCCGTGCTCATCGCGACGGTTGTGGGCGTCCTCACGACGATCATCCTATACATCCAAGGTATGTTCGAACCATTGACCCAGATCGACGATATCGACGAGAAGCCGGGCGATCCTCCGGTGAACGTCTTCGTCCAGGAATACGAAAACGAGTACAGAGCCGCCGACGCAGAAGGTAACGTGATCGAGTCCGGTTCGGACGGGTGGGCGGTCCTCGAGGCGGCCGTCCGGACGGTCCCGCCGGAAGCGACGGTTTCCGTCAACGGGAGATACCGGGCGACTTCGACGATCGAGATCGAAAAGCCACTGCACCTCGATGGACACGGCGCGACGATCTCCCTCGATGAGACCGTCGAGGAGGTGTTCAACTTTCACGGCGACGAGCGCTATCAGACCGAACTCACAGAGCGGGCCAAGACGGGTGCGCACACGGTCGAGCTGGACGCGGTTGATGATATCGAGAAAGGTGACATGCTCCTGTTCGAGGACACCGAGGCGGCCGGCGTCCTCGGCCGCGGACAGCCGCCCGGAGAACCTCACAGCGTGCTCGAGGTCGACGGGAGGACGGTTACCGTCGAAGATACGATCGTCTGGAAGGGTGGATATCCGTCGGGAACGCGCGTGTACGTCCTCGATCCGATCCAGATCCGCTGTTCGGGCTTCGAACTGCACGGGCCCGCCAAAGACGGATCGCACACCGGTATCATAGCACGGTCGTGCCGGGATTCGGTGTTCGAGGAACTACGGCTCGATACGTTCGGAAACCGCGGCATCGCCTTAGAGGGGTGTGCGAACTCCCGGATCAGAGACTGTACGGCTCTTCAGAGCTCCGACATCGACTCGGGGGATGGCTACGGGATTCAGGTTCGTGCCGGTTGCCACGATATCGTCGTCGAAGGCTGTACCGCCAAGGAGTGTCGACATCCGTTCTCGGTCACGCCCGCGGGTCCGCGGGAGGTCGCATCCCGATCGATTATCGTCCGCGACGGCTTTTTTTCGGCCGACGGATCTGCCGCGCTCAACTGTCACGGCGGGTCGGCGCACGATATCAAGTTCAAGGGTTGTATGGTTCACACGTGGGGGGAGGCGGGTGTTCGAACAGGCGCTCAAAAGACGAGCGTCTCGGGCTGTGAGTTCAGAATGGACGGCCACCACGCCGTCACGACACGCAACGACGGACAGGACATGATTATCACCGTCACCGATACGGATATTTACGGTGCCAGCAACGCGGTCGAGCTCGATGACGACGACGATTACGAATTCTCCCCGTCGTGGAAACTCGCCCACCTCGAGGGTGTGCGTGCGAACGACTGCAATCGGTTTTTCCAGCTGAACAGCGGTAGCATCGACCGCGTCGAAAAGCTCGTGATCAGAAACTGCAGCTGGGATACGGTCCGGGAGGCGGGGATCCGTCTCGGAAACCGACTCGAGGGCGGGTGTATCGAGGGCAACAGCTTCGGCAACGCGCCCAACGATTCTCACATCCGCGTTCGAGGTAACGAGACGGCCGACGTCAGGAACCTGCACATCTCGGGGAACCGCTTCGAACAGTCCTCGGGAGACGAGACGTTCATCCGATTCCCACACACCACACAGTGTGTCATCTCGAATAACAAATTCGAGGCGAACTCCGGTGGACGACTCTATGCCGAAGATGAGACTTCGACCGGCAATATCCTCAAAGACAACACGTACTTCTCGCCGAACGCGTCCGGGAATACGATCTTGGACGACGGCGGTGTCCTCGTGGAAAACAACCACTTCTACGATACGGAAAACAGCGGCTGGTCCTGATTGGCCACGGTGGAGGCGATCAGTCCCCGCTTTCTTCGACGTAGTAACAAACGCTTACTCGGAGCAAGCGATCACCGCTGTGAGCCGACGACGATCCGTGTGATACATCGGATGGGGACGCTCGCCGTCGCGCGTCTCGACCGCTAAATCATCGAGACCGGGCCACGAAATCGAGCGCCGATCTCCAGTATCACCCGAGCGGTATATGGAACATAACAATGTCGACGTCCTCCCCACAATACGAGCAGACGTACATCGATGGTGCGAAAAACATATGCGAAGATCGTTACACTGATCGGATTCGTTGCACTCGGATTCGGCATTCTCAGTGCCTACCAGAACCCGGCAACCGGATACGAACTCTCGACGTACACCGAGACGCCGCTTTTGTTCTGGGTCTGTAGCAGCTTCGCCATACTCGTTTCCGTTCTCGTCGTGTTCTCGGATCCGAATCGGAGGATGCTCTCGCTCGGCGGATTTCTGGGCGGCTTCACGATGACGACGATCGTCTCCGTTCCGATCATCAGGGGCTATCGGTATCTGGGGACCGGAGACGCGCTCTCTCATCTCGGGACCACCGCCGATACGAATCTGGGGCTCATCCCGATGACCGAAAACCGGTACCCGATGGTCCATACGATCGGCTCGGTGCTCTACGACGCGACCGGCCTCTCGCTCACCCACGTGCTGTTGCTCGTCGTTCTCATCTTTATCATCGTCTACTTCGTTTTCATACCGCTTGCGATCCGCGAACTCACGGGGAATACGACCGTTACGTATATCGGCCTGTTTTCGGGACTGCTGTTGCTCCCGTTGAACCACCTGAGCCCGTCGACCTACATCCACCCGACCAGTCAGGCGCTGATGTACGCGCCGGCGTTTCTGTTCGTCTTCTTTCTTCTGTACCGACGACGGAGCTGGCGCAACTCGCTGCTTTTCGTGACCCTCTCGCTGTTTTTCGTCATGCTCCACCCACAGCAGGCTGCTAACCTGCTTTTCTTCTCCGGAACGATCGCGGCGATTCAGATCGGCTCGCACCTCTATTACGGGTACGGGTTGACGCGGTACAGAGAGTGGATCGCACCCGAAGTGGCGGTCTATGCCGTCGCGTTCTGGCTCTGGGTGCGGAACCTCGGAACGTTCTGGAGTTCGCTCGAAAGCGTCTATATGATCCCCTTCGAGGAGACACAGGCCGCAGAAACCACCGCAACGCGGACTTTCTCCTTGGAGGTGGTCGGCGGGAGCCTGCCGGAAGTCTTCCTGAAACTGTTTTTCGTCTCGGTTCTATTCGCCCTTTTGACGGTGCTGTTGATGTTTTATCAACTGCCGCAGACGCGCTCGCGGCTCCGATCGTGGATGGGAACCGACACGATCACGCCCGACGGCGGAGCCGTCCGTGCGAACCTTCGATACATCTTCTATGGGCTCTTCGCGGTCGGTGTCGTCTTCCTCGTGTACCTCGGCGGCGGGATCTCCGATCAGTATTTCCGACACCTCGGCATGCTCATGGTGTTCGCTACGATCCTCGGACCCATCGCACTCGGTCGGATCTCGACGTACCTCTCGACGCGGTACTCCCCGCCGACCGCCCGGAGAACCGTCGCCGTGTTCCTCATCATCTGTCTCGCGCTTTCGGTCCCGGTCGTGTTCGCCTCCCCCTATTTCTATTACTCCTCGGATCACGTCACGGAGATGCAGATGAGCGGATACGAGACGTCCTTCCAGCATCAGTCCGACGAGATCGCCTTCGAGGATATCCGCTCGTCGACCAGGCGGTACGGGAACGCCGTCCTCGGCCGAGAAGTCCCCGAGGAGGCGTATTACCAGCGGGACGAACCGAGGGTTCCCGATCACTTCGCCGATCATAACTTACCGGCATACTACGACGATCCGACGTACGTCCCCGTGACGGAAGCCGATCGGATACGCGACCCCGTCCTCTGGCGCGGATTCCGGTTCAGCCACGAAGACTTCGAATATCTCGACTCCGATCCCGGGATCGATCGCGTTCAGACTAACGGCGGCTACGATCTGTATCTCGTCGACGAGTGATACTGAGAGATTATCGTCGCCAACCGGACGTTTCGAAGCCCGTCCGTCGGCACGGTGTCTCCGCTCTTCGCCGGACGGTATGAACGCCGACGATAATCCCTAACAGCCGACGAAATCAGATGACATCGACGCCGTTCGCTCCGTCTCGGTGAGTCGTCTGTACGCTCTTTTATCCGCGAGTATGAGCCTCGCCCCGGATCGGCCGACCTGTGCGAACGAGAGCGGAACCCCTCTCGTATTGGCCGCCATCAACAGTCCGAATAGGCTCCCAGGGTCATCTCGAAAATCAGAAAACTCTGGCGTTTCCCGAATAAATGTCCGGCTATCATGACGGCCGGGGACGCGTCTTTTCGCCTGATATACCGATATTTAATATCTATATTAAATTATATAATGAACATCAATTATGGTTGTATGTGGACTAGATTAAAAGGAATCAAACTCTACGAGAGCGGATATAACCTTATCTTACAGCTGGATTCTTCTGAAAAACAGTCGACGCCTTTTAAATAAGTCTGAGTTGAAATGTCGGGAAATGAATGCATATCTATCGGCGGGTCTCGCGACACTGCGGGAGCGAGGTCCGTTCGAATTCTCAAAGCGCGCGTATCGTCGGTCGATCTCGGCCGACTCGCTGCTCTCTCTCAAAGCGAGCTGGTATCGGCTACAGGGTCACGCGGCGGTGGGGGACGTGACCGAACTGGCCACGCTTCCGACGGATATGCTCACTCATCGAATCAACACCGAGTGGGTGGAAAAATCGTTCCCGAAGGAGTACGCCATCCTCGACGGCGAGTGGGACCGACACGCGAAGCCGTTCGAGACCGATCCGAAATACCGCTACATACGGCGATACCACGAAAACGGGACGCCACCGGATCGGACTTCGATCCTCCCCGAGTGGGAGAAATCCGAGGATCACCGAAAGGAGTTCGAGCGACTCTACGAGGAGATTCGAGAGAACGGCTACCGGACACAGCGTGAACTCACCGACGGCGGAGATATCTTCGATGAGATCAACGTCTGCTTCGGTCGGGACGGGAGGGGAATCGTCAAACACGGCCACCACCGCGCCTCGATCGCGAAGGTCCTCGGCATCTCGACGGTTCCCGTCTACGTCCGGGCCAGACACGTTGTTTGGCAGCGGCTCCGAAACGAGATCTGGGAGGCCGACAGTGTCGACGGACTCAGCGATGCGGCCAGAGAAACGCTGGATCACCCCGACATGGCTGTCGCCTTTCGAAGCTGATCTCTGACGAGGAAAGACCCCGGGGACGGATCGATAGTAACGCCCTACGGGCGGTAATCGGTTCATAGTTTTCCCCCACCGAAGGGTGAGTAATCGCATATGCAAGCCGTTGTACTCGCTGCCGGCAAGGGTACTCGACTCCGTCCCCTGACAGAGAACAAACCGAAGGCGATGGTCGAAATCGACGATCAACCCCTCGTGCAGTACTGTTTCGACAAACTGATCGAACTGGGTGCCGAGGAACTCATCGTCGTCGTCGGCTACGAGAAGGACTGTATCATCGAGCACTTCGGGGACGCCTACCGGGACGTGCCGATCACCTACACGGAACAGGAAGAACAGAACGGGCTGGCGCACGCGCTTTTGACCGCCGAGGAGCACGTCGACGACGACTTCATGCTCATGCTCGGAGACAACGTCTTCGAGGCGAACCTCCACGACGTGCTTCGGCGTCACCGCGAGGATCGGGCCGACGCCGCGTTCCTCGTCGAGGAGGTTCCCTGGGAGGAGGCCTCCCGCTACGGCGTCTGTGATACGAACGACTACGGCGAGATCGTCGAGGTGATCGAAAAGCCCGACGACCCGCCGACGAACCTCGTGATGACCGGTTTCTATACGTTCACGCCCGCGATCTTCCACGCCTGCCAGCTGATCCAGCCCAGCGATCGCGGGGAGTACGAGATCAGCGACGCGATCGATCTCCTCATCCAGTCGGGCCGGACGATCGACGCGATCGGACTCGACGGCTGGCGGATCGACGTCGGCTATCCCGAAGACAGAGAGGAGGCCGAACGGCGGATCGAAAAGCTCGATCCGGTCCCCCGCGAACGGCCGATCGAGGCGAAAACCGATTGAGGGCCGGTCTCTCAGAACAGATCGACCAGGTCCGGATGCTCCCGGAGCCGGTCCGGAAGTTCGGACCGCTCGAGTTCCCCCCGTGCGATCCGATCGCGCGTTCGCTGCCACTTTTCGTGTCGAACGAGGATGACGACCGGAATCGAATCGAGGTCCAGAAGCCGGGCCATCGCGAGGCGATTCCGCCCGTCCTGAAAAACGAACTCGCCGTCGCGGCCGACGTGGACGCCGACTTCGCTCCAGATCACCCGATAGATCCGGTGTGGACTGGTGGTCGGATCGCCGCGTTCGTGCAGCTCGTTCTGCGTTTTGTACCCCTCCGTTTCGATCCGTTCGTAGATGCGATCTAGCTGTCTACACCGGCGATCCAGATCCGATCGCGAACGGCAGTCCCAGGGATATTCGCCGGCGTCGATCGCGGCGAGCGTCTCCTCGTAGAACGCCGTTCGCTCCCAGGGGACGCCGTGTTCGAAGTGGCACTGAAACGACTGGTAGATGGTCGAATCGGTGACTCGATCCTCGATCGTATCCCACTCGCCGCCGAAGACGCGACCGGCGAGTAAGTATTTCGACCGTCGGAACCGCGGGTGTTCGTCGCCCTTCCGATTCGCCGAAATCTCTGTCCACGAGACCGTTCGTTCGATTCGTTTCGGATCGACGCGATAGATGCGCTCGGGGTCGATCGGCGCGTCGTATCGGATCGCTCCGAGAACGCTCGCTTGCTTGACCCGCGCCGTCACGTAGTACCGCACGGCGGTCGAGATCGTCCGCTCGACGGCCGGGTGCGTTTCGCTGATCGCCCTCCGGGAACGGCCGAGCAGCCCGTCGACGTTTGATAGCATCGGGATTGATCACACTCTGGCCCCTGAGTCGTTTAACAATACACGACCTACTCGTCGGCCCTCGCTCCCAACATTATTTTATTATCTCTATTATGAATAAAAGACTCTATACTTAATAAGGCGACCGAACATTGTCGATCAATCGTGTATCGACGACCTGTGTTACGAGAGGGGCGAGCAGGCATCGGGCTTTTGCTCAGAAAGGTCGCACAGTATATCGACGTCCGGACGTCGATGGCTCCGCTGTTCCGGTATATGCGGTGGTCCGCCTCCCGGACACCGAATGAGATCTATCTGTTGACCCTCGATCCGGCCGAGATCGATCGAATGAAGCTGTTTCCGCCCGACGGGGTGCCGGTGACGGGACCCGAGGCGATCTGTGGCGCCGTCGGCGGTCCCTGGGATCGGTTGACCCTGCCGGTAGCGAATCACTACCTCCATCAATCGATCCGGGAACACCTCGAATCGGGCGTGCCGTGGTCGGAAACGCAGATCTACGACCACCCGAAATACGAGGACGATCCCGAACGCGCCCGTCGCCGGTGTGAAAAGATCGAGCGGCTCATCGAATCGATGGCGGAACACGGGTACAGGAGACAGCTCGATCCCGACTCGTTCTCCCCGGATGGAGACGCGGACACGCCGCCGCGCGAGTGGATCGGTGACGTCCACGTGGGCGATGCGATCATCGTCGGTCTCGATCGGAGCGGCGATCCGATTCACCTCAAAAACGGACGCCACAGGCTGGCCGTCGCACAGCTGCTCGATGTCGATCGGATCTCGGTCGTCGTGTCGCTGTATCACCCGCGAGCGAAAGCGGCGATTCCACCTGACGCCGAACTGCTGTACTCGGCGTGAGCGTTCGGATCGGGAGCGAACGACGACCGTCTCCCTCGACCGTCATTCCCGGGTGGCTTCGACGCTAACTCGCGTCTCATCGACGTCCATCACGTCGGCGAACACCGCCGCGTACTCCGAGACGACGGCGTCGAGCGCGTAGTTGTCTTCGAGATACCGCCGTCCGGCCGATCCCAGCCGGTCGGTCCGGTCGCGATCGTTCCAGAGCGCCGCTATCACCCGTTCGAGTTCGTCCATCGAGCCGGCGTGGATACCCACCTCTTCCCGTTCGAGGACGCCGTCGAGTACCTCGTTGAGGGAGGCGACCGGCACACCGAATCGCCAGGCCTCCAGAAACGTGTTGGGGAACCCCTCGTATTCGGAGGTGTTGAAGAGCACGACGGCGTCCCGGTAGTAGCGGTCGATCTCGTCGGGCGGGACGAAGCCCTCGAAGAGCAGGTTCGGCCGGCTCGAGGCCCGCTCGACGAATCGATCCCTGTAGGACTCGTCGATC
>LKMJ01000134.1_pt1 | contig 46468 bp, 44 predicted proteins | sample 643391 | NCBI WGS metagenome assembly LKMJ01 (sample SAMN04112250, study PRJNA286221) | soda lake metagenome | biome: soda lake; feature: Kulunda Steppe; material: water; isolation source: sample PL-Br10 brine of Picturesque Lake | place: Russia: Kulunda steppe | collected 2010-07 | reverse complement strand
ATTCGCTTGGCGGGGCGATGGCCTGTCGGTACGCCACAGCGAACCCGGAGCGCGTCGACGGCGTCGTCCTCTTTGGGTCGTACTGCGACAGAGATATCTCGAATACCGAACTCGACGTCCTGAGTGTGACCGGCAGTGCAGATACCGTCCTCAACCGGGACGACTACGAGGCAAACCGTCAGAACCTCCCAGCCGATGCGACAGAGCACGAACTCCCATTGAACCACTCTCAGTTCGGAAGCTACCGGGGCCAGTCCGGTGACGACCCGAGCGGGATCGACGACGACGAGGCCCACAATCGCCTGGCGAACGTGACCGTCCCGTGGTTCGACCGCAACACCGAGTCAGCCGACGTGCAATCAGTCGAAACGCGGCCACCAGCGCAGACCGGAGTCTCTCCGCTCGCCGTACGCTAACACGCATTTCAGCGGGTGGTACTGACGGACCCACTCTTGTGGATCGGTGTTGAACTCCCTCTCGTGGTCTCGATCGTCGATGTCATACTGATCGCCTTCCTCGCAGGTGCTGCGACTGGGGTGGGCGCGTTGTCCGTCTTCGTGACCGATCGCATCAGCCACCGGATTTTGGATTCGCCCTTGTCGCCGTCGTTACCGGGCTCTTTCCGATCGCCGCGGGATTCGCGGCCGGGACGATGATGGCCGTCATCTTTCGAGAGCTGATCCCCACAAGCCACGGCCACGGCTATGCCGATATCGCCACGCTGACGTTCATCGGTGGCTTCGTGATCATGGTCCTCGTGGACGTTGGGCTCGCCGTCTAAGCGGAGGCGAGGCGAGTCACGAGGCGGATACACTGCACCCACACCGCACACGGTGTCTTCTTTAGGCACGCTCACAGAGACGTGGTATGCACGTCGTCGTCAACGCCGCGATGAGCGCGGACGGCAAACTCGCCTCGCGGCGTCGCGAACAGCTCGCGATCAGCGGCGAGGCGGACTTCGATCGCGTCGATCGGCTCCGGGCCGACAGCGACGCCGTCGTCGTCGGTGTTGGGACCGTCCTCGCGGACGATCCGCATCTAACGGTCAAAGACGAGGACCGCCGAGGGGAGCGCCAGGCGGACGGACGATCGCCGAACCCGGCCCGAGTGGTGGTCGACTCGACGGCTCGAACGCCACCCGACGCTGCGATCCTCGATGACGCCGCGACGACGTACGTCTGTGTAAGCGAAGCCGCGCCGGTCGATCGGCGAATGGCACTCGCCGCTCACGCGGAACTGGTGACGGCGGGCGCGGAGCGCGTCGATCTGTTACGGGCGTTCGCGGCGCTCCAGGAACAGGGAGTCGATCGGCTCATGGTCGAAGGCGGCGGGGAACTCATTTTCTCACTCTTCGAGGACGGCCTCGTCGACGAGCTCCGCGTGTTCGTCGGCCCCACGCTCATCGGTGGGCGGGACGCACCGACGCTGGCCGACGGTGCAGGCTTCGTCGACGGGTTTCCGTCGCTCAGGCTCGAATCCGTCGAACGCCTCGGTGCGGGAGTGGTGTTGACCTGGACGCCCACAGCCTAATTCGGTCGCTGCCCCCGGTACCGTCGATCGGTGCGTGTCCGACAGCGCCACACAGACGGACGCCACATATTTTGTCCAGCAGTTCCTACGACTCCTATGGAACATACGACGCTTGGCGGTGGCTGTTTCTGGTGTGTCGAAGCGGCGTTCGAGGAGATAGAGGGTGTCGACTCCGTCGTCTCAGGCTATGCAGGTGGCCACGCCGAAGACCCGACCTACAGGGAGGTCTGTGCCGAAACGACCGGCCACGCAGAGGTGGTTCGCCTCGGCTTCGACCCGGAGACGATCAGCTTCCCCGAACTGCTCGAGGTGTTCTTTACCATCCACGACCCGACGACACAGGATAGAGAGGGACCCGATGTCGGCAGCCAGTACCGGTCTGCGATCTATCCCGAAACCGACGCCCAACTCGAGACGGCCCGGGAGTTCATCGAGCAACTCGAAGCCGACGGCGTCTACGACTCGATCGTGACCGAAGTCAAACCCCTCGAAACGTTCTACGAGGCGGAAGCGTACCATCAGAACTACTTCGAAAAGAATCCGACGGACGCCTACTGTCGGATGCACGCCGCCCCGAAGGTCGAAAAAGTCCGCGAGCAGTTCACGGACTCGATCGATGGGAGCGCCCGTTGAGGGACTGACTCCAGTACGAATCTGCAGTGGTGAGCTGGGAGCGCCAGCTCTGAACGCGGGCACGGCTGAAAACAGTCACTCCCGTGGTCCCCACTCCGCTCCAAGGTCGACCGGGTCGTACAGTTCCCACCGCGACGCTGCGATCAGAACTCCCGTGTCACGTCCGACCAGAGCCCCGCTGACTCGCCGTTTGCGTGGTCGATATCGACCTCGAACTCGCCATCGTCGCCGAACCCGATCGAGAGTCGCTCAAAGTTGGCGACGTAGCGGGACGTGTGATGGCGACCCTGGCGAACGCCGACGGTTTCGGTGACGAGTCGGGCGTCGGTCAACCGATCGAGCTTTCGGTAGGTCGATGACAGGGGGAGATCAGCCGCATCGGCGATCTCCGGAACGGTCATCGGCTCTGCTACCACGGCGATAATCTCACGACACCCCTCGTCGTCCAAGGCACCCATGATGTCTCGGAGGGGCGGCGTCTCGTCGGCCGACGAGAACTCGATCGGCATGCAACGGCACGTAGTTGGAAGCGGAGGCTAAAGATACGTTTGGTCGGAACCCACGCCGACCGAGAGGCCACCTACAAATACGACCGCCACGACGGCTCAGGTATGAGCGAGGATACGGATCCTGTGATCGAACAGACGCCGGGACAGGGACGCACGCCAGCGGCCGAACCGATCGAGCCGGCCGCACCCGAGGAGTTCGGGCTAGTACAGGTCTGGTGGGGAGACGGGAAAGGGAAGACGACGGCGACGCTCGGAATGGGCGTGCGCGCGGCTGGCCACGGCTACCGGATCCACATGCTCCAGTTCATGAAAGGCGGTGCTGCAAGCGTCGATGCGGTCCGTGGCGAGTACAACGCGATGGCGGCGCTGCCGGGGATCAGTTACGAAAACCTCGGCCACTACGGCTGGCACGGGATGGCCGACGGCAGCGACGAGACAGACCACGAGGCACAGGCACAGGCGGGTCTCGAGCGTGCCCAGGAGTTGGTCGACGCTGCAGCGGCGGCCGACCTCGACGAACCGATCGCACTCGACGCCGACCCCGACGCAGGGATGCACATGCTCATCCTCGATGAAATTCTGTACGCTGCCGATCGAGGGCTTGTCAGCGAAACCGATGTGCTCGAATTGATCGATTCGAAGCCCGACAGGCTCGAACTCGTTCTCTCGGGGAGCCACACCGAACCCGACTATCTTGCCGATGTCGCTGATCTGATCACGAACGTTCGAAAGGTGACCCACCCGATGGATGCGGGCCAGCGGGCCCGACAGGGGACGGAGTACTGAGATGGGGCCGGCGAGATCTGGTCGGAGTACTGATCCGTATGAACTGGACCCGTCGAACCGGTTCGGGCACACCCGCACCCTATCCGGTGGTGTGCCGAGACCTCGGGACGACGGTGCCAGGATCCTGGGACGACGGTGCCAGGATCTTGGGACGACGGTGCCAGGACCTTGGGACGACGGGCCGTCTGAGATCGAGCCACCAACGGATTACTCAGACGGATCGGTGTCGCGTTTTACCGGTGATCGCTCCGACGGAGCCGGATATCACCAATATAGAACTACAACAGACCGTCTCACTCATCTGCGGTGACTGCGTGTCGGTCCAGTAGTTTCGATTCCAGCGAGCTGGACCGACTGACGCCAGCACAATTATTACCGGCCGACCGAAAATCACGAATACTGATGAGTGTCGTTACCGTAACCGATCTGGCGAAGTCATATGGCTCTGTCGACGCGATCGACGGGCTGTCCGTGTCGGTCGATCGGGGTGAACTGTTTGGCTTTCTGGGCCCCAACGGTGCCGGGAAGACGTCGACGATCCGAATCGTGACCGGCCAGATCGAACCCGACAGCGGATCGGTTCGGGTACTCGGGACCGATCCGACCGTCGAGCCGATCGAGACGCGCCGTCAGGTTGGCATCCTGCCGGAGGAGGGGTCGCCGCCGAGTTTCCTCACGCCCAGGGAGTACCTCCAGTTCGTCGGAGAGGTGCGGGATCTCGCCGCCGATCGCGTCGCCGATCGGACGGACATGTGGGCACAACGACTCGGCTTCGAGAGCAAACTCGACACGCTCCATACCGACCTTTCGCGGGGCCAACAACAGAAAGTGATGATCGCACAGGCGTTCGTCCACGAACCCGACATCGTCTTCATCGACGAACCGCTGGCGAACCTCGACCCGCTCGTCCAGGAACAGGTCAAGTCGTTTCTCGTCTCGTATGCGGCCGGCGACAACGCCGTCTTCGTCTCGACACACGACATCGACGTCGCCGAAGAAATCTGTACCCGCGTCGGAATCGTCGCCGACGGCCAGCTTGTCGCCGATCGATCGCTCGATGGTGACACCGACTCGCTGCTCGACATCTTCCTTGAGACTGTGACGGACGAGAACGCTCGCGATCTGCCGGCACAGGCTGGCCTATGAGCCAGGCCTCGCCCTCCTCGCCCTCGCTGTGGGCGACCAGCCGGACGCTGTTTCGAATCTTGCTTCGCGAGGAGTGGCGTCTCCATACCCGGCTGTTCGGCGGGTGGCGGTTCGTGCTCTTCCCGGTCATGGTCGCGGGCCTGGCCGGACTCGGTGGACTTGCACTCCTCGCAAACGACACCGCCACGACGACGATCGTCGCCGGCGTCCACGTCCTCGCACTCGGGTTCGGGCTCTACAGCGGCACGGCCGGGTTCGTCGGCTCGGATATGCTTGAGAACGTCTTTGGCGACCTCTCGCTCGTCCTTGCGTCGTCGACGACGCTGCCGATCGGCCGCCGGCATCTGCTCGGGCTCTTTCTGGTCAAAGACGCTCTCTTTTATGCACTCGTCTTCGTCCTCCCGATGGCGATCGGTGTCGGGCCGCTGATCGGACCGACTGCGGGGGTGCCGATCGCGGTGGTCACGCTGTGGCTCTCGCTGTCGCTCGTTTTCGGGCTCGGGATGGCCATCACGGTCGCACTGATCGCCGTCCGAACGCGTGGCATGCCCCCCTGGGTGATCGCAGGCGCGATCTTGCTCCCGATCGTCGCGGTCGTCTGGGCTGGTCAGTACGGGACAGTCACCGCGATTGTCGTCCCGCTTGGCTCGACAGCGATCGCCGGGGGTCTGGCGGTGACGACGGTCCTCGTCGCGGCGGGCTCGCTTGCCGTCTACGATCCGACGTATGGCCGACCGGCACGCACGGCGACCGATCGGTTCGCACAGACGAGCGACCGGGTGCCGTTCGGGGATGATCCGCTGGTCACGAAGACGCTGCTCGATCTCGCCCGATCGTCGGGTGGGGTCTGGAAGCCGGTGGTCTCTGCGGGGATTCTCACGGCACTCGTCGCCGCGCTGGTCGGCGTCGTCGACTCGATCACTGGCATCGAGCCCGCACCGGGAATCTTCTTCGGTGGCGTGCTCGGACTCGCCGCGTTTACCACGTACAACTGGCTCACCCAGTTCGATTCGGTCGAGTCCTACCTCGCCTATCCCGTCTCGGTCGCGGACGTGTTTCGGGCGAAACGCGCCGCGTTCGTCCTCGTCGGCACGCCGGCTGTCACTGTTCCCTATTTTGCAGCCGTCGTCTGGTTCGAGACGACACTCCTCGACGCCGTCGTCGGGGCCATCCTGCTTGCCGGCTACGCGCTCTACTACTACGGACTCACCGTCTACATTGCCGGCTTCGATCCGAACGAGTTCCTGTTCGACGCCGTCCGGTTTTCGCTGTTTACGGTTGGCGTCGCCGTCCCACTCGTCCCGACACTCGTCGCCGGGTTCGTCGTCGTCCCGCCGACGCTGCCGATCGGGGCCGCGATCGCCGCCTCAGCAGCGGGGTTCGGCGCGATCGGCTGGCTGCTATCGAGCCGTGCGGGCCCGCGATGGGAGCGGCAGTACCGGGCCCAATAGCAGTTGTGGTTGTGTAGCGATCAGCATATAACGGCGACGAACGATTCGACTATCTGCCGTCGTACTCTCACCGATACTGGCTGCGCTTTCGGGACCCATTGCCGCGCTCAGTTTCGATCGATCGCTCACCGCTGTTGCGGTGACGGGTGGCGCTGGGACGGCGGCCGGCTTCGCCGCCATCGTCGTCGTGCTGTTCGGTCCGGGCGTTCTCACCGGCACCGAAACGACTCACGGACGGACCGATCGGCGGATACGTCGCCTCCATGGCAATATGGCAGTCGGCGCGACGCTCTCCGGAGCCGGCAATGCAGCCATCACTACGTTGCTCACCAGATAATCACGATCGGAATACGAATACCGCTGGGCTAGCACAGCCGGTCCGGCAGGGCCGGCTCCGTCGGGACCATCCAGACGGCTCATAGCAGTCAGTAGCCACCTCGAAAGCAGCCGTCGTCTGCAAGGGGCAGGTCGATTGGGTGGGGTGAGGACCGATCATCCATGCGAGTCGTCTACAAACCCGGCAACGCCTACGAGGAGATCAGCTGTTTCGACTTTCGCGAGTACGAACACGGGGTCGTACTGCACAACGAAGAGGGGTACAACATCGGCTACGTGCCCCACGAAATCCTGAGCCACATCGAACCACACCCCGAAGAGGAGGTCAGCTTCGAGAGCGCAACCGGCGAGGGCTGATACGGATTCGTATCCGTCGGTACCGCCGATCGGCTAAGACAGCTCTCCGATCAGCGTGGCGCGACGCGCCACGAGCAATCGGGCGCAGCCCGACAACGGCGGTAATTGATGACACGAATCCGTATGAGACGGACTGCTGTCCGCCGGAACCGATAGGTCGATAGGCTACGACGCCGGAGTAGCAGGTACGCGGATGACACGGACCCTTCTCATCGCCGGCACGGCGAGTCACGTCGGCAAGTCGACGATCGCCGCCGGCTGCTGTCGGTATTTGGCCGATCGGGGCGTTTCCGTCGCGCCGTACAAGGCACAGAACATGAGCAACAACGCCCGGGTCGTCGTTCGTCCGGAGGCTGAAGCGCCGTCCGAAGACGACGGGAGCGATCACGGCGACTCCGGCGACTCCGACGACCCAGACGATCGCTGGGGAGAGATCGGTGTCTCCCAGTTCGTCCAGGCACGAGCGGCTCGGCTGACGCCGACAACCGACTGTAACCCGGTCTTGCTCAAGCCCCGGGGCAGCGGCGAGAGTCAACTCGTTATCCAGGGCCGGGCCCACAACCACGTCCCTGCGGGGACCTATTACGAATCCTACTGGGACGACGCACGCACGGCAGCCGAGGAGTCCTACCGGCGACTGGCAGCCGACCACGACGTGATTATCGCGGAGGGTGCAGGCAGCATCGCCGAGATCAATCTTTACGATCGTGACCTCGCAAACGTCGAACTGGCCCGCTTTGCCGATGCCGACATCCTCCTGCTGGTCGATATCGAACGCGGCGGGGCGTTTGCCAGCCTCTATGGGACGATCGAGTTGCTTCCGAACGACCTCCGGGAGCGGGTCGTCGGCGCGGTCATCACGAAGTTTCGTGGCGATCGATCGCTGCTCGACCCAGGGATCGAGGAAATCGAGTCCAGGACGGGTGTCCCGATTCTCGGGGTCGTTCCCTACGACGACCCCGGCCTGCCGGAGGAAGACAGCGTCGCCTTGCCGGCGACTGACGAGACACTCACGGTCGGCGACGACGATGGCGTCCCAGCCGATCGGCACGTGACGATCGCCGTCCCGCGACTGCCACGCATCTCGAACGCAACCGATCTCGAGGTCCTTGCATCGGAGCCGGGGGTGTCGGTGCTGTACGTCCCAGTCGAAGGCGAGGCGGTAGCCGGCGATGGGGGGCCGATCGATCGGATCGCAGCCGCCGATGCGGTGGTTCTTCCGGGGACGAAGAACACGGTCGACGACCTGTTGACGCTCCAGCAGGCCGGATTCGGTGACGCTCTCGCTGCGTTCGATGGCCCCGTAATCGGTCTCTGCGGGGGATACCAGATGCTCGGCGAGCGAATCACTAACGCCGCACTCGAAGGAGCCGGGAACGAGAACATCGTCGATGGGTTTGGCCTGCTCCCCGTCGAGACCAGCTTTGAGGCCGAAAAGCACGTCCAGCAAGCGACAGTCCCGATCGACGGCACTGCGACACCGCTGCTTGCCGGGGCGGAGGGAAGCGCGTCGGGGTACGAGATCCACGCCGGCCGAACCGAGGCGATCGGTGCCGTCGATCGGCCACTCGGCGACTCGAGTGCAGCCACCGGGACCGTTCTCGGTACCTACCTCCATGGCGTGTTCGACAACCAGACCGTCCGACGGGCCGTCCTCGATCACATCGCAACGTCCGCTGGTGTCGAACTGCCAACTGCCGGGGCCGACGACACCGACTCGACCGATGGCAACTCACCAGCCGATCGGGCCGCAGCGCTCGTTCGTGATCACGTCGACCTTGCGGCGCTCGGGGAGCCGTTTGGCTGATCGGGTACGTTGCTGACCGAACTACTGATCCGTCTTGCGGTAGGTACCGAGCAACTCTTCTAAAATAATACACTCCTGGTCGGTCGGCTCGTAATGGGTGTCGATGAACCGCTCTGCGGCCTCGTAGTTGCCACGCAGTCCCTGTTTACGGATCGTGATAACGGCATCGAGAAAGAAGGTGCCGCCGTCAGTTCCCAGCGCCTTCAGATGGTCTTCCTCGCTGATGTCGAGTTCGGCTTTGATTTCGTCGAAGTTGAACGTCTTTACTTCGTGGTCGCCATCGATGAGCGTGAGCACGTACTCCGCGGAGAACCGATAGAACTCGGATTTGCTCTCGAACATACCGTCTTCGACGAGGGCGTCGATCTGATCGACGACATCGTCGGGGTATCTGACGGTATCTTTCGCCATACTGTCCGAATCATCGCTACTGCATCATTATTGTTTCGGAGACGTATTACAATCCAGATAGGTATATGATGAGAAAATCTATCGCCGGCCCGCGAGCGTTGGCCGAGGGATAGGGTCGGTATCTCCGCGATCGACTGTGAAGTCTTCCGAACAGTCCGACAGACAGATGCCGTCTCGGTCGCCGACCGGCGTCGCAACTACCTGCAAATTTATTATTTATCGTGTGCAACAGGGGGACGCAATGGTAGACGAAGCCGAACTCCGAGACCAGATGATCGACGCGTTCGAAGGTGCAGACTACCCGATTTCCAGTCCGATGGACCTCGTTCCGGCGCTGCCAAACGGTCCCGGAACCACGTTCGAGTCCGGCGACTACTCCGTGACGGCGATGGAGCTCAACACCAAGACCTCGGGCGGTGACTTCCCCTATGACGACCCCGAGGCGTTCGTCGACGACATCATGGCCGACCTGAAAGAGCAGGGAGAATTCTAGGGCCAGTCGCTGTTCACCCGTCGACTGCAGAGTCACCCCCGCTGTCGACCGATCGGACAACTCGACAGCGTCGGTTCGGGAAGCCACCAACGGACCACGCACGGCGACCGACCGCTGGCGAGACCCGTGGGCAGTGCTCGCGGAACGGCTCGCACCCGACACCGACCGTTGTGGCGAGTTCGGTTTCGTCGGTGCTCCCACCAGATTGGCACACGAAATCGGTGTCGATGAGACGGCTCGCCTCGTCGTGTCTGATTCCCATCAGTCGCCACCGTCGCCCGCCGACCGACGGCTCGGTCAGCGCGCAGCGACAGCGGCCACCAGCAGATTTTTATTTTTATCGCTCTTCATCTGAAAGAGTAATCGACTGGCCTGGAACGGCCGGCGTTGGTGCTGGATCGACGTGTCGGAACGATCCGACGAACTCCCCATGGCAGGACCGAACCGAGACGAATGGATCGTCGTCATCACGAGGTCGGACGAGCGGCAGCTGCTCTCTGCGCTTCGGGACGACCCCTCGATCGCGATTACGGCGATCGCTCCGGATGGGTCGATTGGGTCAGCACTCGACTCGCCACCGGCGGCCCGGGAGCTGGACGACTCCGATCGGCCCACCGACGAGAGCGCGACAGCGCCGTCCGACACTCCAGACGGTGTCGTGGTCGCGCTCGATCGACCGACTGCGATCCGGAGCGTCCTGGATCGGGTCCACGACGAGCTGTCGGCCGTGCCGACGATCGTCGCACCGAAACAGGGTTCCGAACGGATTGCGACGGCTGCAGTACGTGCCGATGCCTCCGACTACGTCCCCGCGGACGAGTCGACGGCCGATCGCGTTCTGGATGCCGTCGACGCTGGGGCTGGTGACGGTGGGCCGGCACCCTCAGACGAACAGTTCCATCGCATTCTGGCGACCGAGTTGCCCGACGAAGCCTACGTCATCAGCGAGACGGGGACCTATCTCGAGGCGAAGATTCGTCCCTGCTCCGAGCAGCTGTACGAACTGCCCGCGACCGACCTCATCGGGGCCCGTATCTCGACAGTGTTCCCGGAGGAAACCGCAACACGGCTGCGAGACTGTCTCGATCGGGCACTCCGAACCGAACGTGTCCAGTCCGTCGAGTACGACGCACGAACTGCAGAAGGGAGCCGACAGTACGAGGCCAGAGTGGTCCCGGTCGACGAACCGGTCGACGGCGAACGGGTCGTCGTCTGGCTGGCACGTGATATCACCGAGCGTGCACGTCGCGTTCGCAAACTCCAGTCGCGACGTGACCGCTTAGAGACGATCAATGGGATCACCGCGGTGATACGAGAGGTTATCGAGACGCTTGTCGAGGCCCCAAGCCGGACGGCGATCGAACGCGAGGTCTGTGCACAACTCGCCGATTCGGAGCTGTACTCGGGGTCGTGGATCATCGACCAGCACCTCGACTACCGGATCGGCCACGGCGATGCAGACGCGGTACTTGAGGCGGCCGGCGAACTCGACGCCGATCAGCAACCCCTGATTCAGCGCGCGATCGAAACCGGCGACGTACAGACGAGTACCGAGCTTGCGACGGCCGAGGGTCTCCCCGAAGCGTTACAAACCGCGGCCGACACAGATGATATCGCGTCACTGATCGCTGTGCCGCTTAGCTATGAAGCGACGATGTACGGCGTGTTGACCGTAATTTCAACCCGTGAGGACGCCTTTAGCGAGCCCGAACAGGCCGAGTTCTGCCTGCTTGGCGAGACAATCGGCTTTACCATCCAGGCTGTCAAGAACCGACAACTGCTCTTTGCCGACACGGTCACCGAACTCGAGTTCCGGATTCATGGCGGTGACACCTTCTCGTTCGATTTCTCCGAGGCGTACGACTGTCACTGTCTGCTCGAGTGGGCCGGGACGGCGACCCATGGCGACTCGGTTCAGTTCGTCACCGTCGAGGAGGTGGACGCAACGACCGTTCTCGAGGAAGCGGCGGCACACGACTCGGTCAAGAGCTGTCGACTCGTTCACGACGGGGCCAACCGCTGTACGGTCGAACTTCAACTCGTGGACGAAGGCATTCAAACGGTCACGAACCACGGGGGAACGATACGGGACGTGACCGTCGACGGCGGTGTCGGCACCTGTCTGGTCGAGGTACCACAGGATGCAGATATCCGAGCGATCGTCGAAGCGCTGACTGCCGTCTACGAGGGGACCGATCTGGTCGCCAGACGTGAGATCGATCGCCCCGTTCGGACGGCTGCCCAGCAGCGGAGCCGGATCCTCGACGAACTGACCGACCGCCAGCTGACGACCCTTCGGGTGGCCTACTACAGCGGCTTTTTCGAGTGGCCACGCGAGAGCACTGGCGAGGAGATCGCCGAGACGATGTCGATCTCGCCACCGACCATGCACCAACACCTCCGGAAAGGTCTCAAGACGGTACTAACGGAGTTTTTCGAGGACGACGGCGACCCCGAATCGGGGTGACCTGCCAGCGCAACCGGCGGCGATCGGGCCGGATAGCAGTCTATCACGCCACAAGAAAGCCGTTGATCCGGGGAAACGGCAGGTGGTGTGTCATCGAATGGTCGTTCCCGCCGGACTACCTTCGCTGGTGCGAAGGTAATTGAGGGTAGGGACTCAGGACGGAAAACGTTACCCGAACGCCTCGATGACGGTACCGAGACCGTTACCCGAACGCCTCAATGACGGTACCGAGACCGTTACCCGAACGCTTCGATGACGGTACCGAGACCGTTACCCGATCGCTTCGAGGCGTCTCCCGTGGCAGTCGTCGACGCGTGACACACGAGTCGTCTCTCACAGCGGCCGACGGCAATGTGACACAGACAAGAACTACAGCCGTGACACAAACGGAAGCGTCGGCGATCGTGCCGACCACGGACACGAGCGCAGAACACCTATGCGTATAGTATTCAAACCGGAGGACGCATGCCAAACGCAGCAATCGTCGTACTCGCTGGTACCGACTCACCATCCGATCTCGGCCGCGTCGTCAACGCCCTCCAGACGGCCCAGGAGTTCGATGACGAAGGAGACCAGGTCTCAATCATCTTCGACGGTGCCGGGACGCAGTGGATTCCCGAACTCGCCGACGAAGACCACGACTATCACTCGCTGTACGCGGAGCTGACCGATCTCATGTCTGCCTGTCACTACTGTGCGAACGCCTACGGCGTCGCCGACGAGGTGGCAGAAAGCTCGGCGACGCTACTCGACGAGTACGAAGGCCATCCCAGCATTCGATCGCTGGTTGTCGACGGCTACGAGATTATCACCTACTGACGGACCGCTGCAACTCGCTCCGCCGATCGGCCCGCCAGGTAGCGATCACGGAGACGTGACGACAGCAGCCGCTCACACCGATCGGCCGCCGTCACCTTCCGTCGCCGCCCCCACGGCGACCGTCGCCCGTTCAGGATGCTGTGATAGTCACGAAATCTTAAAAGTACCCTATGTGAAGCCGAGCACCGATCCGATCGACTGGCCATTCTCCAAGTGGGAATGGTCTACCGGATGCAGACGACGGCTGGTGTGGGGTGGCGGAGGTGACCGGCACGTGGACGTAACCTCTCCCGTCGACACGCTTTTTGAGGGATCGAACGATCGATACTACACCGAGTGGCAGGTACAGCACCGACTCCGGAACGGGACCTGGAAGTTGTGTATCAGACAGGAGTCACCGGACCGGCGACTGGTCGGAGCCGGTGACGGAGCCTTGCTCTTGCTCGTCCCGATCGACGCCGCCGAACTACCGGCCTGGGCGGAGATCCGCATCGACGACCGCGGAAGCCGCGTCGTCGACACGCGACGCTCCGGGCCGAAGTAGGTAGGCCGACCGACTCCGACCTGGGGCCGGTGTCGATCGAACGGTGCGCCAGCAGTCGTGAGCAACTGACGTTGATGTGGTTCCGGCGGGCGTATAGAACGCAATCGCCCGGGACCGTTTCCGATCGCTGTTGAGCCTGAACCGTGTCGACCACTGTCTGTCCGGCAGTTCCGATCCCCTTTACCGCTCGTCCGCAAACGCTTTTCAGCGATCGGTTGCACGGTACTGGTATGACCGTCGAACACGGTGAGGGCGTGTCGCTGCTTTCGGTCCGCTGTGACGCGCTCGTGGGCCCGAGGGGCGACCAGCCCACCACCGAGTTGCTGGCCGATCTCTGTGCCGTGTTCGACCCCGACCTCGTCACCGTCTGCCGGGAAGGGCTAGACGTCCGGACCGTCAGCCGACTTCGCCGGACGTTCGACGGCCCAGTAGTCGATCCGGGCGGCGGGTCGACGGTTCGATCGGAGACGATCGACGACGTGACGATCGGCGTTGCGTCGCGACTCGAGGGAATAGACGCGCTCGCGCCCGACGCCGACTACGTGGTCTGTGACGACATCGAGACGATCGCAGACGAGGTCACGCTGACCGTCACGCTCACCGGTCGCGAGACGATCGCCCGCTACCGCGCCCGATCGGCGACCGCCGGACGGGAACCCACGTTTCTCACCGGCTCGCTCCCGGCAAGTTACGATCACGTCTGGACGGGCTCCGTCGACGGTCAGGACCGTTGGCTCCCGGTCCGTGGGTTGGCCCCGATCCGCCGGTCAGGTGCTCCGGAACTGGCCTGTCTCCAGTGTGGCCCCGATGGACGCGTCGCAGTCTCGTCGGTCCCAGCCGACCGGTTCGGACTGCGGGCGATCGAGGGTGTCGGGGCGACGATGGCAAGCCGGCTTCGTGACGCTGGCTATGACTCCCGTCGTGCCGTCGCCGACGCGTCGCCGGCGGCGTTGCGATCGGTTCGTGGCGTCGGCGCGGTGACGGCAGCGTCGATACGGGCAAGCGCTCGAGCGCTTGCCGACGGCTGCGTCGTTCGCCGGACCACCGAGACGCTCCCGCCGGGAGACCGGGACCCGCTGTTCGTCGATATCGAGACCGACGGACTCTCGCCGACGGTCATCTGGCTGATCGGCGTCTACGATTCCCGCACCGATCGCTACGTCGACTTCGTCGATACCGAGCCCTCGCGTGCGGATCCCGGCGTCGCCACGCGGGCGTTTCTGGAGTGGCTGGCAGCCGAGTACGATCGGCCCGCACTCGTGACCTGGAACGGCTACGAGTTCGATTTCAAACACCTCGATCGGTTCGTCGGCCGGTACGCGCCGGCCTATGCGGAGTACTGGGAGGAGAATGTGGCCACCTACGACAGCTACGACTGGGCCGTTCGCCAGGACAACGCGTGGTTGCCCGGTCGCACGAACCGACTGGACGATGTCGCCGCCGCGATCGGCTGTGAACGCGACGGGCCGGCCGCCACACTCGACGGGGCGACACTCGCCCGACGAATTCGGCGCTCGCTTGCGTCTCCCGAACCGATCGATATCGACTGGGAAGCGGCCAGAGCGTACTGCGAGGCCGACGTCCGGGAGCTTTCGGCGGTCCACGACGCGATCGGGGCTGCACAGCCGGCGATCGAAGACAGCGAGGATACAGAGAGCGGCGACGCGGGGAGACAGGCCGGACTTGGTGATTTCTGACGATGACGGAGACGAACGAACAGAGAGACGAGCGCGACGATCGAGACCGAACGCCGTCGAGGGAGAGCAGGGGCCGAAATCGAACGTCGTCGAGGGAGAGTGAGGGTCGAGACCGAACGCCATCTGGGGACCACGATCGGGACGCCACGGAGCTCGCGTTGACGGCGTCGGAGCTGCGGGAGACGTACCCCTCGCGGCGATATCATGGACAGATCGAAGACGTAACTACGATCCCGGCCCGGCCGGGCCGAACCGTCCCGGCTGGAGACATACTGCCGCCGACGCTCGCGACGAAACTCGGGGTCGATCCCTGGAGCCACCAGGCAGCGGCTCTCGAGGCACTCGCCGACGGCGAAAACGTCTGTGTGACGACCGCAACCGCCTCGGGGAAGACGTACGTTTATGCCTTACAGATCGCGCGTCGCTATCTCGAAGCCCCCGAAACCCGGGCACTGCTTGTCTACCCGACAAAGGCACTCAGCCGAGACCAGGAACGCGAACTCACCGAACTGCTCTGTGGAACGCTCGGGCTCGACATCTCGATCGGCGTCTACGATGGCGATACGGCCGCCGACGACAAACGCCGGATTCGTGAGGAGGCAACCGTCGTCATCACGAACGTCGCGGGTCTGAACCAGTATCTTGAGGGCCACCACCGCTGGGCGACGTTCCACGCGAACTGCGAGCTGATCGTGATCGACGAGGCCCACAGCTGGACCGGTCTCGAGGGGATGCACGCCGCCTGGATCCTCCGGCGAGTCCGTCGCATCGTCGACTGGTACGGTGGCAACCCACAGTACGTATTGACCTCAGCGACGATCGGGAACCCCGCCGCCCACGCCGAGACATTGACTGGCGAGCCGGCGACGGTGATCGACGAGGACGGCTCCCCGAGGGGCGATCGTGAGCTCGTCTTCTGGAATCCGCCGGAGCGATCCGGGCACGGCTCGTCGACCGAACACAGCGAGGAGACGGCGGCTGCAAGTGACGGCGAGTCGATCGGCCGCTCGACCCGTCCGGCGACCGTCGAGGCTCCGGAGCTGTGGGCGCACCTCTGTTATCACGACGTCTCCTCGCTGCTGTTCTGTGGCTCCCGGAAGGGGACCGAACTGGCGGTCGATCGGGCCGAGACGTTCCTCGAAGAGTCGGCGTATCGAGGATCGGCCGCCCTTGCTCCCTATAACGCCGGCCACGGGAAACGATCGCGACGATCGACCGAGCAGCGGTTGAAAACGGGACGCCTCGACGGTGTCGCGACGACGAGTGCACTCGAAGTCGGGATCGACGTCGGCGGGATCGACGGCACCGTGTTGCAGGGCTACCCCGGCTCTCGACAGTCGTTCTGGCAACGGATCGGCCGCTCCGGACGCGGCGACCGGGACGCACTCTCCGCGTTCGTCCCCAGCCACGCGACACTCGATCAGTACATCCTCGAACACCCGGAGTACGTTCTCGAACCCGACCACGAGCACGCCGTCGTCGACCTCGCGAACAACCCCGTCTACCGCCAGCATGTCATCTGTGCCGCCCAGGAGCTCCCGCTTACCGCCGCCGACGCCGATCGGTTCGGCGGTCAGGACCGTCTGGAACGGGCCGTCGAGTTCGGCCGTCGCCTGGGTGAACTCGAGGGCTCGCTTACAGGCGGCGTGACCTACACCCACCGCGATCGGCCACAGGACGAGATCAGTCTGTACGCTGCCGGCGGGGCCACGTTCGACGTCCGCCTCGCTGGCGAGGAGACGATCGACCACGAGCCGATCGGCCGCAACCGGGCCTACCGCGACTACCACGAGGGCGCAATCGTCCAGTTCCAGGGCGACCAGTACGAGGTTGTCGCGTTCCGGGAGGATCGACCACGGCCGACGATCGAACTCGAGGCGGTCGACGTCGACTACTACACCCAGTCACAGCGGCGGGTCCGAATTTACGACACCGAGAGTCGTGAGTCTCGTGAAGTGGGGCCGTTCCGGCTCAACTACGGCTATGGGACGGTGACGATCGAGTACGGAACCTTCCTGCAACGGGACATCGAGTCGGGAGAGGTTCGCGCCGCCGGTCTCGACACGGGGCGTGGTCCACTGGAGATGCGCACGCAACTGTGCTGGGCCGAGGTGCCCGGCGAGGTCGAACGCGCCGTGACCACTGCCTACAGCGACTATCACAACGACAAGTGTGGGGAGCTTCCACCCCGACTCCACGGCTATCTCGGCGGCCTCCACGCGATCGAACACGCGATGATCGCGGTTGCACCACTCGAACTGAACGTCGATGCAGCCGATCTTGGCGGCCTCGCGACCAACCGGCTCTCAGACACACCTGACACCAGCGGTTGGTTCATTTACGACGCGATCGAGGGCGGAGCCGGCTTCGCCCGGAGCATCTACGGAGAGTTCGAGGCCGTCACCCGCCGCGCTCGCGAACTGATGGCGGACTGTCCCTGTGGCCGCGAGGAGGGGTGTCCGGCGTGTCTCATGAGCGATCGCTGTGGGAACGACAACCGGCCGCTGTACGCACCCGCAGCGCGATCGATCGTCGATGCACTGCTCGGCGATCGAGACGGCGACCCGATCTGCTCGATCCGATCCGCGTCGGCGGGCTCAGAAAGGAGCGAGACTGGCGGATCCGAGAGTACCGACTCGGAGACCGAGCAGCGGCGGCCACCCGTCTCGATCAGTTGACCGTCGCTCCTGTCGTCGGCCGTCTCTTCACCGAGCTACCCGTCGGCTTCGTCGTCGTTGGCTGTGTCATCCTCACCGTCGTCATCGGCCGCCAGTTCGCTCGGATCGACCTCACCCGCGAGAAACCGCTCCCCGAGGTCGGTAACCTCGTACATCCCGATCGTACGCTTATCAAGGAGGCCGTGGTCGGCGAGTGCCCGACACCGAACGGCGACATCCGTGGCCGGAATCGGGACGTCGTCTGCGACATGGTCCGGCGCGAAGACGTCTTCGGACTGGAGCAGTTCGAGTATCTGATCGTCTCCGTAGTTCATCCACTCGGCGAGTTCCGTCTCGTCCATGTCCGGCACAAGGGCCCCGACCACTGTGTGTGTATCGTCTCGACGCGGCGATCGGGGCCCGTCGACAGGGGTGGGCAGTGCACCCGACGACGAGTCGATCGCTAGGAGTCGTCGTCGAGCAGTCCCAGGTCCTTGGCCGCCAGATCGGCGATTCGATCCGCGATATCCGGATCGACGCTCGCGACGTCGTCGCCGTCGTGGACGTGCTCGTTGTGACGATCGATCGCGTCGGCGACGTCGGGAAGCGATACGCGAGAGGTCGTTTCACAGTCGGGACAGAAGATCGGGACCTGTGGGTCGGTATCGCTCCCGTCGGCTGATGGGGCCATTTGATAGCTCTCGGGTGGCGATCGACAAAATGTCACTGGTTCCGGCGCCCGAACGCGCCCGTCTCAGGGGGCTCGTGATGTGCTCGCACAACACGCGATTCGGGGGATAGACGCCGCCTCCCTCCCGTTTGGCCAGTAGTATTATACTATCACAGACGAAGCAATAGATAGACGGGGGAGGACACCCTGTCAGGTTTTACCAGTCCTGTCGCTCCGTCGATCGTCGGTCGATGCTCCATGGCTGCCGACGACTCCCCGTTCCCTGTCTTCTGGTCTCCTCCAGCTATCGGAGCGGCTGGCTCTGTTGAAACCCTCAGAACGTGATAGGAATGGCGTGCTGAATAGATAGCGCGAATGTCGCAGGAAGTTTTGCCCAATTTGCGAAGGAGGTTATCGGTCAGCACGGCCTCGCCAAACTATCAGTAGTTGAAGGTTTCAACAGAGCCGAGCGGCTGCAAACGGTCAGATTCGTGGTTTCGGCTACCGGCGAATCCCGAAGATCGCAGCGATCGTCAGCGCAGCGATCGCAACAGCCACACCGAAGCCGGGCAGTCCGTCGCTGCTCGCATCGTCGTCGGCATCGACGCTGTCGGTGTCGTCCGCAGGCTCGTCGACACGTTCCTCCGTGTCGTCGCCGTCCTCGGCTCCCGTCTCGCTGTCCTCGGCTCCCGTCTCGCCGTCGTCTAGTTCGCGATCGAGCTGGAGCACGACGACGGCCTGGCCGTGCGAGGCGTCCGTCCGATACGTCCACTCGCCGCCGGCTGCGTCGTAGGATTCGGCAGCCGCGATCGGGTCGACGCTGCTATCCCAGCCGGGTATGTTCGCCTGCTGTACGTACCCGACGAGTTCGATCTCGTCGGCATGGTCGCCCTCGATCTCGGCCTCGCCGTACTCGATCGTGGCGTCTTCGGGCTGGCCGTGCATCTCGATGCAGTGTGAGTCCATGTAGCCATCACCCTGTGGGAGGTCGTCGCTGGTTCCGAACTGGTCGGCGTCGAGTGGGCGATCGTAGTGGTCAGTCAGTGGGTACTCGACGACCATCGGATCGGCGTCGGGATGCCATTCGAGTTCCTCACCCGTCGGGACCGTCACGCTCGTGTTCGGGACGGTCTCGCCGACGATCGGTTCGCCCGCCTCGTTGAGCAGCGTTACGCAGATTTTCCCGGAGCCGTCGCCGAGATACGGATCCCGGTACTCATCGCGTGGGTTGATGTAGCTGATCCAGTTGCCGTCCGGGTCCTCCATCTCGTAGTACTCGTCACCGGGTTCGGGTACTGATTCGACATATTCCGCTTCCGAGACGTTTTCAGATGGGACTGCTGTCGAGGCGGCCGTCCGATCGGCGGTCGTGGTGTCGCCGGCTCCGACTCCTGGCGGTGTTCCCGACACGATCCCGATCGCCAGGAGGGCACCGAGCAAAAGCACTCCAACGGTGAGCAGTGCGTGTGTCCCGATCGAGGTGCCAAAGCGTTCGCCCACCATCTCTACACCTCGCTTCCGTGCGGTCGACGGCTCGATTGCGCCCCGGAGTCAACTGGAGCCAGCGACCCGAGTTCCGCGGCGCGGGCCCACGTGTCGGCTCGGCCTGTCCACTCGGTCGTCTGCTGGTCGCGTTCTCGAACGCCGATCGATCGACTATCAAGCCACGATGACTGTCGTGAAACGTAACTATTCATCTCTCTGCACGTCCTCGATTGGGAATATAGACTATATGCAGCATACTCTGGCGAAATCGGGGCCTAGCGGTTCCGACTGGCACCGTAGCTGTCCCCTACCCCGGCGTTGTCAGCTCTCACCGATCGGCAATCACCGAACCACAGCCTGGGAGCCGACGATCGGCGATCACCGGTGACAGCGTCCTGTGGGTGTCGCGTCGATGGTCAGTCTGTGACCACCAACCGCGGTGCCAGAACCACGATCGTGGCGGGCAGCGCCCGTGCCGGGAACGTGGGCCTTATCCGCCGCTCGCCCCAACAGCAACCGATGACCGAGGGGGACGTCGCGGCCTTTACACATCTCGGGGCGACGGTTCGCGGGGCACTCTCCGAACGCGGGTTTTCGACGCCGACCGCACCACAGCGACTGGCGATTCCACCGCTTGCGGCCGGCGAGAACACGCTCGTGATCGCTCCGACGGGAAGCGGGAAGACCGAGACAGCGATGTTGCCGGTCTTCGACCACCTCGTCGCCGACCCGCCGGCAGGGTTCGGTGCGCTCTATGTCACCCCGCTGCGAGCGCTCAACCGGGACATGCGCGATCGCCTCGAGTGGTGGGGTGAGTATCTCGATCTCGATGTCGACGTTCGCCACGGCGATACGACCCAGTACCAGCGGGGAAAACAGGCCGAAAACCCGCCGGATGTGCTCGTGACGACGCCGGAGACGCTACAGGCGATGCTCACCGGAGAGCGACTGCGTGCGGGGCTCGAAGACGTTTCCCACGTCGTAATCGACGAGGTCCACGAGCTCGCCGCGTCGAAACGCGGTGCACAGCTTGCGATCGGGCTCGAACGCCTTCGCGATCTCGCCGGCGGGACACAGCGGATCGGCCTCTCTGCGACGGTCGGTGATCCGGGTGCGGTCGCGAACTTCCTCACTGGCGGCCGGGCGTGTGAGATCCGCGAGATCGACGTCGGAAGCAACGTCGACGTCACCGTCCGGCGACCCAGCGTCACCGACGAGGACGAAGAGCTGGCGGGAACGCTCGTGACCGACGCCGAAACGGCGAGTCACGTCCGGTGCATTCGAGATCTCGTCGCGGCCCACGAATCGTCGCTCATCTTCGTCAACACGCGCCAGACCGCGGAGGCGCTTGGCTCCCGGTTCACAGCACTCGACTTACCAATCGGCGTCCACCACGGCTCGCTCTCCAAGGAAGCCCGGATCGACGTCGAGGACCGCTTCAAGACGGGCGAGCTCGACGGACTGCTCTGTACGTCCTCGATGGAACTGGGGATCGACGTCGGTCGCGTCGATCACGTGATCCAGTACCAGAGCCCACGACAGGTGACGCGCCTGCTCCAGCGGATCGGTCGTGCGGGCCACCGCCAGCACGAGGCCTCCAGCGGGACGATCGTGACGACCCGGCCCGACGATACGTTCGAGGCACTCGCGATCGCTCGCCGGGCTCGTGTCGGCGAGGTCGAACCCGTAGCGATCCACGAGGGCAGTCTCGACGTCGTCGCAAACCAGCTGCCGGCGATCGTCCAGAGCCGCGGCGCGACCCACGTGAGCGAGGCAGTGGAAACGGTCATGCGGGCGTATCCGTTCCGGGACGTCACCGAGGAGACGATCCGCGACGTCGCCGCGGAGCTTCACCGCAACCGGATCGTCTGGCTCGACGAGTCGGCCGATCGGATCGAGACGACTGGCGGCACCTGGCAGTACGTCTACGCGAACCTCTCGATGATCCCCGACGAGGAGACCTACGAGGTCCACGACATCGCCTCGAACGGCCAGATCGGGACCTTAGACGAGCGCTTCGTCGTCAACTTCGCCCAGCCGGGTGCGGTGTTCGTCCAGCGTGGTGAGATGTGGCGGATCGCCGAAATCGACGACGACGAGGCGACGGTGAAGGTGAGCCCGATCGAGGATCCCGGCGGCGAAGTCCCGTCCTGGACCGGTCAGGAGATCCCCGTGCCGGCACCGGTCGCGGGCGAGGTGGGCGAACTTCGCGGTGTCGCCGAACCGCAACTGGAGACAGGAGCCACTGGCGCTGCCGTCGGCCGGGAGCTCTCAGGGCGGTATCCCGCCGATGAGGCCACGCTGACTGACGCCTGTGACCAGCTCAAGCGACAGGTCGACGGCGGGTTCGCGATGCCGACCGCCGATCGGCTCGTCCTTGAACGACAGGGCCGATCGGTCGTCTTGCACGCCCCCTACGGCCACACGATCAACGAGACGCTCGGCCGCGTGCTCTCGGCGCTGCTCGGTCAGCGTGCTGGTAGTTCCGTCGGCCTGGAGATCGATCCCTACCGCATCGAGCTCGAAGTGCCGAGTGCGATCGCCACGGGCGATATTCTGGACGTCATCGACGACACCGACCCCGATCACGTCGAGGCGATCGTCGAACTCGGGCTCAAGCGATCGGATGCACTGGCATTTCGCCTGGCCCAGGTCTCGGCCAAATTCGGCGCGCTCAAGCGGTGGCAGGGGTCGGGGCGTATGTCACCCCAACGGCTGCTCTCGGCGCTTGAGGGGACGCCGATGTACGAGGAGGCGGTCCGCGAAGTGTTCCACGAGGACCTCGACGTCGCGGGCGCGTCCCGCGTGCTCGAACGGCTCCAGAGTGGCGACCTCGAGCTGGTGACCGAACGTGGCCTGACTCCGATCGGCCAGGGCGGCCGCTCGTCAGGAAAAGAGCTACTCGCGCCGGAGAACGCCGACGCAAGCGTCATTCAAACGGTCAAAGAGCGCCTCCAGAACGATCGGATTATCTTATGCTGTACTCACTGCAGGGACTGGAACGTCACGACGAAAGTCAAACGCGTCGCCGACCAGCCGGAGTGCCCCGAGTGTGGCTCGACCCGGATCGCCTCGCTGAACCCCTGGGCCGACGAGGTCGTCCAGGCAGTCCAGGCCGAGGAGAAAGACGAGGAGCAACGGGAGCAGACCCAGCGTGCGTTCCGGGCGGGAAACCTCGTCCAGAGCCACGGCAAACAGGCCGTAATCGCGATGGCCGCCCGCGGCGTCGGCCCACACAATGCTGCCCGGATCATCGCCAAACTCCGGGAGAACGAGGACGACTTCTATCGGGATATTCTCTCACAGGAACGCGAGTACGCACGGACCCAGTCGTTCTGGGACTGACTGTCGGCTGTAGGTGTGAGTGAGGCAGACGGGACGTTCACTCGATCAGATCGCTTCTGGTCCGGCTTCTCCGGTCGTGTTAGTCACCCACATACCGCAGTTCTTAACTCTGCCACTGGACAACTCCGAACGATGAATCTCGGGCCGGACGACGCCAGTCGTGAGGACGACTCAAGCACGGACGCCGGTGCCGACACAGACTCGAGGGGATGGACAGCGAGTGCACTGCTCGACGCGGCAAATCTCGCTCACTTCCGGACGACGGCCGATGGAACGATACTGGAAACGAACGACGAATTCAACGCGCTGACGGGATATCAGCGGGACGATCTCGTCGGGCATCGGTTCGGCCGGCTCGCGGCCGACGGGACGACGATTTCGTCGCTTTTCGACGACCGATCGCCCGTAGGACCGGTGTCTGCGCCGGTTTCGATCCGAACCGAACCAGGCGACGTCGTCGACTGTCGGCTCCACGTCGATCGACATGCCGCTTCCGGCGGGGAGGACCCGGCCGTCGAGGGGGTGCTCGAGCGCGCCAGTGTGGAACCGGGCTCGAACGCTTTACAGCCGGCATACGGCAGGACGTTCGAGGCACTCGCGGACGCGCTCCCGGACGGCATCATCGTCCTCGACACCGACAGCAACGTACAGTATGCAAACCCCGCGGTCGAAGACATTCTTGGCTACTCGCCGGACGACCTCGTCGGTAGCAGCAAGGTCAATATTATCCCGCCGCGACTCCGAGAGCGCCATCTCACTGCACTCCAGCGCTACCTCGAGACCGGCGAACGAAACCTCAACTGGTCGTACATCGAATTCCCCGGCCAGCACAGAGACGGCCACGAAATCCCGCTCGCCGTCTCCCTCAACGAGTTCTTCTACGACTGCGACCGCTACTTTGTCGGGCTTTTTCGCGACATCTCCCCGCGAAAGCAGGCCGAACGAACGCTGACGGCGAAAGTCGTCCAACTCGAGTCGGTCGCGTACCTCGGCCGGCGCGCACTCGATCACAGTCCGATCGAGGAACTGCTCGGGAACGCAACCGAGCTGATCCCCGCTGCGCTCGATACGGACTACTGTATCGTCTTCGAGGATCTGTCTGGTCCCACTCCCCCCGACTCGGTCGCCGGCCGCGAGCTAATCGTGCGTGCCGAAACCGGGTTGGATGACGCGCTCGGCGACGACGAGACGGTCTCCATCGCGGGTGCCGACTCGATCGGCGGACGGACGCTGATGGCGACACAGCCGATCGTTATCACCGACATCGAGACGGACCCCCGGTTCAGCGGCTCGTCGCTGCTCGCCGACGCCGGCGCTCGGAGTGGGATCGCCATCACGATCGGCCCCTCGTCGGAGCCGTGGGGCCTGCTCTGTGCCTTCGAGACGGAGTGCCGGGAGTTTGCCGACCACGACGTCGACTTCCTTCAGAGCGTCGGGACGATCCTGGCGACTGCGATCGAACGGCAACGCTACGAGGAGCGCCTCACCGAGACGGTCGACGATCTGAAGGCCTCCAACGAGCGCCTCGAACAGTTCGCGTACGCCGCCTCACACGACCTGCAGGAACCGCTTCGAATGGTCTCGAGTTATCTCCAGTTGGTCGAGAGCCGCTACGCTGACGCTCTTGATGAAGACGGTCGCGAGTTTATCGACTACGCCGTCAACGGTGCCGAACGAATGCGTGCGATGATCGACGGACTCCTTGAGTACTCACGGGTTGACACCCAGGGAGAGCCGTTCGAGGCCGTCGATCTGGACGCCGTGTTCGACGACGTGCTGACGGATCTGCAGGTGATGATCGAAGACAGCGACGCCGAGATTACGGCCGAACCGCTGCCAACAGTGCAGGGCGATACGGGACAGCTCCGACAGCTGTTTCAGAACCTCCTCTCGAACGCGATCGAGTACAGCGGCGACGAGTCGCCACAGATACACGTCGGTGCCAACCGGAACGGGGCGACGTGGGAACTGTTCGTCCACGATGAGGGGATCGGTATCGACCCCGACGACAGCGATCGTGTGTTCGTGGTCTTCCAGCGACTCCACACCCGCAAAGCGTATCCTGGGACGGGGATCGGCCTGGCGATCTGTCGTCGCATCGTCGAACGCCACGGGGGCCGAATCTGGGTCGATTCCGAGTCCGATTCGGGTGCGACGTTTCGGTTCACGATCCCGGCCGAGGACTCGACCGATAGCTTCGATGCCGGGATGTAAACGGAGGCACACACCTTCCTGCGTTGCGTATACCCGTAACGGACATACGAGTTGCCCGCGTTGGCTCTCGTATGAACTTCGCGCCGGGAGGCTGGAAGTACGCACTTCCGCCGCTCCTCGCCGCACCCTTTGCGCTGCTGTACAGCGTCGGCATCGCGCTCGTGGCGATCGGTATCGGCGTCGGGACACTCGCCTTTTTCCGTGACCCCGATCGGACTCCACCGCCGACGGGCGTCGTTGCACCGTGTGATGGGAACGTTTCGGTCCTCCGCGAAGAGGACGGCCGCGTTCGGCTGGGAATCTTCATGAACGTCTGGCACGTCCACGTGATCCGCGCGCCCTTCGACGCGACCGTCACCGACGTCGAACACGTTTCGGGTGCGAACCGGCCCGCGTTCTCGAAGGAGTCCGATCGGAACGAGCGAGTCCACGTTCGGGTGCTGACCGAGGACGAGGAGTTCGACGGCAACGGACCCGGCGACGCGGTCGAAGCCGACAACCGCGTGGGTGTCCCGGACGATGCCGGGGACGTTCCCCCGAACAGTGCCACGATCACACTCATCGCCGGTGCGTTCGCTCGCCGCATCCATCCGTACGTCGAAGATGGCGAGGAACTCGATCGAGGCCAGCGGATCGGCCACATCGCTTTCGGCAGTCGCGTCGACGTGCTGTTCCCGCCGTCGGTGGCCGTCGACGACGTCGCCGTCGACGTCGGCGACTCGATGACGGCCGGTGAGACAGTGGTACTCGAGACGGACACAGCGCTTCCGTTCACAGTCGAGACGACTTCCTTCGAGACGGACACGTCGACGGGAGCGGATGCGGAATCGCAGTCTGAACCGATCGACGGCTCCGACGACGCCGACGCGGCATCCTGAGCGCCCGTCGATCGGTGGTACGTGACGACAACAGTGCCTCTGAGACTCGCCTCCGCCCGACCGACCGGCGAGTGTTGCAGAGATACGTGACGACAACAGTGCCTCTGAGACGGAGTAGTGACAACAATCACTGCTGATCGGCTAAGACGGGTTCGCCGATCGGCTGTACCGACGGACACCACTCCGTATGAGACGGCGATCCAGTCCGGATCTCGACTCCCGCTTTCCGACCGGTGTTCCAGACCGACCGAACCCATGTTCGCTAGCGGTCTCACGCCACTCCGATCCGGCAGCCTTCTCCCGCCACGGCCGTCGACCGGAATCGTATCTCAAATATATGTGACAACTAACTCCTCCCTGGGTAATACTCACGGTAATATTGCTGGCTTCCTTTTTTTCAAATTCAACGTATTGATGCCGTCTGCGGGAACGTGGCGTTCTCAAGCGACGCTTGTGGCTCGGTCGTGGCACCACCAGAGTCCGATAGGGATCGTTGTACCGGTGTACCGCCGATCGCGGGCCCGTTCTGGCGCTTGGCGGTAATTGACGACAACAGTCCGTATAAACCGTTAGTTCTCCTGTTCCAATTCCTGGAAGAGATAGTTTGAACTCGAACACTACAACCGGAATTCAGTGGAGACGAATGCGGAACGCAGTAAGTCGCCGCTTAATTGTATCTGCAGCGGTTCTCGGTTTTGTTTTGCAGGGGCACACGTCCCTCGTTTCTCTCGAAAAAGACAGTCCCGAAGCGGGCCGGCACCACCCAGCCCGCTATTTAGATAAGAACGGGCAACTACTGGAGACATTATTCTAAAATGCTCTATTATGAGTCATCCGTTCGATCCAAAGGACTTAATTACCGCTATGGACAATCGCCTCGTGTATAACTGTCAGAAATGATCGATCGACGAGGTCCCCAAAACGAAATGGCTAATTCCGATATCGATGGGCAGGGTGTTCTCGTTCCGGTAGCTGCGTCACCGACGCTCGAGGAGACGATCCGGCACGCCGTCCAGATCGCCACCGAGCAGGACGGTGACGTCCATCTCGTACACGTCGTCACCGAACGGTCCGCGGTGACCGAGCCCGTAGATTCCAAGTTGCTCCAGCGCGCCACTGAGATGGTGGCCCAGGAAACCGGGGCCGTGTCGGTGCATACGAGCGTGCTCGGGGTCGGCCGATATATCGCCGGACCGACCGAGCACGTCCTCTTGATCTTGGAGTATGCAGAACGCTACGGGACTGGGCGCGTAATCCTCGACCCCTCATACTCGGCCGATGCGACCGACCCCACGTTACAGCCGGTCGAGTCGGTGTTCTCGGATATAGACCTCGCGTACGAAGTTACACCCGTCCGCTCAAAACGGTGGTCGCTGACCCGCGGTGAGGTCCTCCGGGGAACGCTCATCGGCGGCGGCATGTTTGGCTTCTACCTCGCACTCGGTGGCGTTTCGGCGTTCGCCGTTGGAAGCGGTCTCATCGTAAGCGCGATCGCCGCGATTCTATTGCGGAACGTCGTCTTCGAAAACACCCCCGAATTCGGGCCGGCGGCCCGTGCGAGCGCTCGGAGTATCGTGTTCTTGCCGACGCTTTTCTGGGAAATTCTCAAAGCCAACATCACGCTGGCGTACATCATTCTGCATCCGCAACTCCCGATCGAACCGCGCTTCGACCGTGTCGAAGCGGCCGTTAGCGACGGACTCTCCGTCGCGGTTCTCGCCAACAGCATTACGCTGACACCGGGCACCCTGACGGTCGACGCCTACGGGCACAGCCTCCTCGTCCACTCGCTCGATGCGAACTACCGGGAGGGGCTGCTCGAAGGAACCCAGGAACGGGCGGTTCGACACCTGTTCTACGGGTCGACGAGAGAGGAGGTTCCCGACCCAGCTACTAGAGATGCTGTTGAACCGGTACTCGATCCGGCACAGTGCCAGTCCGGGAGCGAACTAGCGGACCCGTCCACAGGAGGTCGTGATGACTGAGTTCATAACCACCGTCTTTCTGGCGGGTGCCCTTGCCGTCATCCTCTCGTCGCTCATCGTCCTCTACCGGGCGATAATCGGCCCGTCGACATATGACCGGATCATCTCGGTCAACGCGCTCGGGACGAGCATCGTCGCAGTACTCGTGTTGCTCGCCGCGGGACTGGACCGGCCTGAATACCTCGATATCGCGATCGTGTACGCGCTGCTTAACTTTCTTCTGAGCATGTTCGTTGCCAGATTCACGTACGATCCCACGGGGGTGGAGTGGCGATGATTGTCGAAGCCGCGATTGCGCTCTTGGTTCTCGCGGGAGCCTTCTTTTCGTTCGTTGCCGCCGTGGGAGTTGTCCGGTTCCCCGACATCTACACCAGGGCCCACGCCGTCACAAAGGTCGAAACGCTCGGCGTCGGGTTCGTCATTGCGGCCGCAGCACTTCATTTCCAAGGGCCGGGTGAACTCTTCCGGGCAGTCGTCCTGCTCGGGTTCATCTTCTACACGAGTCCGACTGCGGCCCACGCCATCACTCGTGCGGCGTACAGCCGGGGAATCGACGCCCAGACGTCCGACGAATCGGCTCCGGAGGGGTCGCGATGATGTGGTGGCTGGAGGTCTCGTTGGTGGTGTTCGTCGTTGGGAGCGCGCTGTTGATTCCATTCATCGACGACATCGTGGGCGCTATCGTTACCTTCGGGATCGTCGCGCTCGGGGTCGCAGTGATCTGGGTGTTACTCGCCGCACCCGACATCGCGCTGATCGAGGCGGCGGTCGGCGCAGGGGTCGTTTCCCTCCTGTTCATGCTGACACTCGTCAAAACGACCGGTCTCGCCGAGGCCCGAATGGAGACCGACGGTGGGGAAGGCGAGACCAACCGCCGTCTCACCCTACAGAACGTGGCGATCGTCGCCGTCGTCACGGTCCCGCTCCTCTATATCGTCGCCTCACTCGATCCGGTCGGGTACGCCGGCGCGCCGGCGGTCGCCCTCGAGAGCGGCGGCGAGCTCACACCCTACGGGTACTACATCGAGCAGACGGTCGACGAGACCGGCTTTACTAACTCCGTGATCGCCGTCCTCGTCGTCTACCGAGGCCTCGACACGCTTGGGGAACTGATCGTCGCCTTCGCCGCCGCGGTTAGCATCCTCATCGTTCTCGCTCGTGGTGATCTCGTATGACCGAGGAGAACTCCGCTTCACCGCAGGAGCGACCACGCCAGGACACTGGGACGGCCGGTACAGTGCCATCGAACGTGGAGACCGATCGGATCGACGACCGGTACCCATCGAGCCTCGACGTGACCTCAAGCCCCGTCGCGCGCTCGGTTTCGCGGACGGTGACCCCGTTCGTGATCGCCTTCGGGGCGTACCTGACGCTCTTCGGGACGAATCTTCCCGGTGGAGCGTTTCAGGGTGGCGTCGTGATGGCCACGCTAGTCGTACTGATCGCGCTGGCGTTCGGGTTCGACCCGACCCGAGCGTGGATCGACGAGCGAGCGTTCGCCGGACTGTTCCTCCTCGGAGCCGGTATCTTCGGCGTCGTCGCCTTCGGTGCGCTCTACTACGGCGGTGCCGTCCTCGAGGTCGGAGTGTTCCCGACGTCCATCGAGAACATGGTGAAACTCGTCGAGGTGGCCATCGCCGCACTGGTTTCGGGTGTCGTGATCGGATTGTACATCTGGACGTACGCAGGCTTCCAGGGGAGTGACACAAAGACATGATCGAGACGCATCTGTACTACCTGACCGCAGTCATGCTGTTCGTCATCGGACTCTTCACAATCGTGGCCAGCAACCACCTCATCAAGATCGTCATCGGGCTGAACCTCACCCAGATCGGCGTCTACCTGTTTATCGTTTCCGTCGGCTACATCGACGGCGCGAGCCCGCCGATCATCGGGTTCGGGGAGCCGTATGCCAACCCGCTGTTGCACGTGGTGGTCCTGACGGCAATTGTTGTCGGCGTCGCGATCACCGCGCTGGCGCTGGCGTTGACCATCCGGCTGTACGAGGAGTTTGGCACGCTGAACGTCAACGAGATCGAGGCCGCCCTTGCGGCCGACGAAGACGAGGGGGGGAGCTAAACCGATGACGACCATCGCCTCGATCCGGCCGGGGCTGATAGTGCTTGTCGTCCTGGTCGGTATGGCGCTGATCATCGCCTCCAGGAACCGGCCCAACCTCCGGGACGCGTGGTCTGTTCTCACGGCGATCACGATCGCCGGACTCACCGTCAGCATGCTTCCCGGCGTCCTCGACGGCTACGTGTACGAGACGTCGCTTGGAACCGTCGTCGACGGTTCCGGTTTCGACGGGATCGCTTTGGCGCTTCGGGCCGACGAACTCGGGTTGGTCTTCGCACTGGTGTCCAGTTCGCTGTACCTTGTCACCGCCATCTACGGCGTCGGCTACATGCGCGGACACGACGAACCTGCACAGACCCGGTTTTTCGCAATGTTGTGTCTGAGCGTCGGCGCCGCACTCGGCGTCGCGTTCGCTGCAAACTTCCTCGTCCTGTTGATCTTCTATGAGGTGCTGACGCTGGCGACGTATCCACTCGTCGCCCACGAGGAGTCTGCAGAGGCCCGGCTCTCCGGGTACAAGTACCTCGCGTACGCCCTCTCAGGCGGGCTGGCGGTGTTCGCGGGAACGGTCGCCCTCGTCTGGCTGACTGGCGATGCCGGCTTCACCCGCGGTGGTATTGCCGAACTATCGGTGATCGCCGAGGACACCCCCTGGACGGCACGCGCCGTGTTCTGTCTCCTTGCCGGTGGGTTCTTCGTCAAAGCTGGAGTCATCCCGGTCCATGCCTGGCTCCCCAGTGCGATGGTCGCGCCGACCCCTGTCTCCGGGCTGTTGCACGCCGTTGCGGTCGTTAAGGCCGGTGCGTTCGGCATCGCCCGGACCGTCGTTGACGTGTTCGGCCCCGAGACGGTCAGCCAACTGGGACTTGGGTGGCTGATGGTCGGGTTCGCATCGGTTACGATCATCGTCGCAAGCCTGTTTGCACTTCGACAGGACAACCTGAAGGCCCGGCTGGCGTACTCGACGATCGCCCAGCTTTCCTACATCGTGCTCGGGCTGGGGCTTCTCACCCCGGCTGCGATGATGGGAGGACTGCTTCATATCCCCGCACACGCGTTCGCGAAGCTGACACTGTTCCTCTGTGCTGGGGCGCTCTACGTCCAGTTGGATATCAAGTACATCAGCGAACTTCCCGGCGTCGCGAAACGGATGCCCGTGACAATGGGGGCATTCGCGATCGCGAGTTTTAGCATGGCAGGCATCCCGTTGCTCGCCGGCTTCGTCAGCAAGTGGCACCTCGTCTGGGGGAGCGTCGACGCCGGCCAACTGCCGATCGTCGCGGTGCTGGTCGTCTCCGGCGTCCTGAACGTCGCGTACTTCTGGCCGATCATCTATACGGCGTTCTTCGAGCGCCGCGACGACCACGGCGCCAAGCCGGTGCTCGACCAGCCGATTGGCGGACGCAAGCAGACTGACGCGCTACCCGACGGTGGATCGGAGCCCTCCGAAAGTGAAGAGACTAGCTGGTCCCGACCGGATCGCCGGTTCAGTGAGACCACTCCCCTGATGCTCGGGCCGATCGCTCTCATGGCGACGCTCGTGGTTCTGTTCGGCGTCTTCGCCGACTACTCCGGCTTCGTCGAACTGATCGCTACGATCGTCGACGGTGCCTTCGAGGTGAGCGGCGCATGAACGAGCTCCTGTACGTTCCGCCGGCACTAATCGCACTCGCAGCCCTCCCAATAGTCGCGTTGTCGTCTCGCCGGACGGCCCACGCGACTGGCGTCCTCGCGCTCTTGGGCACCGTCGTCTGGGGGCTGCTCGTTCCGGAGGGTACCGGACTCACCGTCCGGTTCCTGGGATTCGATGTCGTCGCCGTCAGTATCGATCCGTTCTCGCGGCTGATGGTGCTGATCTTTGGCGGCTTTGGTGCGGCCGCGGTCGCGTTTGCGTACTTCGCGGGGACGGATACACGGCATCTGCTGTGGGGGCTCGGGTACGTTACCGCTTCCCTGTGGACCGTCACAGTCGGTGACTGGCTCGGATTGCTCGTCGGCTGGGAAGCGATGGCCGTCGCGAGTACGATGTTCGTCTGGCTGTCGGGTGGCTCTGCGATCCGGGCGGGCTACCGGTACGCGCTCGCACACGCCATCGGTGGGAGCCTGCTGATCGCCGGCGTCGCCTTCCATCTGTTCGCGACGGGGGGCGGAACGGTTCCGGCGGCCGACCCGACGGTGTTGCACTTCGACAGCGGGATCTCTGGCGGTCTCGCTGCGATTCTCGTCGGCGTCGGGATCGGCATCAACGCGGCGATACTCGGACTACACGCCTGGTTGCCGGGCACCTACCCGGCTCCCCACGCCGCGACGTCGGTGTTCCTCGCCTGTTATACGACGAAGACGGCCGTTTACGCCTTCCACCGAGCTTTCCCAGACGGGAACATGGTGTTGGCCTACGCCGGCGGTGCGATGGCAATCTATGGGGCGGCGTACGCGCTCGCCCAGAAGGATATGCGGCGCCTCCTGTCGTATCACATCCAGGCACAGGTCGGATTCATGCTCGTCGGCATCGGTATCGGGTCAGCAGTTGGAGTCGCCGGGGGGTTCGCACATCTGTTCAACCACATCCTCTACAAGGGGCTGCTGTTCATGGCCGCCGGGGTCATCATCCTCCGGTTCGGTGTGAACCGCCTTGACGAGTTCGGGGCGATCGGTCGGTCGGCTCCCATTGTGTTCGGAGCGTTCCTTGTTGGGGCGCTCTCCATCTCCGGCGTCCCCGGGTTCAACGGGTTCGTCAGCAAGGCGATGATCTCCGACGCCGTCAGCGCCGACGGCTCGACACTCCTGTACGTCATGCTCTGGGGAGGAAGCGTCGGTACGTTCGCCTCGTTCGCCAAGTTCGGCTACTACGCGTTCCTCTCGGGTGACCCCATCGAAATGTCGGACGCCGGCCGCGGTCACACCGTCGTACTCGGTGCGATTGCAGGCGCATGCGTGCTGTTCGGACTGTACTACAGCCTGCTGGTCCAATGGCTTCCGTTCTCCGAAACGGTGACCGTCGCCCCCTACACGACCGACAAAATACTCACTGCGGTCGTCTATGGCGTCGTCGGGGTCGGGGCGTTCCTCGCCGGGAGACCGGTGTTACAACGCCTCCACGGCGGGATCGACGTCGACCGTGTCCACGATCCGCTTGTCTTTTACACAACGAGGGGAGCGTCGACCTCGCTGGGCAACGGCTTCAACGCCGTCGACCGCGCTGTCGGCCGCTGCGCTCGGGGCGCGAAGGACGCCGTCCGTCGACCGGACCTGGCGATTCGCCGAGTCGTCCCGACGTCGATACGGGAGCAGTACGAACAGCGACTCGTCCAGACGCCGGGGAAGACCGGGTTCAAACTGGGTGTTCGGATGACGGTCTTCGTCACCGGTATGGTGCTCGGAACCACGGCCATAATTGCTCTGTTGGTTATATGATAATGTACGCACTGTTGACACTGTACGAATTTGGAACCGCAGTATCGATCGACGCGATCACCGGCGGGACAACGATCGGCGCGGAGTGGCTTGTCACCGCGATCGTCCTCTTGCCACTTCTCACGGCGACCATCCCGTTCGCCGTCGGGAGTCGTTACGAGCGGTTCGGTTGGCCCTTCGCCGTACTCGTGCTCTCGGTGACGAGTGCCATGGCGGTCGCCCTCTCGTGGAACGTGTTCCAGAACGGGCCCATCACGTATCTGGTCGGGGGTATCGACCGCCCCTTCGGCGTCGAGTTCATCGCCGACGAGCTCTCTGTGGTGGTCGTCGTTCTTATCCTCCTCGTCAGCATAGCTGTTCTCGTCTATATGCGCGTCGGCGGCCCGCATGGGAACGCGATCTACGCCGGCTTCCTCCTGATAAACGGGGGGATGCTCGGCGTCATGATGACGGGCGACATCTTCAATCTCTACGTCTTCCTCGAGATCATGGCCCTCTCCTCGTACGCGCTCGTCTCCGCCTCGAAGTACCGGTGGTCGACCTACGCGGCGTTCAAATACCTGCTCGTCGGAACGATCGGGGCCTCGTTTTACTTGCTCGGCGTCGGATTCGCCTTCGCCGCGACGGGCACGCTGAACATGGCCGATCTGTCGGTCCAACTCGCCGAGGCAGGCTACGAATCGCCGGTCGTCATCGGCTCGTTCGTGTTTATGACGGTTGGACTCGCAATCAAGATCGCCCTATTCCCGGTCCACACGTGGTTGGCGGACGCACACGCCTCGGCACCGGACGGGGTCAGCGCCGTGATATCGGCCCTGGTTCCCGCCGTCGCCCTCTACGCGCTCGCGAGGCTCCTGTTTAGCGTGTTCACCCCGGAGTTTCTCGCAGTCAACCCGGTCATCGGGCAGTTGTTGCTCGCGTGTGCGCTCGCGAGCCTGTTCGCCGGGAGTATCTTCGCGATCCTCCAGGATCACATCAAACTCGTGCTCGCGTACTCGACCGTTTCGCAGTTCGGGTTGATGCTGATCGGTATCACGATCGCAAACGAGACGGCGATATTCGGCTCTATCGTCCAACTGTTCGGCCACGGCATCGTGAAGGCCTCGCTGTTCCTTCTGGCGGGGATGTTCGCGCTCCGGTTCGGTGGCATCCGGCGGATCGAGGAGTATGGGGGTCTCGCCAAGCGTGCCCCGGTCATGGCCGGGGCGTTCGCAGTTCTCGGGGTCGCGATGGTCGGGTTGCCCCCGAGCGTCGGGTTCGTCGGGAAATGGTACATCGCCCTTGGCGCCTTCCAGGAGGGTCTCTGGGTCGTCTCGGTGCTGGTGCTCGGGAGCACACTGCTGTCGGCTGCCTATATGCTGCCGTTCATCAACCGTCTGTACTTCCATTCCCTCGAGATAGAGACCGACGATCAGCGGATACTGACTCGCGGGATGATCCTTACTGTGGTGGTCGGAGCATTCCTTGGACTGGGGCTTGGGCTCGTGGCCGTCGGACTCCGCCCAGCGGTGGAGAGCGCCATCGCAGCGCTTCTGGCCGGCGAGTTTGGGTGATCCACGCGGTCAATTGATTTTCAGTGGCTCCTGTAGACGGCGTTTCAACCAACGCCACTCACGAGGCTGTCATAACAGAACGCACTGGCGATCGTGAGTGTGGCTCTCACCTATCGATACGTCTGACAGATTCCAGATGCTCGCACGCAGGGCAGTTGCGATCGGTACACTAATCGTTTCAGTTGTGACGCTCCCCCCACTGGCGACGGGGAGTTATTTCAGCAACAGCAACATTCGCTAATTACTAGTGATAATCAGAGGGTAAAGCTTATGCCCGATTGCCGGAGTTGCCCGGTATGGAACGTCTCAGTACGGACCAGCGTAGTTCAGTTGCCGAAACCGCCCTCCCGAATGTCATTACGGTCGACGGACAGGGAACACCAGCCAGCTTCGAGATTACCGTCGACGGTGAGATCGACATGGTAGACGCCGTCGCCGTCGAAGAGGCGACGATCGTTTCCGGAACGAGTGCCGAGGGAACGGTCGACGCCGACACCCAGCGATTTCACTTCTCGGGTGAGATAACGGACGTAACGATCGTCAACCACGGCGGCTGTTCCACCGAGGGCGTCGTCGATCCCGAAATTTACGTCGAAAACTAACCGGACTCGTTCGCTCCGATCGGCGAGCGATCGGTCCCCGGAACTCGGTTCGGAAGTCCGGTCGGAGAGGCCGCCCACTCTCGTTTTCGGCTTTTGATCGGCGAGCGAACGCTATAGTGGCCACTGCAAGTCAATACACACCGATCGCACAGTCAGCGGTTCTCACTCACTCCGGTCGTTCCGACCCGCGACCCTGTCGTGCAATCGGTGTGCGACCTGACTGTTAGTGGCTAGTATAGTACCCCCTCACGACTGCAGGGTCGAATCGATACCCGCCAACTGGTTCGACACATCAGGGTAAGCTTGGGAAGCCACTATACCCAACGACCTATCGTCGTGACTCGTCTACCGGGGATATGCCCACTCGACACCGGATCCAGGTCACCGACACCGAATCGATCGCCGCCGTCCACCACAGTGCACCCTCGGATCGCTGGCTCGTGTTCTGTCATGGCTTTCTGAGCGACAAAAGCGGCAGCTACGAGCGACGCGCACGGCGCGCCGTCGACGAGGGATTCAACGCCGTCCGATTCGATTTCAGAGGGTGTGGCGAGTCGGATGAGGCCTTCGCCGACCAGTCACTGAGCACGAAACTCGACGACCTCGCCGCCGTCGTCGACAGTTTCGATCCCGCCTCGCTCGTGCTCTTCGGGTCGAGTTTCGGCGGCAAGGTCGCCTTTCACGCCGCGGCCGACGATCGCATCGACCCGATCGCGATTGCCACACGCGCACCGGTAACGGCAAACGCCGCGTTCGACGAGTACCGATCGATCGTCGACACCGAGGGCCGCTGTCGGTTCGACGACGATCGGTGGATCGATCGCCGATTTTTCGAGGATCTCGCGGCGCATCCCTTCGAGGCAGTCTGCGCTGCGGTTGTGGACGTTCCCGTCGCTATCTTCCACGGTCGGGCGGACGACGTCGTCCCGATCGAGCACAGTTTCGAAGCCGCCAGTAGCCTCGGGACCGACGTGGTACTCGAAGTCTCCGCGGCGGAAGGCCACATCTTTTCTGCGGCCGGAAACGAGCGGGTGCTCGACCGACTCTTCGACTGGCTCGCGACGCTCGATCGGCTCTGATACGGATTAGTGTCATCAATTACCGCCGTTGTCGGGCTCGCCCGACCGCTCGTGGCGCGTCGCGCCACGCTGATCGGAGAGCCGTCTTAGCCGATCGGCGGTAACGACGGACACTAATCCGTATGAGAGGGGCGAGCCAGAGTGTCCTCGGTATCGTGGTGGGATGCCAACAACGATCGAGGAGCCACACTACTCGGTGCTCGGTGTCGCCCTGTCGTCGCCCGGTTCGCCGTCGCTCGACTTTGCAAGTCGGTACCGTTCCAGACACGTTTGCATGGCCGACTCCGTCTCGTAGGTCAGCAGTTTCACCGGCGTGTCACAGTAATAGACGTCTTCGTGCTTTCGGATCGCCATTTCCATCGTCGTTCCGATCATCTCGACTTCGATTATCACACGCTCGTCGCGGTCGAGCAGATCGAGTACCTCCTGCGAGGTCAGCTCGTTTCGGTTCACACGAACGACCATTCAACTGGTGTTCACGGACGGCTGGGCTATCTTTAGACAGCGAGAGAATCCCGCCGTTTACAGTAGACGCCGAACCTAATTCACGACACTGCTGGTGAGGTTGTCTATGGTCAAGACAACCGAAGCAAAACAGGTCTGTCGTGCCGCATCAACCCTTGTCTATCCAGAACTCGACTTTGAAATCAAGTCGTGTGGAAAGTACACGAGAGAGGACTTTCTCGAAGTCCTCTCTCGGATCGCTTTTGATCAAGAGTTCGCCAATACAGGCGGGAAAACGTACCAGTTAGACCACAACGAACCAGTTGACATCACGTCAACGGCTCGCAACTCGCTCGCAAAGTCACTTCTCTACCATCTTCGGAATCTGGAAGCGGACGCCATCGACGAGCAGTTCGATGGCGTCCGCGATGATCTCTTCGAGGTCCTTCGGAAACGTCGACTGTTGCCCAGCTGTGTCGACGTCGCGATCGATCTTCACGAATGGCGGTTCTACGGTGCAGCCGACACAGATCACGTTCTCACCACCTACCCGGATCAAGGAACGACTCGAACGTACTGTTTTGCGACTCTCTGTATTGTAACTCCTGGAACACGATTTACGCTTGCTGTGCTTCCACTCGAAGAGAACGGCTTTCGCGCCAAGCGCGAAGCCGTTCGAACGCTGCTGGAGACCGCCCAGCAGTACATCTCACTCAGGCACGTCTATCTCGACCGTGGCTTCTACCAGGTCCACGTTGTCGCAGAATTGGAACAGCTCGGTGTCGATTACATCGTTCGTGCGCGTCCGAGCAAAGGAATGAAAGACCGTCTCAGCGCCGGCGCTGAGACGGTTGTCGACGACTATCTCATGCAGCGCAAGCGGAAACCAACCGCATCGGCTCCTGTAACAGTCTTTGCAGTTCCTCATCGCTCAAAAGAGGACGAGCACGTGTGGTTTGTCACAAACCTCGAGATCGCACCTGAGGCCGCCCGAGCGTACGCGGCGGCGTTCCGCCGCCGCTGGGGAATTGAGACCTCCTATCGCCAAATTGGAGACTTTCTTCCGAGAACGTCGTCGCCGACGTTCTCGGTGCGACTGTTTTACTTTCTGTTCGCAGTTGCACTGTACAATCTCTGGGTTCTGGCGAACGTCCTCGTTACAGAGGGAGCGATTCCAGGAAAACCACCGATCTCGACGAAGATATTCCGTGAATTCGTGCTCCTGACCGACTACGGATAGACCGCTCTCTGAGTCGACCGAGTCGATCGGTCAGGAAGAAGCAAAGCGAGTGACAACGCTTCGGAGCGCCCCACAGCGGCGCTCCTTCGCTTCTTTGATCGTGACGCTTCAGCTATCGCATGCTGGTGCCACCAACAACCGTAACGAATCAAAGAGTTTCAAATTATTTGAACCGTTGTTTCGGCAACTACTGTTTACGCCGGGGAGGATGTCACCAGCGTTGTGCTGGGTGGCGGTGGCACAGTCGTCCGGCGGTCAGCGAAGAGACGTTACACCTCGAATGATCGGGACCGTGACTGGTTAGCGCCGATGATGATCACCAATAAATGACTAATGATTGATATGAGGTGGCGGTCAATCCGGGCGTATGTCCGATTTCGATCGAACCGACGGCGACGCATCCGGGCGTGGAACCGACGACGGAGACGGATCCGTACCACGCACTGACGACGGAGACACACCCACAGCAGACACCGACGGCGATGGCCCCACGCCAATCGCCTTTCTCGACTGTGACACCGTCCATCTCACCGGCGAGTTCGCCGACGTCGTCCTCTCGCTGTTCTGGTGGGAGCCCGATGGCCTGGTCGGAACGATCGCCGAACCGGTCGGCGGTGTCGACGGCGAGCGGACAATCGTGGCTGGCGAGGAGTTCGGCGAGTTCGCCTACGGACCGATCGTGTCGGGCGTCGACGCATACGAGGCGGGAACGCCGGTTGTGCCGGGTGGGGGCGACTGTTCGCGTGCCAATCCGGCCGTAGACTCGTGTATCGATCGGGTCCGGGAGCGGACCGACGACTCGATCACGCTCGAAGCGCCGTTTCCGGAGTAGCTGCGACGATGTCGCGACCTCGCTGGAGAGCGCCTCCCACTGGAAACACGGTCGAAGCTGCCGCGTAAGGAAGGGTTTTGTATCCGAATTGAAAAGCTCAGTCAGATTCTCGTGGGTTCAACGCCCCCCAATCCGATCCGGCTCTGTATCCTCTGGATCGGCCTCGCACTCGCCAGGCTCGGGCTCATCGACCCCGAACGAGCGCGGCGAACCACCGATCTCGCGTGGCCCCGCGTCGTCACTGGACTCGCCCGAATGTCGAAAAACGCCGTCGACGTCGCGATGGTCGGCATCGCGGTCGGCTCGGCTGCGATCGCCGGTGTCGGATTCGCCGCACCGTTCTGGGGACTGGCGTTTACTGTCGGTGGGGGGATCGCCGGCGCGACGATCGCGCTGGTCTCACAGCGCCACGGCGCGACGGCCTACGACCAGCTTGGTCAGGCAGTTCGGTCGAGCACGCTGCTCGTCATCGTCCTCTCGGTGCCGATCACGGCGCTGTTCTGGACGTATCCGACAGCACTGATTTCCCTGCTTAGCTCCGACCCCGAGGCGATCGAGCTGGGGGCAACCTATCTCCAGATCGTCGGCCTCGGAATTCCCTTTGCCGGGCTCAACCTGATCGGGAGTCGTACCTTTGTCGGGATGGACGACTCCTGGACGCCGATGGTGGTCCGCGCTGGCGGTGCCGTCGCCAACATCGTCCTCAACGCCGTGCTCATCTTCGGACTCGATATGGGCGTCGCCGGCGCGGCCCTGGGGACTGTCCTCGCCAACGTCGTCGTCACCGCGACCTTTGCTGTTGGACTCGTCGCCGGCCGGCTTCCGTGGATGGCGGCGTTCCCGACCAGTATCGATCCACTCGGCTGCTACGTCCACACCGGGACGATTCGGGATCTGACTGCGATCGGGCTTCCCGTTCTGGGGACGAAACTGGTCTGGACCATCGCCGAGTTTCCGATGCTCGCGATCGTGGACATCTTCGGCTCGGACACCGTCGCGGCCTACGTCATCGCCCGGCGGATCTGGGGGCTGATGAACACGCCTGGCTGGGGCTTTGGGCTAGCTGCCTCGAGTCTCGTCGGCCAGGAACTGGGCACCGGCGACGAACACCAGGCCGAACAGTACGGTCGCGAGATCGTCCGCTTCGCCGTCGCCGTCTACCTCGTCTCGGCGACGATCGTTTTCGTCTTCGCCGAGCCGATCGTCCTCGTCTTTACCAGCGACCCGACCGAACTGTCGGTGCCGACCGCAGTCTCGCTCATCTATGCGGCCTGTGTCGCCGTCGTTCTCCAGGGAATCTACACTGGTGCGGCGGGTGCGCTCAAGGCGAGTGGCGACACGCGCTGGCCGTTCTACAGCCAGTTGCTTGGCATGTTCGGACTCGCGATCCCGATCGCCTACCTGGGCGCTGCCGGCCTGACCATCCCGTCTCCGGGAACGGTTCCCATACTCGGCGTGACAGTTCCTGGCCTCTCGATCCCGGCGTTTGGAATTACGGGCCTCTATCTCGCGTTCCTCGCGGAGACGGCCGTTCCCGCAGTGATCAACTACTACCGGTTCTCGACGGGCCGGTGGAAAGTAATCAGCCGCGGCTACCGGCCCGAACAGAGGCCAGGTGACGACTGATACGGATTGCTGTAGCCGTTTACCGGCGATCGCCGGTCACAGTTCGGGGATCGGAACGACGACGACCGGGTTGGAAGTCTCTTCGAGAAGCTGCTGTGCTGTCGATCCGAGCGCTGCCGTTGCCGTCGGCCGACCGCCGTGCGTGCCGACGACGAGTTCGTCGGCATCGATCGAGGCCGCCGCGTCGAGAAGTGCCGTGGCCGGCTCGCCCTCTCGGAGTTCCGTCTCGACTGTGCCGATCGTCACCAGTCGAACGGATGCGACGTTGAGCGCCTCCTGGGCGTCTCTCCGTGCACCATCCTCCTCCGGTGGCACGACCGAGACGACGGTCACCTCGTCGTCGGCCGTCGCTCGATCGTCGAGATAGTCACAGATCGCTGCCGTCGTATGGACCGAATCCGTGCCAACGAGATACTGCATACCGACGTCAGGACGAGTATCGCAAAGAAGCTGTGGAATCGGTCTGTCCCGCTGATCGAACCGAGTCCGGGCCCGACTCAGCATGTCAGACTCGGCCACGGTCTTGCGCCCGAACCCGGAGGTACTTACGTCAGGGGCGTCGTTACTCAGGTAACCGAAATACGCGCTGTCCGTGGGACAGTTGGGAGCGCGATCGACGTGGACCCGAGAACCTGATCGACGAACTGTGACGGTTCGGACGGGTCCCATCCCAGTTACTGCAGCCGGCTCGGCTGTGCAACTGTGCCAGCGAGACTGCTATGATCGGATCTACCAATGGATATCGAAATTGCGACAATCGGCGGCTACGAGGAGGTCGGGCGACAGATGACTGCGGTCCGTGCTGGAGACGACATCGTGATCTTCGACATGGGGCTCAACCTGTCGAAGGTCCTCATTCACGACAACATCCAGACTGAGGGGATGCACAGCCTCGATCTGATCGACATGGGTGCGATCCCGGACGATCGGATCATGAGCGACCTCGACGGTGACGTCGCGGCGATCGTTCCAACCCACGGTCACCTGGATCACATCGGGGCGATCTCCAAACTCGCACACCGCTACGACGCACCGGTCGTCGGCACGCCGTTTACGATCGAACTGGTCAAAGACCAGGTCGACGACGAACAGAAGTTTAGCTTCGACAACGATCTGGTGAAGATGGGCGCCGGCGCGACGATGCCGATCGGCGACGAGGGCTGTGAACTGGAGTTCGTCAACGTTACTCACTCGATCATCCAGGCGATCAATCCCGTCCTCCACACGCCGGAGGGGGCGATCGTCTACGGACTGGACAAACGGATGGACCACACGCCAGTTATCGGCGATCCGATCGACATGGATCGCTTCCGCGAGATCGGCCGCGAGGGCGTCCTCTGTTATATCGAAGACTGTACGAACGCAAACAAAAAGGGACGAACGCCGTCCGAAAGCGTCGCCCGCGAGCATCTTCGAGATACGCTCTACAGCATGGAAGAGTACGACGGCGGGATCGTCGCAACCACGTTCGCGAGTCATATCGCCCGGGTGAAATCGATGATCGAATTCTCACGAGATATCGGCCGGACACCGATCTTGCTCGGTCGATCGATGGAGAAGTACTCCGGCACCGCAAAGCGGATGGGTGTCGACTTCCCGGACGTCGAGATGGTCGGCTACCGCCGATCGATCGACCAGACTCTAGAGCGGATCATGAACGAGGGCAAAGAGAACTTCCTCCCCGTTGTGACGGGCCACCAGGGCGAGCCCCGTGCACTGTTGACGCGGATGGCACGCGGCGAAACGCCGTACGATCTCGACAACGGCGACAAGGTCGTCTTCTCGGCTCGCGTGATTCCGGAGCCAACTAACGAGGGCCAGCGCTACCAGGCGGAGAAGCTGCTCGGTATGCAAGGGGCACGCGTGTACGACGACATCCACGTTTCGGGCCACCTCTGTCGAGAGGGCCACTACACGATGCTCGATGCGCTCCAGCCCGACCACCTCGTGCCTGCCCACCAGAATATGAGCGGCTTTTCGGGGTACGTCGATCTCGCATCCGATCGCGGCTACAAACTCGGCCGCGATCTCCACGTCACGAACAACGGCAACATCATCGACCTCGTATAAAGAGAACAGCGAGGGGTCCGAGGTCACCCGACCCGTGGTCGTTTACTCCGGTTCGGCGGTCGCGACCGCGGCCCGCTGTTATTCGAGTTTCGAGAACAGTTCCACTTCGTAGCCGTCGGGATCCTCGACGAACGCTGCCCGAGCGCCGGCCGGCTCGATCGTCATCGGTTCGTTGACAACCGGGCAGTCGGTGCGATCGACCACCCGATCGAACACCGCCGCGACGTCGTCGACGAGGATCGCGAGGTGGACGATTCCCGAGGGATCGATCTCGGCGTCAGCGTCGGGATCGTGGACGAACTGAATCGTGGTGTCGAGATTTTCTCCCGTGACGTAGTAGTTGTGGACGCCGTCGACGTGAAAGTCGTGGCTGTATTCGAGTCCGAGCCCGTCTTCGTAGAACGCTTTCGTTGCGTCGAGATCAGAGACACGGACCGCGGTGTGGTTGATATCCATATCAGGACACTGTGTGGATGATACATGGATCCATCGCAGTCTCTCGAACGTGGCGGCCTATGGGTCGCGATGTGCACGCTTATGACGGTTCGTCCCGTGGCCCTATCCCACATGCAAGCTGTGCGTCTACACGAACACGGCGGACCGGACGTGTTACAGGTCGACGACGTCGATCGGCCCGATCCCGAGGCGGACGAACTCCTCGTCGAAATCGGTGCCGCGGGGATCAACCCCGTCGACACCTACTTTCGGGACGGATCGTACGACCCCGTCGCCGTCCCCTTCACGCCGGGCGTCGATTTTGCGGGAACCGTAGCCGCAGTCGGTGACGAGGTCGACGCCTTCGAATCCGGCGATCGGGTCTTCGGCACCGGGATCGGCAACGCCTCGTTTCAGGGCGGGTACGCCGAGTACGCGACGGTGCCGATCGATCGCGTCGTCCACCTCCCCGACGGCGTCGACATCACCGAAGCAGGTGCGGCCGGCGTCGTCGGCGTCACCGCCTGGCGGGCGCTGATCGATCACGCCGATCTCGATCCGGCAGAGTACTCGCTGATTCACGGCGGCTCCGGTGGCGTCGGCCACACCGCCGTCCAGATCGGTGCCGCCGTCAGTTCGTCAGTGATCACGACCGCCAGTCCCGAGTATCACGATGCACTTGCGGACCTCGGGGCCGACACAGTCCTCGACTACGACCGTGACGACCTCGCGGATGCCGTTATCGAGGCCTCGGATGGCGGCGTCGACGTCGTCCTCGATCATCGACTGGACGACTACCTGCAGTTCGACGCCGACGTAGCGGCGACAGGGGCTCGTGTCGTCGGCATCGGGGAGAACTCGCCGGATCCGGCGTTTACGAACGATGGGGCCGCCCGATCGAAAGACGTCCGCTACCAGTTTATGAGTATGTTCAACACGCCGGATCTCCGGGTGCCGCTACGTGGAGTGGCCCACCTCATGGACACGGGCGCGCTTTCGATCGAGGTGGCGGAGACGTACACGCTCGAAGATGCGGGTGAGGCACAGCGATCGGTGCTCGAAGACAGCGTCTTTGGCAAACTCGTTATCGAGCCATGAAAGCGGGCCCACGGTGACATCCTCGCCCGCCGTGAACGGCGGGGCTTCCACCACGGGTGGAATACCAGCAAAGGTGCTGGATTGAGGTTTCAAGACGTGTACGCGTCACCGGTCTCCGGCTCCGTCCCCGCTCCCACCGCTGGTGACCTAGACGAAACCTTGTCGTCGGAAGCCCGCCTCTCGGACGGGAGTCCCTCGCTCGGTGACGTGTCTTGGTGGGCCTGCCACTGGCCCCCGCTCCGAGGCGAGTCATCGCCTGCTGATTTCCAAGGCAGGCTCTTTCCCCACGGATTTAGCCGATTGGCTATGTTCGCTGCTGCATTCAAATCCGCCTGATACTCCGACACCCAACACGAATCGTTCGTACATCGGAACGTGCCTTGATGCGGCCTGTACCCGAGGTGCTGACACGTATGGCACGTTTTCGACGTGTGATGCGGATACACGTATTCCACAGGAATGCCGCGCTCCGCCGCCTTATCCTCGATACGTGACTGCAACCGGGAGAACAACCATTTGCCGAGGCGTCGATTCCAGTACTTCCCAATATCCTCGTCCGTGATACCGTCGAGGTATTCGAGGACGATGACTGGGTTCTCGAACTGGGACGCGTATTCGACGGCCCGTGTAGAAGCCTTCTCGATTTCATCTTCGATGGCGTCTTGCCACCGTCCCCACACGAGGTCGTCCAAGAGGTTCGAAGCATACCGCTGTTTCAGTCGGTCTTCAGTACTGGCTTGTTTCTGTCGGAGGTGTCGGACGCGGCCACCATCCACGAACAACGGGTCAACGGGTGTGTCGTCTCGGAGGGCACAGCCCACCAAGAGTTTGGATTCACCCACGTCGAATCCGACGGGTGTCACATCGTCGCTTTCGCACGAACACGAGTGGTCTGGTTCGACTTCGTAGTTCGCGGTGACGTGCAACACCCATCGACTGCCGTCGCGTTGTAAGCGGAGTTCGCCCGCCCATACGCTGTCGTCTTCCTCGTCGATGAGTGCGTGCCACCATTCTTCTTGCTCAGGGTTCAACTGGAGTGGTATCCAGAAGTTCGTCCCGCGACCGGGAAGCGGGACTTCCCAGCAGATTTCGTGATTGCGGTCGTCGTCGCGGTCAAAGACGGCTGCGGTGTTGGCGTAGCGGATGGGGTGGTCGTCAGCGAGTTGACTCGCGTTGTACGTGTCCTCGTCTAAGAGGTTTGGGACGTATTGTTTGAGTGCGTTTTTCGAGTGCCAGTTGAGGTCTTCACCAGTGACGACCTCGTTCACAGCAGTCATCGTGTCGCACTCGCCGTTGAAGCTGCGACGGAGCAACGATTCGTACTGGTCGTGTTCGTTGTGGAGCTTGCGCTGCTTGTGCTGAGTAGGTGGGGCAAGATACGCTTCGAGCGTCTTGCACTCCTCGCTCATTCTTCAGTAGCGTCGAGGCCTTGTTCCACGAGTTCGGCGTAGGCGAAGTCCATTCGCAGGCCGTTCTCGCGGGAGTACTCTTTCACTCGTTCGTGGAGGTCGCTTCCACGTTCGATGGCGATGTCAACTCGCATCCGTTTTACGGTACGTTTTATCGTACGTTAAAGGTTCGTGTTGGTGTGGGGTATTCAGAGGGCTGTAGCTCGTGGATTGCGTGGTGAAGTGACGCGATTCACGCCCGCGCTAAAGGGCGGGATTCTCTCGCTGCGTAGAGATAGAATGGAGATGCTGGGGATGCCGTCGGCTCGTCCCGTCCACGAGAGAATCGTGTGCCGGCGGGCGACGCTCCCCTCATACGGAGTAGTGT
>LKMJ01000133.1_pt1 | contig 46469 bp, 47 predicted proteins | sample 643391 | NCBI WGS metagenome assembly LKMJ01 (sample SAMN04112250, study PRJNA286221) | soda lake metagenome | biome: soda lake; feature: Kulunda Steppe; material: water; isolation source: sample PL-Br10 brine of Picturesque Lake | place: Russia: Kulunda steppe | collected 2010-07 | reverse complement strand
GATCATGCCCGATTCGAAAGAAGAACGGGCGATCTTCGGCGAGGGATTCGGAAACGGCCTCGTCGTGATCGCCCGCCGACTCATGGCACAGGGGCTCGTCCCCGTCCGCGACCCCGCCTCCTGAGCGTTTGTCGAACCCGATCGAACCCCTCCCGCCCGAAGGCTTAACACGCCCGCCAGCGTGGTGAAAGTGAAATGGCGGACGACGACATGCTCTCGTGGGACGAGTCGGTCTTCCGCGACGAGCACGTCCTCGAGCTCGATTATTTGCCCGAGGCGTTCCTGCACCGCGACGAGCAGATGGAGACGCTCAAATACGCCCTCAGACCGGCCGTCCGGGGGTCGCGGCCGCTGAACGTGATGGCCAGGGGGCCGCCGGGAACCGGCAAGACGACGGCTGTTCAGAAACTGTTCGACGAACTCGCGGGGGTGACCGACGTCGAGGCGATCCGGGTGAACTGTCAAGTCGACTCGACCCGTTATGCCGTCTTCTCGCGGCTGTTCGAGGGGCTCTTCGAGTACGAACCCCCGACGTCCGGGATCTCCTTCAAGAAGCTGTTCGGACAGATCACCGATTACCTTGTCGAGGAAGACGAGGTGCTCACCGTCGCGCTGGACGACGTCAACTACCTCTTTTATGAGGGGGAGGCATCCGAAACGCTGTACTCGCTGTTGCGAGCCCACGAGGCCCACTCGGGGGCCAAAATCGGTGTCATCGTGGTCTCCTCTGACCTCGATCTCGACGTCATCGAGGAACTGGACGGACGCGTCCAGTCGGTGTTCCGACCGGAGGAGGTTTATTTCGGCTCCTACGGCGAGAGCGAGATCGCGGACATTCTCACAGAACGGGTCGAACGCGGGTTCCGTGAGGGGGCCGTCGGTCCGCAGGTGCTGGATCAGGTCGCCGGACACACTGCCGAAAGCGGGGGCGATCTCCGGGTGGGAATCGATCTACTCCGTCGGGCCGGGCTGAACGCGGAGATGCGGGGATCGACCGAGGTCGCTCTCGAGGACGTCGAATCGGCCTACGAGAAGGCTAAACACGTCCATCTATCGCGGCATCTCCGCGGGCTCTCCGAGTCCGAAGCGGCGCTAGTTCGGGTGCTCGCGGACCACGACGGCGAGCGGGCCGGCGACGTTTACGAAGCGTTCAGCGAGGCGACCGAACTCGGCTACACCCGATACTCGGAGATAATCAACAAGCTCGAACAGCTCGGGCTCATCGAAACGGAGTACACGAGCGTGGAGGGACGGGGGCGCTCGCGCGCGCTGTCGCTATCGTACGACGCTGACGCGGTGTTGGACCGACTCGACAGTGGGTGATCGGGGTGGACTGTTCAGGAAACCCGATGGGGTGAGTGAAGCTATTCGAAGCGGCTTTATTCAATTCGATGAAACAACTACCCGTCTGTCGAGATCGTCACTGAGTGATGTCCGAGATGTAGATCGTATCCGCTTCACTTATTCTGTGACGTCTATCGTCGTCACGTGTCTGTTTCCTGTAACCGTTACCGTACACTCACAATAGCTGAACGTGACTGTCACAGGTTCGGAGGCTGACTCGAATACGCCATTGAGTGCATCCGGATCGATCACTTCGTACAACAAGGGAAGTTCCTCAGGTGGGGTGTCGCTCTTCTCGGCGACTTGCTCGATAATTTGAATGGTCTTTTGATCTTCGTAACGCTGTGCGGTAAGACTCATTGAGAGTAGCTCAGGCGAAGATATTATTTAAGCTTTCTCTTATTTTTGAACATAAAAACAACTCCTACAGGTTATGTTGAGCTAAAGCTCAACAGAGAGATTGAATAATACCGCAATGGTTAGATGAAACAAACCTAGCCATCCTCGATAACATCGGCACCGAAGTGGTTGAACGGTTGGGTTCGAACGTTTTTAAGGAATCGCTCGTCGTGGATCTCGATACCGAGCGCTTCGAGCCGCTCTGCGATGGCGGTGAGATCGTCGCTATCGCTGCCGACAGCTTCGATAGTCAGATTCCGATGTCCCGAGAGAACCTCACAGACTTTAATTACGCCTTCGATGCCGAGCGATTCATCGGCTAACCGTTTGCGATCGGAGACGGGAACCGTACAGACGAAGACGACGTGCAGTTGATAGCCTGCACGTTCGTAATCAATCTGTGGATGATAGCCGTTGATAATGCCTGCTTTTTCGAGGCGTTCCATCCGGTTCCGGACGGTGTTGGGTGAGACGCCAACCTCTTCGGCAATTGTCGAGGCGACGTTGTTTCGCGCGTCTTCCTGGAGCATGTGGAGGATTCCCCGGTCCACCTCATCAAGTTCGTGCGGAACCATTCTCCCGATCTATGTGATCGGTTGACAAGAGAGTGGCGATAGACGGTGATCTATAGTAGCCACCGGAAGTCGATCATACCCGATCGGACGGGGGGTATGCGCTCGGTGTGTGAACGGTTCCAGCTGTTGTTATAACGAAGAAATTTACGTCGTGGCACATGTCACCCTACATTTTGTACGTCTGGTTCGGTAGATGCAAAATCCGATAGAAAGCGCGTGTGAGTTCAGGAGAGTGGTCCAGTCAGGGCCAGTCGGAAGGCAGTTCGTCGGAATGATTTTCGATCAGTTCAAGCAGTGGCTCGAGTTCGTCGAAGCGTGGCCCCTTCGAGATATCCTCCGTCTCTCGATTCCACTCGATGTATCCTGTGTCGTCTAATTTCGGCAGGTGAGTATGAACGAGGGCGATTTCACGTTCTTTCGCCTCGCTGTCGTTCAGAATCATTACGTCGGACTGCGTTTCGACAGTTCCCTCTTTCAACTGTAGGAGGATCAGCCGCTGTTGACGTTTACAGAGTATATCGAGTATCCGGTCCACCCCTGGACGCAGCAGGAGACTCTTCGATACGTCGCTTCCAGAGTTAGATGAGTTATCAGATCCGTTTCCACTGTATGGCATATATTACTATAGATACGAAATACATATGGTTATTTATTATATACTAATCATACAAACAACGCTTAATCATCCGACTCGGAGGCTGTATCTTTCAGATCGCGTCGGGGAAGGTTTGAAGCCGACCGTTCTAACCTCTTGTATTCGTACGCTCAAAAGTATAGAAAAATCAATACATCCTGCCGCGATGGCGGTGATCCCCGATTGCGGGAAGTTCGGGGTTCAGGGCGAAAGCCTCATTGTGAAGGCAAAACGAAGCTGATCAGATATATTATAAAACAACAACAGTTCCACCAAGTTCGATAAAAGCCTTCGAAAAAAGGACGGCTCAGCGGTCTTCGAGATCCTCGCCGATCCACTGTTCGGGGACCTGAATGACGTACCGACCGTTCTCCTGAAGCGCGATGATGTACTCCTCGCGGTCGTACAGTTCCATCAGGTTGAGCTCGTACTGGCCGGGTTCGAGGATCTTGATCGACTCGAACTGGTCGTTCAGTTGCTCGCGGAGTTCGGTCAGGTCGGGCTCCGCTTCGGTGGGCTCGCTGACGACCTCGCCGTCGGGTTCCGCATCGGGAGCGTCACGGGAGGGTTGGTCCGCGGTCGAAGGGTTCTCGGCTTCGGCGCTCCCGTCGAGTTCGTCCGACGAGACGACGTCGGTCCGTGCGCTCGCCTGTGCGGCGTTCTCCTTGGACTCGCTTTCGCGTTCGGAGGCAGCCCGACGCGCGTCGGCGTCGATGATATCGTCCTCGGAGCCGTGAGAGTCATCTGCATCCGAAGTGGGGGGGGTTGCCGACGGAGGCTGTGAGGGATCGCTCGAGGTGGCTGTATCGTCGGTATCGACGCCGCTTTCCCAGTCGTCCGGCCACTCGGCGTCGGCTGCCGGTTCCGGCGGAGACGGATCCGACGCCACGAAGTCCCGAACCTTCGTGGTCGCTCGGCCGACCGTTTCGGCGACCGACGAGCCGTCGGTTCCCGATCCTTCCCGGGGATCCGCGGACGGGTCGATCCCCTCGGTGGGAGGTTCGGAGGGATCGACTGCGGCGTCGTCTGAGGGGGCTGGTGTCTCACTGCCGTCAGGCGTCGAGTCCGAAGACGCACCCGCCGGCCGGAACTGGAACTTGTTGCCGCCGCAGTCCGGACACCCCGAAAGCATCTCCTTGGATCCGTCCTCGAAGGTGTGACCGCAGCCGGTACACTGGTGTGGCATGGTAGGTCAGGTGCGCGTTACGAGCGTACTGATAAGTGACTCGTCTTTGTGAAGCGTCTCGATTCGGTTCGCCGGGCCGATGACTGTCAGTTTGTTCGAATCGTCCTTGCCCATGAGCCGGCCGAGGAATCCGCTTTCGTTGCTCCCCTCGCCGGGGTAGGTTTCGATCTCGATGCCGGTGAAACCGTCGGGGTTGATTTCGGACATCGTGACCTCGATCAGTTTCGACTCCTCGTCTGGTGCCAGTCCCTGTTCTAAGATGACGATGTTGCCGTCGTGGACGCCATCGAGGATGAGACGGATCTTCTCCATCGTCCGCATCCCCTCCAGCCGTTCGGCGCTTATCATGTCGATCTGGATTCCGCTGTCGTCGGCGTCATCGGGTGCTTCCGGCCCGGATCCCTCCGGGTCGTCCGAGTCGGAGTCGTCCTCGAGGACGGTCTCGTCGGGGTTGCTCTTCGGGGAACCGGCCGCCTCGCCGTCTTCGTCGGTAGTTATCTCGGACATGATATCACCCGAAATACTCCGCGATCTTGTCGTACACTTCGTCCATGTTTTCACCTTCGAGGGCGGAAAGCGGGACCGTTTCGTGCTGTGGGAACGCGTTGGCGATGCGCTGGACGTTGGAGTCCTCGAGATCGATCTTGTTCGCGAAGATGAGTACGGGGAGGTTCTGGCTCTCGATGATGCCGATGAGCATCGTGTTGACCTGCGTGAAAGGATCCTCCGCGGAGTCGAGTACGTAAATCACCCCGTCGACGTCCTCCCGGAGCCAGTGCATCGCTTCGGCGACACCCTCAGTCGCCTCACGGGACCGGCGGACGGCGTCCTCCTTTTCGATGTCGTGTTCGAGGAACTCCTTGTAATCGACCTTGGTCGTGACACCGGGCGTGTCGACGACGTCGATCGTCACCGATTTGCCGTTCCGTTTGATCTCGACGTTCTCCTTCCGCCGGGCCCGGCGGGTTTCGTGTGGAACGTGGCTTTCGGGGCCGACCGCGTCGCCGGTCCAATCGCGGGCGATACGGTTGGCTAAAGTGGTCTTTCCGGCGTTAGGCGGCCCGTAGATACCGATTCGTTTCGTCTCATCCCCCGCGAACAGGCTCGATGTCGCCCGGGAAATGCTCGATTTGAGGCTTGTTAACAATCCCATATCATCCTCCCACGGCCCCGATTTCGACTCGAAATCGGAGTCGCTCTGGACGTATTACCATACCGCACTCACTTAACTGTGTGTCAGACAGACGTCGCACGTTCTCGATATCTTTCGATAGAGTCGGGAAAGCCACCGGTAGAGCTGAGATATCGTCCAGTGTATTCTCGGCCGTTGCGGTCGTTCGAGGCGAACGCTCGTGGTTCAGCCGTGGAGGATGCCGTTCATGTCCCACATTGACCTCGACAGTCAGCGAAACTCGATCGTACGACGGTCGTCGGTTGTGTGATCCAGTCCGAGGGGAAGATACGCGCTCAAATGTACGGATATCGTACGCGCCACGGATACACATGTACGGTACGCAATCACGGCATGTACGGTACGCAATCACGGCATGTACGGTACGCAATCACGGCATGTACGGTACGCAATCACGGATACACATCTCAGCGGGAGGGACCTGGAGCCTGCTATCTCGGACAGACTCGACTCCCATCCCACCGTGGGGGACGACGGATGGGGTTCTCTCCGCCGTGGACCCGATGCGTGACCGAGGAACTTCACGACAGGGGTCGTGGGTGAGGTCCATTCTGCATATGTTCTACTTCCCCGTCCAAACACACCCCCACCCCTTCGTTTCGAGTGGAACGGGAAAACAGCCGTACCCGTCTCGGATGGATTGACCGAAACGATCCGACTAGAGCAGTCCCCACGACCAGCTTGCAGCATTAATTCATAATTTCTAGAGTGAGATATACACTAGTTAATAAGTAACTACTCAACAAAATTTATTTCTTTCTAGTACGGCTTTGGTTCTACTATCTATGATAAAAAACTTTCCTTACTAGTCAAGGAATAAATTCGCGATTACCCCCCACCCGTCTATATTCTCGTTCCACTCGAAACGAAGGGGTGGGGGGCGGGCCGAGGATATCGGATCACGGATCTCGACTTGAAGGACTCCCGTCGTCGAACTATCGTTGCCGAGTTACCGTAGCGAACGAGTCGCTGTACTCATACATCCGATCGGGAGGATATCGACACAACACGAGAAGCAACCGCCGAACGTTTCCAATCGATCCACTCTCCTCGATCGATACAGTTCTTCCATTCCTTCCATTTTCCCGTCAGAATTGTACTGCGTTTATGAACGTCATACCACGTTTATTCATGCCTCGATCGGACCACAAAGTTTATTATATCATTCCACCATCGTTTCGAGTGCATCAACTGGACGACGGTGGCACAAATATATATACATAGGCTGGGTTTAGCCTCTATAATTCCCAGCTTGAGGGGCAGCGTGGTATAATTCCACCTGAAACGAGGGGGTTCCGAAATTCCGAAAGAATGACTGATGAAAACACCGGGAAACGGTCCACAGAGGGTAATCGTGAGGGACGCGGTCGAAAAGGGACCTCTCCGAAAGACGAGTCCAACTCTCGTTCGGCCGTCCCAACAGATCACGACGAGTCGGATTCGGATTCGTCGTTCTCACCGAGAAGCTCTACCGATTTAAATAATGATACAGATTCTGAACAGACTAATATACCTCCGCAGTCTGCTGGTTCTCCAGTTGAAACGAAGGGGTCAGATGATTCGGAATATGGGGAAAATTCCCCCCAGAACTCGGATGCACCCGACCATATCGACGATCGCGAGACCGATATGGGTGCCGTCGACGGCTTCTCCGGAGATATCGAACTCGACGATCTGGATCTCGACGCCGAGGCCGACGAGGAAGCGGACGAGGCCTCCCGGGGCCTCTTCGATGACCTCCTCGAGGGCGAACCGATCTTCGAGAACAAGGAGGTCCTTCGACCGTCCTACACGCCGCATAAACTCCCGCACCGCGAGGAACAAATAAACAATATGGCGACGATCCTCGTCACGGCCCTCCGTGGGGACACGCCGTCGAACATCCTCATCTACGGCAAGACGGGGACCGGCAAGACCGCGAGCGCGAAGTTCGTCAGCGAGGAACTCGAAACCACCTCTCAGAAATACGAGGTCCCGTGCGAGGTCCAGTATATAAACTGTGAGGTGACCGACACCCAGTACCGCGTGCTCGCCCAGCTCGCGAACAAGTTCATCGAGAAAAACGAGACGTACATCGAGGACCGACTCGAGGACCTCGAAGCGCTCCGCGAGCGGGTAAACGACTCCGACGAGCCCACCACCGCTCTCGAGGACACGGAATTCGACGGCGCTGTCGCCCTCGAAGACCGCATCACGACCCTCGAAGACGACCTCGAGGAGTTCGATCCCGTCCCGATGACTGGGTGGCCGACGGACCGGGTCTACTCGACGTTTTTCGACGCCGTCGACTACCACGAGCGCGTCGTCGTCATCATGCTCGACGAGATCGACAAACTCGTCGAGAAAAGCGGCGACGACACGCTGTATAACCTCTCACGCATGAACTCCGAACTCGAGAACTCCCGTGTTTCGATCATGGGTATCTCCAACGATCTCAAGTTCACCGACTTCCTCGATCCCCGCGTCAAATCCAGCCTCGGCGAGGAGGAGATCGTCTTCCCTCCTTACGACGCCACACAGCTCCGGGATATCCTTCAGCACCGCGCCGAAACCGCGTTCAAACCGGATATCCTCACGGAGGACGTCATCCCACTGTGTGCGGCCTTCGCGGCCCAGGAACACGGTGACGCCCGCCGGGCGCTGGATCTCCTCCGGACGGCCGGCGAACTCGCCGAGCGGGACCGGACCGAAACCGTCGAGGAGAAACACGTTCGGAAGGCCCAACAGAAGATCGAACTCGACCGCGTCGTCGAGGTGGTCCGGACCCTCCCGACGCAGTCGAAACTCGTTCTCTATGCGACGATCCTGCTCGAAAAGAACGGCGTCCACAACATCAACACGGGCGAGGTGTTCAATATCTACAAGCGGCTCTGTCAGGAGATCGACGTCGACGTGCTCACCCAGCGTCGGGTCACCGACCTGATAAGCGAACTCGACATGCTCGGGATCGTCAACGCGATCGTCGTCTCGAAGGGCCGCTACGGTCGGACGAAGGAGATCAAACTCTCGGTACCGCTCGATGAGACCGAAGCCGTCCTCCTCTCGGATTCACGGGTCGGCGAGGTCGAGGACGCACAGCCGTTCGTTCAGGCTCGGTTCGATAACTGAATCTGAGCACTTGGGGTGATGAACGACACGGCCAGCCGGGCCGTCCCGTCGAACCCCTCTGTTTCCGGTGGAGAATCCCCTTCAAGTACTCTAAAATCGCCCCCAGAGTCGTCTTTTGAGAGTCGTCCGCCAGCGAAATGAAGCTTTTAAATCGCTCCTCGGTGAACCGTTCGAACATGAGCCAAGCCACAAAAGTCGTCCTCGGAACGATCGGCGCTTCGGTCGTCGTCGGATTGCTGTTGCTCGTCGCCATCGCAGTCGTGTAATGTTCGACCGTCGGGAACTCACCGGCGAACTCGCCGGGATCCGCGACGATCACGCACCCGAAACGATCGTCGTCGACGCGGCGAGCGATTTCGAGACGCTCCCTCCGGCCGTCGCCGAGAACCTTCTCGCGGTCGTCGAATCGGTCGACCCGAGTTCATACGACGCTTCGTGGCTCCCCGATGACGCCCCTCGGACGCTCTTCGAACTCGCGGGGGGTTCGTTCACGATCGGCGCGCCGGGCGACGGTGGGGTCGCCTGGACCCGACAGACCACGCCGCCGGTCGTCTTCGTCAAACCCCGATTGGCCGGATCGCCGGAGGGGTTCGTTCGCTTTCTGATCGCCGAGGCGCTCGTCGAGATCGGCCTCGAGTGTCCGGAACACTTCCTCGGCTTCTTCGGCGAGTCGTACCGATCGCTCGCCAACGCCGTCCCGCTTTCGCCCGGCGAGACGTACCAACTCGCCGCCGCCCTCCATACGGCCCATATCGGTCTCGAAACGTCCGAGGTCTTCGCCGGCTGGGCGGATATCTACCCGAAACTCCACGCCGAATGGGTCGACGCCGGCGAGCGACTCGAACCGCGGCTCGGCGATCTCTCCCGTGCCGTCGCCCTCGGTCGAACGGGCTTCTCGGACGCCGCCGAGTTGGCCTGCAGCGCCGTCAAACACGACGTCGACCTTCCGACGCCGTTCGACGCGCTCGATACGGCGGCCTACCGGAAACACGGCTCCGAGTTCGCCATCCGGTGGGCCGAAAAGACGTTCGAGGCACTCGAGGAGGACTGACTCGGGACACTTGGTTGAGAGACCACCCTCACGACGCCCGAGACACTTACAACCTCTCTCCGAGAACGCCGTCGTGGGAAGATGAGCGATTTCAACTTCGTCAAACCGATCGCCGTCCGTTTCGGCGACCTCGACACGCTCGGTCACGTCAACAACGTTCCCTACGTCAGATATCTCGAAGAGGGGCGGGCGAGCTACTACGACGAGGTCGTCGGCATCCCCTTCGAATCGCTCGATACGGTGATCGCCGAACTACAGGTCGAATTCAAAAGTGAAATCACCCGCAGTCAGACTGTTGAGGTCGCCGTCCGGGTTCCCGAACTCGGTAACTCGAGCGTTCCGATGGAGTACGAGATCAGAGCGACGGAACCGGACACCGGCGAAACGACGGTCGCAGCGACGGGACGAACGGTTCAGGTCAACACCGACCGCGAAACTGGCGAGGCGGTCTCGATCCCCGAGGCGTGGCGGAGCGCGATCGAGGCACACGAGGGCTGGTGACAGCTCCGTTCTCCCTCGCGGAACCAACCACTTACTGATACGCCGCCAGCCCGGTGAGGTCCTCACCGAGAACGAGCGTGTGGATGTCGTGGGTCCCCTCGTAGGTGTAGACGGTCTCGAGGTTCGCCATGTGCCGCATGGGCGAGTAGTCGGCCGTGATCCCGTTTCCGCCGAGCATCTCGCGGGCGATCCGGGACTGATCGCGGGCCATCCGGACGTTGTTCCGTTTGGCCATCGAGACGTGCTGTGGTCGCATCTCGCCGCGCTCTTTCAGTTCCGTCAGCCGGTCCGCCAGCAGTTGGGCCAGCGTGATCTGGGTCGCCATCTCGGCAAGTTTCTCCTGTTGGAGCTGGAACCGCCCGATCGGGCCGCCGAACTGCTCGCGATCGATCGCGTACTGGCGGGCGGTCTCGAAGCAGTCTCTGGCCGCCCCGACGGCGCCCCAGGCGATGCCGTAGCGGGCCTGCGTGAGACACGAAAGCGGTCCCTTCATCCCCTCGACGTCGGGGAGGACGGCCGTCTCCTCGACACGAACCTCGTCGAGGTGAATTTCGCCGGTGATCGAGGCCCGAAGCGAGAGCTTCTCGTCGATCTTGTTGGTCGTCACGCCCGCCTTCTCGGTGTCGACCAGAAAGCCACGGACGGTGCCGTCGTCGGAGCGGTCCTTCGCCCAGACGACGGCCACGTCGGCGATCGGCGAGTTGGTGATCCACGTCTTCGTTCCGTTGAGCACGTACCCGTCGCCGTCGCGTTCGGCGTGGGTCTCCATCGCGGAGGGGTTCGAGCCGTGTTCGGGTTCGGTGAGGCCGAAACAGCCGACCTTCTCGCCGCTACCGAGATCCCACAGATAGTTCTCCTTCTGTTCGTCGCTCCCGAAAGCGTGGATCGGATACATGACGAGTGCGCCCTGGACGGAGGCCATCGATCGCAGCCCCGAGTCACACGCCTCGAGTTCCTGCATGAGCAGCCCGTAGGCCCGCTCCGAGAGGTTCGGAAGCCCGTAGCCGTCGAGATTCGGCGCGTAGAACCCGAGTTCGCCCATCTCGGTGATGAGTTCCTTCGGGAACGTGCCCTCGATCCAGTGTTCGCCGATGTCGGGTCTGACACGGTCCTCGACGAACTCTCTGGCCGTGTTCTGGACCATCCGCTCTTCCTCGCCGAGATCAGATTCGAGATCGAAGTAATCGAGCATACTTCGGCTTGGGTTCCGTGGGGCAAAAGCGCTCGTATCGGCGATGGCGTTGTGCGCTCGCGGTTCGACCGCCTGTGAACTCCTGGCGCCGGTCACCGCCGGCGTCTCGCCACGCGTTCCTCGGCCGTCTCCGCCGTGACGACCTCGTAGAGAATCGCCCGGCCAACCGCCGAGTTCTCGTCGTCTTTCGGCCGTAGCACCCGGCCCAGCCGTTGGGTGAACTCCCGTTCGCTTCCCGACCCCGACAGGACGACGGCGACGTTCGCGTCGGGGACGTCGACGCCCTCGTCGAGGACGTTCGCCGCGACGACCCGGGAGTACTCGCCGCGGCGGAACTTCCCGAGGATCTCCCGGCGCTCCTCGGCCGGCGTCTCGTTCGTGATCGGCGGAATGAGAAACCGCGAGGCGAGTTCGTAGACGAGATCGGTGTAAGCGGTGAAGACGATGATCCGATCGCCGCGGTGTCGATCGAGTATCTCGGCGAGGGCGTCGGTCTTTCCGTCAGCGTTCATCATCACCTCGCGCGCGCGCTGTTTCGCGAGTAGCGCCTCCCGGGCCTCGGAATCGCTCCCCGAGCGTTTGACGAGTTCCTGATAATCGCTCCCGCTTCGGAGCTGGAGACCGGAACTGGCGAGGTAGTCGGTGAACGTCCCCTGTAGCCGCTCGTAGCGCTCCCGCTCTTCGGGTGTCAACTCGACCTCGATCCGTTTGATGTCGTAGTCGGCGAGGTGTTCGCCCGCGAGATCGTCCGCCGACAGCCGGTAGACCACCTCGCCGACGAGTTCCTCGATCGCCTCGTGTGCGCCGTCGGGGCGTTCGAACGTCGCGGTGAGCCCCAGCCGGGCCGGCGCCGCCGAGAGACGAGCGATGTCGCGGTACCCCTCGCCGCCGAGGTGGTGCACCTCGTCGAAAACCAACAGTCCGAACCGATCCCCAAGCTCGTCGGCCCGAAGGTACGCCGAATCGTACGTCGAAACCGTGATCGGTCCGACGCGCTGGGTGCCGCCACCGAGCCGGCCGATCGCCGTCTCGTCGCCGAACTCGGCGTCCAGTTCGCCGTACCACTGCTCCAGGAGGTCGATCGTCGGGACGACGACGAGCGTCGGGATCGAATGCGCCGCGATCGCGCCGATCGCGAGGACGGTCTTGCCGCTCCCGGTCGGCAACTCGACGACGCCGCGTTCCCGACGGTCCTGCCAGGCATCGAGCGCGTCGGTCTGATAGCCGCGAAGGTCGTACGCCGTCGTGAGATCCCCGGTGTCGTCGAGCGTGAGAACCCGATCGTCGAGCGGGAGTCCCCGGTCGACGCAGAGGCGGAGGAGATACGGATACCGGTAGGCGGGCGCGCGATACGTTTTGGATCGCGGATCGGCCTCGACGAACGAGAGTCCTTCGAGCGCGCTCGCTGACTCGCCCTCGATCCGAACCGTCCCGCCGTCGTACCGGAGCGTGACCACGACGGCTTTCGGCGGCGCGGTGGCTTAACTCCGGCGGGCTCGCGACTCGACCGTCCGCGTTTCTCAATCCTTATTGTCGCCGACCGGTTCCGTTCGTGTATGAGCGACGAGGACGGAGAGACCGTCGGATCGGCCACCGACACGGAGGAGAGCACGGCCGAGACGAACGGGACTGATATCGGGGAACCGTCGGCCGAGACGAACGGAACCGACAGCGAGGAACCGTCGGCCGAACCCGACGATGGGGGACCACCGATCGAAGAGATCGCCGATCGGATCGAGCGCACCGACGCCGAGACGATCGCCGAAGAGATCGCGACACTCCGCGAGGAGGTCGCGGCACTCAAAATCGAACGGGACGACCTCGAGTCCAAGCTCAAACGCAAACAGGCGGAGTTTCAAAACTACAAGAAACGCCAGGAAAAACAACGCGAGAAGGAACGCGCCCGGGCGACGGAAGCGCTCGTCTCGGAGTTGCTCGAGGTCCGGGACAACCTCAAGCGCGCGCTCGGACAGGACGAACAGGCCGACATCCGCGACGGCGTCGAGGCGACGTCCCGACAGCTCGACGACGTGCTCGAAGGGGAGGGCGTCGAACCCGTCGAGCCCGAGCCCGGAACCGCGACCGATCCGACGCGTCACGAGGTGCTTCTCGGCGTCGAAAGCGACCAGCCCGAAGGAACCGTCGCTGAGCTCCACCGTCCCGGCTACGAGATGGCCGAAAAAGTCCTCCGGCCGGCGCAGGTGACGGTTTCGGAGGGGCCGGCCGACGAACAGTCCGACAGTTCCGACGAATAGCGGTTCTGTTTATATCCCTCGATCTCACAGATATCGCCCGCCGAAAACCGCAAGAGGGAACAACGGCGCTCGAAACGTCCGTTCGCTCCGTCTAGCAACTTTTAACCGACTCAATCCGGTAGATACGCACAACATGGCGAGCAACAAGATCCTCGGTATCGATCTCGGTACCACAAACTCCGCCTTTGCGGTGATGGAGGGCGGCGACCCCGAAATCATCGTCAACGGCGAAGGCGAACGGACGACGCCGTCGATCGTCGCGTTCACCGACGACGACGAACGGCTGGTCGGCAAACCCGCGAAGAACCAGGCCGTCCAGAACCCCGAGAAGACGATCCAGTCGATCAAACGCCACATGGGCGAGGACGACTACACCGTCTCTATCGACGACGAGTCCTACACGCCCGAGCAGATCTCGGCGATGATCCTCCAGAAGATCAAACGCGACGCCGAGGAGTACCTCGGCGACGAGATTCAGAAGGCGGTCATCACCGTGCCGGCGTATTTCAACGACAGACAGCGCCAGGCCACGAAGGACGCCGGCGAGATCGCCGGCTTCGAGGTCGAACGGATCGTCAACGAACCGACCGCGGCGGCGATGGCGTACGGCCTTGACGACGACACCGACCAGACGGTGCTCGTTTACGACCTCGGCGGCGGCACCTTCGACGTCTCCGTGCTCGATCTCGGCGGCGGCGTCTACGAGGTCGTCGCGACCAACGGGGACAACGACCTCGGTGGCGACGACTGGGACGGGGCGATCATCGATTATCTCGCCGACTCTTTCGCCGAGGAACACGGCGTCGACCTCCGGGAGGACCGACAGGCGCTCCAGCGGCTGACGGAGGCCGCCGAGGAGGCCAAGATCGAGCTCTCCTCGCGGAAGGAGGCGACGATCAATCTCCCCTTCATCGCCGCCACCGACGAGGGGCCGCTCAACCTCGAAGAGAAGATCTCGCGGGCGAAGTTCGAGTCGCTCACGTCCGATCTCATCGATCGGACCGTCGGCCCGACCGAACAGGCGCTCTCCGATGCCGGCTACTCGAAGGGCGACATCGACGAGGTCATCCTCGTCGGCGGCTCGACCCGGATGCCGCAGGTCCAAGAGAAGGTCGAGGAGCTCACCGGCCAAGAGCCCAAAAAGAACGTCAACCCCGACGAGGCCGTCGCGCTCGGCGCGGCGATTCAGGGAGGCGTCCTCTCGGGTGACGTCGACGACATCGTCTTGCTCGACGTGACGCCGCTGAGTCTCGGAATCGAGGTCAAAGGCGGCCTCTTCGAGCGGCTCATCGACAAGAACACGACGATCCCGACGGAGGCCTCGAAGGTCTTCACCACTGCCGCACCGAACCAGACCTCGGTCAACATCCGCGTCTTCCAGGGCGAACGCGAGATCGCCGAAAAGAACGAACTGCTCGGCGCCTTCCAGTTGACCGGCATCCCGCCGGCCCCGGCCGGAACGCCACAGATCGAGGTCTCCTTCGACATCGACGAGAACGGCATCGTCAACGTCTCCGCGGAGGATCAAGGCTCCGGCAACAGCGAGGACATCACCATCGAGGGCGGCGCCGGCCTCTCCGAGGAGGAGATCGAGCGGATGCAGGAGGAAGCCGAAGAGCACGCCGAGGAAGACGAGAAACGCCGCGAGCGGATCGAGGCCCGAAACGACGCCGAGTCGACGATCCAGCGCGCCGAGACGCTGCTCGAAGAGAACGACGAGGCCGTCGACGACGAGATCCGAGCCGACATCGAGGCCGCGATGGACGACCTGCGAGAGGTCGTCGAGGACGAAGAGGCGACCACCGAGGAACTCACCGAGGCGACGGAGGAACTCGCCGAGGAACTCCAGGAGATCGGCAAGCAGATGTACCAACAGCAGGCCGCGGGTGCCGAGGGCGCCGGTGGAGCCGGTGCCGGCGGCATGGGCGGCATGGGCGGCATGGGCGGAATGGGCGGCGCCGGTCCCGGTGGCATGGGCGGTGCTGGCGGCCCCGGCGGTCAAGCCGGTGGCGGCCAAAGCGGCGAGGAGTTCGTCGACGCCGACTTCGAAGACGTCGACGACGAGGACGACGAGGAAGAAGAGTAATCGTCGGTCAGTTTTCGCGTTCGTTCCCGTCGTTTTTGAGCCGGTCCCACAGCCAAAGCAGCAGAATGAACGGGGCGAGTGGGAGCAAAATCAACATGGCACCGAGTCCGATCACGGTATCCAGGATTCGGTTTCCGATCGACGGGCCGGGCCGGGAGGCGTTTTCCGACATGTTATGCGGGAGGTAGACGGGTCGACCACATAACGGTGGTGTCCGGTCAAGCGGCGAACCGCTATCGTCGAACCACGAGCACCGACAGATCCGAAAACGCCGTCTCGGCCTTCGAATCGACGTCGGCCGCGAGTTCCGACAGCGACGTGTGCGTGATCGCTTCGTCGTCGTGCGTCAGCCGTTCACAGACCAACGCGGAACAGTCCGGGGCGCCGGATTCCAGCAGTCTGTGGGCGATCCGTTCGGGCATCCAATCGAAGGGGCGCGGCAACACGAGGAGGTGTCTGTCACCGACGTCGGATTCGAGCCGTTCGAGATCGGCCTCGATCGGTCCGCTCTTGTGGAGCGTGACGAACGTGCTCTCCTCCATCGGCGTCCGGCCCCGAGAGGCCGCGATCTGCAGCGAGGAGATCCCGGGGATCACCTCGAGTGGTCCGTCGATAGCCGTTTCGACCTTGCCGACGAACTGATAGCCCGAGTGGTTCGGATCGCCCATCAGGACGGCCGTACCGCTCGCACCAGCCTCGATCCGAGCGGCGAATTCGGCCAGCACCTCGGGCTCGTCTTTATAACCACACGTCAGCGCCTCGCCGTCGATCTCGTCGCTGACGAACTCGACGACGGTCTCGAAGCCCACGACGACGTCGGCCTCTCGGATCGCGCGCGCGCCGCGACGGGTGAGATACTCGGGGTTTCCGGGTCCGATCCCGACGGCGTAGACCGGTTCCGTCCCGCCGTGACGTTCCGGTTCGGCGGCGGCGACGGCTCCCGGATCGTCCGGAAACTCGACCGGGTCGGTCATCGATCGAACTCCACGTCGCCGTTTCGGACGTCGCTGGCGACGTGAATCAGTTCGTTCGTCAGCCCGGCCGCGAGCCCGCTGCCGCCGCGGCGTCCGACGTTCGTGATCGCCGGCACGCCGTGTTCGGCACAGACCTCGCGGATCCGTTTTCTGCTTTCTGCGGCCTTCACGAAGCCGACCGGCGTGGCGACGACGGCCGCCGGCCGGGTGCCCTGCTCGATGCAGTCGGCAAGCGCCAACGCGGCGGTCGGGGCGTTACCGACCGTCGCGATCGCGCCGTCGTACACGCCCTCGCGGTCGAGTTCGAGTACCGACGCCGCCGTCCGGGTCATCCCCGTCTCGGCGGCCAGCTCGGCGCCGTTTCCGATCGCCTTGCGGACCGGACAGTCGTGCCCCCGTCCGGTGATGCCCGCTTTCACCATCGTGATGTCGGTGACGATCGGGCGCTTTTCGAGGACGGCCTTGGCCCCCGCCCGCACCGGTTCGTCCTCGTCGTCTCCGGTGAAGCGAACCAGATACTGGAACTCCTCGTCGCCGGTGGCGTGGACCGACTTCGCTCGCATCCGGTCGGCGAGTGTCTCCTGTGGAACCAGCTCGTGGACCTTGTCCATGCTGGTCTCGGCGATCTCCATCGCGTCCGAGGTCGTCGCCCCGAGGTCGGCGTACTCCTCGAAGCCGTCGTCTCCGTCCCCCTCAGTCGTCATCGCTCGTCACCCCCTTCAACGAGCTGCGATCCGAACTGCGCTCCTCGAGGTCGCCGTCGACCCGCAGGTTGAGATCGGTCAACCGCTCTTCGGTCTCGCTGTCGGCGTCCCACAGCCCGCGCTCGATCGCCTCCAACAGCGTGTCCGTGATCGACTCCAGCGCCCAGGGGTTCACCTCCCGCATCCACTCCTGGCGCTCCTCGTCGAAGGCGTATTTCTCGGCCACGTCGGCCCAAAGCGTGTCGCTGACGACACCCGTCGTCGCGTCCCATCCGAGCGTGACGTCGACGGTCTGTGAGAGATCGCCGGCGCCCTTGTAACCGTGTTCCTCCATCGAGTCGAGCCACGCGGGGTTGAGCACTCGCGAACGCATCGCCTTTCGGACCTTCTCCTCGTTTGTGTACACCGAGACGTTGTCGGGGTCCGAGGAGTCTCCGACGTAGGAGGCGGGCTCCTCTCCGGAGACCTCCGCGACGGCGGTGATGAAGCCGCCGTGGAAGGCGTACCAATCCGAGGAGTCGAACTCGTCCTGTTCCATCGTGTCCTCGATCTTGACCGTCGCGTCGACGCTGCCGAGCCGTCGACGGAAGGCGTCGTGGTCCTCGCTCACCCGTCCTCGCGACCCCAGCGCGTAGCCGCCCCACTGGACGTACACCTCGGCGAGATCCGAACGGTCCTCCCAGTTCCCCTCGTCGACGGCCTTGTTCGTCCCGGCTCCGTAGCCGCCCGGCCGGGTCGTGAAGACGCGCGGCATGGCGGCCTCGCGGGCCTCGTCGGCCTCGAACCCGTCGGCTTCGAGTTCTTCGGCTTCCTCCTCGACGTGCTTTTTGACGTAGTTCATCTCCAGCGGTTCGTCGAGGTCGACGACCGCCTCGACGGCGTCGTGGATGACGCCGGCGGCCTGCGGGAACGCGTCCCGGAAAAGCCCCGATACGCGGGTCGTCGCGTCTATCCGGGGTCGCCCCAATTCGTCGAGGTCGATCGGTTCGACGTCGTCGATCCGACCCGCGTCGGTCCAGATCGGTTCGACGCCCATCAGCGCGAGCACCTGTGCGATCGTTTCGCCCCGGGTTCGGACCGTCGGCGTGCCCCACGCGACGACGCCGATCTCCTCGGGGTACTCGCCCTCCACCTCGTGGTGTCTCTCGAGGGTACCTTCCGCGACTTCCCGCCCGACTTCCCAGGCCGACCGCGCCGGCACCTTCCGGGGATCGAGCGTGTAGAAGTTCCGCCCGGTCGGCAACAGGTCGACACCGCCCCTGGTCGGGGCCCCCGATCCGCCCGGCTGAACGTACTCGCCGTTCAGCGCGTCCGCCGTCGTCGGGATCTCGGCGTCGGCCTTCAGCACACGGGGAGCGGCCTCCTCACAGATGTACGCCAGCGCCTCGCGTAGCTCGTCGTGTGCGCCGCCCTTCACGCGGGCGTCACCGAGTGCGTCGATGTCGACGACCATGAGGTTCATCGTCGTCTCGTCGCCGGGGCCGGCGTCGGGTTCGGCCTCCGGGACGTCGAACCCGTGGGCGGCGAGTGTCTCCACCAGTTCGACGCTCAGTTCGTGGACCTCGTCGGCGGCCTGCGAGTAGGTCATCCCCAGCGTTTCGTCGTACTCGCCGGGCACGTCCAACATTCGCTGATACTCGACGCCCAACACGCCAGCCACCGACTCCCGTAGCGACGGGCCACCGGAGTTCTCCAGTCGCGTCAGCGCGACCAGATACTCGACCAGGCGGTCGTCCTCGGGTGGCTCCCCCATCGTGTGCAGCCCCATCCGGATCTGGGTCGTCTTCACGTCCGTCAGGTAGGCGTGGACGCGCTCGACCAACTCGTCGACTGACACGTCGTCACCCGAAACGGTGCCCTCCGCGAGCGTCGTCCCGGCCTCGTCGGGCCCACGGACGTCGGCCGCTTCCGAGATCTCGCCCTCGATCCCCAACTCGACGGCGAGATCGAGTTCGTCGATCTTCTCCCGCATGAGCCGTTCGACCGTCTCACCGGCCTCGCTGCCGGCTTCGCGATACTGGTCTGCGAGCTCTTCCAGTTCGGCGAGATCGTCGTAGGTGCCGGCGTTGGCCATCGGCGGCGTCAGATAATCGACGACGGCGGCGTACGATCGGCGCTTGGCCTGCGTCCCCTCACCGGGGTTGTTGATGATATAGGGGTAGACGTTCGGTAGATCTCCGACGAGGGCGTCGGGCGCACTCTTCGCGTCGAGTCCGACCGTCTTGCCCGGCAGCCACTCCAGCGAGCCGTGGGTGCCGAGGTGGACGACGGCGTCGGCCTCGAACTCGTTGCGGAGCCACGCGTAGAACGCGTAGTAGTCGTGTGGCGGTTGGAGATCCGAGTCGTGATACACCTTCGAGGGATCCATCCCGAACCCGCGGGGCGGCTGGACCGTCACGAGGACGTTGCCGAACTCCGCGCCGGGGATCGCGAACGGCCGGTCCGGCGGATCGCCCCACTCATCGATGACGTTCTCGCGGAAGCCCGAGTCGGCCTCGGCCCACCACTCGTCGTACTGGTCGGCCGAGACGACGTCGACGGAGAGGTCCCGGACGTCCTCGGGAGCGACCCAACGGTCGTCGAGCGTCAGTTGAGCCGTGAGCGTTTCGATGAGTTCCTGTCCGGAGTCGGGGAACTCTCCTCCGAGGTCGTACTTCCGTGCCCGCAGCTCCGCCAAGAGATTCACCGTCGAGTCCGGCGAATCGAGCCCGAAGGCGGTGCCGATCCCGTCGTCGCTCGGCGGGTAGTTGTGCAGGACGACCGCGACGTTCTTCTCGTCGTTCGGCGTGTGGCGCAGTTGTGCCCAGTTGACCGTCAGGGAGGCGGCGTGTTCGATTCGATCCTCGATCGGGAAATGCTGTTTTGGCGCGGAACCGATCCCCGCCTCGTCGTCGGTTCGCTCCTTTCCGGAGATCGGGTGGGTGATGACGTTGCCGTCGAACTCCGGCAACGCCACCGACAGCGCGAGTTCGAACCCCATCACGCCCGTGTCGCTGGAGGCGTATCGGGAGCGAGAGCGCATCGTCGTCACCGTCTGGATGACGGGAACGCCGAGGCGTTTCAGAAAGACTTCCTCGGCGTCGCCGCCCTCGTCGTTTGCGTCCCGTCCCCGTTCGGCCATCGACAGCGAGAACATGAACGACGAACAGACCGCATCGACGAGAGCTTCGCCCGACTCGTCGGTGAGCCAGTTGTCGACGACCCACTCCGCGTCCTCCTGTTCTTCCGAGTCCGTGACGGGGTTACAGAACACCGGCAGGGCGTTGGCGCCCTCCGCCTCGATCGCCCGGACCATCGCGTCGACGTAGCGGGTGTTCTCGTGGGTCCAGTGGGACTCGTAGAACCAGACCGCGACGGTCGGCCGGTCCGCATCGAGGGTCGCGTAGAGCTCCTCGACGGATGCCCCCGGATGATCGGGGTGATACACCCCCTCGGTCGGCAGCGAGACGGGGTCGTCGTACTCCGGCTCCTCGGCCGTGAAACGGTCGATCAGATACCGGAGGCAGTTCGCCATGTTGGCGCTGCCGCCCTTCTCGAGGTACTCCGAGACGGTCTCGCGGACGTCTCCGGGGACCGTCGTGTCCTCGATCGCGAAGGCGTCGCCGGTCGCTTTGACGACGACCGGGACGCCGGCCTCATAGCAGCGATCGATCGCCCGGTCGTAGCCCGGCATGCTGTCCTCGGCCCCGTGGAGCCACAGGACGACGACGTCGCAGTCGGCTAACTCTTCGCAGAACGCCTCGACGGCCTCGGGCTCGTCGAGGTCGCTCTCGGAGCGAACGACGAGGTCCGCATCGACCTCCCCGGCGGCGCGTGCGAGCGCGCCCAACTCGTTTTCGGTCGCGGTGTAGAATCCAACCGTTGGCATAAGTTTGATAAACTCCGTTTGTGTTAAAACAACTGTGTTTGATCTCGCCGGGAACAAAAACGTTTCCACGCCGTTCGGCGCGGTTGTCGGTCAGAACCGGTTGAAGGAGGCGCTTTTGTGCGTCGCGACCGACGACGGCCTCGACGGGCTGCTCGTCACCGGCGAGAAGGGGACCGCCAAATCGACGCTCGTCCGGGGGTTGGCCGACCTCCTGCCCGACCAGCGTGCGATCGCGGACTGTCCGTATAGCTGTCCACCGGACGACCGGAGCCGTCAGTGTGAGACCTGTCGTGGACGGGCGACGTTTCCCGTCGAGACGCGGCCGGTTCCGCTCGTAACGTTGCCGCTCGGGGCGACCAGAGAGCGCGTCGTCGGCACGCTCTCGGTTTCCGACGCGCTGGCCGGCGAGGCGTCGTTCGACCCCGGCCTGCTGGCCCGCGCCAACCGCGGTCTGCTGTACGTCGACGAGGTCAACCTGCTCGACGACCACCTCGTCGACGTGTTGCTCGACGCCGCGGCGTCCGGCGAGAACCGCGTCGAGCGCGACGGGGTCAGCGTCTCCCACCCCGCCGAGTTCACGCTCGTCGGCACGATGAACCCCGAGGAAGGCGACCTCCGGCCGCAGCTCCGCGATCGCTTCGGGCTCTCCGTCGAGGTCGAGGGCGAGCGCGACATCGAGGATCGGGTCGCCATCATCGAAAGCGAGCTCGACGGGGCGGCCCCACTCGAGGACGACACCGAGACCCAACGCGAACGGCTGCGCTCGGCGCGCGAACTGCTCGAGTCGGTCGAGTTGACCGACGAGCAGAAGCGCGAGATCGCGAGCCTGTGTCTCGATGCCGGGGCGGACGGCCACCGGGCGGACATCGCGACGGCCCGGGCCGCCCGGGCGCTTGCGGCTCTCGCCGGTCGACCGACGGTCACCAGCGGAGATATCCGAAACGCGGCGGCGTTCGCCCTCGCTCACCGGATGCGGTCGACGCCCTTCGAGGACGCCCCCGACGCCGAGGACGTGATCGACGATCACTTCGACGAGGGGGCATCCGAGTCGAACGACTCCTCCGAGACCGACAGCTCGGAAGCCCCCGACGAGGACGAGCACTCCGGCGGGGACGGATCCGATCAAGACGAGCCAGCGCCGGCCTCCGAGCCCGACCGATCCGATTCCGAGGAGGAGGAACGTCCGAACGGGGACGAGAATCCACACGGAGGAGACGATACGTCCGGAAGCGGGACGGACCCCTCACCGGTAGAGAGCGCCTCCAACGGTGATCGTCGATCCGATCCGTCCGAGAACGCAGACCCCGACCCAAACGAGAGCGAAGACGAAGAGGAGGCGACTCCGCTCGTGCCGGGACAACCCCGGCAGCCGACTGACGCCGCCGCACCCGAGATCGAGACACCGGCGGCGAAATCCGGGTCCGGCTCCGGACGGGCGTCGGCGACGCCTTCCACCGGAAGCAGAGGGGTTCGCGTCCGGACGGAGACCGCCGACGACGGCGATCCGATCGATGCGGCCGCAAGCGTCCGAGCCGCCGCACTCCGGGGCAGCGACGGGATCGAGACCCGCGACCTCCGACGGTCGGTCAGGTCGGGCGAAAGCGACGCGCTCGTCGTCTTCGCGCTCGACGCGAGCGCCTCGATGCGAGCGCCGATGGCCGAGGCCAAAGGCGTCGTCCTCGAACTGCTGGAGGGTGCCTACACCGAACGCGATTCCGTCGCCGTCGTCGCCTTCGCCGGCGAGGACGCGGAGGTCATCCTCCCGCCGACCGATTCCGTCTCCCTCGCCGCCCGCCACCTCAAGGAGATCCCGGCCGGCGATCGGACGCCGCTTCCGGACGGGCTCCGAACCGTCGCCTCGGTGATCGATCGGGCCGACCCGGACGCCGCGGTCGCGGTCGTGGTCTCCGACGGCCGGGCCAACGCCGCCGATAATCCGACCGCCGAGACCCGAAGCGCCGCCCGAACGCTCGCCGAAAGCGGTGCGCAAGTCGTCTGTGTCGATGCCGGCGACGGTCGGGGATTGCTCGCCGACGTGATCGAGGCGACCGAGGGAACGCTCGTCGGCCTCGACGCGTTGACTCCCGAACGCGTCGAGACCGAACTCGCCGGTTCGCGGGAGTGACATCCTCGCCTGCCGTACAGCGATCGCTGTAACTTCTGAATACTGGCCTTCGCAGAGCCGGTGGGGTGTTGTGTACACAGAAACCGTGACGCGTCGCCAACATGATTGCACTCGTCAGGATGCTCACAACTAATGCGCACTACTCAACGGCGGGATCCTCTCGCCATCTACGAATAGGGACCGTCCGACCCGAAGCTTTACAAGCTCACTTTCAGTAACACAACTACAGTTTATGAACTCCAACGAGACAGTCGCCGATCGGTTCGAACTCGCTCGGAGCCAGCTGACGGCGACACAGATCGCCGCGGGGCTCGCTTTCGGCGCCGCGATCGCATTCACGCTGATGTTCCTGCAGGAACCGCTCGTCCACGACGCGACGCACAGCTTTCGGCACGCCGCCGGTATCACCTGTCACTGAACGATGATCCAAGGATACCTCGAACGTGGTGTCGCCGCCGGTCTGGTCGCCGGGCTCGCCTACGGGATTTATATGGTATTCGTCGGGCACCCACTCAGCGAGTACGTCCACGACGCGGGTCACGACCACGGCCACGATCACGGCGGCCACGACCACGCCAGTCACGCCGTCTCGGAGGCCACGACGGCCGTCGTCAGCGCCGGCAGCGGCGTGCTGTGGGGGATTTTCCTGGGCGGCGTTCTCGCGCTCGCTCTGTACCTTTTCGAACCCGCGCTTCCCGGTTCGAAAGCTGTCAAACCGTACGTCGTCGCCGCCGCCGGCTTCCTGACCGTTTCGGCCGTCCCGTGGCTCGTGTTGCCCCCGGCCGCGCCCGGTGCCGAACACCTGTACGCGATCGAGCCCAGACTCGCCATCTATCTCGGCCTCGTCCTCGTCGGGGCCGCGACCGTCGCCGCGGCCATCGCCGCGTACAAACGAGGCGCCCGACGCGGCCTCGGGATCGGACTCGTGGCCGGCGCCGCTCCGGTCCTCGCCGTCGCCGTGACACTCCCATTGGCGACCCCGACGATCACGACCCACCCGGAGCTCTCGGCCGACCTCGTCGCCGCCTACCAGGGAATCGCCGTTCTGAGTCAGGCGGCGCTTTGGCTTCTCATCGCCGGAACGTTCGACGGCCTCCGGCGCCGGGCCTCGATCCGAGAGAACCGATCGGTACCGACGGAGGGCGAGACGCTCGCTGACTGACCGTGGAACGACGCACCGAACAACAGACGACGCGTCTCGCCGCCCACGTCTTCGTCTGTACCAACGCCCGAGATTCGGAGTACGCCGCCTGCGCCGACGCCGGCGCCGAGGAAACCGTCGAGGCGGTCAAATCGTGGCTCCGGGAGCGCGACGTCTTCTGGTCGCCGATCGGCGTCTCGACGACCGACTGCCTCGGGCTCTGTAGCGCCGAGGGGACCGCCATCACGATCCAGCCGCGAAACGAGTGGTACGCCGAAGTGACGCCGTCTGAGGTCCCGGAGCTTTTGACCGAGGCGTTCGGTCCGGACGCCGACCGGATATAAAAAGAACCGTCGCTCAGCCGGCTCAGATCGCGCCGCGATCCCGAAGCGCGTCGATCTCCGCCTCGGAGTATCCCATCGCCGCCAGAACCGTCTCGGTGTCCTCGCCCTGCAGCGGCGGATCGGTCGGCTCCGGCGGCTCGAACTCACTTGACCGGACCGGACTCTTCGGCACCCGCATCTGGCGTCGATCGCCCTGTGCGGCCGTAACCGCCCCGAGGCCGTCGATCGCCTCGAGATGGGGGTCCTCGCTGACCTCGAGGGTATCGTTGACCGGCGCACACGGGACGCCCTCGCTTTGGAGTCGATCGACGATCTCGTCTTTCGGGTACTCCTCGAAGACCGTCTGCAACCTCCGGTCGAGCGCTTCCCGGTTCTCCCGACGGTCCGCCCGGGTTCGGAACCGTTCCTCGTCGGCGATTTCCGGCACGTCCATGGCCTCACAGAGCGATACCCAGTGTCCCTCCGAGGACGGGCCGACGAACACCCACTCGCTCTCCTCCGATTCGAAGACGCCGTAGGGGGCCCACTGCCCCTGCCCGCCGCCGTGGTACTTCGCTCTCGGTTCGCCGAAGGCGTCCGAAAAGGCGATGTTCCCGCCGTTGAGTCCGACCATCGACTCGAACATCGGAGCGGTGATGTGCTGTCCCTCGCCGGTCAGGTCTCGCTGTCGGATCGCGCCCACGACGGCGAGGGCACCCTGCATCGACGCCGCCATGTCGGCGACGCTCGTCCCACAGCGAGCCGGCGGCATATCGGGATAGCCCGTCGTGCTCATCAGCCCCGACAGCGCCTCCGCGACCGGGTCCAGCGCCGGGAGGTCCTCGTAGGGCCCCTCGCTGAACCCTTTGATCGAACAGTAGATCAGCTCCGGGTTCACTTCGAGAAGGGAGTCGTAATCGATACCCAGTCGCTCGACGGCTCCCGGGCCGAAGTTCTCGACGAGGACGTCGGCCTCCCCGATGAGGTCCTCGAAAGCCGCCTTCCCCTTTTCGTCCTTCAGATCGAGCGTGATCCCCTTCTTGTTCCGGTTGACGTAGTTGAACCAACTCGAGGAATCCCTGCTGTCGTCTCTGAAGACGTCCGCATGCTCGGGGTGTTCGACCTTGATGACCTCGGCACCGAGATCGGCCAAAAGCAGACCACAGTACGGCCCCGCGATGATATGCGTTAACTCGACAACGGTGACGTCCGAAAGCGGTCGGTTCATGTGCTTTCGCCTCCGAATCGGGCGGCCGTCCGAGTACTGGTGGCTTTCATTTCGGTTCGAACACTCGCTCGGTCGGTTCTTTAGTTTGTGCATGTGGCGGTGGCGGACTCGACCGCTGCGACCGATTGTGAGGGCCCGTCCCCGCGACCAAAGAGGTAAGACGCGAGACGCCGTTCCGGGAGCCATGCCGAACGTTCCCACGGCCGACTGGTTACGCGAGGCGGCGAGACGGGTCAACGGCGATCCCGATCTCGAACGAGTCACCGGCGAGTTCGAGGCGACGGTCGTCTTCGGAATCGAGGATACGGACGTCGACACGGCCGTCACCTTCGCCGACGGGCGGATGGAAGTGATCGGCGATTCCACGTTCCGCACGTGGGATTTCGCGTTCCGCGCTCCGAGGGCGACGTGGCTGAAACTGCTCTCGGAGACGCCGCCGCCGCGACATCACGACTTCGTGGGTGCGTGGCTGCAGGCAGACCTCACACTCGAGGGTGATCTACGGCTGGCGTTTCGTCATCTCAGACCGCTCAAGCGACTCTTCGGAGCGTTCCGGGAGGTCGAGCCCCAATGACCGAGTACGACCCCGAATCCACGGCCCGACACGGCGACGTCGAACCGATAGAGGGACGCTACATCCGGATCGAGACTGACGGTCCGAACCGCATCTACTACGAATCGGCCGGCTCCGGGGACGTTCCGCTGGTCTGTTTGCACACGGCCGGTGCCGATTCCCGGCAGTGGCGACACGTGTTGAACGATCCGGCGATTCGCGAGCGCTTTACCGTCTACGCGTTCGATCTGCCGTGGCACGGACGGTCGTTTCCCCCAATGGACGAAGCCGCCGAGTGGCGCGACGGCCGATACCGGCTGACGACCGCCGAGTACGTCGAGTACGTCACCTCGTTCGTCGAGGTACTCGATCTCGAAGCGCCGGTGGTGTTGGGGTGTTCGATGGGCGGAGCGATCGTCCTGGAACTCGCCGCCGAACACGCGAACCGTTTCCGCGGCGTCGTGGGCGTCGAATCGACGGCGTTCGCGCCGAAGCGCGATCTCGGGTATCTCGACGATCCGTCGCTCAACGCGGAGGTCGTTCGCGCCGAGTGGGCCGACGGCCTCCAGGCTCCTCACAGCCCGGATCGGTTCACCCGCGAGACGTGGTGGGTCTATGCACAGGGCGGCCCCGGCGTTTATACCGGTGACCTGCACTTCTACGCGACAGACTGGGACGGCCGAGGAAAACTGTCGGACATCGACACCGACGCGTGCGCCGTGCATCTGCTCTCCGGCGAGTACGACTACTCCGCACTCCCCGAGGACACGCTGTCTGTCGGCGAGCGAATCGAGGGCGCGACCGTCGAAGTCATGGACGACATCGGTCACTTCCCGATGGTGGAAAACCCCGCCCGGTTTCGGGAGCATCTCCTGCCGGCGCTTGAGACCGTTCGAGAAAACTGAACGTCGAGAGTTTTCGACCGCTTGCGAACGCTATTTTCAAAAGTGATGAGTGAGAAATTGGTTGCCCCGATCCGACTCGATCGCCGGAAATCGGCGTCTGATCTAGGGATCGGGGTTGAAGATCTCCTCGACGACGTGCTCACGGCGGAATACCGAGATCTGGATCTCTGCGTCGACGAACGCAGTCCGGAGTGCAGCCGCTTTCGCGGCGGCTGTAAGGAATACCGAACGCGCTCGAAGAACTGAGCCCCCGCACTGTATTCTCTCGAAGCGCCCTTCGGTCGTGACACGGAACGATCGCCTGTGGCCCGTAGGTCGGCCGTTTTCCAGGTTTTGACAGTCTCAGACGATACTCGAAAGCCGGATTCCGAGCGTCAGAGAAATTATCTGCTCGGGGCGTGATTCCCCACCATGAGCGAGGAGTTCCCGCTACCGGACGATCTCCCGGCACCCGAAGACGACGGTGCAGCCGACCATCTACCCGGACAGTCCGTGCCCTCGATCGCGCTGTCGGCGACCGACGACACGTCGGTCGATCTGTCGGCCCGTTCGGGTCGCACCGTGGTGTACTGCTATCCGAAAACGGGACGGCCGGACAGGGACGTGACGCCGGACAACTGGGAGGAAATACCGGGCGCCCGGGGCTGTACACCCGAATCACGTGGATTCCGCGATAACTACGAGGGGCTTTTGGCTGCTGGTGCCGGAGAAATTTTCGGCCTTTCGGTGCAATCGACACCCTACCAACGAGAGGTACGGGACCGACTCGACCTCCCGTTTGAGTTACTCAGCGACGCCGAGATGGAACTCACCGACGCGCTCGATTTGCCCACGTTCGAAGCCGGTGGAGAGACGCTTCTCAAACGACAGAGTATCGTCGTCCTCGATGGTCGCATCGAACACGTCTTCTACCCGGTGTTCCCGCCCGATGAACACGCAGCCGAGGTTCTCGAGTGGCTGAAACGGTCGTCGGATTGACGCCGACCCCGCTGTCGGCTCAGCCTTCGAAACCGGCTGCTTCCATCGCTTCCTCGAACTGCGGACTGTCCATCGCCGATTCGTAGACGATGGGCACGATCATCCCACCTGGGTAGCTGTCGTCGTTCATCACGTGATGCACCTTGTGACAGTGCAACAGGTAGATCCCTGGGTCGGCGTCGGCGGTGAACTCGATCGTTTTCCGCTCTGCGTGCGCTTGAATCGAGGGATGTTGAACGCGAACGGAGAGTATGACCCTCCTGCCGGGAGTTCCGGCCAGAGCGGGAATCCACGCGAAATCCCCACCCTCAACGAAGCGAACGGTGAAGCCGTGAGCGAGTAGGGTGGGGTAGTTTACTCGCTCTGGATCCGTGGCGCGAGCATGAACGTGACGTGACCGTCGCCCTCCGCGAACCCGAAGTGGAGTTTGACCGGGAACTCTTGACCGAGCTCCATCGTCACCTCGGCGTCCTTCGGGATCGCCTTGTTCATGTCCTTCAGGTAATCGAGCGAAAAGAGCGACCGGGCCTCGCCGGCCGTGAGGTCGATCAGGTCCTCCCGGCCGAGCTCCAGGTGGACGTCGTCGGTGTCGCCCTCGGCGTCGACGTAGAACTGCTCGGCGTCGGCGTCGACGCCCAACGCGATGTGATCGGAGACCATGTCGGCGGCGGTGACGGCCCGGGCGATGTCCTTCCCTTCGATGACGATCTCGGCGGAGAGATCCAGATCCGGCAGGTCCGGCTCCTGTCTGATCGAGTCGGGGTCGATGAGCGCGAGGGTGTACTCCAACCCGTCGAGCGAGATATGCAGTTTGCGGGTCTCCTCGTCGAGTTCCAGATGAACGAGCTGTCCGGAGTCGGCCATCCCGACGATGTCTTCGAGCCGATCGAGGTTGACGCCGATGACGCCGCCGTCGGTCTCGTAGGACTCGAAGGCGTTCGCCGACAGCTCGAGATCGACCATCCCGACGTTGGCGGGATCGACCGCTCGGATCGCGAGGCCTTCGTCCTCGAGGCGGATCTTACACTCGTCGACAAGCACGCTGACGGAGTCGAGCGCCGCCCCGAGCGTGTCCGCGCTCACGATAGCCTTGAACATATACGACCGTCTTCTCGCCCGATGCTTAAAAAAAGATCCCATTGTTTGTCCCCCCGTGCGCACGCGCCGAACAGAAGGATCCTGCGGGCTTTCGTTCGACAGTCTCAAAACTCCCCCTTATAACCACCAGCTGATCTTTACGAACTACGTGGCTCCGGCACGGCTTTCGGGATACCACCACCTCCGCTCCCGGTGAAGGCGACACTTCCAGACGTTCGCGTAATGTCGGTGCAGCGACTCTAGAGACCGTCACCGATCACGGCCCACAAGTAGAGTACGATCGCGGTGATAACGATCGCAGCACCGGAGGCGATATCCAGATAGTATGACGCCAGAATGCCGCCGATGACGGCGATCTCACCGAACATGATCGACAGACCGAGCCCGCGATTGAAACTGCTCGTCAGCTGCATCGCGGCGGCAACCGGAATCACGAGCATCGCCGCGACGAGGATCGCGCCCATGATCTGCATCGCCGCGACGACGACCAGCGCCGTTACGACGATCAAAAGGGTATCGTAGAACTGGACGTTGACCCGGGCGAGACGCGCCGCCTCGCGGTCGAACGTGATGAACAGCAACTGCTTGTGGGTGAGTGCCACCATCCCGACGACGAGGAGTGTGAGACCCACCATCATCTGGACGTTCTCGAACGGGACGAACAGGATGTTGCCGAACAGGTAACTGTGAAGCTCGCGTCCGAACGCGATCCCTTCCCCGTAGGAGATAACGGCGACCCCGATCGCGAACCCGCCGGTCAGGACGATCGCCAGCGGCACGTCGGCATACGCGTCAGTCGTGATTGCGAGGTACTGGAGTCCGAACGCGGAGATGATGGCCGCGCCCAGCGCGAAGAGCAACGGGTAGTTCGCCCACTCGATACTCGCACCGATCACCAGTCCGATCGCAACGCCACCGAAAGCGGTGTGTGCGAGAGCTTCACCGATGAGCGCCATTTGCCGGTTGACCACGTACGCACCGACGAGGGGTGCGGCGATGCCGACGAGGATCCCCGTCGTAAAGCCGTGCTGGAGAAACGTACTACAGACGATCCACGAGTCGATCGCCCCACACGTTGTGCCCCAGAACACGGCAAAGAGGACCGGGAATATCCAGTAGATGAACGCGATCACCGCGAGTACCACTACCGGAAGGCCGAGTGCAACAGCCGTGAAATCTCGTCGGGATCTGAACGTATTGCCTCCCATCCTCAATCCGCCGAGGTTATGCCCGTAGACCGTGCGGCTCGTGCCGAACTAAACGCGCGTTCGAGTGCATCGGTTTCGAGGAACTCCTCGGTTTCACAGTGCTCGTAGAGCTCGCAGTTGAGACAGGCGATCTGGTCGGCGTGCTCGGTGATGACCCCGATGTCGTGTTCGATCAGGATGATCGTGATCCCCTTTCGGTTGAGGTCGTGCAGGAGATCGTAGAACGCGTCCCGCGAGTCGGCATCGACGCCGACGGTTGGCTCATCAAGCGCCAGCAGATCGGCTTCCGACGCGAGCGCGCGAGCGATGTACGTCCGTTGTTTCTGTCCGCCCGAGAGCGAACTGATCTGTCGGTCGGCGAGATCGGGAATCCCGACCTGTTCGAGCGCATCGTCCACGATTCGGTGGTCCTCGGACGTCAGCGGGCGCAGGCCGGCGTGGACGTACCGCCCCATCTGTACGACTTCTCGGACGGAGATCGGCATCCGTGCGTCCGCTTCCGAGGACTGTTGTGAGACGTATCCGAGACGGGTGCCATCACGGAATTCAGCTGCAGGGGTGTCGAACAGCTCGACTGTTCCCGTGTCCGGCGTCTGTAACCCTAGCATGATCTTCAGTAGGGTCGTTTTGCCGGATCCGTTCGGTCCGATCAGGCCCAGAAAGCTTCCCTCGTCTACGGTGAGTGAGATGTCTTTCAGGACCGGATTCTCGTCGTACGCGAACGTAACGTTCTGGACTGTTATTGCTGGGGGCATTGTTGTGGAAATCTCCTCGTTAGGAGGCGTCGAGAGCTATCTCGAGTGAAGGCAGGTTGATCTCGCGCATGTGATCGACGTAGCCCCACTCGGCGCTGATGTTTTCGACCTGGGGATGCTCGTCCAACTGCGTTTCGACCGGTGACAGGGGCAGGATTTCCGCGGCGGTTTCCTCGGCGAGAGAGTCAGCGAGGTGTGTCGGCTCACCGATGTCGTAGAGGATATGCTGGATCCCGTGTTCTTCGATGATCTGCTCGATCTCTTCGATGTCCCGTGCGGATGCCTCGCCGTCCGGTGACGTCCCGATCGGGGAGTTGATTGTCAGCCCGTAGCGGCGGTTCCACCACTGGAACGAATCGTGCGTCCCGATCACGATACGGTCTCGCTCGGCACGATCGATGAGGCTTTCAAAATCCTCGTGGAGAGCCTGCAGTTCGTCATTGAAGCCAGCAGCGTTCGCTTCGTAGTCATCGGCATGATCGGGATCGATCTCCGCGAGACCGTTCGCGATGTTCTCAACGCCGTTCTGACATTCGACGGGGTCCATCCACCAGTGTTCGTCGTTGTCTTCGGCGGGGCTGTCGAAGAACTCGATGCCTTCGGAGGCATCGATCACGGCGACGTCGTCGTTGTTTTCGAGTTCGGCAGCGGCGTCGTCCTGCCAGCCGGCGAAGTCGCGCATGTAGACGAAGCCGTCGGCGTCTTCGATCTCTTGGACGATTCCCGGACCGGGTTCGTAGTCGTGGCCGTGCTGACCGGTCGGGACGAGATCGATGGCTTCCATGTGATCGCCCGCGATCTGCCGCGTGAAATCCCAGAGGGCTGGCATTCCGGCAGTTATCCGGTGATTGTCTTCCTCGTGGCTCTGTTCTCCTGCTCCGTCATTGTCGTCACCAAGGCAGCCGGCAAGTCCAGCCGCAGTGACGCCAGCAGTCGTCGTGAGCACGGTCCGACGTGAGATACCCATCGTATCCGAATCGGAATTCATAGAACTTTATTTGACGCGTCTAAACTAAAAGTTTTGCAATGCTCTGCTTGACGGGAGCCTAATAAAAACTATGTTGGTTCTACAGGCTGGGCAGGCCGAGGCGATTCACAGGGACGACACGCACGTCGTGGGAAATGTGCCGAGAGACTGAGACCGATTGATCGTTATCGCCGTGGGCGACGTCGCGTCGAGTTCTTCAGTACGCACGCTCAGTCGTGATCGTGATCTCCTGGTAAACAGTGACAGGACTCCCGATCACTCCAACAGGAGCAACTCGGGCGACTCCAGATACTCCATGACGGTGTTGGTGAACTGTGCGGCCTCGGCGCCGTCGATGACGCGGTGATCGATCGTCAACGAGATCGTCATCACCTTGCGGGGGACGATCTCTCCGTCGACGACGCGGGGTTTTTCCTTGATCGCACCCAGCCCGAGGATCGCCGTCTCGGGGTAGTTGATGATCGGGGTCGCGTACTCGCCGCCGATCGCGCCGAAGTTCGTGATCGAGAACGTCCCGCCCTGCATCTCCTCGCGCGCGATCGACCGGCTTCGGGCTTTCTCGACGAGTTCGTCCATCTCGCCGGCGATCTCGAGCATCCCTTTCCGGTCCGCGTTCCGGACGACCGGCACCATCAGTCCGGCGTCGGTCGCCGTCGCGACGCCGATGTTGTACTCGCCGCGGAGCACGATCTCGTCGTTTTCCTCGTCGAGTTGGGAGTTGAGGATCGGATACTCACGCAGTCCGGCGACGACGGCCTTGATGACGAACGGCATGTACGTGAGCCTGCTCCCCCGACTCTCGGCTCGCTCTTTGAGCTTTCCTCTGGTTTCGACCAGTTCCGTCACGTCGACCTCGTCGTGGTGGGTGACGTGCGGGGCGGTGTATTTCGATCGCTCCATCTGCTCGCCGATGGTCCGTCGGACGCCTCGATAGGGGATCCGCTCGTCCTCGCCTGTACCCGCCGCCGATGCTTTCGCGCTGTCGGCCGAGACCGCCTCGCCGTCGGCCGCCTGGGCTCGCTTTTGTGCCGCCGCGTAGGCTTCGATCTCGGCGGGTGTGACGAACGGCTCGCCGTCCTCCGTCCGATCGGTCGGGACGGAGTCAATGTCGATCCCCTCCTCGTCGGCGAGCTTTCTGGTTGCCGGGGCCGCAAGCGTCCGGTCCCGATCGGCGGCCTGCGTTCCGGGTGTCGGTCCGCCCTCACCCGCGTCGTCGTCCTCGCCGATCCGCTTTGTCGCGGATTTGGCTGCCCCCTCTGTTCCGGTCTCGTCGTCGCTCTCCGCCCCAGCGTCCGCCGACTCGGTCGCGGCCCGAACGTCACCCTCCGTGACGCGCCCCCCCGGTCCGCTGCCGTCGACCGTCCCGATATCGACGCCGAGTTCGCGCGCGAGCCGCCGTGTCGAAGGGGCGGCGAACGTGCGACCGCCTCCCGAGTCCGGTTCGGGTTCTGTCTCTCCCGCCGATTCGCCGCTGTCGGCTGGTGGTTCCTCGGCTTCCGCCGCCGGCTCCTCGGCCGCTTCGTCGCTTTCCTCGCCGTCGACGTCGAAGGTGATGATCACCGTCCCCACGGGGACCATCTCGCCCTCCTCGGCGCGGATCTCTCTGACGGTTCCGTTGACCGGCGCGGGCACCTCGACGACCGCCTTGTCCGTCTCGACCTCGGCGACCGGCTGGTCCTCCGAGACCCGATCACCGACCTCGACGAGCCAGCGGACGATCTCGGCCTCGGCCAACCCCTCGCCGACGTCCGGGAGTTTGAATTCGCGAACCATGTTAGACCTCACTCGTCTCCCTGATCGCGTCGGCTATCCGAGTATCTTCCGGCATGTAGTAATCCTCCAGCGCGTACAGCGGATAGGGGACGTCGAAGCCGGTCACGCGGTTGATCGGCGCCTCCTGATAATACAGGGCCTCCTCCTGGATCGTCGCCGTGATCTCGCCGGCGAGCCCGCCGGTTTTCGGCGCCTCGTGAACGACGACCGCCCGTCCGGTCTTCTTGAACGATTCGATGATTGCCTCGGTATCCATCGGCGACAGCGTCCGCATGTCGACGACTTCGCAGTCGATCCCCTCCTCGGCGAGCGATTCGGCCGCCGAAAGCGTCGGCCGCGTCATCGCACCCCAGGTGAAGACCGACACGTCGGTCCCCTCGCGCCGAACCGCCGCCTTCCCGAGCTCGACCGTGTAGGGTTCCTCGGGGACGTCCTCGCGGAACGCCCGATAGATGAGCTTCGGTTCGAGGAAGATCACCGGATCCGGATCCCGGATCGAGGCCGCGAGCAACCCCTTCGTGTCGTACGGCGTCGAGGGGATCACCACCTTGAGTCCGGCCTCGTGGACGTAGATGGTCTCCTTCGACTCGGAGTGATGCTCCGGGGCTCGGATCCCGCCACCGTACGGTGCGCGGACGACCATCGGGCAGGTGAATCGCCCCCGCGAGCGGTTCCGAAGCCGGGCGGCGTGGGAGACGATCTGATCGAACGCGGGGTACATAAAGCCGGAGAACTGGATCTCAGGCACCGGTCGGAGCCCGTAGGCGGCCATGCCGATCGACGTGCCGACGATCCCGGACTCGGCCAGCGGCGTATCGATGACGCGGTCCCCGCCGAACTCCTCGTAAAGTCCTTCGGTCGCCCGGAAGACGCCGCCGTTCTTGCCGACGTCCTCGCCGAGAACGAGGACGTCGTCGTCCCGTTCCATCTCGCTTTTCAATCCATCGCGGACGGCCTGTACCAGCGTCAGGTTCTGTGTGTTCGCTTTCTGTGTGCTCATTCTAGTAGCTCCTCGTCGCCGTGGCGCTCCCGAAGCCGTTCGAGGTGTGCGGCCTGTCCGTCGAGTCGTTCCGTTCGCTCGTCGTAGACGTGATCGAACATGTCCGCCGGGGCGGGCCGTTCGATGCTTTCGGCGGCCTGGATCGCCTCGGCGACCTCGTCTTCGATCGCCGTCCCGATCGCTTCGATCGCTTCGCCGTCGAGGATCCCCCGCTCTCTGAGGAACGCTTCGAGCCGGGGGATCGGATCCTTTCGCCGCCAGCGCTCGACCTCCTCGTCGTCGCGATACACGGAGGGGTCGTCGGCGGTCGTGTGTGCCCCGAAACGATACTGGACCGCCTCGATGAGCGTCGGCCGACTCGCCCGTCCCGGCGCGTCGTCGCCCGCCGCTCCCGGATCTTTCGCCTTTTCGACGGCCTCGGTGGTCGCCTGATACACCGCCAGCGGATCCATCCCGTCGACGACGACGCCTTCGAAACCGTAGGCGTTGGCCTTCTGTGCGAGCGTCGTGGAGGCGGTCTGACGCTCTCTGGGCACCGAGATCGCCCACTGGTTGTTGTTACAGAAGAACACGTTCGGCGTATCGAAGACGCCGGCGAAGTTGAGCCCCTCGTGGAAATCCCCCTCACTCGTCGCTCCATCGCCGAAATAACAGAGGAACACTTCCTCGTCCCCGCCGTCGCTCGAAAGCTCCGACGCCCACGCCGCTCCGCTCGCGTGCAACACCTGCGTCGCGATCGGCACCGCCACCGGAAAGACGTTCAGCCCGGTGAGCTCGTTGCCTCGCTCGTCGCCCATCCAGTACTGCAGCGTCTGATCGAGACCCACTCCGCGGACGTACGAGGCGGCGTGCTCTCTGTAGCTCGGGAAGATCCAATCGTCCGCCGACAGCGCCATTGCGCTCGCCACCTGCGCCCCCTCCTGTCCGGACATCGGGGGATAGGTCCCCATCCGGCCCTGCCGCTGGAGGCTGACCGCCCGGCCGTCGAAGTGACGGGCGAGCCGCATCGTGCGGTACATCTCGATGAGCGTCTCGCCGTCGAGATCCGGGACGGTCGCTCCTTCGAGGACAGATCCGTCCTCGTCGAGCACCTGTACCCGCTCGGGCTGTGGCCCGCTCATGGCTCCCTCCGTCGCATACTGTCTCTGTTCACGCCCGGCGGCATAGTGTTTATGTCGGATATCCTTCGTGACGAATGACAGATAGATCGGCCCCCGATCGATCACTCATCGGGCTGTTGTTCCCGCTGTAATTCTGAACGGTATCGAATCTGCTAGCTCGTCTAGAGCGTTCAGGTCGACATCGCCTCGTCAGACTCCTCATCCGACGGTGTTACTGGGGCATCGATCGGCGGGGTCTCGGATTCGGCCTTACCGAGCAGGTTTTTGAACTCACTGGACCGTGCGGCGATGTAATCCATCGTGTCGCTGTCCGGCGTCTCGTCCTCGGCTTCGACCAGGTACGTCGTGATCACGACGGTTTTGACCCACGGATCGAACAGGCCGAAATACGAGACGAGAACGAGTGCACCGACGGCGATCCAGCCGCCGATTTCGAGCGCCGGAGCGAGACCACCGAGGACGCCCGCCAGCGGCACCAACAACAACACGAGCACGAACAATGCTGCGTAGGTACCGAGAACGATGAGCAGTGTCGACCCGAGGACGGACTTCCAGGTTTTCCCGTACAGGACGACGCCGTCTCGGGCGGCGGTCCAGTTCCCCTTGGACTCCTCGAGGAACATGTGGGCGATGATCGCTTGATCGATGTACGACGCCGCGATCCCGACCGTCCGTTTGACGATCGTCATGAGTTGTTTGATGCCTGGAACGAAGCCGAGAGTGTTGCCGACGGACGTGACGGTTCTGTTGAACTGCTTGATCACCCCTTTGAGGAGCATGTCGACGCCGAAGAGGACACTCGCCTCGGTGAACCGGTCCCGTACCTTCTGTTTGCCGAACTGGATCTGGTTCGGCGGGATCTCGCCGGTATCGACGGCGTGAGCGATGACGGCGATGTGGCCCGCGGTTACGAGATACAGGACGTATCGTCTGGCGAGACGAAAAAACCCATAAAAGACGACGCCGGCGATGAGCAATCCGATGAACGCGATACCGCCCGAGAGATCCCCGAGCGCGAAGAGGACGAAGGCGATCGCCGCGAAATACACCACGGCGAGAAGGGTGAAGGCGAGTCCGACGGCGAATCGGATGGCCACCCACGGGGTTGTCTTGATGAAGATGCCGGTTGCTTCCCGGAAGTGCAGGACCATGCTGGATGCTATTTATCGACTTAATTAGTAATTGGTATACTAACATGAACCACGATCTGAGTCAATCCTGCATACGGCTGGAAAGTAGTTCCTACCGCGCTCTGAGCGTGTCTTAGAACTGTTTTTCAAGGAGGAAATCTCGTCGCTGTCGAGCGTAGCCCGACTGTCTGAGTGATCTCTAGTCCCCCTTCTTCACTACTCGCTTCGCTCACAGCTTTGCCGTTCACCCCACGAGAAGGTTCATGGGTCCGGGCGGAGTCGGAACCGAAGCCAGACGTGCTCGCTCACTTCGTTCGCTGTGCGCGACTGGCAGGGTTCGACTCTTTATAAACCATTTCTGTGCCACTGGCTCCTCGCTTCGCTCGTCGTATTGTGGCACAGAAAATGGGTCCGGGCGGAGTCAGAACCGGGGAAAGACTCACTCCGTTCGTCTTTCAGGGTTCGATCCGTCCGGCGAACGATTCGCTCGTCACGTCCGTTCCTCGCAGAATCGTATGGGTCCGGGCGGAGTCGAACCACCGATCTCGGCCTTGTAAGGGCCGCGTCATAACCAACTAGACCACGGACCCGACGTTCGTGTGGAACTGGTCGGGCCGCATAACACTTTCTCTCTGGGACGGAACGCTTACCCGGTCGCGGGACCTCCGATCCGGTGATGGATCTCCGGTGGATCGGCTACGGCGCCGTCGCGGTCCTTTTGATCGCCGCGGCCGTGCTGTTCGCGCTCTCCTCGGGACTGATCGCCCCGTTTTTAGGCGACGGGTACGATCCGAACGCCGACCCCGGCGAGGACGCCACACACGACGACTACGAGCACACGACCGTCACGGCCCACGACGGTGAGACTGGCGAGGAACTCGGACGCGTCGAGGCGGCGGTCGCCGACACGTTCTCGACGCGGTATCTCGGGTTGAGCGCGACGGATTCGCTCCCCGAGGACCGCGGTATGCTCTTCGTCCACGACTCGCCCGGCGAGTACACCTACGTCATGCGGGACATGTCCTTCGGCATCGATATCGTCTTCATCGACCCCGACGAGACGATCACGACGATCCACGAGGCGCCACAACCGGGTCCCGGCGAGGACGGCAACGAACAGGAGTACCCCGGAACGGGCCAGTACGTTCTCGAGGTCAACAAGGGGTGGATGGCCGACCGCGGCGTCGAGGTGGGCGACGAGATCCGGTTCGAACTGTAGCGTCGGTCGCCAGCCGTCCGGCTATCGGCGTGACGCGTCGGGAAACAACCGAGACCGCTCGGGATATAGGTCGTGTCGTCTCAGTTCTGCATTCGCTTGAACTGGTCTATGAGCGCTTCCGCCGAATCGCCCGAATCGTACTCGACCGTCCCTTCGTAGCTCGTCCGCTCGTCGTCGAAGGCCGCATCGACGGTCGACGCTTTCTTTTCGCGGCGTTCGTGTTCGTCTTCGTCATAGGCACCCATTGACATGGTATGGTATGACTTAAGCTGGGTATGTAATGAATGTATCGGGTAACTATCCCCCAACGATCGCCCCGAAACGCAACCGGTAAGCGGCTCGCCCGACAAAAAACCGCCGTGGCAGGCCCGCTTCGATTCCGACGCTCTCCGGACACGTGGACCCGTGACCGCATCCGCAGCCAGCTTCTGGCACCGCTCGAGGACTCCTTCGGCGCGACGCTCGAATCGCCGTGGTTCTCGGTTGACGACGACCGCTACGACGCCGTCCGCCTCGAGATGCAGAACGGCGATTTCGCGCTCTTTTGCTTTCGCCCCGGCCGAGCCTACTGGCTCGGGAACACCGAGACACCGGAGCCGCTGTGGCGGACTGAAAAGGAAACGTTCGCCGAAGCCCCCTACGCCGTCACCCGATGGGCCGAACGCGAACTCACCGCCCGCCTGGAGGTGACCGATCCGTGGCTCGCCGCGTTCGAATACGTCTCGTGGTTCTTCCTTCCGGTCTTCTTTTCGAAGGACGGCCGGAACACGACCCGCCGGTTCTTCGACGAGGACGCGGCGGGCTTTCCCGACGCGACCCGAGAAGCGGGGCTCGAATTCTACGAATCGCTGTTACGGACGGGCGTGCTGGACGACCACCGGTACACGATGGCCTCGAAGCTCGGCACCTCCCCCGGCTTCGATCTCACGCGCATGCGCGCGACCATGTCCGAGTTCACGGTCGCGAAGCTGCTGGTCGAGGCCGGTCTCGAGTTCGAACCCGAAGTCGAACAGGAAAGCGGCCACGCGCTCGATTTCTCCGTCGGCGGCCATCTCGTCGAGGTCACCCGACCGGAGCCCCCGGCCCGCCGTTCGCACGCCGACCACCCCGTCGCCGCCGTCAGGGAGACCGGCCGTGCCAAACGGACCGACCAGCTCGCCGAACACCCCGAGGCCGTCCTCATCGTCGACTGTACGTCCTTCAGCGACGCCGAGTGGGCGTCTGTGGCGGGCGAAAAGCCGGCGGTCGGCCACGAGCCGACCGTCGTTATCAGGGCCCGTCCCGAGGGGCGCATCGAGGGCTACCGACACGGGCGGCTCCCGTTCGACCTCGACGGGGCGCTCTCCCCCGTCTAGCCCGCCGTCGAATCGCAACGGCTAACGGCCCGCCGGACACACACGGGCACAATGAGACTGCCCGAAACGCAACTCGCGCTGCTCGAGGGCGCCAGCGCGACGGAATCGAAAACGGTTGCACAGCTCGCCGAGGAGCTCGGCGAGGACCCGGCCGCCGTCACGGGAGCCGCCTTCGAACTCGAGGAGACCGGCCTGCTTTCGATCGAAGTACACGCCTCCGAGACGGTCGCACTCACCGAGGAGGGTCGCCGTTACCGGGAGGACGGGCTTCCCGAACTCCGGCTTCGGTCGGCCGCCCTCGAGGCGGGCGCCGGCGAGGGCCCGGTCGAGATGGGACGCGTCATCGGCACCGCCGGTCTGGACGGCCCCGAGGTCGACATCGCGCTGTCGAACTTCGCACGGAAGGGGTACGGCGAGATCGACGCCGGCGAGATCTCGCTCGCCGCCGATCCGAAACACGACCCCAAGGCCGACCCCGAAGCCGAGGCGCTCGATACTATCGCCGACGACGGGGCCAGCTCTCTCGAAGCCGCGATCCTCGATCGACTCGAGTCACGCGAACTGATCGAGCGGGCCGAGACGACCGTCCGCAGTGTCACGCTCACCGACGAGGGCGTGACGGCGCTCATGGAGGGCATCGAGACCGCCGAAACGGTCGGGGAGATAACGCCCGAGTTGCTCACCTCCGGCGAGTGGGACACCGTCGAATTCGCCGAGTACAACGTCGAGGCCGACGCCGAGACGATTCACGGCGGCAAAGCGCACATTCTCCGACAGACGGCGAACCGCGTCAAGGACGTCCTCGTCGGAATGGGGTTCCAGGAGATGGAGGGCCCTCACGCCGACGCCGACTTCTGGATCAACGACTGTCTGTTCATGCCCCAGGACCATCCGGCCCGAACCCACTGGGACCGGTTCGCGCTCGATGTCACCCCGATGGCGGAGCTCCCCGAGGGACTGATGGAACGCGTCGAGGACGCCCACCGGAACGGCGTCGGCCCAGAGGGCGACGGGTATCACTCCCCGTGGGACGAGGACTTCGCCCGCGCGGTCGCGCTCCGCGGTCACACGACCTCGCTTTCGATGCGGTATCTCTCCGGACACGCGATCGGCGAGCTGGAGCCTCCCGAGCGATACTTCTCCGTCGAGAAGGTCTACCGAAACGACACGCTCGATCCGACCCATCTGCTCGAGTTCTTCCAGATCGAGGGGTGGGTGATGGCTGAGGAGCTCTCCGTCCGAGATCTGATGGGCACTTTCACGGAGTTCTACGAGCAGTTCGGGATCACCGATTTGGAGTTCAAACCGCATTACAACCCCTACACCGAGCCCAGCTTCGAGCTGTTCGGCAAACACCCCGAGACCGGCGAGTTGATCGAGATCGGCAACTCCGGAATCTTCCGGGAGGAGGTGCTCTCCCCGCTCGGCGTCGACTGTGACGTGATGGCCTGGGGCCTCGCTCTCGAACGACTGCTGATGTTGATGTACGGCTTCGAGGACATCCGCGACGTCCACGGGACGCTGTGTGACCTCGAGTTGCTCCGGAACGTGGAGGTGGTGCAGTAATGCCCGTCGTCGACGTCGACCCCGAGGAGCTCAAAACGCTCGCCGGCGCCGAGGACAAAAGCGACGACGAGCTGAAATCCGACCTGTTCGCGCTCGGATTGGAGTTCGAAGGCGAGACCGACGACGGCGAGTTCGAACTCGAGTTCGCTCCCGATCGGCTCGATCGACTCTCCGTCGAGGGGATCGCCAGATCGCTCCGGTATCAGTACGGCCACGACCGGGGCGTCTACGTCCCGTCGACGAACGACGCCGAGTGGGTCGTCGAAGTCGACGAGTCCGTCCCGGAGGAACGGCCCTACGTGACGGGGGCGATCGTCCGGGGGCTGGATCTCGACGGGCGGCGACTGGAGTCGCTCATTCAGCTCCAGGAGAAGCTCCACGCGACGATGGGCCGCGAGCGCGCGAAGGGCGCGATCGGCGTTCACGATCTGGCGATGTTGAAAGGTCGGGTCGGCGACGCCGCCGACGGCTCCGCTCGCAAGACGATCACGTACCGCGGTGTCGACCCCGATGGCGACCGGTTTGTTCCCCTCGACGACGACAGCGACCGGACGCCTCAGGAGGTCCTCGAGCACCACCCCGTCGGCGACACCTACCGTCACCTCGTCGAGGACCTCGACCGCTACCCCGCTATCTACGACGATATCGGGCTCTTCTCGTTCCCGCCGGTCATCAACGGCAAGCGAACCGAGGTCGACGAGGGGTCGCGGGACCTGTTCATCGAGATGACGGGGACCGACCAGTGGACGATCGACCGAATGCTCACGATCGTCTGCTATGCCCTCGAGGCCCGCGGCGGCCAGATCGAGGACGTCGAGATCCGGTATGAGGACCGCGAACTCCTTCGACCGGAGCTCTCGACGGACACGAAACGGCTCACCCACGACCGAATCGAACGGACTCTCGGCGTCGACCTGGCCGGGACCGAGGTCATCGATCTGCTCGAACGGGCCGGTCTCGACGCCGACCCCGAAGGCGAGCCCGAAGACGAAACCGGACGGGGCCGTTCGAGTCCCCCCACGGGGGACGACGTCGAGATCGAATCGGTCCCGAAACGAACCGACGGGCCCGACACCGCCCCCGGCGTCGCCGACGTCTCCCGCTCGCAGTCGACCACTCCCGACGCCGACGACGGACTCGTCTACGAGGTCGAGATCCCGCCGTATCGCGTCGACGTGCTCCATCCGATGGATCTCGTCGACGATATCGGTCGAGCCTACGGGTTCAACGAACTCGAGCCGAGATATCCCGACGTCTCGACGGTCGGTGGACGGAACGACACCTCCCGACTCGAGGACGCGACCCGAAACATCCTCGTCGGACTCGGCTTCGAGGACCTGTTGAACTTCCATCTGACGAACGAGGCGACGCTGTTCGACCGCATGTCGCTGTCACCGGACGACGACGCACTCGGCGCTCGCGAACCGCCGACCATCACCGAACCCTACAGCGAGGTCTACACGGTCGTCCGGACGTGGGCGCTGCCGTCGTTGCTGTCGGTCTTAGAGAACAACACCCACCGGTCGTACCCGCAGGATCTCGCCGAGATCGGCCACGTGGCTGCCGTCGATGCCGACGAGGCGACCGGCGTCGCCGAACACCGCTCGGTCGCCGGCGTTCTCGCCCGGACCGGTGCGTCCTACGAGGACGCGAAGGCTCGTGTCTCGGCGATCGCCCGTGCGTTCGGCGTCGGTCTCGAGACGCCGGCGACGACCCACCCGTCGTTCGTCCCGGGCCGGACCGCCGAGATCGTCCTCGACGGCCAGTCCGTCGGCGTCATCGGCGAGATCCACCCGCGCGTGCTCGTTGAACACGACCTCGAACTGCCGGTGGCCGCCTTCGAGTTCCGACTGGACGGGCTCGCCGACTGACCGCCGTCGAACTACTGTAGATCGGCGCCGACCGCCTCTGACACCGATTCGAAGCCGTCTCGTTCTAAAAGCTCCAAGAGCCCGCGGTTGATGTCCCTCGCGACCGTCGGGCCTTCGTAGACGAGACCGGTGTACAACTGGACGAGACTCGCGCCGTTGCGGATCTTCTCGTAGGCGCCCGCCGCGTCGCTTACCCCGCCGACCCCGACGATCGGTTTGTCCGTCCGTTCGGCGATGAAACGGACGATCTCCGTCGCGTCGTCCTCGATGGGTTTCCCGGAGAGACCGCCCGACTCCTCAACGTGTTCGCCCCGAAGTGTGTCCGGGCGATCGGTCGTGGTGTTCGTGGCGATAACGCCGTCCAGATCGAGCGTCTCGACGACCGCGAGCGCCTCCTCGATCGCCGCCTCGGTGAGGTTCGGCGACAGCTTGACCAACAGGGGGTCGGCTCCGGCGTCCTTCAGTGTCCCGAGGATCGACTCCAGTCGGTCGCGCTGTTGTAGCTCCCGCAGTCCGGGTGTGTTCGGTGAGGAGACGTTGACGACGAAGTAATCTCCGCCCTCGGCGACCCGTTCGTAGGTGTAACGATAGTCCGATTCGGCCCCTCCGTTCGGTGTGGCCTTCGATTTCCCGATGTTGATGCCGATCGGAACGCGGGACTCGATCTCGTCCAGTCTGTCCCCCACGACGTCGGCGCCGTCGTTGTTGAACCCCATCCGGTTTATGAGCGCCTCATCGGCCGTGAGCCTGAACAGTCTGGGTCGGGGGTTGCCGGCCTGTGGATCGGCCGTCACGGCGCCGATCTCGACGTGTCCGAACCCGAGCGCGGTCAGGGCGTTCGGGATCTCCGCGTTCTTGTCGAAGCCCGCCGCGACGCCGACCGGGTTCGGAAACGACTGTCCGAAGGCCTCGGTCCGGAGCCGTGAATCGACGACCGTACACGCGTCGGCGAGGAATCGTTCGGCCGGCGTCGATTGGACCGCTCCGAGGGCGCGGTGACCCAGCCCGTGTGCCGTCTCGGCGTCGACACTGAACGCGAGCGGTTTGAGACGATCGTAAAACGTCATTACCGGAGTGGGTGGCCGGACGCTGTTAAACACCCCGATCCCGCCTCACAGCCCGATCGGATCCGGTGTCTCTCCCCGTTTCAGAAGTCGTGTTCGACGTCGTCGGAGTCGGCTTTCTGGATGATTATTTTCCCGTCCCGAACGCGGACGAACACCTCGTCGCCGATATCCATCCCGGCGACAGCGAGTTCGTCCTCGTGGAGGTTTACGTGGACGTTGTGATACTCACCGTCTTCGTCTTTTGCGCCACTCGGACTGAGCTTTTTTTTGCGCACCATCGCGTTGTGTTGGACCGTTCACCACACGAGATACATAAGTGTACCGTGCGAGTTCCGCCCCTGAAGCGCGCGTGAGACGCACTTCCGCCGGCTTTGTCGTTCTATCGGGCGATATACCGTACTCTGTGCCGGTTTTTTTGAGATGAACAGGATGCCATTTATAACTTTCCCCGTCAGTTCCCCCGGTTTTGGGATATATTTATAATCTTCTATGTGCTGGGTTCACACGGAGGAGAGAAACCATGGCACGTGACGACGATGACAAGCGAAACTTCGCACTTCGAGAGAGCGGCGACGAGACCAGCGTCTTCTCGGGGCGGACCCCGAGACAGGCGGCGCTGAAAGCTGCTCGCCGGATCGATCCGGCTGAAAGCGAGGATGCGGCCGACGAGACCGAGCTCCGGCTCCGCGAGAAAGGGACGAAGAAAGTCCACATCTACGACGGCTGGGCGTGGGAGGAGACGGCTCCCGAGGACAGTCCCGACTGGATGCCCGAAGAGATCACCGAGGCTAACGTCTCGAAACAGGGGATCGAACACCTCGAGGAGATCTGATCGGGCGAGGCGCCGTCTATCGGAACGGCTAAACTGTCGCCGCCGTTACCGCCGGTGCGCGGTAACTCACCCGACCTGACTTCGCGTACACGCGCGTGGAATGACGGATCCGACTTCCAACCGTGCAACATTTTTGTGACGTACTACGGGTCCCGATAGTCTGTTTTGTTTTTCGCTTCCGTCTTCGATCGGCCCTTTCGACGGCTGTCGGTTCGTCGACCGCCGAAAAATATAGGAAATCAAACAACTATGCCTCCCCCGGCTGACGTGCTGCGCGCGCGAAAGGGCAATGGAAGGACTCTCGAACGCCGAACTCGCGGTCGGTTCTTCTCGACCGGTCGGATCTCCCCGCCCACGAGGTATGCTCACACGGCTTCATACCCATGAAACCGCGTGACGTGGCGGGTTTACTTCGACGGCCTTAATACCTCCTCCCTCATCGGATGGAATGCGAAGGACGCGGGACACGAAGTCCCGGCGGGATGGCCCTCGTGGCCGTCTCGTCTCGGCGCCGCTCCACACGCGGCCCCTCGAGATCGAGTTCCGAACGTGGTCGGGTCCGCCCGATCCGCTCGGCGTTCGACTCCGACGGGCTTAAGTGTGATACGGTGTTCGAGTTGAAGTACGACGGTCGGCGCGGAATCACCTTCCGGCGCCGGCTTGACTCCGATGCCCTTAAGTGTAACAGGGCGTTCGAGTTGAAGTACAATGGTCGAACCGGGCTCCGCTCGGTTCGCTCCGATCCGACGCCCTTATACATACGAGGGTGTTGGAAAAAGATACGACGTGGTCGGAGGCAGTTCGAATCTGTCTCCGCTCACGGGCCTGGACAGTTCCGGTGGGTTTATGACCCGCCATGAACTACAATCAGGTCCGAAGGAAATGAGGATCTCACCCCTGCGGTCCGCCGTATAGATGGGATCTGATGTTAGCCTTGGCAGTTCGGTGACACTCGGTCGGTCCGATTGTCATCGAACGCCGATAGACATTGATGGAAACACACCTTATGGGTGTGTTCCCGCCAAACCCTCCCCGAGCTGGGTAACAAGTTCGGGGAACACATTCCGGTTGATCCTGCCGGAGGCTATTGCTATCGGTGTCCGATTTAGCCATGCGAGTTGCACGTTTAACGTAGCAAACTGCTCAGTAACACGTGGCCAAACT
>LKMJ01000132.1_pt1 | contig 46566 bp, 42 predicted proteins | sample 643391 | NCBI WGS metagenome assembly LKMJ01 (sample SAMN04112250, study PRJNA286221) | soda lake metagenome | biome: soda lake; feature: Kulunda Steppe; material: water; isolation source: sample PL-Br10 brine of Picturesque Lake | place: Russia: Kulunda steppe | collected 2010-07 | reverse complement strand
GGTAGCCCACCACCGCCGCTTCTGCAACGGCTTCATGTAAAACCAACGCGCTTTCAATCTCTGCGGTACCCATGCGATGTCCCGACACGTTCAGCACATCATCAACGCGGCCTGTGATCCAGTAGTAGCCATCTTCATCGCGGCGAGCACCATCGCCTGTGAAGTATTTACCGGCATACGTGCTGAGGTAGGTTGTGATGAAGCGTTCATGATCTCCATAGATCGTGCGCATCATGCTGGGCCATGCCTGGGTTATACAGAGGTTGCCTTCCACAGCACCCTCTAGCACATTGCCGTCGTTATCCACTAACTCAAGGTTGACGCCAAAGAATGGTAATGTTGCTGAGCCTGGCTTTAAGTCGGTCGCACCGGGTAGCGGTGAGATCATGATTGCGCCAGTTTCAGTCTGCCACCAGGTGTCAACGATTTGGCAGCGCTGATTTCCAACAACACGGTAATACCATTCCCAGGCCTCAGGATTAATGGGTTCTCCTACCGAGCCCAAGATGCGAAGGCTCTGGCGTGAGGTTTTCTCAACTAACTCATTGCCCTGGCCCATTAAGGAGCGGATAGCGGTTGGCGCGGTGTAGAAAATATTGACCTTGTGTTTATCAATCACCTGCCAAAAACGACCGGCATCAGGGTACGTGGGAATGCCTTCAAATATCAGTGTGGTAGCGCCGTTGCACAGGGGGCCATACACAATGTAGCTATGCCCGGTCACCCAACCGACATCCGCCGTACACCAATAGATCTCGTCATCGTGATAGTCGAAAATATAGCGATGCGTCATTGCGGCCTGAAGCAAATAACCGCCGGTAGTGTGCAGCACCCCTTTCGGCTTGCCGGTCGATCCTGACGTATACAAAATAAATAGCGGATCTTCAGCATCCATCGGTTCTGGATCACACTCACTGGAGGCGGCTCCAACCACTTCGTGGTACCAAACATCACGTGGCTCGGTCCACGTTACAGGATTGCCAGTGCGCTTGACGGTAACCACGGTGTGCACTCCGTCAATGCCCGTAATTGCCTTTTCAACATTCTCCTTAAGCGGCACTGGCTTGCCACCGCGCAGACCTTCGTCTGCTGTAATCACAACTTGGCACTCTGAGGCCTCTACACGGTCGCGTAATGCTTGGGGGGAGAATCCGCCAAAAACGATGGAGTGGACGGCCCCAATCCGGGTGCAGGCCAACATAGCAACTGCCGCTTCCGGAATCATCGGCATGTAGATAGCGACTCGATCACCTTTGGTAACTCCGCGTGCCTTTAATGCATTGGCGAGTTGGCAAACTTCCTTATGCAGTGCGTTGTAGCTGATGTGTCGCGTGTCATCAGGAGAATCGCCCTCCCAAATGATGGCGGTTTTTTCCCCATGCGACTCGAGGTGCCGGTCAAGGCAGTTGTAACTCACATTCAGCTGCCCGCCTTCAAACCAGCGAATGCGACCTTCAGAGAGATCGCTATTATTGACGGTGTCCCACTTTTTAAACCAGTGCAGAAATTTATCGGCTTGTTCGGCCCAGAATGCATCCGGATCCGCAAGGGACTGCGCATACATTTGCTCATACTGTTGCCGATTGATCAGCGCATGATTTGCCGCTTCCTGCGGGACTGGATAGGTTTTATGCTCAGACATGCCTTTATCTCCTCCATTAAAAATCTCATTCAGCCAGCTTGGCGTCGGCGTTGGAGTCCGAACCGCTGCCTGCGCTCCCAAAGTGCCTTACGGCTGATTCCCAACTGTTTTGCTAGTTCCGTTTCCGTCATTTTATTTTCGTTATCGCGGACAAACTGGCAAAAATAGGCTTCCAATGATTGATGGTTACCGTCTGCCCCGGTGAGCCCATTGTTTACGGGGAGGGCAAGATGCTCCGTAGAGACTGCATCTCCATCCGTCAAAATAACCGCACGTTCGATTAAATTTTCTAACTCACGGACATTGCCGGGCCAAGAGTGCTGGCTAATTCGCGATAAGGCATCCGGAGTGAACTGCATAGCCGGGCGGTTAAGACGTTGACAGGCTTTTTCCAGCAAGAATTCAGCCAAGGCAGTGATGTCTGCTCCGCGCTCACGAAGCGGCGGCAGAGCAATTTCCATGACGTTAATTCGGAAATACAAATCGCTTCGAAATGCCTCGGTCTGAACCAGATGCTCTAGGTTACGATGCGTAGCAGCAACCAAGCGAATGTTGACGCGCTTTGATTGCGCCGCACCAACCCGTCTGATTTCTGACTCTTGTAAGACCCGAAGCAGACGCGCTTGGGCGGGGAGCGGAAGTTCCGCAACCTCATCAAGGAAAAGTGTGCCGCCATTAGCTGCCTCAACTAAACCCTCGCGCGCCGAATGAGCCCCTGTAAATGCGCCTTTTTCATGGCCGAATAATTCTGCTTCGAGTAAAGACTCCGGGATTGCCGCACAATTAACCGCAATCAAGGGGCCGTCTGCCCGTTTGCTCTGCTGGTGTACCGCTCGCGCTACCAACTCTTTACCTGTGCCGGATTCGCCAAGAATCAATACGGTTGTCTCGGTGGGCGCCACCCGCGCAACGCGCTCAAACATATCCATCATTGCAGGGCAGTGGCCAATGATTCCTGAGACTGGGTACTCGGCCTCGACATGGGCACGCAGTGCCGCATTTTGGCGCTGTAAGGAATGCTCTCGCAGGGCACGTTTGACGGTTAACCGAAGTTCGTCATTATCAAATGGCTTGGCAATATAGTCGATTGCCCCCTGCCGCATGACCTCAACGGCTGATTTGACGGTTGCATAGCTGGTCATAATGATAACGGGCGTTGAGCCGTTAATATCAATCATGTTGCAGCCGTTCTGACCGGGCAGGCGGTGGTCAGCAATGATTAAGTCGTAGGTAACCTCGGCGCTGAGTGCTTGCGCTTCTTCCACTGATTCAGCGCCATGAGCGATATGCCCATCGCGCTGCAGCAGCCTAATTACGGCTTCTCGAATGACATTTTCATCTTCAATGATGAGTATTTCAGCCATCAGACTCCATTGCCTTAGTCAATCGTAATATGACTTCTGTGCCCCCTACTGTGCCACGTCTAGGGCGAAGTTGCAGGCTACCCTCATAGTCTTGAACGATGCTGTACGCTAATGCAAGCCCTAACCCGGTGCCAAGCCCGGGTGGCTTGGTTGTAAAAAAAGGCTCAAATATTTTGTCAGCGATGTTGGCGGGTATGCCGTGGCCATTATCAAGTAACCGGATATCAACCACACCGCGATGGGGTTTTGCCGAGATACTGATCTGGCCACGCTCGGCTTGATTGTCCGCGCAGGCATCCACGGCATTACTCAATAAATTCATAAAAACCTGCACCAGACGCTGATGCTCTGCCAATACAAAAAGGTCAGGGGCCACGGAGCTGCTCATCTGCACGGATCGTGCGCGCGGATTTAATCGCAACACCCGTTGAGCCTCTTCAACAACGGCTGAAAGTGCAACCGGCCGCGCTTGCCGCGGCTCTGGTGCGGTGTCGGCATGCGCGTATCCAATGAGTGTTTGTACGATATGGTTGATGCGGTCGGTTTGCTCCAGAATATGTTCAGGGCGTTCTTTTTCCACTTCATCTCGCAGCTCCTGTGCCAAACAGGTAATCGCGGTAATTGGGTTGCCTATTTCATGCGCCACCCCTGCGGCCAGCCGGCCGATAGAGGCAAGACGCTCGCTGTGGGTGAGCTCATTTTCGAGTCGATTGATGTCGGTGATATTTTCAACCAGCAGCAGTCGATCGCCTTGTGAGCTGCGATCATGTCCGGTGATCAGCATTTTATGCAGCGATAGCCATTGATCGCCCGAGGGAAGTTGAATGCGCCGCTTGTAAGCATGCGTTGCTTCTTCTTGCGCAAATTGTGTGAGGAGGTCAGCCCAGCGGTGGGGCAGTTCGCCGATATGTCGCCCGAGAATCCGCGGCGCACTAACGCCAGTGAGCTGTTCCATGGCAGGGTTCCAGCGCGCGATACGCTCATTGGGTGTGATGGCTACTACCCCCATGGGGAGATCTTCAAGGATTTGCCGATGGTACCGGCGCAGCGAATCAATCTCCCCAGCGATGCCATGAAATCTGCTGCGATGCCGCTCTAAGCGTTCCTCAATCAGTCGAACATTTTGTGAAAGCGCCGTGCCCGCGTCGGCATCCAGGCGTAAGCATTGGTTGACAATATTTTTAGCGAGCATGGGGCCCATCATGCCGGATAAATTCCGCTGTACCTGCTCGCGTAATTGCTGCAAGTATTCAGGGCGCGATTCCTCCCAGCTCAGATCCAAATCACCCATAGCCCTTTGGATTTCCGCCTGCGCCGCTGCGGCACCGGTTACGGGCGTGAGTTGTTCAACAAACTGCGCTGGCGAGGTGGCTAACAGCCCGCCTTCGGGCACCCGGGTGTTCACATCATGGCAGGCTTCGGCAGCTTCGATTTCTGCTAATGAGCTTCGGCTAAACAGAGAGACCGCAACGAATACCAACCCATTCGCCGCAACAGACCAAAACGCCAAGGTCGCGAAATGATCGGCGGTTTGGGTTGCGTTAAGATCAACCCCGATGAGGTGGATAGGACCAAAGGTGCTTAACGCGGGAAGCAGAGCAGCAACCCCCCAGATGGTACCGCCGGCGAGCAACCCGGCCACGAAGCCATTGCGGCTGGCGGCTGGCCAAAACAGGGTGGCGATAACGCCGGGGATTAGCTGCGCCATTGCGAGAAAAGAAATTAAACCCCAGGAAACCAACCCCTCTGTGCGCTCAAGGCTTAGGTAGAACAGATAGCCTGCAGCAATAATGACCGCAATGAGGGCACGTCGTGCCCAACGCAGCATGGCATAAAGGTCCTGATAAGGCGTAATCCTGACGATGGGTAAGATCAAATGATTCAGGCACATCGATGAGATCGCCAGTGTGGAGACAATAATCATTGCGCTGGCGGCCGAGATGCCGCCGAGGTAAGCCAGTAGAGCCAGCGTTGAGGATTCCGAAAAAAGTGCAATGCCCAGCACGTAATAATCCGCTGACCCGTCGATTTCCAATGCCTGCCCGGCCCAAAGGACCGGCGGAATGCCAGCGGCTAGAACTAGCAGCAATAATGGAAATGCCCAACTCGCGGTTCTCAGTCCGGCATCGTGGAGGTTTTCAGTGAATAGCATATGAAACTGCCGAGGGAGCAAAAACGCGGCGGCAAACGCTAAAAACATCAAACCTGTCCAACTGTCTCCTGATACCGATGAGTAGTATTGAGCCAATTTTTCAGGATTCTGACCTAACCAGGCCTCCAAACCGCTGAATCCGCCAAATGCAAGATTCACAGCAACAAATGCGATTAGAAAGAGGGCCCCAATTTTGACAACGGATTCAAACGCAATCGCTGCAACAAGCCCACTGTGCTTCTCTCGTGGTGTTACATGCCTCGCGCCGAAAATAATGGCAAACACGCTTACCATGATGCAAAAAACGATCGCGATCGTATGCGGTGGTGACTGATCACTCAAGATCTGTGTTGATTCAGCAACGGCTCGGATCTGCAACGCTAGATAGGGCAGGCTGCCGGTAAGAATCATTAAGGTGACTAAAACGCCGGCAAACTGGCTGTTAAATCGAAACGCAAAAAGATCTGCAATCGAAGTGAGCTGGTGACGTCGCGTCAGGCGCAATAACGGCATGAGTAAAACCGGAGTAAGCGCAAACGCCAGCGTGACGCCCAAGTAAATGGTGATAAACGCAAGGCCTGACCGCTCGGCAAAACCAACACTGCCGTAATAGCTCCAACTGGTGGCATAGACCCCCAGAGACAGCACATAAACGGCCGGATGGCGTACAATTTTTGCTGAGATCCACCCGCGTTCACTGGCATGAGCAATGAGAAATAGGACGGATAAATAAGCCGTTGCACTAATAAAAAGCGCAGCAACACTAAAGCTCATTAGGTGAACCGCGCCCAACCGCCAGGCCAATCAGCAGGATCAGAGCAAACCAAATCGCAAAAGGGGTAATCCAAGGCAGTTGCTGAGTGGACCACCAGATCGTGAGTGGGGAGGTAAATAAAATGAGCCCCAGCGCGAAAACGAGTAACGACATGGCGCCTGGCGCATAACCCGGTCTATTCATCTCTCACTCCTCTGCGTTGGCCATTCACTAACCGCCCAGCTTAAAAGAAGCGGCACGGGCGCACCGCTCAACTCAGACGGCGGTGGCAGCGCTAGAAACGTCAATGCCCGTATAAGATCCGGCGTTGGGTGAGCGGAGTCAACTGCTGGTGCACCATTGGTCTTGCTCAGCTTGCGCCTATCGGCACTGAGGGCGATTGGCGTATGCCAGTATTTGGGGGTGGGTAGCCTAAGTGCCTGTTGTAAAGCAACCTGTGGGGCGGTGGCATAAAGCAGGTCTGCGCCCCGAACTACATGGGTGATACCCAGAGCGGCATCATCAAGCACCATGGCGAGGTGATAGGCATGCAGTCCGTCGCCTCGGCGAATTAAAAAATCACCCTGAGTTTCTAAGAGATCGATACTGATGCGGCCATGAGCCCGATCAAAAAAAGCCACGGGTGTGTTGGTGCAGCGAAAGCGCCAGCTGCGTGCCTCGCGCCCCGGGGGTAGGCCATTTCGACAGGTGCCCGGGTAAATCATGCCACTCTCGCCACGCGTAGCAATGGCCGCGATTTCTTTGCGTGTGCATGCGCAGGGGTAGGCGAGTTTGGCGCGAATCAGTTCTTGCAGCGCCTCCTCGTAAACATCCCGCCGCGCAGATTGGTATTGAATGGCACCATCCCACTGAAGCCCAAAGGCCTCCAGCGTGTGTGGGATTGCCGCTGCAGCATCGGAGCGCGCGCGCGTGCTATCAACATCATCAATGCGCAAATACCAGCGCCCCTGTGCGGCTTTTGCATCGAGGTAGCTTGCAACCGCGGCGACCAGGGAACCAAAATGCAATGGCCCGGTAGGGCTAGGGGCGAATCGCCCCACATACTCTGTCATACCAGCAGTTTAACCCCTCATGCCCTGCTACACTGATGGGATGAAATTAAGCGATCGTATGGACCGGATCCAACCTTTTCATGTCATGCGTCTACTGGCCCGGGCGCGTGAGCTAGAAGCAGGCGGCATGGATGTGGTGCACATGGAAATTGGTGAGCCGGATTTTCCAACCGCAGCGCCAGTGGTGGCGGCGGGGTGTGAGGCTTTAAAGGCGGGCCATACGGGTTATCTGCCAGCGGCCGGGCTGCCTGCGCTTCGGGAGGCGATTGTTCAGCACTATGCTGTTCGCTATGGCGCACATGTTGACCCACAGCGCATTTTGATTACCCCGGGGGCAAGCGGCGCGCTCGTCGTGGCGCTGGCCATGCTAGCAAATCCAGGTCAAAACGTTTTATTGCCAGATCCCGGTTACCCCTGTAATCGAAATTTTGTAGAGCTGGTTGATGCCATCCCCCGTGCAGTGCCTGTGGATGCTGCCAGCCGTTATCAGTTAACGGCCGCGTTGGCGGCGGCCCATTGTGACGCGCAAACCGCAGCAATGGTTGTTGGCTCCCCAGGTAATCCAACGGGCACGATGGCAAGCGAATCAGAGCTTTCAGCGTTAGCTAAATTTGCTGCGTCAAGGCAACTCGGGTTGATCGTTGACGAGATCTACCACGGATTACATTACGACAAGGCACCGGCGCAGGGAGTGATTGCCGCGCCGGATGCAATTGTGGTTAATAGCTTCTCCAAATACTTTGGCATGACGGGCTGGCGGTTGGGTTGGATGGTGGTGCCAGAAAGCGGAGTTCAGGCTGCTGAAAAGCTGATGCAGAACCTTTTTATTAATGCATCAACGCCGGCGCAGTATGCTGCATTGGCCTGTTTTACGCCCGAGGCTGAAGCGATATTCGAGGCGCGTCGGGCCGAATTTAGAGCACGTCGTGATTTTTTATTGCCTGCACTGCGTGAGCTGGGCTTTCGCATTCCAGTGCAGCCAGAAGGTGCTTTTTATCTTTATGCGAATGTGGAGGATCTGACAGAAAACAGCGCTGATTTTGCTGCGCGTTTGTTGGAGAATCAGGGGGTTGCAGTAACACCTGGGCTTGATTTCGAGGTCTCCGCGCCGCAAAAGCATGTACGCTTTGCCTACACCACAGATCTTGATCGACTGGCGGTGGCAGTAGATCGCATCGGCACGCATTTGCGTGCCGATGCTTAAGTGAACACCTTAGGTGCAAACAGTAGAGCGGGTAATAAATCGTTTGCCCTCTGGGGCTTCTAAAGAAAACCCAGAGCCTCGGCCTGGCACCACATCAATGATGAGCTGCGTATGCGCCCATAGTGCATATTGATCGCCCCCGATATAAAAGGGCGTGCCAGCAATGTCACCGAGGTAGACATCCCGATCACCAATGCGGAATTCATCGCGTGGATAACACATGGGTGCGCTACCATCACAGCAACCGCCCGACTGATGAAACAGTAACGGGCCGTGCTGCGCTTTGAGCGACTCGATGAGTGCCTCGGCAGCCTCGGTGGCCGTTACTTTTTCGTTTGCCGTGTCGAGTTCAGACATAAATTTGCCCCTTAAAAGAAGCCTAAAGGCGACTCTCCGTAGCTAACCAGCAGGTTTTTGGTCTGCTGATAGTGAGACAGCATCATGAGATGGTTTTCGCGCCCAATGCCAGAGTGTTTATAGCCACCAAAGGCCGCATGCGCGGGGTATAAATGGTAGCAATTTGTCCAAACACGACCCGCTTGAATACCACGACCCATTCGATAAGCCTGATTCATGTTGCGTGTCCACACACCGGCGCCAAGCCCATAAAGGGTATCGTTGGCGATGGAAAGCGCATCGTCGGCATCCTCAAATGAGGTGACAGACACCACGGGGCCAAAGATTTCCTCTTGGAAAATCCGCATGCGGTTTTGGCCCTCAAAAACGGTGGGCTGGATGTAATAACCGCCCGATAAGTCTCCGTCTAGCTGATGCGCTTCGCCACCTGCCAGCACTTTGGCGCCCTCCTGTTTGCCGATATCAATGTAGGCAAGGATCTTTTCGTATTGGTCCTGAGATGCCTGTGCGCCGACCATGGTGTCCATATCGAGCGGGTTGCCCATTTTAATCCGGCTAACTCGCTCAAGCGCGGCCTCCATAAACTCGTCATAGAATTTCTTCTCGACAAGTGCCCGAGAGGGACAGGTGCAAACTTCACCCTGGTTGAGCGCAAACATGGCAAAGCCTTCCAGCGATTTCTGTTTAAACTCATCATCGCTATTGAAACAGTTCGCAAAGAACACGTTGGGTGATTTTCCGCCAAGCTCCAGCGTCACCGGAATAATGTTCTCAGAGGCGTACTGCATGATGAGTCGCCCCGTGGTGGTTTCACCCGTGAAGGCAATTTTCGCGATACGTGGATTGGAGGCGAGGGGTTTGCCAGCCTCAACACCGAATCCATTAACGATGTTGACCACCCCGGCTGGGAGCAGGTCTGCGATCAATTCCATGAGCACCAAAATGCTGGATGGGGTTTGCTCTGCAGGTTTTAAGACAACGCAGTTGCCCGCCGCAAGCGCTGGCGCTAATTTCCACGTGGCCATGAGGATAGGGAAGTTCCACGGAATGATTTGGCCAACAACGCCAAGCGGCTCGTGGAAATGGTAGGCCACGGTGTCTCCATCAAGCTCACCCATGGTGCCTTCTTGAGCCCGAATGACGCCAGCAAAGTAGCGGAAATGATCAATGGCCAATGGAATATCGGCAACCATCGTTTCGCGAATGGGTTTGCCGTTTTCCCATGTCTCCGCCACCGCTAGCTTTTCAAGGTTTTCTTCCATTCGATCCGCGATGCGATTAAGAATGATAGAGCGCTCAGCCACCGAGGTCTTGCCCCAGGCATCTTTTGCTGCATGAGCCGCGTCAAGGGCAAGTTCAATGTCTGCTGCCTTAGAGCGGGGCACGCTGCAAAAGGTTTGCCCGGTAATGGGTGTGGGGTTTTCAAAGTATTGCCCGTCTACCGGCGGTGTCCATTCTCCACCAATAAAATTCTCGTAGCGGTTTTTAAAGGAAATGACAGCATCGCTGCTGTTGGGGTTTGCATAGATCATTTGAGTCTTCTCCTCACTTAAGTTTGTTGTAATGTTTTTCCAGCACCTGATAGACAGCAAGTTTTGCGCCAAGATTCCTGAAAACAGCTGCCATGCTTGCGTGCCGGCGCATTTGGAGAGATGCTGACGTTAAAGGACTTCGCGACATGGCTGTTGCGTTGTCCTATGCCGATACAAGGGGTGTTGCAGATTGCAACACTTCGGAGGAGGCAGAGATGGAGAATAAAACGGTACGGCATTCGCTGCTGGATGCCTCGGATGAGGTAGCCGGCGCAACGGCTGGTCTTGCTGCGTCTTGGTCGCGGAGCCGTGAGGCCGGTTTGCAGCCCCATGTAACAATGTCAGATGCAATGCTTGATGCAACCGCATTGCGCCTGCTTCGCGAGGCGAATGAGCAACTCATTACGGTCGCATTACCTGAGCTTGAAAACCTTTACTGTCAAATTTCCGGAACCAACAGTGCGGTACTTTTAGCGGACGCGAATGGTGTTATTCTCGAGCGTCAAGGAGACCCTGCGTTTCGGCAGCGAAGCCAGTCGGTTGCCCTGCGTCCTGGGGCCTGTTGGGGTGAGGCGGATCGTGGTACCAATGCAATTGGGCTCGCCTTGACAGAAGGGCGATGCGCCTCAGTTCATGGGGCGGAGCATTTTCTTGCCTGCAATACCTTTTTAACCTGTGCTGCAACGCCGATTCGGAACGCTGCCGGGGCGATTGTTGGGCTCTTAGATGTCTCTGGTGACCAGCCGGCCAGGCAATTACATGCGCTTGGGTTAGTGCGTATGGGCGCCCGTATGATCGAAAACCGGATGCTTATGGCTGAGTTTCCCGACGCTTTTTATTTGCGATTCCATGCCCGGCCTGAATTAGTCGGTACGCTGGGTGAAGGGATTGCCGTGATTTCTGCCTCAGGTCATCTTTTGGCAATAAATGCCGTTGCGCACGCGCACTTTAAAACAGCACGTGCAGGGACACCGATTACTGATTATTTTGAGCTATCGGGCGAGGCGTTGGCGAGCGCGTTTGGGCAGTTGTTGCCGGTCAAAACAACCTATGGGCTTTGGGTCCACGCACTTGTGGCAGCCAAGGATAAGCCGCTGACACCATTTATCGTTCCCGAAATTAAGCCGCCGATAAAGCATATTGATGAATCATTCGCTGAATTGCAGGCGGGCGATTTACGCGTTACCGAGGCGGGACGGCGTGCCCTGCGAGTCGCAGAGCAAAATATTCCTGTTTTGATTGAAGGAGAAACGGGCACCGGTAAAGAATGGTTGGTACGCGCGGTTCATAAGCGTAGTTCGCGCTCTGACAAACCCTTGATTACGGTGAATTGCGCCGCAATTCCTGAAACACTCGCTGAGGCAGAGCTTTTTGGTTACGCACCGGGGGCTTTTACTGGTGCGAATCGAGACGGTGCGCCCGGTCGGTTGCTTGAAGCGGATGGCGGGATTTTGTTTTTAGATGAAGTGGGAGATATGCCACTTGAGCTTCAAACCCGCTTACTCAGAGTGCTGCAGGAGCGTGAGGTCGTTCCAGTTGGGGGTACAACGCCGCGCCCGGTGGATTTTTGGCTTCTAAGCGCTACGCATCAACAGTTGGCGAATTTAGTTGAGGCAGGGCGGTTCAGGAGTGATTTGTTCTATCGCCTTTGTGGTCTCACTATTAGTTTGCCGCCGCTGCGCCAGCGTGGTGATCTGAGGGCATTAATTCAAAGAATGGTTGCTGAAATAGACGCTGGGGTTTTAGTGAGCAAGGCAGCGATGGGGCAGCTCCTTGCTCATCACTGGCCCGGAAACCTACGAGAGCTCGATAATGTCCTTCGAACGGCAATGGCATTGAGGTCAAGCGCAACCCAACTCGATGTGGCTGATTTGCCCATGCCAGCTACCCGCCAACCCACGTTAAAAAGTCGAGAGTCTGAATTGATGGCAGATGCGATTGCCCGACATGGCGGCAACTTTAGTGCCGCTGCCAGAGAACTGGGCGTCAGTCGAAGTACGCTGTATAGACGGTTGCAATCTGCTGATTTAAAGATGCGCGAAAAACCGGTAAGTTAGCGGCTTGTTTTAAACAGTCGGATCTCCCGTTGTCATGCGGCTATCAAAAATTCGGTTAAGTGGATTCAAGTCGTTTGTCGACGCAACACCGGTGCCTTTCCCGGCGTCAATCACGGCCATTGTGGGCCCGAACGGCTGCGGCAAATCCAATATCATTGATGCGGTTCGATGGGTTATGGGAGAAAGCTCCGCTAAGCATTTGCGCGGCGGATCGATGGCCGATGTGATCTTCAGTGGCTCTGGCACGCGTAAGCCGGTTGGGCAGGCGAGCATCGAGCTGCTTTTTGACAACACAGATGGCACGCTTGGGGGCCAATATGCGGCCTATAGTGAAATTTCCGTCCGGCGTCAGGTGAATCGAGACGGACAGTCGGTTTATTACCTTAATGGAACACGTTGTCGGCGACGGGATGTGACTGAGGTCTTTTTGGGTACTGGACTGGGCCCTCGGAGCTATTCGATTATCGAGCAGGGTACGATTTCACGACTCATTGAAGCCCGTCCTGAGGAGTTAAGAGGGTATCTCGAAGAGGCTGCCGGCATCAGCCTGTATAAAGAGCGTCGGCGTGAAACTGAGCGCCGCATGCGCGATACACGAGAAAACCTAGAACGCTTAGAGGATGTGCGTGGCGAAGTTGCAAGCCAACTCGAAAAACTCTCTCGCCAGGCCGAAACGGCCGAAAAATACCGAACGTTAAAAGCGGAGGAGCGTCGGCGCCAAGCGGAGCTTTTAGTGCTGCGCATCCAGGCTATTGATGCCGAGCGCACCGCACTGGCCGCGGAGCTTTCTGAGCGCAATACCGCTTTAGAGGCGCGCCTGGCAGATCAGCGGCGTGTTGAGCGCGACTTAGAAGTGATGCGGGCACGGCATGTTGAAGACAGCGAGCAGGTCAATACGATTCAAGGGCAGTACTATCAAATTGGTGCGGATATCGCGCGGGCTGAACAAGCGATTGCGCATCGCCGCGAACTGCGTGAGACCAGCCAAAAAGAGCTAGAACGTAATCAGATCGAGCTCGAAAGAATTGCTAAGGAAATGCGAGAGGATATTGAAAAGAAAGATCTTTTCTTATCGCGCGTCGCGGCAATTGAACCCGAGAAATTAACGCTTGAAGTAGACATTACAACTGCTGAAGAGCAACTTAGGGCGCGCCAAGAAGAGGTGGAACGTTTGCGCGTAGAATATGCTGATTATGCCCAGCAGCAAGCAAACGCTGAGCGTAGCGCACAAGTTGAGGGCGCGCGGATTGAACAACTGGAAGATCGCTTATACGAGGAGAATCGCCGCCGGGAGCGTCTTGCAGAAACACTGGCTCAATTAGCGCAGAGCGAGGCGGAAGACGAGCAAGCGGTTTATCGCGCGGAAGCCGAAGCGCTAGAGGCGCAGCGGAACGCCCATCGTGAATCGCTGGAGCGCATCAATGGCAAGCTTGAAGACGCCAAGCGGGAGGCGCAGGCCGCCAACGAGCAGCTTGATAAGGCAAAAGCGGAGCGCGCGGCCACCGCGGCGCGTTTAACCTCGCTAGAAACTTTGCAGGAATCAGCCCTAGGCGCTGATGAGCAGGTGACTGAATGGGTGCGCTCGCTCGGTGTGAAGCAGCCAGAAAAAGTGGTTGAACACCTGAGCGTAGAGCCAGGCTGGGAGCGTGCGGTAGAAATCGCGCTGGCGGATGCGCTACAAGCTGTTGTGACCGACAGTAACGCGGGTTTATTAGATAAAGGCGCAGCCCTGCCACGCGGCCGTGCCATGTTCATTGAATCTGTTATGCAAACAACAGCGCCAGAACCAACGGCGTTATTGGCAAAAATCAAAACGAAACTGCCCCTGACATCACTCTTAGCGTCTGTCCATGTGGCTGAAACAGATGCTGAGGCGCAAGCACTGTTGAGCAGCTTGCCGAGTGGGCATTCTGTGATTACGCCTCAGGGGCGCTGGTTTGGGCATCATTGGGCAAGAGTATTTGCGGCAGATGATGGGGTTGAGGCCGGTGTTCTGGAGCGTCGTCGTGAAATTGAGGCGTTAACGGCGCAGCTCCAAACTCATGAGCAGGCAATTGCTGCGGCCAAAGAAAGATTAGAGGCGAGCCAGGGTGTTATCGCACAGTGTGAGGCTGAGCGTTCTGAGGCACAGACGGCTCTGGCAAAGGTTGGCGAAGAGTTGGCAACCTGCGCTGCCAAACAACAAGCCGTGGCTGATCGCATCATAGAGGTTGAGCGGCAGCGTGAGTCTTTGACCGAAGAGCGTGCGGATCTGTTAGAGGCCATCGAGGGCGGCCAGCGTGCGGTAACGGAATCGCGCTCATCGCTTGATCAAGCGATGCAAGATCGAGACGCCGCCGAGGCGGCCGCTGAGACAGCCGTGACTCAGCGGGATGAAGCAGAAGGCTTACTGGAGGCCGATCGGCAAGCGCTTGATCAGCTGAGACAGCGTCAGCAAGAAGCGAGTCTGCGGTTAGAGAGTGCACAGACCGCTGCTGCATCCATTGAGCAAGCAATTGCCCGCTTGCAACGCAGTCAGGATCAGTTTGAGGCGCGTAATGCCGAGCTTGGGCAAGCGCTTGAAACGGTGTCTGGCTCTGATGATGATTTAGAACATGAGCGGCAAACGTTACTGGCAAAACGCGTTGAAGTAGAAGCTGAACTCACGGCAGCGCGTCAGCGCTTAGGTGAGGCGGATGCCGGCATCAGATCGCTGGATCAAAAGCGCTCGGAAGCGGAGCAAGAGGTAAGCGCATTGCGTGAATCCGCGGAGACGGCCCGTTTTCGTGATTATGAGATTGAGGCCCGTCGGAATGCGCTACAGGAGCAGTTGGCCGGATTTGATCTTGCTGTAGAGCAGGTGGCCGATACGTTGCCGGAAACGGCGACGGAAGCAGGTTGGCAAACGGAATTAGAACGCTTGGATAACCGAATTCGTCGGCTTGGGCCAATTAACTTGGCGGCCATTGACGAACACCAAGCACTCGCAGAGCGAAAAACCTATCTTGATGAGCAGTACGCCGACTTAACCGAGGCACTCGACACGCTGCAGGATGCGATTCAAAAAATCGATCGTGAAACCCGAACTCGATTTAAGGAAACCTTTGAAAAGGTTAACGCGGGCCTGCAGAGATTATTTCCGCGACTATTTGGTGGCGGCCAAGCGTATCTCGAGATGACCGAAGATGACTTGCTGGAAACCGGCATTACCATTATGGCGCGGCCACCGGGTAAGCGAATTACCAACATTCATTTATTATCAGGCGGTGAAAAAGCACTCACGGCTGTTTCTTTGGTGTTTGCGATTTTTGAGCTTAATCCGGCGCCATTTTGTATGCTTGACGAGGTGGATGCACCGCTTGATGAGGCGAATGTGGGTCGTTTTTGTGACTTGCTTCGGGAAATGTCATCCCGTGTGCAATTTATTGTCATCACGCATAATAAGACCACCATGGAAGCGGCAACGCATTTGGCGGGAGTGACGATGGCTGAACCGGGTGTCTCACGGCTTGTTGCGGTTGATGTGGCCGAGGCGCTATCACTTGCTGAATTAGAATCTGAAGCCTAATGGTAGATTTATCGGTAAACTTGCGGCGAGATAAAAGTCGAGGCTGAGCATGGACGAGTTACGGTGGATATTGCTGGGGCTGGGAGCGTTAATTATTGTTGGCGTTTACTTGCATGGCAGTTGGGACACGATCCGCGAAAAGGGTTGGCCCAGTGGATGGCGCAAACAGTCTCGAGACAAAGATCGGCTGGAGCCAGAAACGCTCTATGACGATGAAATCATCAGTGAGGTACGGGTCACGCGGTTCGACGAGCCAGAGCCAGAGCTGCCTTTGGAAGTGGACCTGGAGCCGGAGCCTGAGCCTGAGCCAGCGCTCGACCCTGAGCCAGGGCTCGACCCTGAGATTGAACCCGCCCAGCAAGCGCCGGCGCAGGGTGCGGATGAGCAGAAAGTTATTATCCTGACGTTGATGGCGCCGGAAGGCGTTCAGTACGCAGGAGATGCGCTGGCGGAAGTTGCGGAAAGCTGTGGTCTTAAACTAACTACTCAAGGGGTATTTCGGCGAGCTGTTGATACCGATGCAGGGACCGTCGCTGCCTATACCATGGCGAATCTACTCGAGCCCGGTACATTCGAGCCAGAGCGCCTGACCGAACAGATGACACCCGGTGTAGTTTTAATCATGCAACTGCCAGGGCCCTTCGATGGGCCCTCCACCTTTGAGCAAATGCTGGCAACGGCGCGGACAGTTGTTGACCGTCTAGGGGGTCAATTACTTGATGGCCGGCGCTGTAATTTAAGCGCGCAATCGATCGAGCATATCCGTGAGGAGCTACTTGAGCATCGGCGCAAGAGTCAATTGCTTAACCGTCGGGATTAATAGCCAGTGATAGGCCATGTCACCGCGCAGGCTAAAGCGCGTGCCGCAGCGTTGCGCGAGCAGCTTGAGCAGCATAATTATCTTTACTATGTACTTGATCAACCTGAAATTTCAGATGGAGAGTATGACTCACTGCTGCGCGAGCTCGAAGCCATTGAAGCGGCCCATCCCGATTTAGTTAGCGCTTCATCGCCGACTCAGCGCGTCGGCGTAAAGCCGGTGACTGAGTTTGCTGAATCCCAACATAAAGAGCCGATGCGATCGCTGGCTAACGCATTTAGTGCAGCGGATCTTGTCGAGTTTGATCAAAGAGTTCGTGAGCGGCTCGATGCGGCTGAGGTCGCTTATGTTGCTGAGCCTAAGCTCGATGGGTTGTCGGTCAATCTGCGTTATGAGCAGGGTGAGTTGGTATCGGCGGCCACGCGTGGCGACGGTGAGGTTGGCGAAGATGTTACCGCCAATGCGCGGACCATTCCGTCAGTGCCATTGCGGTTGCGCTGCCATAACCCGCCATCGATGATCGAGGTGCGCGGTGAAATTGTCATCCGATTGAATGATTTTGAAAAACTCAATCAGCAACGTCTGCAGTCCAACGAAAAAGTATTCGCTAACCCGCGTAACGCGGCGGCCGGCAGTATGCGCCAGCTTGACTCGCGTATCACTGCAAAGCGGCCGTTGACCCTTTTTGCTTTTGGTGTAGGTGCTTGTAGTGATGCTCTACCAGGAAAACATTATGAGATGCTCAGGCAGCTCGGTGAATGGGGTTTTCGAATTAATGAACGCGTTGCCCGTGTGCTTGGGTCGGAGGGTTGCCTTAGTTTTTACCATGACTTGGTAGAAGACCGGGAGCGGTTGGATTATGAAATTGATGGCGCGGTTTATAAGGTTGATGATCGCGGGGTCTGGCAAACGCTCGGTGCTACCGCACGCGCCCCGCGTTGGGCGCTCGCGCATAAATTGCCAGCGCGTGAGGCAACCACCCGGTTGCATGGCATTACCGTCTCGGTGGGCCGCACCGGCGCCTTGACGCCGGTTGCTGAGCTTGAACCCGTGTCAGTTGGCGGGGTTGTGGTCAGCCGCGCCACCTTGCACAACCTCGATGAGGTGCATCGCAAAGATATACGCCCGCTTGATACCGTCATGGTTAGACGTGCTGGGGATGTCATTCCGGAGGTGGTTAGCGTTGTTGAGTCAAAGCGCCCCAAGGGCAGCGAGCCATGGGAGATGGTGCGCTATTGCCCGGCATGTGGCTCAGAGGTGGTACGCCTAGATGACGAGGCGAAGCATCGGTGTCTGGCCGGTCTTTACTGCCCTGCGCAGTGTAAAGGGGCGATTGAGCACTACGTCTCGCGTAAGGCCATGGACATCGACGGGCTGGGTGAAAAGCTCATCGACCAACTCGTTGATAGTGAGCGGGTTAAAACCGTTGCGGATCTTTATCGGCTCACGCTGGCGGATCTGCGCGGTTTAGAGCGAATGGGGGAGAAGTCGAGTCATAATCTCGTTGAGGCGATCGAACGATCTAAACAAACAACGCTGGCGCGATTTCTCTACGCACTGGGTATCGCGCAGGTGGGTGAGGTAACGGCGCGTTCATTGGCGCAGCATTTCGGCACGCTGGCACGCATTATGGAAGCGGATGCGGAAGACTTGGCAGCCATTCAGGATATTGGTCCTGTTGTTGCGCAATCCGTACAGGGCTTTTTTGCCGAATCGCATAACCGTGAAATTATTACCGAATTAATCAACGCTGGGGTGAGTTGGCCGGAGGTCTTGGTTGCCGATAGCTCCAGTGATCTGCCGCTGGCGGGGCAGACGTTTGTGCTGACCGGCGCCTTAACCAAATTGACGCGAGATGAGGCGCAGGCACGCATCGAGGCACTCGGCGGTAAGATAACCGCGAGCGTATCAAAGAAAACAAACTATGTTGTGGTGGGGGATTCGCCGGGGTCCAAACAAAAAAAAGCAGAGGAGCTTGGCGTTCCTCTGCTTGATGAGTCTGCGTTTGAGGCGTTACTCGTAGCGAATTAATGCCTCATCGCGCAAATCTTCAATGGCGCGCTGGATTCGCTCGTTCACAATCGCCATGCGTAACTCGCTTTGTACCTGCGCCATAGGTGGTGCTTCGCGTTCGCGAACCTCATTCACTTGAATGACGTGCCAGCCGAAACGGGTCTCAACCGGTGCCTCGCTCACCTCATCAACATCTAGTGCCTGAACCGCTTCGGCAAAGGGTGCAACCATATCGCTGGCAGCAAACCAACCCAAGTCGCCGCCATTGGCCCCGCTCCCATCACGTGAATGCTCTGCCGCGAGGGCAGCGAAATCCGCACCATCATCTCGGATCTGTGAGGTCAGCTCAGCGGCTAGCGCCTGATCATCAACCAAAATATGCCGTGCCCGGTATTCAAGTTGCCCGCCGCCATACTCGGCCTCATAGCGCGCTTCCAACGCTTGTTCAGAAATTGGTTCAGAGGTGGATAACGACCGCACCAAAGCCTGCGCCAATGCAGTGCGGCGGGTATTTTCCAGCTGCGCCTGCAGGGCAGGATCGTCAGCAAGGCCTTGCTCGGAAGCGGCTTGCGCTAATACGGTAAGGTTGATGATCTCTTCGAGAAACTGTTCACGCTGCGCTGGCGGGATGTTGGTTGCACCCTGTGTCTGCTGAGCAATGATCTGGTTGAGCTGCCGCTCAGTGATGGTTTCGCCGTTGACCTCAGCCAACGCCGTTTCACTGTGGGCAGGCGACACCGGGATAAACAGCGCGAGCGCCAGGGCGAGTGCGAAGACGGAGAAATAGCGTTTCATGAAAACCTCTTAAGTTTCTTCAGGGGTGAGGGCTTGAATGCTGAGCGCATGAATACAATCATTACGCATTGCATCGCCCATCGCGTCATAAATGAGCCGGTGCCGAGCAATTTGTGATAAACCTTTGAAATCATCGCTAACTACCTGCACATGAAAATGCCCGCCGCCAGCTCGCGCGCCCGCATGGCCCGCGTGTAAATGGCTATCATCGCGTACGCTCAGGGCCTCAACGTGCAGGGCTTGCTCGATTCGCTCACGAATCATAGCGGGCCGATCAAGCTGGAAATTGGTGCTCATGGGAGAACTTTGCGGAAGGGTTTGACCGTGACCGAGGCGTAAACACCTGCCTCGCAATAGGGGTCTGCATCGGCCCATTGTTTGGCTGCTTCCAAGGAATCGAATTCCGCCACAATTAAGCTGCCGGTAAAACCGGCTGGCCCGGGGTCAACATTATCAATGGCAGGAAAGGGGCCTGCGATGAGCAGTCGGCCTTCTGCTTTGAGCGCCTCAATACGAACGAGGTGGTCAGGGCGTGCCTTCTGCCTCAATGGCAGGCTGTTTGGGTTATCCTCACCCACGATGGCGTAATACATTGGTTTACCTCAAGTTGCCGTTAAAACGCTACCATATCTGTTAAATAACGCGCAGGAGGTTTTTTATGACGCAGTTTCTCGAAATTCATCCGGCTAACCCCCAGCGTCGGTTAATACGGCGCGCAGTCGAGATTCTCCGTGACGGTGGCGTGATCGTCTACCCCGGGTGTAGCACCTATGCACTGGGTTGCGCGATGGGAAACAAGGATGCAATCGAGCGCATAACGGCGATCCGGCAGCTTGGCAATCGGCATAACTTTACTTTGGCCTGCCGTGATCTGTCGGATATTGGTGTTTTCGCTCGGGTTGATAATTCCGCTTTTCGGCTTCTCAAAGCGCATACACCGGGGCCGTTTACTTTTGTGCTGCGTGCCACAGCGGAGGTGCCGCGGCGGTTGCAACACCCGCGTAAGAAAACCATCGCTATTCAAGTTCCGGAGAATGCCATTGCGCTGATGCTCCTCGATGAACTGGGCGAACCGATGATGACAAGCACATTACTTTTACCGAATGAGGCGCTACCATTGACGGATCCTGCAGAGATCATTGATCAACTGGGGGGGCGAGTTGATGCCGTTGTAGCAGGACCAGCCGGTGGGCATGAGCCAAGTACTGTTATTGACTTTTCAGAGGGTGCACCAGTGGTTTTGCGACAGGGTGCCGGGGATAGCCACGTTTTTGAGCCCTGATCATTTATGCGGAGGATGCATTGAACAAGCCGATAAATCGTATGGACCGCGTGCTTTCTGGCATGCGGCCGACCGGGCGCCTGCATTTGGGGCATTATCACGGAGTTTTGCGGAATTGGGTGCAGCTTCAGGAAACGCATGATTGCTTTTTCTTTGTGGCCGACTGGCACGCATTGACAACGGTTTATGAGGAGCGGGAAATCATCTCGCAGAACGTGTGGGATATGGTCATTGACTGGATCGCTTGCGGCGTCAATCCCAATCTCTCAACATTGTTTATTCAATCTCGAGTGATGGAGCATGCGGAGTTGCATCTTCTGCTTTCAATGATTACCCCCTTGGGTTGGCTTGAGCGTGTTCCGACGTACAAGGACCAAATTCAGCAGTTGCGGGAGCGCGATTTGGCAACCTATGGCTTTTTGGGCTATCCGGTACTGCAGAGCGCGGATATTTTGGTTTACGGCGCCAGTGGTGTACCGGTTGGAGAGGATCAAGTCTCACATGTGGAGTTAACCCGAGAGCTTGCCCGGCGCTTTAACCATTTGTTTGGGCGTGAGCCAGATTTTGAGGCGCGCGCTGAGACCGCTATCGATAAAATGGGCAAAAAAGCGGCGCGACTCTATCGGGAACTTAAACGGCGTTATCAAGAAACCGGAGACACCGAGGCGCTCGCTGAAGGCCAGGCACTCATTGCCGTACAACATAATTTGACGCTGGCGGACACCGAGCGTCTGCAAGGCTATCTTGAGGGCGGTGGACGCACGGTGTTGACCGAGCCGGAGGCACTATTGACGCCAGCTGCTCGAATGCCGGGGCTGGATGGCAGAAAAATGTCCAAGTCTTATGGAAATGCCATTGCGCTGCGCGAGACAGATGAAGTGATCGAGCAGAAAATTCGCACAATGCCAACCGATCCGGCGCGGGTGCGTCGTACCGATGCCGGCGAGCCCACTAAATGCCCGGTATTCGATCTGCATCGGATCTACTCCAGTACGGAAACGCTTGAGTGGGTTGAGCAGGGGTGCCGGTCCGCGGGTATCGGCTGCATCGACTGTAAGCGCCCGCTCATTGACGCTGTGCAGGAAGAGGTTGCCCCTATTCGGGAAAGAGCAAAGGCATTGGAAGCGGATCCGGAGCAGGTGCGTCAGATTATTGCCAGCGGTTGCGATCAGGCGCAGGATGCTGCGCGGGCAACCATGCAGGAAGTTCGCTCCGCCATTGGTTTGAGCTACCGTTAGCGCATGGATATTGATGTCATCGCCACGGTGCGTGGGGAGCCTTTCGCGAAGCTGCCCCGAGACCTGTATATCCCCCCGGATGCGCTCGAGGTATTTCTAGAAGCTTTCGAGGGACCGTTGGATTTGTTGCTCTACCTTATTCGGCGTCAGAATTTGGATATTCTTGATATTCCCATCGCTGAAATCACTCGGCAGTACATGGGATATGTTGAATTGATGAAGGACCTACGCCTGGAGCTAGCTGCAGAATATCTGGTGATGGCAGCCATGCTGGCGGAAATTAAATCCCGTATGCTGCTTCCTCGCCCGCCATCAGATGTCGATAATGAGGAGCACGATCCACGTGCTGAACTGGTCCGGCGTCTCCAGGAGTATGAACAGTTTAAAGCTGCTGGTGATGAGCTTGATCGGCTACCGCGCGTGGCCCGAGATTTCTTCTTGGCAACCGCTCAGGTGCCGCCACTGGAGGTGCAGCCGCGTGTGCCTGATGTACTGCTTGATGAGTTATTAGCTGCGCTCGCCGAAAGTCTTGATCGGGTCAAGATGTTTAGTCATCACCAAATTCAACGTGAGGCGCTGTCTGTGCGTGAGCGTATGAGTGAGACATTGAATCAGCTGAGTGCGGGGCAATTTCTGCCGTTATCCGCGCTCCTCAATCCAGAGGAGGGGCGAGCGGGCGTCGTGGTGACGTTTCTCGCGATCCTGGAGTTACTGAAGGCGTCACTGATTGAGCTTGTCCAAACAGAACCGTTCGCGCCTTTGCATTTGAGGGCAGAGCAGTGAGTCATCCCCCGCTTGAGGTTATTTTGGAAGGCGTGCTTCTTGCTGCCGGTGAGCCTTTGTCTATGGAGCAGATTCAGGCGGTGTTCAGTGATGATGAGCGGCCCGGTGTTGCGGCACTTGAGCAGGCACTCTCAAGACTGGAAGTGCAGCTCTCTGAACGCGGTGTGGCTCTGCAAAGGGTGGCGAGCGGTTATCGGTTACAGGTGCCTGAATCGCTGGCGCCCTGGGTAAGTCGGTTGTGGGAGGAAAAACCCAGTCGGTATTCGCGCGCGGTGCTGGAGACATTGGCGATCATTGCGTATCGTCAGCCAGTAACGCGCGGCGAGATCGAAGAAATTCGGGGGGTTGGGTTGAGCACTAGCATTATGCGAACGCTGCAGGAGCGGGGCTGGGTTAGAGTGGCCGGCCACCGCGATGCACCTGGTCGCCCTGCTGTGTACGCGACAACGCGGGCATTTTTGGATTATTTCAATTTATCAAGTCTGGTGGAATTGCCAAGCTTGGTTGAGCTGGGCAACCCAGGCCCTGAACATCCTGAACTCGACCTTGAGCCACCGGAGGCAGAGGATGGACGGTGAGAAGCTTCAGAAAGTGCTGGCACGTGCCGGCTTGGGCTCCCGCCGAGAGATGGAGCGGGTGATTGATGCAGGCCGAGTTAAGGTTAACGGCACTGTTGCCACTCTTGGTGATCGGGTAGATAATCAAGCGCGCGTTAGTGTGGATGGCAAAATGCTGGCCAAGCAAGCACTGACTCCGGTTAATCGGCAGGTGATCGCCTATCACAAGCCCGTGGGTGAATTAGTAACGCGTCATGATCCGGAAGGTCGCAAAACGGTTTTCCCTCGATTACCTAAGCTTGAGCAGGGCCGCTGGATTGCGGTGGGGCGTTTGGACATCAATACCTCGGGCTTGCTGTTGTTGACAACCGATGGCGAGCTTGCCAATCGCTTAATGCACCCGCGTTACCATCTCATTCGTGATTATGCGGTGCGCATTTACGGGCCCGTTAGCCCGGAGATGTTAAAGATTCTGACGCGCGGGGTTGAATTAGAAGATGGCGCCGCCGCATTTGAGTCTATTTTGCCCCTTGATGAGGGGCGCGCTGCCAATGGCTGGTACCGAGTTCGTCTGCGTGAGGGCCGTAATCGGTTGGTGCGACGGCTCTGGGAGTCTCAGGGAGTCCAAGTCAGCCGGTTAATGCGGGTGCAATACGGGCCGGTTCCGATGCCGCCAGGCTTGCGTGAGGGGCAGGTTCATCGGTTGAATGCGGGAGAGATTCGGAACCTGCTAACGCTCGTAGGTTCCGATTAGGCGATTCATGCCAATTACGTGGGGTTCGACCTGATCGAGAAACTGCCAGAGTGACAGGCCGGGTTCCAACGCAAGCGCTTGATCGAGTGCCAAGACCCAGAAATAGTAATGATGCTGGCCATGTCCCTGAGGGGGCATGGGGCCACCATACGCCTGGCGCCCGAAATCAGTGATCCCGCTGGTCCAAGTTTCTGATCCTTGCTTAAGGGACCTAATTTCACCGGGAATGTTGTAGTAGACCCAATGGACAAATCCATAGCTCCCAGGGCTGACAAGGGGCGCGTCCGGATCATGACAAAACACGGCAAATCCCTGGGTGCCCTCGGGTACGGCGGTCCACTCTAGGGGGGGAGCGGTGTCCTCTCCGTCGCCGGTAAATTGGACAGGAATTGGCTGATGGGAATCAAAAGCACTGCTGCTTACCTGCAGGGTAGATTGGGCAAATCCCATACTAGTCTCTCGCTCCTCAATTCAAATGATCTTGACCCGAGCGCCGTTTTTTACGGTATACCCAGGGTCAAGCAGCATGATGATCGTTGCGGCCACGCTATCAGGCTCGGGTATTTCGCTGGCCATCTCCCCAGCATACGCTTGTCTGCGCAGTGCCGTGCGCATTGGCCCGGGATCGATACTATAAGTGGTAATCGGGCTAGATGGCGATGCTTCTGCTGCCAGTGTAGCCATAAGCCCCTCCGTTGCAAACTTACTGACAGCGTAGGCACCCATCGCCGCCTTGCCTTCGCGGCCGCAGCCATCACTGATAAACACAACATGACCCTGGCTTTTTTTCAGTAAGCCAAGGCAGCTTTGCGTCAGCAGAAACGGGCCATTGATGTTGGTTTGTAGCGTTTGGAGCCAGCGCTGAGGGTCTTGTAGGGCCAGCGGGGCGGTTTGTCCCAGCTCAGCCGCGTTATTGATAAGCTGATCAAGGCCTCCGATGCTTTCTTCGATACGCTCGGCAAGTTGTTGATAGTCGTGAGGTTGAGCGCCAAGCAGATCCAGTGGATAGAGTGCAGGTTCCGGGCCTCCGGCCTCAACGATGGCATCAAAAGCCTTCTCTAAGCCTTTCAGGTCTTTATCTAACAGAATAACGGTTGCCTCTTCAGCGGCGGCACGCTTTGCTATTGCAAGGCCGAGCCCAGCCGCCGCACCGGTGATTAAAAGGCGCTGCCCGGCTAATCGTGCCGCGGGGGTTGGCTCGTTTACTGTTTTGGAGATTTCCTCAATCATGTGGCTTTGTTGTCCTTCTCGTCTGCGCACACACGGTGCGGTGCCCGGGCCGTTCGCCATGCAAGCCAGAGCTTTCTTAGGGGGGTAAGGTGATGCTGATGCGTCACCACTGATCGGTTGTCTTGTTCGATGGATTGAACCAGCGCTCGATAAAGGACGGCAAGAATGAGCCCGTAGCGATGTTGGCCGCGGGCGTCATGAGAAAGCCGGTTTACTGCGCTGTTCAGAAACTGCTGCGCTCGTCGGGCTTGTTGAGCGATGACTGAGCGTGCGGCTTCTGATGAAGAATCCTTAAGGAGCGCCTCAGAGGTGAGTCCACGGATGCTCAGCTCATCGTTTGGAATATAACAACGCCCGGCTGCGAGATCACGGCGGAGATGCCTTAGCATGCGGGTTAGCTCAAGCCCGATCGCTAAATCATGCGCAAATGCGGCAGCTTCAGCACCTTGATCGTGGCTAAGACGCCGAGCCAGATCAGCAACTCCGCCGCCCGCGCGATGACAATACAGCGTCAGCTCGCGAAGCGTGGGATAACTCCCATATTCCAGATCCATTCCTGCGGCCTCAATCACCTCGTTAAGCCCATCAATAGAAAAAGCGTTTGAATGCACGGAGGATGCAAGTGCTTGGGTGACCGGATGCCGTGGTTGCCCGTCAGAGAGCCGCACTAACTCCTCTTGCCACCAGGTGAGTTTGACTGCGCCAACGCCTGCGTCACTGACTTCGTTAGGAATTTCCAGGACTTCAGCACGAAAGGCTGCCAATCCCAGCAAGGCGAGACGTTGCTCACGCGGTGCAAAGAGCAAAGCGTAGTAGAGGCTTGACCCCTCAGGGGCCACTTTGATGCGGCAGTATTCTTCAGGACTCATGCAGCCAACGCAGTACCTCAAGCGGGTGGTTGATCAGGCCATCGGCACCCCAATAGGCGGGATGATCATCGCCACACAGGTAACCGTACAGGGCCGCCAGTGTGAGTGTACCCGCGCGCTGACCCGCCTGAACATCGCGCTCCGCATCCCCAACCATGATGCATTGCTGTGGTGGCAGTTGCAGCCGGCGACAGCCCTCAAGCACCTGAAAGGGATGCGGCTTGCGCAGTGCGATATCTTCGCCGGTAACCACGCAAGCAGGCCGCTCATCGTAGCCTAAAGCGGCAATAAGTGGTCGTGTGAGCCATCCGGGTTTGTTAGTTACAATCCCCCAGCTAACACCACGCTGCTCGAGCGCCTCCAATAGGGCTTCCATGCCCTCATAGGGCTTTGTCTTCTGGCAGACACGTTCGTGGTATAGCGATAAAAAGCGCTCGCGCAACGGCTCAAATCGGGGGTGCGTAGGCGGTAGGTTAAAGCCGCGGGCAATCATGGGTACACTGCCATGCCCAACGGCATTGGCAAAGTCCTCAGCAGGAAGTGGGGTTAGATCCTGCTCCTCGCGCAGAGCGTTTAACGCGTCAACCAAATCAGGTGCTGTATCAAATAGTGTGCCGTCAAGATCAAGCAAAACGGCCCGCGCCAGGGGGCTAACCGTCATGAATCCGTTCCCTTCTCATAAGCGCAGAGGTAATTCACATTCACCCCATCGCCCAATGCATATTGCCGGGATATTGGGTTGTAGTGCAGGCCGGTCATGCCGCATAACCGCAGCCCGGCGGATCTTGCCCAGCCGTCCAGTTCCGCAGGGGTAATGAAAGCAGCGGCATCATGGGTGCCGCGCGGTAGCAAGTTAAGGAGATATTCAGCGCCAACAATGGCATAAAGCCACGCCTGCCGGGTACGATTCAGCGTGGAGAAGAAAACCTTTCCTCCAGGCTGGACGAGATCCCCGCACGCTTTTACTACAGAGCCCGGGTTTGGCACATGCTCAAGCATCTCCATGCAGGTTACGATTTCCCATTGTGCCGGTGCTTGTTCCGCCAATGCCTCAGTAGCGATGCAGCGGTAATCAATGTCATGTTGGTTTGTTTGTGCATGCTGTTTAGCAACGGTAAGACTTTCTTCGGCAAGATCGATGCCGGTAACCAGTGCACCAGTAGCGGCCATGGCTTCACTCAATAAGCCGCCGCCGCAGCCAACGTCCAGCACAGTCCGCTGCTTAAGGGAATGACAATGGCGGTGAATAAAATCCAATCGCAAGGGGTTGATTGCATGCAGCGGGGCAAATGGACCGTCAGTATCCCACCAGTCTTTGGCGTGGGCATCGAATTGGGCAAGTTCAGCAGGGTCCGCATTAAGCCTTTTCATCGTTGTTGGAGTTTATCACGCCACTCGTTTGCTCGCTTCACAATCGCGGCCTCATCGAGTTGCGGAACCGTCCTATTAACCACGACATGTGCGCCGTTAATCCACACATGCCGGACCTGATATCGGCTCACTGCGTAGACGACTTGTGATATCACTTGATGAAGCGGGGTTGCCTCTGGGTCTGTCAAGTCGATGCTGATGAAGTCGGCGGCTTTTCCGGTTTTCAGGCTGCCGATATCTTGATCTCGTCCTAAAGCTCGCGCGCCGCCGAGCGTGGCAGTCTCAATGGCCTGCCATGCCGGCAGTGCGGCGGCATTACCACTGTATCCCTTTGCGATCAGGGCTGCGGAGCGCATTTCCCCGAGTAAGTCGAGATCGTTGTTACTTGCTGGCCCATCCGTACCCAAGGCTAGCGAGACCGAGCGATCCAATAAGTCGGCAACTGGGCAAAATCCGCTGGCGAGTTTCATATTTGCCTCGGGGCAATGGATCACATAAGCACCGGTGGCGGCTAACCGCTCGCGTTCTCTCTCGTTAAGCTGGGTCATGTGCACCGCAAGCAGGTTGGCGTTAATAAGCCCCAGCGCATCGAGGCGCATGAGCGGCCGGGCGCCGTGCTCGCTGACGTGTCGTTCAACTTCCTCAGCCGTTTCATGGACGTGAATGTGAAAGCGTCGCCCAAGGCTTTCTGCTATTTCTGCGGCACGAACTAAATTCGCCTCGCTGACCGTATAGGGTGCATGGGGCGCCATGGCCGTGTCGATCAGTGGGTGATCTTTCCACTGCATGTAGAGAGCCTGGCCTTTCGCGAGGTATTCCTCAGCGTCAGCCGCGTAGGCAGTAGGGAAGTCAATAAGAATCATGCCAACCGTGGCGCGCATCCCTGCCGCTGCGGCGGCGGCGGCGGTTGTCTCGGGAAAAAAGTACATATCGTTGAAGCAGGTCACGCCGCCGCGCAGCATTTCTAAAATTGCGAGGTGGCTGCCTGCATCAACAAAATCCTCGCCAACGTGAGCTTGTTCTGCGGGCCAGATGTGTTCGCCCAACCAGGTCATTAGGGGTAAGTCATCGGCAAACCCGCGCAGCAAGGTCATCGCCGAGTGCGTATGTGCGTTAACCAGCCCGGGCAGGACGACTTGACCTGATAATTGATGCTCCACCATGGCTGTGTAGGCAGCTTTTATTGCGGATGTTGGCGCAATGGCGATGATTCGTCCGTTTTGTACAACGATAGAGTGATCGTTTAGGACCGTTTTAGCTGGCTCAACGGGAATGATCCATTCGGGATGAATAATGAGATCTGCTTTTTCCATCTGCGTAGTGTGCGATAATTCGCGTTTAATCAAAAGTTCAACAATCAGGAGAGCGCCATGAAAAATGTTTCGATTGGGATTGCCCTTGCAGCAAGCCTCAGCGCGGGTGTGGCCGGTGCGGATGCGGGTAATCCAGAGGTGGTATTTGAAACAAGTGCTGGTGATGTGCGCATTGAGCTATTCGCTGAAGCGGCGCCGGTAACTGTTGAGAATTTCCTCGACTATGTTGATGCGGGTTTTTATGACGGCACCATTTTTCATCGGGTGATCCCAGGGTTTGTTATTCAGGGTGGTGGCTTTACGCCGGATATGGTTCAAAAGCCGACGAATGCGCCTATCCTGAACGAAGCTGACAACGGGTTGAAAAATGAACGTGGCACGCTGTCTATGGCGCGGACGCAAGTGCGTGACAGTGCAACGACGCAGTTTTTTGTGAATCTGACAGCCAATACCTTTTTGGATCATGGCGAGCGTGATTTTGGTTATGCGGTCTTCGGTCGGGTTATCGAAGGGATGGAGGTAATCGATGAGATTGCCGCTGGAGAGACGGCCCGCCGAGGTGGTATGGCGGACGTCCCAGTTGAGCCAGTCGTGGTCACCCGTGCCGCTCGTGCCGTGTTATAATTAGCTAATGAGTGTTGCTAAAGAAATCCTGCCGGTCAACCTAGAAGACGAAATGCGTCAGTCCTATTTGGACTACGCAATGAGCGTTATTGTTGGTCGTGCATTACCGGATGTTCGAGACGGGCTAAAGCCGGTGCATCGACGTGTTTTGCATGCCATGCGTGAGCTGGGTAACGACTGGAATAAGCCGTATAAAAAGTCTGCCCGTGTGGTGGGTGATGTGATTGGTAAATATCACCCGCATGGCGACTCGGCTGTTTACGACACTATTGTTCGAATGGCGCAGGATTTCTCGATGCGTTATCCATTGGTTGATGGCCAGGGTAACTTCGGCTCCATTGACGGCGATAACGCGGCTGCGATGCGATATACAGAAGTGCGCATGTCTCGTATTGCGCATGAACTGCTCGCGGATATTGACAAAGAAACGGTTGACTTTGCGGATAACTATGACGGGTCAGAGAGTGAGCCGCAGGTTCTCCCAGCGCGAGTGCCAAATTTCCTTGTTAATGGTGGAGCGGGCATTGCGGTAGGGATGGCCACCAATGTGCCACCGCACAACTTGCGTGAAGTGGTTGATGCGTGTGTGGCGCTCATTGACGATGATTCGCTGGACATCGAAGCATTAATGCAGTTTATTCCCGGTCCTGATTTGCCGACTCGCGGCATCATTAATGGGGTAGAGGGGATACGGGAGGCTTATCGAACGGGTCGCGGCCGCATGGTTATGCGGGCACGCTGTCATTTCGAGGAAAATGAGCGCACGGGTCGCACTAGCATCGTCGTAGATGAACTGCCGTATCAGGTCAATAAGGCCCGTCTGCTTGAGAAAATCGCCGATTTGGTGAAAGAAAAACGCCTTGAGGGCATCACCGAGCTGCGCGATGAATCAGACAAAGATGGTATTCGGATGGTGATTGAGCTTCGCCATGGTGATGTGCCAGAGGTCATCTTAAATAACCTATATCAGCACACCCAGTTGGAAACCGTGTTTGGCATTAATATGGTGGCCCTGCACGAGGGGCAGCCGAAGCAGCACAACCTCAAAGATATCCTTGAAGCGTTTATCGGTCATCGGCGCGAAGTCGTTACTCGACGTACCGTCTATGAATTGCGGCGCGCGCGTGATCGCGCTCATGTGCTGGAGGGTTTGGCGGTAGCCTTGGCCAATATCGACGAAGTGATTGCGATGATAAAGGCATCACCCACGGCAACCGATGCCAAGGCGGCACTGGTGGCTAAGCTGTGGGCGCCTGGCGTGGTGAGCGACATGCTCTCGCGAGCCGGGGCGGAGGCATCACGTCCGGAGCATGTAGACTCGCAAATGGGTTTAGTTGACGGCGGCTATCGGCTCACCGAAGCGCAAGCGCAGGCCATTTTGGATTTGCGGCTGCATCGGCTGACCGGGTTAGAGCAGGATCGCATTGTTGATGAGTATCGTGAGATTCTCGATGCCATTCAGGAGTTGCTAGCTATCTTGGGCAGCAGCGAGCGGTTGATGGAAGTAATCCGCGAAGAGTTGATTGACGTGCGCGAGCGATATGGAGATGATCGGCGCTCAGAGATTCTTGAGCATCGCTTGGATCTCACCATTGAAGATTTGATTAAGCCCCAGGATGTGGTGGTGACGCTCTCGCATACAGGGTATGCCAAAATCCAACCCTTGGATGACTATCAGGCACAGAAACGCGGTGGAAAAGGCAAGTCTGCCACACGCATTCGTAGCGAAGACTTTATCGATAAGCTCTGGGTGGCCAACACGCATGACACCCTGTTGTGTTTTTCGAGTCGAGGCAAAGTCTATTGGCTCAAAGTGTATGAGTTGCCGCAGGGAAGCCGAGGCTCGCAGGGTAAGCCCATTGTTAACTTGCTGCCGCTTGAAGAGAACGAGCGGATTAACGCGGTCTTGCCGATTAGTGAGTTCTCCGGTGATCACTATATCTTTATGGCAACCCGCCGCGGCACGGTTAAAAAGACGCCGCTGTCACATTTCTCGCGTCCGCGATCTACCGGCATCATTGCCGTAAACTTAGGTGATGAGGATGGGCTGGTAAACGTTGGGATAACTGATGGCCAGTCCGAAATCATGATGCTCACGAGCACTGGCAAGGCGCTGCGCTTTGAGGAATCTGCTGTACGCCCGATGGGTCGTACCGCGGCGGGTGTTCGAGGCGTACGGCTTGCCGCAGATCAGGCCGTGATTCAATGCCTCATTCTCGGTGAGGGGAATGTCTTAACTGTGACCGAAAACGGCTTTGGTAAATGTACTGCGGTGGGGGATTACCCCCTACGCGGTCGCGGGGGTATGGGTGTTATCGGCATCCAAACCTCGGAGCGCAACGGCCCCGTGGTGGGTGCGATTCAGGTGTCAGAAGATGACGAGGTCATGCTAATTACTAACGGTGGCACGCTGGTGCGCACACGCGCAGCGGAGATCTCAGTGCTTGGGCGCAACACCCAGGGAGTCAGGCTAATTCGTCTGGGTAAAGGCGAAAAAGTGGTGGGTTTGGCGCGTATCGAAGCGCTGGAAGAGGGCGCAGAAGACCTCGAAGACGAGGAATAATCCCTCGTCTTTCCTTTCGGATTTCGTAAAAAGTTGTTAAGCGGAGATCGCAATGGCGCGTATTTTTAATTTCAGTGCCGGCCCAGCGATGTTGCCGGAGTCGGTGTTATCTCAAGCGGCAGAGGAAATGTTCGACTGGCAGGGCACTGGCATGTCGGTGATGGAGATGAGTCACCGGGGTAAAGCCTTTGTTGAGATTGCAGCAAGGGCAGAGCAGGATCTTCGGGATCTGTTGCAAGTACCGGCTGGGTATAAGGTGTTATTTCTGCAGGGGGGTGCCACGGGGCAGTTTTCGGCTATTCCGAAGAATCTTGCTGGCGATAAGCGCAGCGCCGATTACATCAATACCGGCAGCTGGTCTAAAAAGGCGATTGCCGAGGCCAAGCAAACGATTGATGTGAACGTGGTTGCGCAAAGCGATAATACAGATTTGTTGGGTATTCCGGCTGAGTCTACTTGGCAGTGTGATCCTGAAGCGGCGTATTTTCATTACTGCGCGAATGAGACCATTACCGGTGTGGAGTTTCCTGGAATACCGTCGGTTGAACACGCGCCATTGGTCTGTGACATGTCGTCTACCTTTTTGTCACGCCCGATCGATGTGTCGCGCTTTGGGTTGATTTACGCAGGCGCCCAAAAGAACTTTGGCCCTGCCGGTTTGGTGGTGGTGATTGTTCGAGACGATCTACTAGATCGCGCCCAACTCGATACACCTTCGGTCTGGCATTACAAAGCGCAGGCAGAGGCCGATTCGATGCTAAATACGCCGGCCACTTATAGCTGGTACATTGCCGGGTTGGTTTTTCAGTGGCTCAAAGGCCAAGGCGGGCTGGCGGCCGTTGGTGAGCGCAATGAGCGCAAGGCTAAGCGGCTTTACGACGCGATTGATGCCTCGTCGTTCTACCAGAACCCAGTGGAGCCCAGCGCGCGATCTTGGATGAATGTGCCATTTGTTTTGGCCAACTCAGATTTGGATAAGACATTTCTTGATGAAGCGGCCGCTGCTGGTTTGCACACTCTAAAAGGACATCGCTCAGTGGGTGGTATGCGGGCCAGCATTTATAACGCAATGCCAGAGGCGGGTGTTGAAGCGTTAGTTGACTTCATGCAGACATTCGAGAAACAGCACGGCTAAGGGTAACGATGTATAAAATTCGGACTTTCAATAATATCTCCGCTAAGGGGCTAGATCGGTTGCCCCGCGATCGGTTTGAGGTTTCTTCAGAAATTGCTGCGCCCGATGCAGTATTGTTGCGCTCAGAAAAACTGCATGACTGGTCGATACCCGACTCACTAAAGGCAGTGGGTCGGGCTGGCGCGGGCGTTAATAACGTGCCTGTTGATGCGATGAGCGCACGCGGTATTCCGGTATTTAACGCCCCCGGCGCAAACGCTAATGCGGTTAAAGAACTAGTGATCGCCGGTATTTTTCTGGCTGCAAGAAATATCTGTGAAGCATGGGCGTTTTCAGAGGCGCTCACGGGCGATGATGCCAGCCTGAACCAACAGGCGGAAGCTGAAAAGAAACGCTTCACAGGCTTTGAGTTGCCGGGCCGCACCTTGGGTGTTATCGGGCTTGGTGCCATTGGCGTGAATGTGGCAAACGCAGCCTGTGCACTGGGAATGCGAGTGATCGGTTACGACCCTAAGATCACCGTGCGAAGTGCATGGCAGTTGGAGGCCGGTGTTCGCCGTGCACACAGCGTTGATGAGGTTTTTGCATCGGCCGATGTGTTGACGCTGCATATCCCTGAAACTGACGATACACGCGGCCTAGTTAACGCGGGTCGATTAGCCGCCGCCAAAGAGGGGCTTGTGCTGCTGAACTTTGCACGGGCTGGGATTGTGGATCAGGCTGCGGTTGCGCAGGCTTTGGAGGCGGGGCGCTTAGCCCGCTATATCTGTGATTTTCCCGCAGCCATCTTCAAAGACAATGCCAGAGTGATTTGCTTGCCCCATATCGGTGCATCCACTAATGAGGCGCAGGAAAACTGCGCCATCATGGCCGCTGAGCAGGTTAAAGATTATCTCGAAACCGGCAATGTGATTAATGCAGTGAATTTCCCCGAGCTCATTCTGCCGCGTAACGGCAGTGGCGACCGGTTAACGGTGGCGAACGCAAATGTGCCCAACATGTTGGGACAAATATCCTCTTCCTTGGCAGAGGCGAATTTGAACATCGCGGATATGTTTAATAAATCACTGGGCGATTTAGCCTATAGTGTGGTTGACGTTGATGGTCATGTACCATTGGCGGTCGTTGAAAAATTGCAATCAACGGAGGGTGTTTTGGCCGTCCGGGTGATCGAATAAACGCGGAGGGCGTAGTCGGTGAGCGAAGAGTCTCTGGGTGAGATCCGGGCGCGGATTGATCATATTGATAATCAGCTGCTTGCCCTAGTTAATGAGCGAGCACAGGCCGCGATGGAGGTGGCTCGCCTTAAACGGGAAAGCGGCGAGCCGGGAGATTTTTATCGCCCTGCACGTGAAGCGGAGATTCTGCGCCGCCTTCGGGATTCAAATACCGGGCCACTGGGCGCTGATGAGGTCATCCGGTTATTTCGGGAGGTGATGTCGGCCTGCTTGGCACTTCAGCGGCCACTACGGGTGGCTTTTTTAGGACCGGAAGGCACGTTTACCCAAGAAGCGGCACTTAAGCATTTCGGGCATTCAATTGTCAGTCAGCCTCTCGATGGGATTGATGCGGTTTTCCGTGAAGTGGAATCGAATAGCGCTGAATACGGTGTGGTGCCGGTCGAAAACTCCACGGAAGGGATGGTAACTCACACGCTGGATCGTCTGCTCTCCTCGCCGTTGCAAATTGTGGGCGAGGTTGAATTGCCTATCGTGCAAAATTTGGTTACGCGGGCAGAGAAGCTTGCCGTTATTGAGCGCATATACTCCCATCAACAAGGGATAGCCCAGTGTCGCCTATGGCTGGAGACGCATTTGCCCAACGCCGAACGGATCGCGGTGGCAAGTACTGCAGAAGCAGCGCGCCTGGCCGGAGAAGATTCACTGGCAGCTGCGATCGCGTCCACGTCGGCAGCGGAAAGGTATGGGCTACCGATATTGCAAGCCTCGGTACAGGATGGCGCAGCCAACAGCACACGGTTTCTCGTGTTAGGACGCGAGTCTCCGCAGCCAACCGGTGAAGATAAAACCTCACTAGTGATTGCGCGAGACAATCAACCCGGGGGCTTGGCCGGATTATTAGCGCCACTGGCTCGATACGGGGTCAATATGACGCGGCTAGAGTCTAGGCCATCGCCCGAGGGGATGTGGGAGTATGTCTTTTTCATTGATTTGGAAGGGCATGCACAGGATGTTGCGATTAAGCGGGCATTAGGTGAGATGCAGCAGCTTGCAAGCCTGCTTAAGATTCTTGGCTCTTATCCCCGGTCAGTGAGTTAGGCCGTCGGAATGGTGGATCGCTGGAGTGCAGAGACCTTGGCAATGCCGGGTGTCGCCCGGTTGAGCCCTTATCAGCCTGGGCGGCAAGCTCAGGCTGACTTGATAATGCTGGCCTCTAATGAGAATCCAAGAGGCCCCAGCCCGGCAGCACTCGATGCCGCGCGAGAGGCGGCTGGCTGCTTGCACCGCTATCCCGATGGAAGTGCTCTGCGATTGCGAAGTGAGGTCGCAGATCAGTTACAGGTCAGCGAATCGGCGCTGACCTTCGGTAATGGCTCCAACGATGTGCTTGAGTTAATCGCCAGAGCCTTTCTAGGGCCGGGTCGGAGTGCGGTGTTTTCCGCCCATTCATTTGCCGTTTATGCGCTTGCCTCCCAAGCGGTCGGTGCAAAGTCAGTGGTTGTCCCGGCAAAAGCCTATGCACACGATCTCGAGGCAATGGCATCTGCTGCTACCGATCGCTCAGTTAGTGTCATGTTTGTTGCCAATCCGAATAATCCAACGGGGCACTGGATTACCGTTACCGCCATTGAGGAATTATTGGAAGCGGTGCCATCCCGCGTCATCGTGGTGATTGATGAAGCCTACTTTGAATATGCGGAAGGCATTGATGGCTATGCGAGCGCGTTACCATTGCTCCAGCGTTATCCTAATTTGGTCATTACACGCAGCTTTTCAAAGTTTCATGGGTTAGCAGCCTTACGCCTTGGCTATGCGGTTTCTCATCCCGATGTGGCTGATCTGCTTAATCGCGTACGCCAACCTTTTAACGTGAACGCTATCGCCCAGGCGGCCGCGATCGCGAGTCTGCACGATATTGCTTACTTGCAGGCCTGTGTAGCGGAAAATGCCGACCAACGTGAAAGACTAGCCACGCGGTTTGCCGCGCTGGGTTATGTCACGATGCCATCGGCTGGCAATTTCCTTTGCGTGCACATGGGCGATGCGACCGCGGCCAATCAATGGCTGCTGGATCATCATATTGCGGTAAGGCCAATTGCCAATTACGGATTGCCGGAGTGGCTTCGCATCACTATAGGGACGCCCGAAGAAAATGAGGCGTTGGTCACCGCCTTGGAGCAGTGGCAATGAAGCTCTCCGATTGCCGCGTGGGGTTGGTTGGCGTGGGATTGATCGCAGGATCACTGGGGTTAGCCTTGCGTGAGCGCGCGGCGGTGGCTGAAGTGGTGGGGTATGGTCGCTCTGTTGCGCCACTGGAGCGGGCGGTTGCCCGTGGCGCGATTGACCGATTCTCACTCGATCCGCAGGAGGCACTGGGCGCGGTTGATGTGGTTGTCTTAGGTGTACCGCTTGGCGTTGTTCGTTCTGTGTTGGTGGAGATTCGCGCTGCATTAAAACCGGATGTGGTTTTGACAGACGTTGGCAGCGCGAAGCAGTGTGTTATTGATGATGTGCAAGCCGTTTTTGGTGAGTTACCCCAGCGGTTTGTACCGGGGCACCCGATTGCGGGAACAGAGCATAGCGGCATTGAGGCTGCCTTTGGGTCCCTTTTCGCTGGTCGGCGCGTCATTTTGACTCCGCCACCGATGTGTGACACGGCTGCCGTCGCCTTAGTTACTGCGCTTTGGGAGCGCGTTGACGCCGATGTCGTGACAATGCCCGTTGAGACGCATGATCGGATGCTGGCAATGACCTCACATCTACCGCATCTGTTGGCCTTTGGCTTAGTCGATATGTTGGCAGCGGCGCCAGACCATAATGAGACACTGCGGTATGCGGCGGGCGGCTTTCGTGATTTTACTCGAATTGCCTCCAGTGACCCGGTGATGTGGCGTGATATTTGTTTGGGTAATCGTGATGCGCTTAAAGTCGCGTTACATGCCTATCGGGAAGACTTAGCGCGTCTAACCGCATTGGTTGAGGCCGGTGACGGGGAGGGCATTGAGGCTGTTTTTAAACGCGCCAAAAAGACCCGTGACTCCCATCTCCACTGGTTTGAGCGCTAAGGGTCTAAGGAGCGATCAATTCATGAGCGTATCGGGAAATCGTCGTTTTACTATTCAGCCCGGGGGCGCATTATCCGGCACTTTGCGGGTGCCTGGGGATAAGTCAATTTCCCACCGGGCCGTGATGCTGGGCGCGATTGCTGATGGCGTCACTGAAGTTTCCGGATTTTTAGAAGGTGACGATGCGCTGGCAACGCTAGCAGCAATGCGTCAGCTTGGCGTGCGTATTGAAGGCCCAGTTGATGGGTTTTTACGAATCTGGGGTTTGGGCCTTGGGGGGTTACAGGCGCCCGCTGCTCCCTTGGATCTCGGTAATTCAGGAACATCGATGCGGCTTTTTGCAGGTTTGCTGGCGGGGCAGGCGTTTTCCAGCGAACTCCACGGAGACGCCTCTCTGATGCGCCGACCCATGCGGCGGGTTACGGATCCGCTTCGCGCAATGGGCGCGGAGATTCAAACAACAGGCGATGGCACCGCACCCCTACACATCAGCCCCGTAGGCGGGTTGGCGGGCATCGAGTACGTGATGCCCGTGGCCAGTGCCCAAGTCAAATCCGCATTATTATTGGCTGGTCTGTATGCAACAGGGACAACCCGGATTTTTGAGCCGGCCGTCACCCGAGATCACACCGAAAGAATGCTCACTGCGCTTGGCTGCCCGGTTGAGAATAATAATGGATGGGTTGAGATTTCTGGCCCGGCAACGCTAAAAGCCGCAGCGCTTAAGATTCCGGCTGACATCTCGTCTGCTGCATTTTTTTTGGTCGGTGCGAGTATCGCGTCAGGCTCGGAATTAGTGTTGAAGGATGTTGGTTTAAATCCCTCTCGAATCGGGGTGATTGAGATTCTTCAGCGCATGGGAGCGGATATTCAGATTGAGCCGAACCCGATGAGTGATGGCGAGCCAACCGGACAACTCACCGTGCGTTCAGCACCATTGCGGGGTATTGAGATCCCCTTGGAACTGGTGCCGCTGGCGATTGATGAATTCCCGGCCATCTTTATAGCGGCAGCCTGCGCACAGGGAGAAACGGTTCTGCGTGGTGCCGAGGAGTTGCGGGTCAAGGAAAGCGATCGGATCGCAGTCATGGCCGATGGCTTGAGTGCGCTGGGAATCGACGTCGAGCCTCATCCGGATGGTATCCGCATTACCGGTGGTGCTTTTAGCGGAGGTCAAGTCAATGCACAGGGAGATCACCGTATTGCGATGTCCTTTGCGATGGCGGGGCTGGTGGCTTCAGGGCCAATTTATATTGATGGATGCAGTGAGGTACACACCTCGTTTCCCGGGTTTGTTGAATTAGCACGGGCGGCAGGGCTGCGGATTACAGACAACGACGCGTTTCCTATTGTCACGATTGACGGTCCCGGCGGTGCTGGGAAAGGAACGGTGGCAAAGGCACTTGCCGCCGCCTTGGGATGGCATTTCCTCGATAGTGGCGCGATCTATCGGCTGTTAGCGCACCGGGTGCAGACGACTGGCGTGACCCTAGATCAAACTGAGGTGCTCGTCGAACTGGCAACCCAAATGGATATCGAGTTCCCCACGCAGGGCCAGTTTGCTGGGTGCGCTTTTTTAGCGGGTGAAGATGTTACGGACGCCATTCGCCATGAGTCCTGTGGGCAATTGGCTTCTGAGCTCGCAGCACAGCCTGCGGTGCGCGCGGCGTTGCTTAAACGCCAGCAGGATTTTGCGCGACCTCCTGGCTTGGTGGCGGATGGCCGGGATATGGGAACGGTAGTCTTCGTCGATGCCACGGTGAAGTTTTTCTTAACGGCAAGTGTTGAGGAACGGGCTCGCCGGCGGCATAAGCAGTTGATGCAGAAAGGGATCAGTGCTAATCTCGCCGATCTTTTAGAAGAAATGAAATTGCGCGACGCGCGCGATAGGGAACGAACTGTCGCACCATTGGTGCCAGCAGAAAATGCCATTACCGTGGATTCAACCGATTTGTCGGTCGATGCGGTAATCGCAAAGGTGTTAGACATGGTGAGAAGCCGGGTTTAATGAAATTCAATCAACCAACCGATCGCCCTGCGGTCCGGGATTTTACTACCTCATGAGCGAAAGCTTTGCAGAACTCTTTGAACAGAGCCTTGCGCAGACCGATCTGCGTCCCGGCTCAATCGTTACCGCCCAAATCGTGGCTATTGATGGCGACAACGTCATTGTTAATGCGGGTCTGAAATCTGAAGCGGTGATTCCGCTTGAGCAATTTATGGACGAGCAGGGCAATGTCGAGGCTAACGTCGGCGACGAAATCGATGTGGCGCTGGATGCTGTCGAGGATGGCTCAGGTGAAACTCGCCTTTCTCGTGAAAAAGCCAAGCGCGCCAGTGCATGGCGCATCCTTGAGGCGGCCTTTGAAGGCGCGGAAACGGTTAACGGCCAAATCAGCGGCAAGGTTAAGGGTGGGTTCACGGTTGATTTAGGTCATATCCGTGCATTCCTGCCGGGCTCTTTGGTGGATATTCGCCCGGTGCGAGATACGACCTATCTCGAGGGCAAAGATCTTGAGTTTAAGGTGATAAAACTGGATGCCCGGCGTAATAACGTCGTGGTCTCCCGTCGCGCAGTGGTTGAAGAGGAATACTCCGCCGAGCGCGAAGCATTGCTGGAGAAACTCCAAGAAGGACAAATGCTGACGGGTATCGTCAAGAATCTTACCGACTACGGGGCGTTTGTTGATTTGGGTGGTATCGATGGCCTTTTGCATATCACTGATATGGCATGGCGTCGTGTTAAGCATCCTTCTGAAGTGGTTAATGTGGGCGAGGAAGTTGAGGTTAAGGTCCTTAAGTTTGATCGGGATCGTAATCGGGTTTCTCTTGGGCTCAAACAGCTTGGCGAAGATCCATGGGAAGCTATCGCACGGCGATATCCAGAAGGGGCGCGCGTTGAAGGGCGTGTAACCAACATTACTGATTACGGCTCATTTGTTGAGATCGAGGAAGGAGTAGAGGGCTTAGTTCACGTCTCCGAGATGGACTGGACAAATAAGAACGTCAACCCTGCCAAAGTTGTGGCCATCGGTGATGAAGTTGAGGTCATGATTCTTGATATTGACGAGGAGCGTCGCCGCATTTCGTTGGGTATGAAGCAGTGCCAGCCGAATCCGTGGGATGAATTCGCCGCTCAATATAATAAAGGCGATCGCGTTGTTGGTGCGATTAAGTCCATTACTGACTTTGGCGTTTTTGTTGGGCTGGAAGGAGGCATCGATGGCCTTGTACATCTGTCTGATCTCTCTTGGAGCGACGGAGGCGAAGAGTCGATCCGTGAGTTCCAGAAAGGTGAGGAAGTTGAGGCGGTCGTCTTGTCGGTGGATCCCGAGCGTGAGCGCATCAGCCTCGGTGTGAAGCAGCTAGCTCAGGATCCAGTGTCAAACTGGGTGGCGGCTAATCCGAAAGGCACTATCGTCTCTTGTACCGCCAAAGAGGTGGATGCTAAAGGCGTGGTTGTCGAGCTTGAGGAAGACGTGCAAGGCTACATTCGTGCAGCGGACCTGGCGCGTGATCGGGTGGAAGATGCTCGTACGATAGTGACCGAAGGCGACACGCTTGAGGCGAAGTTTGTCGCTGTGGATCGCCGTAACCGCATGATTAGCCTGTCTGTCCGTGCAAAGGACCAGCAGGATGAGCGTGAAGTGATGGAAGACTACGGCAACACCGGCGCTGCGGGCACAACGGCCCTTGGTGATTTGCTAAAAGAGCAGATGGCGGGACGGGATCAGCAAGACTGATCTCCGGCGCCCTGACCTAACGGATAAGCAGGAATGACGAAATCAGAATTGATTGAGTTGATTGCAGAAAAGCAGGTTCATCTGGCTCAACGTGATGTTGAATTGGCGGTCAAGGCGTTAATTGAACAAATGAGTGAGGCGCTCTCCAGCGGAGCGCGTATCGAAATTCGCGGTTTTGGCAGTTTTTCTTTGCATCATCGGCCACCGCGGATCGGGCGTAACCCGAAAACCGGTGAGCCAGTCTCGCTACCAGGAAAGCATGTTCCGCATTTTAAGCCGGGCAAAGAGATGCGTGAGCGTGTTAACGACAGTCATCCTCAAGCAAGGAAAGGGCGCTAGAGTCAATGCGTCGGCTCATCGCACTCATCTTTCTGGTGATAATGATTGCGTTGGGATTAAGCTTTGCGATGCTGAATCCGGCACCGGTTGCGCTCGATTTTTATTTTGGGGAAACCAATCTGCCTTTATCCCTTGCGCTGGTTATTGCTTTGGCACTAGGGGCGTTTGTCGGACTGCTGGTGGCATTGAGCCTTGTGCTGCGGCAGCGCTGGGAGTTGCGGCAACTTAAGCGGCAGCTCAGTGCAACGCGGTCTGAGTTGTCGGAACTTAGGAAGCTGCCGATTCGGCATACCAATTAGTCATGTGGAATTTGTTCTGGCTGCTCCTCCCGGTAGCCGCTTTTTCCGGATGGTGGCTCGGGCGGCGTCGGGTGATTCATTCAGGTGCGGATAATAAAGCGATCGCTCGTGGGTATTTTCAAGGCCTCAATTATTTAATTAATGAAGAGCCGGACAGAGCAGTTGAAGTCTTTGTCCGGCTGGTTGAGCTTGATGAGGATACGGTAGAGACACACCTGGCGTTGGGTTATCTCTTTCGTCGACGAGGCGAGGTAGATCGTGCCATTCGAATACACCAAAATCTGATTGCAAGACCGTCCTTAGGAGGCGATCAACGCTCGCATGCGATTTTAGAGTTAGGCCGGGACTATCTCGCGGCAGGGTTATTTGATCGGGCAGAGAGCCTTTTTAAGCAGGCATTGGGCTCACCCGCCCATCGCGAGGCAGCGCTGCGTCACCTGCTTGACGTTTACCAACAGGAAAAGGAATGGGAAGCCGCGATTACCACCGCGCGGCGGCTCCAAGGCTTGAGTGGGGATCGGTTTGGACCCTTGATGGCGCAATTTTCCTGTGAGCTTGCGGAGCGTGAATGGATTACGCGTCTCGCGCCTGGAGAGGCACGCCAGTTAATTAAGCGCGCCTTTGGGTTTGATGGCCAATGCGTTCGCGCCTCAATTCTGCTTGGCGATATTGAGCGTCAAGAAGGGCGATGGCGGGCGGCAATTAAGGCGTATCAGCGGGTGGAATCGCAGGATCCGGAATATATTCCTGAGGTGTTAGGGCCGATGGAGGCCTGTTATCAGGCGCTCGGACAGCGGGGTCAGTTTAAAAGCGAATTGCAGCGGCTGGTTAAGCGTTATCCTGGCGCCTCGGTTATTTTGCGCCTTACGGATGCGATGGCGGCCGATTCGGGCAAAGCTGAGGCGGCCGTGTTCTTATCAGCGCAGTTAAAAAATCGACCCTCGGTTAGGGGTTTGAGTCGGCTACTCACACTCACCAGTGCTGAGACAGACCTACCGGCGCTGGAGGAGGTTTTGACGGGGGTGGATGAGGCGCAGCCATTTTATCGATGTCTGGACTGCGGGTTTGAGGCTCAGCAACTGTACTGGCTGTGTCCGAGCTGTCGTACCTGGGCAAGTATAAAACCCATACGCGGAATTCAAGGGGAGTGATCGTGTCAACTGACGCACCGAATGTTGTTGTAGCATTGGATTATTCGGATCCTGATCAGGCCCGTCGATTTGTTGCAAAGCTGCCTACAGACGGTTGTTGTCTGAAGGTGGGTAAAGAGCTTTTTGTCAGCGGTGGTCCGGGGTTGGTGGAGGCGTGGGTTAAGGCGGGATGGCGAGTCTTCCTCGATCTCAAATTCCATGACATCCCGCATACGGTGGCCGCCGCTTGTCGAGCCGCGACCGATTTAGGGGTTTGGATGATCGACGTTCATGCGCTTGGTGGTACAGAGATGCTGGAGGCAGCGCGTGACGCGGTGCGAGAGATTAGCGCCGATCGGCCTTTGCTGGTAGCGGTTACGGTTTTAACCAGTCATCACGCCGGCACCCTTACGCAAATCGGCCTTAATGGCACGCCTGAACAAGCGGTGAGTCGACTGGCGCATCTTGCTTACGATGTCGGGCTTGACGGTGTGGTTTGTTCTGGCAATGAGGTAAGTGATCTTCGTCAATCACTCGCAGGGAATTGGCGGTTTGTAACCCCGGGCATCCGACCACGGGGATCCGAGAAAAATGACCAGAAACGAGTAATGACGCCAGAGGCCGCTGTTCAGGCAGGGGCAACTGATTTAGTCATTGGGCGGCCTATTACCAATGCCGCTGATCCGGCGAAGGCATTGGCGCAGGTGCAATCTGCGATCCACCGCACAGATTTTTAGGCGTAAGAAACATAAATTCATGGGAAGCCGCAATCAGTCGTTGTGGCCTTAATTCCAATTAATAGGAGCATTTCCATGAATATCTTGCACACGCTGTCTCTTTTACTTCTTCTTTTCTTTATGGTCGGTAACGCTGCCGCGCTAGAACCCATCAATGTGAATGAGGCTGATGCTGAAACGCTGCAACTGCTCTCCGGAGTGGGGCCGGCAACGGCGATGGCGATTATTGAGGACCGTGAGCTCAATGGACCCTTTGACTCAGTGGATGGGTTGGTTCGGGTAACCGGTATCGGAGAGGTTACGCTCGAGCAGCTTCGCGACTCAATTGTTGTGGAATAGCCCGGGTTCTTTCCTGCCGCGCGGCGAGACGCCTGACAGGGCTTTCGCCGTGCGGTAAGCTTGCGCCGTCAGTAAGGAGGAATTTGGCGCATGACAACCCGTATTCGCAAGGCAGTGTTTCCTGTTGCCGGTCTTGGTACACGGTTTTTGCCGGCCACCAAGGCTAATCCCAAAGAAATGTTGCCGGTTGTCGATAAACCGCTGGTTCAATACGCTGCAGAGGAAGCGGTGAGAGCCGGCATTGATACTTTGATTTTCGTCAATGGGCGGAACAAACGCAGCATTCCGGATCATTTCGATAAGGCCTATGAACTTGAGACGGAGCTTGAGAGCGCCGGCAAGTTCGATCGGCTTGAGGCGGTGCGTAATATCATACCGCCCGAGGTGACCTGTATTTATATTCGCCAGGCAGAGGCGCTTGGGCTTGGCCACGCGGTGCTGTGCGCAGAGTCAGTCGTTGGTAATGAGCCCTTTGCGGTTATCCTTGCTGATGATCTGATTGATGATGATGCGGGCGATGGATGCCTTGCGCAAATGGTGAGTCAATTTGCCGAGCGCAATGGGAGTATTCTAGGTGTTCAGCCCGTTCCGCAAGCGCATACCGATCGCTACGGCATTGTGGATGTAGAGCCTGTTCAGCCCGGGCTCGGCCGGTTGCGGGGTATTGTTGAAAAGCCATCACCTGCAGCGGCCCCGTCGAATTTGGGTGTGGTGGGTCGTTACATTCTCACTCCCCAAATCTTTGCCTGCTTGCGCGGTACTCAGCCCGGTGCCGGTGGCGAGATCCAATTAACGGATGCTATCGATGCACTCATGCGAGAAGAGCCAGTTTATGCCTACGAGTTTCTTGGTAAACGGTTTGATTGCGGCGATAAGCTCGGGTACTTACAGGCCACCGTTGAATATGGTGTTAAGCATCCCGAGCTCGGCCCTGCCTTTAGCGCTTATCTACAGTCGCGTTGATGGGGCATTCTTGTTGAAAGCCTAATGCCTTTAAAATGGCGATAGCAGGGCACCAGCGGGTAAAGGCCGATTGGAGCAGATTTGCACCTACAAATGCGGTGAACAAATACCAACCGGGGTGAACCCATGTGCCCAGCGCTAGGCTAAGTAGGACAAAAAAGCCCGCCATTGCGCGCAATCCTTCATTAACAGTCATTGATGTTCTCCTAAAAACGATAACGGATACGGAAAAAGACATTAGAGTTATTCTCTAATTGCGAGTAGAGCCCCGCGTCATTACTACCACCAAAAAGATTGCCGCCCACGGTGCCGGTCAACTCGTCGCTGAATCGATACGTGAGCCCGGGTCGAAGATACCAGCCCTCATCCGATGCAGAGTAAAAGGTGAATAATGATGCGGTCAGATCCTGTTGCATAAGCTGCCAAGTGATTCGATTGGTCAGTAAGTGACGGTCGTCTTCATCGTCTGTCTCGAGATAATATTGCCAGCCCAGCGTCAGGTCGCCGATGGGTGAATGCTCATAACCGGTCAGAAAGCGCCATTGGCTGTGTGGTTCAGTGTCGTGAAACGCGGTTTCGATGTTCACAATGCCACCAAAAGCACTGCCGCGTGCACTTGCGCCGACCACATTGAGCCTGGGGAACGTGGCACGCTGGCGCTCGGCATCAAAGCCAGTGGGCTGTTTATTAAAGCCGGTGAACCCATAACCCGCGTATTCAACTCCATCAACGGTTTGTGAAATCCGCAGGGCAAGCTCACCATCACTCGGAAAATTGTCTCGATCGATGGGGTCCAGCTTTGGTGGGGCGGCCACTCTCTGTTCGCTAAGGGGTGAGTAAAAGGAGAGCCGCTCTCCGGTGAGAAAGCGATCCGGCGCAGCAATAGGCATCCAAACCAGATCAACGGCCACCGCGCCATACCATGAGAGTTTGACTGCATCCGCCGGGGCTTTCAGGTAGTCATCATCGCGACCACTAAAAAAAGAGACGAAATCCTTGGGGAACAAGTCATTCAAGAAAACTAAATCGCCGGTACCCCAAGTCAGCACCTGCCGGCCAATTTCAAGGTCTACGGCATCGCTAAGTGGCATAAATAGATTTGCCTCGCGTAAATCCGCCTCTAGGCCATCGGTTACACCATCCAGCCAAAGGTCGCCCTTAACGGTGAGCTCTCCTTGGTTAATCTCGCGGCGGGCCTCCAGTTGTAGGCGGCTCTCGGCCAGGGTGAAATCCTCATTTAGCAGTGGTTCAGAGCGCGTTCTGGCGGCTGCCGCGCCCTCAACAAAGCCATACCATTGCCAACCCGCTGTATCGGGCGCCCAAGGGTCATCACCCCAGTCATCGTCCCAGTCAGCCGCGCCTACCCAACCGACGCCTGATAGCGTTAACCCAATCGTTAGGGTAAGGGTGTGCAATGCATCCCGTTTCATTGTCGTAACCATCGCCGCGGGGGGTTGCGTAGTGAGCGTTCACTAAATATGTCGGCTGGCAAACCGATGTCATACTCTGAAAAGGCAAACTGTGTGATGGTATAGCCCCCCGAGTCTAGGTCTGACATACGGACCTCTGTTCCAGTGGGGTAGCCATCAATGATTTCAACTTCAGTCACTTCCATGCGCCGATAGATCTCGCCATTGTCACGCTGGTATTCAGCAATCATTGGCAGCATGGTTTCGCGATCAATCCAGGTTTGAAAAGCAGCGAACTCAACCGTCCCGGGTTGGCGTGGACGACTTTCAAT
>LKMJ01000131.1_pt1 | contig 46624 bp, 48 predicted proteins | sample 643391 | NCBI WGS metagenome assembly LKMJ01 (sample SAMN04112250, study PRJNA286221) | soda lake metagenome | biome: soda lake; feature: Kulunda Steppe; material: water; isolation source: sample PL-Br10 brine of Picturesque Lake | place: Russia: Kulunda steppe | collected 2010-07 | reverse complement strand
GTCTCACTGTTTGTATTTTTTGTTTTGAATATTTATATATCAATATTTCTGCGTTTTTAGCGGGTTGGGAAAGGGTTTTTTAGTTTTTTTGGTTCTCGTTGGCTTGTTCGAACTTTTTGACCGCTTCTTTTCGTTTCTTATCGTGGTCTACGATAGGTTCAGGATAGTCTTCCCCTATATTGACTCCAGCATTTTGTTGGACGTAACTTGGCATTCTCCAAGGTCTATGTAAATATGAATCAGGAACATTTTCTAATTCTGGAACCCATTTTTTGATGTATTCTCCGTCAGGGTCATACTTTTTCCCTTGACTTGTAGGGTTGAATACTCTGAAATATGGTTGTGCATCAGTCCCTATACTGTATGCCCACTGTATTCCGCCAATCATTGATGCTATATCTGCGTCTACGAACATTTTCTTGTAGTAGTCGTGTAGATCTCTCCAGTCTAGCCATAGGTCTTTACAAGCAAATGAAGTTACTACCATTCTAAGCCTGTTGTGCATCCAACCTGTTTTCCTTAGTTGCCTCATTCCTGCATCTACGAAAGGGTATCCTGTTTCACCTTTGATAAATCGTTCCCAGTCTTCTCCTGCCTCTTCTTTACTTCTCCAACCCATATCTTCATACTGTTCTAGGAATGGTTCTTGGACTGTTCGAGGATTGTGCCATAATAATTGATAGTAGAAGTCTCTCCACGCTAATTCTTCTTGCCATGTTTCTATTCCTTCTGCTGCCTGATCTCTACGTGTTCTTTCTGATTCCCAGTATATTTCTCTAACAGATATTGTTCCGAACTTTATGTGTGGGGATAGTTTGCTGGTTGCATCTTTTGCAGGATAGTCTCGCTCGGTTTTATACGCTCCTATCTGATTTTTGAACTTTTCTAACCGTTCTAAACCGTTTTCTCTTCCTCCTTCCCATACTTCTTCTAACCCGTCAGGTTTCTGTATTCCTAGTTCGTTTAATGTAGGTATAGGGTGTGAGTCTAGTACTGGTACGGTATAATCGCCGGGTTTTTCAGGTCTTCTTTTTTCTTTGTTAAACCATTTTCTTTTGTAGTAGCTGAATACTTTGTATGGTGTTTCTTCGTTTGTTAGTATTTCTTCCTTTTCGAACATGACGTGGTCTTTGAAGGTTTTTACAGGTATGTCTGTCTCTTCTATTATTTTTTTGTCTCTTTTACGACTGTATGGCGTGTAGTCACGGTTGAAGTATAGTGCATCGGCTTCTGTTTCGTTGATCAGATTTTCAATTTCGTTTAGTGGTTTTCCGCTTCTTATTACTAAGTCTTTGCTTTTGTGTCTTAGTAGCTCTTGTTTTAGCTCATTTAGTGAGTCTCTCCAGAACTTTACACGCGGATAACCAGGTTTTTGAGTTTCAAAGTAGTTTTGATCAATTATATAAAACGGTATAACCTTTCTATGCTCTTCAGCTGCTCTTATTAGCGCCGTATTATCTTTTTCTCTTAGACTTCGTCTTATCCATACAATCGCAGTCATTTTTACAGTCTCTAATCGTGTTTAAAGTAATAATTTAGTTTTTCCTTATGTTTTTGAGGGCCAATAATCAATATTTGATCTTCTTGCTTGATAGGCTCGTCTGCACTCCCCTTGAGGGTTTCTTCAGGTCTTATTATACTAGTTATCTTGAACTGGCTAGGAAAATCTTTTTCCTGCTTGATTTCTTCCGGTTTCTTCCCTACAACCGGAGAGTTTCTTTTCACTTTTACTCTTAAAATTTCCCTATTGTTGGACAGATTTGCTATTTTCAGCAAATAAGGATGTTCTACTGCTGCTAAAAACTCTTCTACAAGTATATCCGTATGTCCTATTGCCTGAGCATCTATTATTTCAAAAGCATCAAGATATTCATCATCTTCCACACGCGAAATTACTTTGGGCACACCATACTTCTTAGCTAGGCTACATACAACCATGTTTTCATTATCGTTTTTTTGTGCCGCTATTAGTACATCCGCTTGTGTTACCCCAGCATCTTCTAATGCTGACAATGTTGAAGGATTCTTATTGATAACTGTTGCTCCGGTAGAACTGTAAAGCCTTTTACATTTATCTTCATCTTCTTCAATGACTACTACATCATGTTTTCCTTCAAGTTGTTTGATTATTTTTCGGGATAGAATGTTTATCCCAGCTACTACTACATACATCTATACTAAGAGTTTTTGACTACTTGCCTATTAAATATTGCCAGAACTGGCAACATTTCAAGTCTTCCTGCAACCATTGTTATTGTTAGTATTATTTTGGTGAATGGCGAGTATTCTACTAGACTTCCTTCTGTAAGAAATACTGGTCCCATGTTGCCTGCTGCAGATACTGTTCCTGACAGGGCTTCCATTAACGGAAGGTTTTCTATAAACATTATTAGAACGGTAGAGGAAAATACTACTAATACCCATACAAAGAAGATTACAGATATAGTTCTGACTGCTGAATTTTCCAGTATTTCTTTATCAATTTTTACTTCGTTTATTGCAGTATCAGGTAGCGAGTAAGCTCTTATCCTTGTTTTTAATAGTTCATACATGACTTTTAACCTGAATATTTTGAAACCTCCTGCAGTAGATCCTAAAGAACCTCCAACAAACATAACACCTATTAAAAGCATTTGAGCTGCTATAGAAAATGTCACAACAGACATTGTTGAGTAGCCTGTAGAGGAAATTATGGCGGCACCTTGGAACACAGCATCAAGTACTACTTGAGTTGATAAAGGACTTCCAGTTTGTCTTATTAGATCAAAAACTAGTATAAGCGATATTGCAGCAAAAATCTTCATATAAAGTTTGAATTCAGAGTTTTTAAGAAATGCCAGTCTGTTTCCTTTAACAAAAGAGTAAAAGAGTACGAAATTAGTTCCTCCAGCCAACATGAAAAATATAGTGGCTATCTCTATAGGTACTGAGTTGAAACCTGCTATGCTCTCACTCATTGTGGAGAAACCTCCTGTAGGCATTACAGTTAATGCATGTACTAGAGAATCAAATAGTGAAGCACCTAGCGTATAGTAAACTGCTAAGGCCAGTGCTGTGAAAGATATATATACTTTCCATAACGCAAGTATTGATTTAGTTAAAGAAGGTCTAACTGTTCCCGGATCCGTTTTATGAGATTCTGCGGAAAATAATTTTCTGGATATTTCACCTGACTCTCTTATAACAGCCATGAAAAATGTTAATATTCCTAGACCTCCTATCCATTGAATAAATCCTCGCCAGAATAACAGAGATTTTTCCAGTGATTCAGGTGTTTCTATTACCGACATTCCTGTTGTAGTTAGGCCTGCTGAAGCCTCAAAAAAAGCATCTAACATGTTCAAATGTAGTAAAAACGGTATTGCACTTATAACGCATGCTATAACCCAACCAATTACTGTAGCAATTAATCCTTCTTTAACAGTGATTTTTTTAGTTCCTCCAAGCTTTCTTAGCAGTGTCCCTGTTGATAGACTGAACAAGCTTGAAAGGAAGAATATCAAGGGTATATAAACCGGCTCTTGATAGTACAATGCTACTGGTATTGGTGTTAAGAGAAGTCCCGCAAATACCTGTAGAAACTGTCCTATTATTTTGTATATAGACGAACTCCTCATATGGCTAAATAGAGTTTTGTGAGAATAAAAAACACTTAGAAAAACTCCTGGCTCTAACATTCTCACTGAACAGGCTTCTATATAAAAAAGTTCTGACCTTTATCTTTGTTACAGCTCTTTTACGAAGCTCGGAAAAACCTTGCTTAAAGGGTTTATAGACTGAGCTGACAAAGGTGAAATTAAACAAATGCAAATTAACATCGGTGCAAAAAACGGAAATACTTACCAAGTCGAAACAGAAAACCCTAACAACGTAATAGGTAGACAAATTGGAGACCAAGTAGATGGAGAAAACTTTAATCTTCCAGGATATACTCTAGAAATAACCGGCGGAAGCGACAAACAAGGCTTCCCAATGAGAGAAAATATTGACGGTACTGAAAGACGTAAAGTACTGATCAAAGACGGATCTGGAATCCAACCTGAACGAAAGGGAGTTAAACATAGAAAATCTGTTCGTGGTAACACGGTATCCGACGAGATTCAGCAACTTAACGTGAAGGTTGTTGAAGAAGGAGATCAAAGTATTGAAGAAATCTTAAACGAAGATGAAGAAGAGGAAGAATAAAAAAACCTCTACTTCAACTAATTTTTTGAGAATTAAATTATCATGAGCGAAATACCAGAAGTTAACATCGGACTTGTAGGTCATGTAGACCACGGAAAAACAACACTAACTAACGCACTTTCAGGAAAGTGGACCGACCAACATAGTGAAGAGCTGAAAAAAGGAATAACTATTAGAATTGGATATGCCGATGTCACATATTACAAAGATAATAACAAATTTAACGTGCAAGGAACTGGAGATGAAGTGAGAACTCTTTCTTTAGTGGACGCTCCAGGTCACGAAACTTTGATGGCAAACGTGCTTTCGGGAGCAGCAATTATGGACGGAGCAATGCTTTTAATTGCAGCAAATGAGGAATGTCCACAGCCACAGACAAGAGAACACTTAGCAGCTCTTGATATTATAGGTATCGAAAATATTGTAATAGTACAGAACAAGATAGATTTAGTATCGGAAGAAGAAGCTAAAGAAAACTACAAACAAATCAAAGAGTTTGTAGAAGGAACAGTAGCTGAAGATGCACCCATAATACCTATTTCAGCACAACACGAGATAAATATAGATCTTCTTCTGGAAACTATTGACGAAGAAATTCCGACACCGGATAGAGATTCTGATGCTGACCCTAAAATGCTTCTAGCAAGGAGCTTTGATATTAACAAGCCAGGTTCATGGCCTAAAGATCTAAAAGGAGGTGTAGTCGGTGGAAGCCTGATTGAGGGAGAAATTGAGGAAGGTGATGAAATCGAGCTAAGACCCGGAATTAGAGAAGGCAAGAATTGGGAGCCTGTCACAACCACTGTAAAGAGAATAATGCATGGTTCTGAACAAGTTGAGAAGGGAACGCCAGGAGGGCTTTTAGCTATTGAAACTAATCTTGATCCATCTATGACCAAATCTGATGGGCTTTCAGGAAACATGTTAGGTCTTACTGACAAACTACCTTCAACAACAAGCGAATTAGAGCTTAGAGTTGATTTAATGGATAGATTAGTTGGTTCTGATAAAGAACAGGAAGTTGAGAATATTAAAGAGAAGGAAGCTCTAATGGTAAATGTTGGGACCGGAAAGTCAGCAGGTATTGTAACTCAAGCCGGAAAAAACGTTAAAATCGATTTAAAAGTACCTGTATGTGCTGAAACCGGTGATAGAGTAGCAATATCTCGGCAAATAGGCTCTAGATGGCGTCTAATCGGTCATGGAACGATTACCGATAAAAAATAAATCGACGGTTTTTTATAAAGAAAAATAGGTAAACATAGATTATGTCCGAATTCTTAAACACCTTAATAGAAACAACTACAACTAACGGCAACCCTTTAATCACAATTGCTGTAGCACTACTGATAATTACAGTAGGTCACATTGTCGTCAAGTTAGTAGAAACACTTCTAAGAAGAACCTGGCTAAAAGGAACAGAAAAATTTACTAAAAAACAGGTTGAAAAACGAGAGACCAAGATCAAATACACAACATATACACTAGATGGTGTTGTAATTGCCTTAGCAATAGGATACCTCAACTCGGACATAGCAATGGATCTATATGAAGACTCAATAGACCTACTTCCTGAAATCTTCTCAGCAGTACTACTAATCACTCTAGGTATAATAGCAATCAACATCCTAACGAAATTAGGAGAAGGACTTCTACAAAAAGTAGGTGTTAGAAATTACCTTAGAGAACTAGGTCTATCAACCAAAATATTCGGACTTATCTCAGTAGGAGTAAAAGCATTCCTATATCTAATATTCATCCAAATAATACTATCACAACTAGGCCTAGGAGACACATTCATCAACGAACTAGTAACTGCCTCCTCGTGGGCTGCAGCACTACTAATAGCCGCACTACTTTTCTGGAGCTTTAAAGATATTTTCAAAGATTATGGAGCAGGAATTTACCTGAATAACTCTACAACAGTACGTCCAGGAGAGGAAGTAGATTTAGACGGAGAAAGAGGAGAAATTAGAGATGTACAACCTCTAAACACTATAATAGACACTCAAGATGGTTATCGACTGCTAGCACCAAACTCAGAAATAATCAAGTCTAAAATCAAGTTCAAGAGAACACAAAATGATCTAGACACATTAGAAGAAATCAAAAACTACTTCGTCCCGCAAGAAGGAGGATCAGGACCAGCAACAGTAGAAATTGCACTAGACATCTTAGGATACAGACATTCACAAGTAGAAATCGCAGAAGAAATGGAATCAGAAACACCTGAAGAACTTGCAAAAGTAGTTGAAGATCTAACTAACCAAAAAGTCAAGGCAAAAATGATTGAAGCAGAAAAAATAACAAATCTAGGCGATGAATTCAAGACCTGGTTCAATGACGGTGCACTAACAATACCTCACATAAACAAAGAAGAAGTCTTCCTAGATCAAGAAGAATACGGTTACGTACTAGCTGTCGGAGTAGAAGGCAACGAAGTACTGGTAATTGATCCAGATAAAGAAAGTGGTGGAGTCTACTACATCAATCAGGAAAGACTAGAAAACGCAGTATCCGAAACACCAGCAGGTGAAAGAGGATACATCACTTTAGCTCCTGAAGGAACAACAGCACACTGGAGAATTAAGAACAATCTAATCTATTCAGACAAAACATATTACGACGAGTTATCAAAGACATTAGAAAACAGACTAACCAAGATATCACGTAGAGGAAAGATATTGAACAATGTAATGCCAGAATCAGTAGAAAGATACACAGAAAGATGGCGCACAGAGGAGAACGTATCAAGAATATGGACGCCTCAAACAACCGATAAGTCCTCGGGGGAGGAAAAGGATGAAGATTCTAACGATAACTAGTAACGAAAACATAGAAAGACTAGGAGACCACTTTGAATCCTATGCAACCACAACAATGGATAAAATCTCTCCAGAGGTAATAAATTCTCGTTCAGATGTAACAGTTGAAGGAGAACCAATAGACGAGTACGACATCGTATACGCTGATATACCCAAGAAAAATGCTGTTTTCGGAAGAGTAATGCTAGAGATGATAGAAGAAAAAGGAATAATAACCAATTATTCATCAACCTCATTCTTCATTATGGCAAAGAAAAACTATCTATACTACATTCTACATGAAAAAAATATTCCTGCACCCAGAACAGTAGTACTAGCAAACGAAAAAGCTGGAAGAAATATTGAAAAAGAACTAGAATACCCTCTAATAGGTAAGCGATTAGAAAACTTAGAACCAGATGAATCACAGAAACTAGAAAACAAAGAAGACTTAGAAAAATTTATTGAAGGCTTAGAATATGAAGACGAAGTAATAATACTTCAAGAATACAACGACGGAGACAAATACCGTTGCTTAGTAGCAGGAGATCAAATCATATCAGTAAAAGAAGACAATAACAACTGGAGATTTTCACAAGAAAACCTAACTTATTCAACAATTTCAGATAATCAAAAAGAACTTGTTAGAAAAGTGCCTAAAAAGATAGGAACTAACGTAGCTGAAGTACTTCTACGCGGAGAAAAAGTAGTGGACGTAGATCCTAACCCTAACTTAGAAGTTTATACCGATATATCAGGTAAAGATGCTTACAGCGCAGTTGCAGAAGCACTAAAACAAAAGAAAGAATAAAATTATCAAAACAGGATGAAAAAATGAAATTATGTATAGTATATGGAGAAGTGTCAACTAAGCACCAATTAATAATGGAGAGAGCTGAAGAAATATTTGAATCAGTGCTAGCAGCTCCTGTAGACGGATTAAAGTTTGTTCACGGTGAAGAAAAAACAAAGGTGCTGTACAAAGACATAGACCTAACCGAATTTGACGCAGTATACATAAGAACCGACGACAGAGACATGTTTTTCTCAGAGCATTTAGCTGAAGTACTAAACGAACAAGGAGTTATCACTCAAGCTGAAAATGATACGTACAGTATAGAATCCAACAAATTCTACAGTATGAAAATCTTGAACGAAAACGGTATACGTGTGCCAGAAAGTGTTTACACGCTTTCACCCGATGTTGCGGTTAATGCTGCTGAGAGATTAGGATATCCTGTAATAATGAAAACAGTAAAAGGAGTTGGTGGTACCGGGGTTATGAGAGCCGGATCAGAAAATGAGCTAAAGCCTGTAATGGATACCATGAAATCCTTTGAACAAGAGATTTGTCTACAGGAGTACAAAGAACATCACGGTAAAGATACAAGAATAATCGTAGTGGGTGACTACGTAACTGCTTATTCTCGTCAGAGCGAGGGTGATGAATGGCGCTCCAATTTAGGTGCGGGCGGTGAAAGAGTAGAAGCAGAAATTAACGTCGAAATGAAGAAAACAGCCTTGAGAGCTGCCAGAGCCACAGGTTTCGATATATGTGGATGTGACGTTATTGAAACAGATGATGGTTCTTCGTGCATACTAGAAATAAATGGTTCTTTCGGAATATCCGAGGAGATGAATCAGATTATTGGAGATGATGTGGTGCTAAAGTTAGTTGAAAGAATGCATGAAAAGGCTTTAGAGCAGAAAAGAAAGCAATAGCGTGTTAAAAACTTGTTAAGAATTTTTATTACTTAATGCAGTATTTATTTCATTAAAAAGCTTCTTAATATTAGGTTTTTCTCTTTCTTCGCTGAAGTAAGGTCTATAACAGTAAACTGATGGCTTCGAGTTAAGCTCCATTATTTTAGGCTCTAAATTATCGTTAAAAATAAAGTCAATAGTGTAAAGACGAGGTTTGTAATCTTCTAATTGGTTATCAACTTCTCTAACTATTTGTTTAACCTTTTCTGAAATTTCATCTAATTCAACATAATTCAATGACCCTCCTTGATCCACGTTACTCCTAAATCCATCATCAGGAATTCTTAAATAGCTTGTACGCATTTCATCATTTATTAATACAACTCTTAAATCGTGGTAACCCTCTATATCATATTTTGGAAGACCTTTTGTTTTGACAAACTCTTGTAAAATATAATTTTCTTTACAAACATTTTTAGCTTTCTCAGAGTTTTCTATTTTTGATATACCTTCTCCACCATACCCATATCTTGGCTTCATGACTATTTTTTGGTTTTTTTGAAGCATTTCCTCAGCATTTTCTTTAGTAGCTCTCCTAGTTTCCGGCACATATTCAGAAAACTTTTGATATGTCTTAAGTTTATCCATACAAATTTTTTCTAATTCTAGACGGTTTATTAGCTGTAAATCTTTAGAAATACTTTTTTTAACTTTTCTTGTCTTATCTGTGTACTTAAATTTGTCATATATGGCATCAATGGAGACTTCTTCTCTTATCTCCCATTCTTCACCATTCCAGTACCAAGCCTTCTGAAGTTGACCGTCTTTGTACTGAGAGAAATTGGTGTTGTATAATTCAATTTTGTTTTGGTTAGCGATTTCAGTGTAAAGTTTGAGATCTTTGTTCCGCCACTCTTCCTTAGCAGGTTCTTCACGGTCTACCTTTACTTCTTTATCCCAAAGTATTCCCAGTTTATACATTTGTTTTCTGGTTTAAACCCCTTCTTTCGAAGTAAAGATGAGTTTTCCACCGTTTTAAACTTTTTCAATAGTTTTGATCACTTTCTTCATCATTGGGAGTTCATATTCCTTGTCTTTTACATCTTGATGATAATATATTCCAGGTTGGGAGTTTAATTCAACTATCCAGGGTTGATCCTTATGATCAAACATGAAGTCTACAGTATATATTGAAGGTTCAAACTGCTCTAGTTCTTTGTCTACCTTAGAAACAATGTTTTCAACAGATTGAGGAAGGTTCTGTATATCTACGTATCTTTGATCTCCGCCTAAAGCATTATTGCTTAGTAAACCTCCTTCTTCTGGTGTTCTCACGTGGCTTCCTGCTATTTCTCCGTTTATTACGAAAATTCTTACATCATGAGGTCCTTCTATGTTCAGCCAATCAGCCCCATCAGTATCCATGAATTTTTGTACCAAATATTCGGTTTCTGGCTGAAATCCATCAAGTTCTTCTTTTGAACTTATTATACGTATCCCTTCTCCAGAAGATCCGAAACGCGGTTTTAGCACTATTCTTCCATATTTTTCTAGCATTTGATTAAGATTTTCTTCATTATATTCTACAGTTTCCGGAATATGTTCCTGGAATAAATTATAAGTTTTTAATTTATCTTGGCATATGTCTGTTAGTTCTGGATGGTTAATTATTCCGACGTCATCATTCATTTGTTTTTTAAGCTTTAATTTTTCTTTGTCGTGTCTAAAAAGATCATAAACGCCGTCAAGTTCTATATCTTCTTTTTTCTCCCATCCCTCACCATTCCATTTCCATGCTTTGGTCATTTTACCATCTTTATACCATCTGTACCCACCTAGATAGATATCTAGATCTTTTTTCTGTCCTAGTTCTGTGTATTTTGCATAATCTTGGGTTTTCCAGTCTCTGTTAAATGGTTGTTCGGCTTTACTCCATTGTACTTCATTCTCCCACCATAGGAAGGCGATTGTTTTCATTCTGCCATCACTCTTTGTTTTAGTGTTTGGATTATGTTTTTGATTTTGGGCAGTTCTTTTTCTTTCTCTTTAACAGGATGATGGTAGTATGTACCGGGTTTTGAATTGAGCTCTACTACCCATGGACGCATGTTTTCATCAAACATGAAGTCTACTGAGAAAATTGAAGGACTGTATTTCTCGAATTTTTTCGTAATTTCTTTGATTATTTCTTTGGCTTCTTCAGGTATTTCTTCGGCTTCTACGTATCTTTGTTTTCCTCCACGTGATATATTGCTTATTAATCCTTCATCTGGTACTCTGATATAGTTGCCTGTTTCTTGTAGTTCTCCGTTAATTATTATGGTTCTTAGGTCATGTGCGCCAGTTACATCCCATTTTGGGACTCCTTCTGTTTTTATGAAAGCTTGGAGTATATGATGGTCGGTGTTATTTGGTTCTGTAAATTCGTCTATATCTTCTATTATTTCTACTCCTTCTCCTGCGAAACCGAATCTAGGTTTGAAAACTACTTTATCATTTTTTTCAAGCATCTTTTCTGCGTTTTCTTTTGTTGCCTTCTTAGTTTCTGGCACATATTCAGAGAATAATTCGTAGGTTTCTAGTTTATCTTTGCATATTTCTTCTAACTTAGGATCGTTTAAAACAGGTATTTTTTCTGCTAACTCTTTTTTCAGTTTCTTGGTTTCTGGGTCGAACTTGTATTTGTCATAAACGCCGTCGAGTTCTATGTCTTCTTTTTTCTCCCATTCTTCGCCGTTCCAGTACCATGCTATGGCCATTTTTGTGTTTTTTACAGACTCATAATTTGCAATGTACATAGTTAGGTCTTTTTCTTCTGCTAGTTCGGCATAGTGTGCAAAATCTTTGTTTAAACCTTCTTTCACGAATGGTTTTTCTCCATGGTTGTTCACTTCTTTATCCCATATAACACCTATATTTTTGTTAGAAGTCATTGTCGTTATTGGAAGATTACTTTGACATTTGTTTTAAACCTTCTGTTTTTTATTTACTAGAATTTCAACTTTTATTTGATGAAGATAAGCTTTTCTGACATGTCAAAAGCAGAGAAAAAGGCGGAAAAAATTCTAAAGGAAGAAAGAAGCATTAAAACAGAATTAAATGTAGAAGAGGATAAAATAACAGAACTATCGAATGCTGTTCAGATTTTAGTAGGAAAAGCTAGTTTTGTGCAAAACATTAAGATAACAAATAAAAAAGATCAGAGAAAACATTTTAAGAAAGCTAGAAGCTCTAAAAAAAGTTTTTCTCCCGAATACAAGTTTAAAGACTATAAATTTAACGAAGAGAACTTTAGAAACCTTATAAGTAGTTTAAAGAAAGAGGCTGTAGAAATTAACAATCAAGATTTGGAAAAATACAATTTCTCTCACTTGAAACCCGGAGATATCACCCGTTTTTTCGAAGACACACTAAGAGAAATCAGGCTCTATGTAGAACTAGCCAGCGACATAGAAAACCGTAAGGTCTGGAAGGAAAAATCCCTAGATATCTGGCCAATGGTAAACAAAAGCACTATAAAAAATTCTAAAAAACGTTTAGAAAAGCTTAGAGAATCTAAAGAAAGCTTCAACGACGAGAAACATCTGCATGCTGAAGACCTGAAAGAAATGTGGGACAAAGAACTTCAAAGAATAAATGTCGACTACAATGTAGAAGTAAGAAACACAGGCGGCTGTTTTAACATACCTGAAGAAAAAACGGTAGTTGTAGCCAAAGGCGACGAAAAAGAAAGACTTTATTCAGAAAGCGAAGCCAAAATCTTGACTATGCACGAACTATTCCATGTTGTGAGAGCCTACAACGGTTTTAACGCAGGAAAAGATATTGATTTCCCTCCTATACTAGGTTTTCACACGCCTTTTTACGATAAGACAGAGGAAGGAGGTGCAATTTATCGAGAACATCAAACAGGAGTGATAACTCCTGAAAAAGAGTTTGACTACCATTTAAGACTACTAGCAGCATATTACCATTACAAAGATTGGGCATTTCAAGATATTGTGGAGGAATTGATAGGTCTCGGAGGATCTGTAAATCGTAGTTTCTATTTAGGTGTCCGGAATAGAGAAGCCTTAAGGCATCATATCTATCAGGGAGGTTATTACGAAGATTGGAAAAATCGTGAAGAAATTTGGCCACTATTAATCGGGAAAGTAAACCCTACTTACGCAGAATTATTCAAGAAAGAGGTTGAAAACGGTTCCTTGAATCTGCCTCTAGTTGATGAACAAGATTTGTTTGAGTACACTCCGTGACTAAAAAAACTATGTATTCGGTAATATTAGTATGGCCGAACGCAAAATCATACTTGACACCAACTTCCTAGTAGCACCTTTTCAGCTCTCAATATCCTTATTTGATGAGTTAGAGCGTTTATATCCGTTTCACGAGGTTTATGTTCTTGATGATGTGATACAAGAAGCTAAAAGTATAGAAGAAGGAAAATACAAGAAATTGATTGATAAATTAATCGATAGTCAGGAAATCAATGTTCTCGAAACTAAAGGCGAGGGTACAGTTGACGATCTTCTGGTTGATTTATGCGATGATTTTATTATCGCTACAAATGACAAGGAATTAAAGGATAGATTATTAGAAAAAAATGCAGAAATTGTGATTATCAGGAGCGAGAGTTATCTGGAAGTTTTGAACCGTTCCTCAGTAGGGTTTTAAAAATTAAGTATCGATTTGGTTATTAAGTCTCACAGAGGTTAAGGATTCTATGTACAAAAGACTTACAATTGAGGACTCAGTACGAGTCCCACCCGAACACTTCGGGGAAGACGTAGAAGAAAGCGTAAAACACGGATTAAACAGCGAAGTAGCAGGAAAAATCTTCGAAGATATCGGCGTAGTACTCACAATAGAAACAGTGAAAAACGTTGAAGGAGGCGATATTAAACCCGAAGATGCAGGAGTGCATTACGATGTAGAATACGATGCACTTGTATTCCAACCTGAACTACACGAAGCTGTAGTCGGTGAAGTAGTAGATGTGACAAGTTTCGGAGCATTCATCCGAATAGGACCATTTGACGGTTTATGCCACGTTTCACAAATCATGGATGAATACGTCAACCTAGACGAAGAGAACAACATTCTAGTTAGTGAGGAAAACCAATTCAACCTACAAATTGATGATCAAGTTACAGCAAGAGTGATTGCAGTAAGTCTTGGAAAACAAGAAAGTAATAAGATAAACTTGACAATGAGACAACCTGGATTAGGAAAAGAAGAATGGATTGAACATTACGAAGAAGAAAAAGCAGAAGAACAAGAAGTAGAAGAAGAGGCTGAATAAAGACTATGGTAGAAAAAGCATGCAAAGACTGCAACCGTATTGTAGAAGATAGTGACGAATGTCCTGTATGCAAGAACAACGACTTATCAACATCTTGGAGCGGATTAGTAGTAATCTATAATCCGGAAGACTCAGAGATAGCGCAAGAGCTAGAAATCCAAACACCAGGAAAATACGCAATAAGAACCAAATAAAAAACTTGACAAGGTGAAAGAATATTATGAACACAAAGATAACAAAAGTAAACGAAAACACACTATTAGGAAGAAAAGACGTAAAAGTTGATGTTGAACACGAAGGAGAAGCAACACCAGCAAAAGACGATGTAAAAAACAGGATTGCTGCAGAAAACGACATCAACGAAGATGAAATCGAAGTCAAAAACATTCTAACAGGATTTGGTAAACAAAAATCCGTAGCAATACTAAAAATTTATGAAGACTTTGAATACGATGAGGAACTAGAGGAAGAAACAATCAAAGAAGATGAAGAATCTGTACAAATCAGTGAAGAAGTAAAAGAACTAGTAGAAGGAACAATAACAGATGTTAAAAGCGAATTAGAAGACTCAGATGAATCAACTCTTAAAGAAGCACTAGAAGCAGAAAAGCAAAATAAAAACCGTACAACACTTACAGAATGGTTAGAAAACCAGATTTAAAGGTGAAAAATTACAGATGACAAAAGGAGAATCAGTCAAATTATACGAAAAGTACAACGAAGATGGAAGTTACGAAGGAGAAAAATGTCCAAGATGCGGTAGTTTCTTAGCAGAACATGATGACCGTAAAAGCTGTGGCAAATGCCAATACACTAAACACCAATAATCTCTTTTCTTTACTTTAATCTAGTTTTTAGTAAGAACTTTTTTTCCTGTGAACTACTCGTTTCTTATATTATCTCTGTTTTCCCATAACTTCTCTAATTGTTCTTTTCGTTTCTGTTTCTTTCTCGCCAATTCTTCTTCACTAAGTTCAGATCTTTGAAGTATATCTTCTAGAATATCCTCTGTTTCTTGATAAAACTGTTCAGGTCCTCCTGCTTCTTCCATGTTTTCAATTTCTTTCATCATCATTTCTTGTCTAGAAGGTTGTGATTGTACAGGATTTGGCTGTGATACGTTTTGTTGTGCATCAAAGTTAGGTTTAGGGTTGCTTAGTTTAGATTCCTGTACTTTGTAATCTTCTACCGCTCCCTTATTCATGCCTACCTCTATGTAATCTTCACCTGCTCCATAAGCGTCAACACCCATTATTTCTTCGTGTCCTGGTTCATGTCGATGACCGAAAAACATGGTTATGTTTTTGTCATCTTTGAATTCCTTGATGGCATCTCTCATTGCTGGCGACCCTTTATTTGCTTCACCAAGCTTATCTAGTTCAGATTCGCCACCGGTATCAAACGTGAAGTGATCTAATAGTACTACGTCTTCTCCAGCATTATCTAGCAGTGTTTTCATTAGTTCATATTTTTCTTGATATTCTTTGGTTACTTCTTCGTAGCTTTCGAGATATTCTTCGTGCTCTTCAGACATTATTTGTCTTTGAGAGTATTCTTCCTGTAATTCTTCAATATCTTCTAATGTAATATCTTCTGCTTCAACTGGTTCTGTACCATACCCTAGAAAGTTAGCTGTGTAGTCCCAGACTGATCCTACTAGCGGTAGTCCGCTTATGAAGCTGCCTAATGTTCCGTATTCATTGGATTGTTGATTCTCTAGTATTTCAGAAATTACTTCTAGTTCTTGTTCTTCGTACAAGTCGTCTATTTCCGGTGTAGGTATTTTATCTGGATCTGGTTCTGGTTCATAGAAATGAGACCCTCCTATTATTGACATATCTTCTAATTGAACCATTCCATATTCTAGGTTGGTAACATTTTCTTTTTGTCCAATTACATGGTCGAATACCGAATCTTCAATTTCTTCTGAGTAAAGTTCTTCGATTTGTCCTATATAGTGCTCGTTATCAGGGTGAGCTCCTTTAATCGGGTCGTGGTTACCAGGCACCACATAAACTTCAGTTCCTAATTCTTCCCCTATCTGGTCTAGTACGTCTACTGTATATTCAAAGTCTTCTTTAGCTGTTTCTGGCGGTTGTGTAGGTATATTGGCTCTTATATCAGTGTTTGTTATTAGGTCTCCTGTTGCAAGAACAGCATCTGGTTTTTCATCAGAATATTTATTGTTTAAGGTCTCTTTGTAGTCTTCTAAGTCCTTTTCATGTATGTCGCCAATTACTTCTAGCTTTATGTCATAGTCTCCATCCAGTATCTGAGATGTTGAATCATTTTCCAAATCTGGAGCGATATTATGTTCTGCAAGAGTATTTGGAGAATTATTTATGAATGGGTTTCGGGCTTGGCTCATGTTTGATTATTAGGACAACCAAAAATATAAATCTTTTGTTACTAATAAGTAGCATACATATTATTTGTTGCATACGAAAAAGGATACTTTTTAGAATTAAACACCTCTTAGAAACTATAACCCAATGAAAGTATTAGGAATCGAATCAACCGCCCACACCTTAGGACTTGGAATAGTAACAGAAGAAGAAATACTAGCCAATCAAAAAGAAATGTACACTCCAGAAAAAGGCGGAATACATCCCCGTAAGGCATCAGAGCACCATTACCAAAATGCACTCAACCTACTACACAACACAGAACAAGAAGCAAAACTAGAAATAGCAGAAATTGACGCAATAGCCTTCAGCCAGGGACCCGGAATCCCACAATGCCTAGACATAGGGTCAATAATAGCCCGCAAACTATCACAAAAACACGACATACCTCTAATAGGTGTCAACCACTGCCTCGCACACATCTCCATAGGAACCAGAACAACCAAAGCAAACAACCCCACCACCCTCTACGTCTCCGGAGGCAACAGCCAAATAATACAATACAGAAATGGAAAATATAGAGTAGTTGGAGAAACACTAGATATAGCACTAGGTAACGCACTAGACAAACTGGCAAGAAAACTTGGACACCCACACCCAGGAGGACCAGAAATAGAAAAACTTGCGAACCAAACCGACAAAATAGTAGAAATGAGCTATCCTGTCAAAGGCATGGATTTTTCATTCTCAGGACTAGTAACCGAAGCACAGCGAAAAATAAACCAAGAAAAAGAAGAAATAATTGCAAACTCTTTTCAGGAACACGCATACGCCGCCATAATAGAAGCACTTGAACGAGCAATGAGCCAAGAAGACAGCAAAGAAGCACTACTCACCGGAGGAGTAGCAATGAACAACCGACTAAGAGAAATGATAAAAAAAATGTGCGAACAAAGAGGCGCCAAAGCATACATCCCTCCCAAAGAATACTGTATGGATAACGGAGTTATGATAGCACACCAAGGCTTACTAGAACTAAAAAATGGAAGAAGCACTAAAATCAAAGAATCAGATAAAAAACCTAACTGGCGTCCAGACCAAGTAAAAGCAACCTGGATAAAAGACTATTAAAAAACCACAAAATAGGAAAATTCTCATGACTAATGAAATCAAGGAAGCAAAGAAAATAATAGAAGATGGAGGCTTAGTAGTATTCCCTACCGAAACAGCTTACGGCATAGCAGCAGACGCAACCAATAAAGAAGCAGTAGAAAAAGTATACAAAGCGAAACATAGACCAAGAGAAAAAGGAATAACCGCAATTGTAAAAGACATAGAGCAAGCTAGAGAATACGGCCAATTATCAAAAAAAGAAGAAAAATTGATAGAAGAGTTTATGCCAGGACCTCTAACATTAGTAGCTTCCAAGAAAGACGATTCCAAATTACCCGAGAATCTTAATGAGAAATTTGTGTTCCGTATTTCTTCCAAAACTATTGCTCGGAAGCTAGCAGAGAACACACCTATTACAGCCACAAGCGCAAATATTTCAGGCCAAAATACCAGTTATTCAATTGAAGATATTTCTGATAAATTAAAAAACAAAGTAGACCACATTATAGATGAAGGGGTTTTAGAACAACAACCTACCTCTACTATAGCAGAAATTGAGGAGAGTGACATAATAGTACATCGTGAGGGGCCAATTACTAAAGAAGAGCTTGATAAAGTGCTGTAAAACATGACAACAGGAGTTTCCACACTAGTAACAGATTTCGGTCTTATAATAGCTACAGCAACGCTTTTAGGCATACTTGCTAAAAAAACGAAACAGCCTACGATTGTGGCATATATTTTGACCGGTCTTATTTTAGGTCCTGTTGTTTTTGGAATAGTTGAAGAATCTGAATTAACACACTTAATTTCCGAGCTAGGTCTTGGTTTCTTATTATTCTTGTTAGGAATAGAAATGAATCTTAAAGAAATAAAAGAAATTTTAAGACCTGTAACTAATATCGCTATTCTACAAACCATACTACAAACATCTTTAGCATTTATTTTACCTTTACTTTTAGGTTTTAACCTTATGCAGACCGTAGTGATTGCATTATGTACTGTGTTCGGTGCAACTCCAGTAATAGTCAAGGTACTAACAGATAAGGATGAAATTACAAGTTTACCTGGAAAAATTGATGTTGGTGTTTTGATACTTCAAGATATTTATTTAGTTATTATTTTAGCTCTTTTTGCGGCAGACACTCTTGCAGAACCACAATTTACAACTATTGCTCTTACCTTAGGGAAAATATTCTTTTTAATGGGAGTTATAACCGTTTTAAGTCTTGCCTCATCCAAATATATACTGCCTAAGCTTTTCAAATACTCTGCATCAAACAAACACACTTTCTTCATACACGGAATAACTTGGGCGTTCCTATTCATCTCTCTTGCACTTGTACTTGATTTATCAGTAGAGGTCGGCGCCTTTCTAGCAGGACTTGGATTAGGACAAATATCTTACAGAGAAGAATTAAAAGAACGTATAAGACCTTTAACCGACTTCTTCATGGTTATATTCTTCTCAAGTATAGCACTAACTATAACAAGAGATAATCTATTTGCTTACTGGAAAGAGGCAATAATTGCCTCTATAGTACTAATGATAGGTAACTTCCTGATAATGTTTTACTTAATTGACAGAGAACACTTTACGCCCGAAACAAGCTTTTTAGGAAGTATAAACATGACTCAGGTATCTGAATTCAGCATAGTAGTGGGTGCGCTTGCAGTACAACAAGAATACATAGGCAACGATGTTCTAGGCTATCTGTCTCTAATGGCTCTGCTAACAATGTCTACCTCATCATACCTCATCCAATACAACCAAGAACTATATGAGAAAGCGAAACCATTCCTAGAAAGATTTGAAGCAGAACACAAAAAAGATGTAGAACTAAGTACTCTTGAAAACCACATAGTACTAGTAGGAGCAACACAGTCAACCAAACACCTCATACCAATTCTAAAAGAGACCGGGAAAGATATAGCACTAGTAGATAACAATAGTGACAGAACAATGGCTCTAGAAGCGAGGAACGATATCCACTACATTTACGGAGACATATCTCACGGAGAAATAAGAAAAACTGCAGGAATAGAAAGAGCCGACATTATTGTCTCCATGGTGCCAAATAAAGAAATAAATCGCAAAATAATAATGGAAAATCCTGAAGCACTACTATTCGTCAAAGCCAAAAGATTTGAAGAAGCAGCAGAACTTTATGAAGAAGGAGCTCATTATGTAATGCTCAAAACAGAAATCGCAGCAGACCAAATGGCGGAATACTTAGAAGCTTATCTAGAGGGCCCGCAGCTCTTTAAATCAGAAGTAAAAGAAGACATAGAACGTATTAAATGGAGTGATTTAGACCAATGGTAGAAATAATAAACACACTAACACTAATATTTATCGCAGCCTCATTAACCCTACTCTTAGCTAGACGTATAAACCAGCCGGCAATACCCGCCTATATAATAGCTGGTTTAATAACAGGATACTTCCTCACAGAACAAGATCAACTATTTACCCTAGTGCAGCTCGGTATAGCATTTCTAGTGTTTGTATTCGGTTTAAAGTTCGATCCTGAAAAATTACAGACAGTTGCTTCCGATTCACAATTAGTAACACTATCGCAAGTTATTCTTGTCGGAGGTTTAGGCTATGGAGCAGGAATCTTGCTAGGTTTAGATGCTTTTAACTCAGCAATTATTGGTTTGGCCAGTGCATTAAGCTCCACCCTCATAGGAATGCAGCTTGTAGAAAGCGAATTGGATTTCAAATTAATACACGGAAGATTAGCAGAGTCAATTCACCTGCTACAAGACTTTACAGCAATAATAGCGATAATAATTCTAAGTAATCCTGATTTCTCAAGTAACGCAGTCATCACTAATCTCGGATACGGCCTGTCTCTACTGATGGGAGCATTCATAATAAGAAAGTACCTCATGAAACTGATAGGGCGTCAAGCAGAAGGTTCTAGAGAACTACTAATGTTAATCAGCATATCCATACTCACTGGATTTATGGCACTTTCAGAACAATTAGGACTTTCTATAGTAGTTGGCAGTTTTGCAGCAGGTATAGCCGTCTCCAAATACCCATACAACTTAGAAATACTAGATACCGTTTCAAGCCTAAAGGACTTTTTCGCAGCAATCTTCTTTATCACAATCGGAGCGCTCCTAACAATACCAAACGCTAACGTATTATTGATAGCCCTATTCTTAGTATTTGTTACTTCTCTCGTAAAACCTTTCTTAACCTCGGCAACTTTAACACTACTAGGATACGATTCGAGAACCAGTTTCGCAACAGCATACAGTGTGGACCAGATAAGTGAGCTAGTACTAATTTTAGCAATACAAGCACATCTAACAGGTATAATAAATCCTGATGTATTCCAAGGAATAGTTCTAGCCTCCATAATAACAATGACAGTATCCGGATACACAAAAATGCACGAACAAAAAATCTACAAACAAATGAAAAAACTTAACCTTCCTCTAACCAACATACACAGCAAAAAAACAAGAATAAAAAAAGATCTAACAGAACATACCATACTAGTGGGTTACGACATTCAGGGCAGAAGACTAGCAGAAACATTAGAAAACATGAACCAAAACTTCATTATCATAGAAAATGATCCAGAAAAAATTGACGAAATCAGAAACAAAGACCATAACTACATCTACGGCAATGTTCTAGAAGATAAAATCTGGGAAGAAGCAAATTACAAAAAAGCAAAACTAATACTGTCAACTCCACCATTCACCAACGTTTCAACAAAAATCATCAACCTAGAAACTTCTGCAGACAAAATATTAACTGCTCAAGAACCTAAAGAAGCTAAAATGCTTTTAAACAGCAAAGAAACACTCTATGTTAATCTACCCGAAATAACCACTACAGATCAAATAATAGAGCACATGATCGGTGCAATTAATGAAGAAGAATACAGAGTTAAATTAAGAGAGAAAAATCTGGAAGAAATAAGAAACTACCTAAATACTAGAGAAGGATAGATAAACCAACTCTATAAAGGTTCTAGTTAGACTGAATAAATCATGACTTCCAAAACCCGTCACGAAGGGGCAGAAGCCATAGTTGAAGTAAGAGAAAATCATGTCGTAAAGAAGAGAGAACCTAAAGAATACCGGCATCCTGCTCTAGACGAAAGAATAATCAAGAATCGGACAGAACAGGAAGCGAGAATAATTGATAAAGCTTCAAAATACAATTTAAGCCCAAAATTAATTAAAAAAGACAAAGACACATTAAAAGTAGAGAGGATAAACGGAACCACAATCAAAAACATTTTGAGTGAAAATTCTGACATAGTAAGAAAAATAGGCAAAAAAATAGCAGTATTACACAGAGAAAATATAGTACACGGAGATCTAACAACTAAAAACATCCTATTAGAAGATGAAACAAACAGTGTCTATTTGATTGATTTTGGTTTATCTGAACATTCTCAAAGAGTTGAAGACAAGGCAGTAGATCTTCATTTGTTCAAAGAAGTGCTTAAAACCTCTCATAGCGAAATATTTGAAGAATCTTGGGACGAATTTAAAGATTCCTATAATCAAGAGTATAGAGATGCTTATAAAGTTTTAACAAGGCTTAAAGAAATTGAAAAGAGAGGAAGATATAAGTAAAACAGGAATTTTTTAATTCCTATCTTCTAAAGATTTGAAAAAACTTTCAAGAATATGTTTTCTTTCTTCTACAGCCTTGTCCTCATCGATATCTACCGCCCTACATGAAGCTCCTAACAAACCACTTCCTGCAGTATCCAAGAGTACTGTTGAAAGCCTCCACTTTCTTTGAAGTATCGTCTGAGTACATATTACATTTTGTATCCTGTAATATGGCATTACAACCGTTTTTCTTCTCCAGAAACCATTTCTAGTTATATAGTGGTTTTTATTTCTAGAATATCCTTTGTTTACCCATTTAAGATGTGCGCCTGCAGCCGAAAATAATATTAACCCCGGTAGAAACACATAGTTGAGTCTTGTAGGAACATCAGGTAATACAAATGCTGTTTCCGTGAATATTGCAAGCTCTAGCAAAACTACGAAAAGAATCGTTGAAGCTAGTGTATACCTAAAAAAGTACCTGTATCTGGATCTGGAAGGTATAGAGTTCATTTGAAGGCTTTCAAAGCTTTTAATTGATTGTGCTAAGTTAATAGCTCTTTCCTTAGTTGCCAGAGGTATTAAAGCTTCAGAACCTCTATCGGTTGATCTTCCTGGAGAATAACCTGCAGTTTCTAGCCTAACTGTTGAATAATTGAAAAATCTCTTTAATGGATTCTCGTCAAAAATTACTACTTGTATTTTTTCTTCTGGAATACTTCCGCTATATCTTTGTATTAAGCCTCTTTCATATTCGTACGCATCCTGGTTTTTATACAGTTTAAAGCCATAGTATTTCGAAAATATGCGGAACGAACTGATAAGCCATATGGTTGTAATTGCTAGAGATGTGAGTACAAGAGAAATAGTAGATCCAGACGCTCCTAACCTTTCCATTGACGCCCATATACTTCCAGCAAATAGAGTAAATATGAAAAATACTAATGCGATAGAACGGTTATCTACACTGAATAAACTAAGTACTGTTAACTCCTTAGAGTCAAGTTCGAAAACCAGTCTCCGCTCCTCTTCTTCTTTATCATCCTCCTCAACTTCTTTATCTTTCTCTTCTTGCTCTACTCGTTTTTTGAGCCTTTTAATTTTATCTTGTATTCTTCTTGCTTCTTCCAAGCTGACAAATCGAAGTCTTGCCTCAGTTTGACCGCCTCCAGCTGTTTCTAAGTTAACTTGGGAAATCCCAAGTATTCTTTGAATTAGATCGCTTGATATGTCTACGTTTTGTATTCTATGAAGCGGTATTTCGCGGTTTTTCTTTCTAATAACGCCTTTTTTAATGTCAAAGCTGTCTTCTGTTACCTCATAGTTATATCGACTCCAATAAAAAAACGAGTAAATCAAAGAAGACGTAAGAAAAATTACGAACGCTGACAATCCTAAAACTGTTTGGATTCCTCCTGCAGCGATTAGAGGAAAAGTAATGAATAGACCTAGAAAGAAGTTTCGACTACTCAACCCCTTGTAAATTATTGAGACTTTGTGAAGTTTCATACTGCATCGCCAAACTTATCCTCGCTATCTATAGCAACTTCTTTCAAGTGTTCTTGTATTTCTTCAGCTCTTTCAGGTTTTAATCCCGGAATTACTACATCAGCGCCTCTACTGCCTGCTGTGAAAATGACGACTCTTGAAAGGCCGAATAATCTATCTAAAATACCTCTTCGGGAATCAACATGTTGTATTCTAACAAAAGGTATCATGCTTTTGATTTTAACTAATACGCCTTTTTCTATGTAGACATGATCTTCCTTTATTTCGAAACTCCAAAGTTCATATCTTTTTATATTATATACAATCATTAGAGTGGAAAATATTAGGAAGAAAGCTATTGAAAAGATTAAAGATTGATATGGTAGTACTGCTATTGCTGTAGAAATAACTAATACGAATAAAAGGCTTTTAATTATCCATACTGTTCGGATTTTACGATTTAACTTTTCCATTGATTTATATTTTGATTGATATGGAAGGAAGTTTTTAATCCTTCAGCCAACGGAAACCAGAGAAATAGGATTTGGTTAATAAAATTTGGCGTCTAACAAGGTTTTAGACCAATAAAGTCTACGTTCAAATTAACGAGGCTGAATTGGATCAGGTGAAATTTTTATGGCAAGAATGCACTCAGACGATAGAGGACAATCCGGAAGTACAAAACCCGTAGAAAAAAATGTACCAGACTGGGTAGACTACAGCGAGGACGAAGTAATTGAGTTAGTAACTGAATTAGCTGAAGAAGGATACGACCCAAGTCAAATAGGTATAATTCTACGTGATAAGCACGGAGTACCTAGTGTAAAAGAAATAACAGGACAGAAATTAACAGAAATACTTGAGGAACAAGATTTAGCACCAGAACTTCCTGAAGATCTTAAAAACTTAGTAGAAAAAGCTGAAAAGATACAAGACCACTTAGAAGAGAATCCTAAAGACAGACAATCAATTAGAAGGTTAGAGCTTACCGAAGCTAAGATCAGAAAGGTAGCCCAACACCACAGAGACGAAGAGAATATTGAGGAAGACTGGAAATACACTAGAAGAGAGTAAATCCTCCCTAAAAAATTTTCTACATACCTAATTACTTTTTCATTTAATTTTCAACCACCTATCACATTGATCCTTAACAGCCAACTGGTAAAAATTTCTGAGGAAATCCAAGCAGCGAAAACCCGGCAACCAATATCCATAAAAGAGAAAGGAATTGAGTCATATTTTAGAAGTAATAAGAAGCTATAGGAGGTATGAAAAATTTGGTAAAAGATATAATAGAATCTGCAGAACCCGCCGCAAAGAAATTGTCAAAATTTGACGGAAAAATAAGATTAATAGGACAATACGACGCAGACGGCATCTCTGCAACGACAATAGCAGTTGAAATGCTTAAAAGATTAGATAAAGACTTTGAATACGAGATTCTAAAACAATTATATGAAGAAGATGTAGAGAGACTAGCAGAAGCTGAAGAGGACCTCCTACTGTTTGTAGACATAGGTTCAGGTCAATCTCAAAACATACAGGACCACATATTAGAAAATACGGACAAAGAAGTAATAATTTCCGACCATCACGAACCTCAAATTGAAGGCGATGGCATACATCTCAATCCACACTTTTTAGGTTATGACGGGGGAGAAGCCATCTCTGCAGCCGGGATGACCTACCTTTTAGCGAAAACTGTTGATGAGAAAAATCAGGATCTAATTACTTATGCTCTTGTTGGAGCTACAGGAGACATCCAGAAGCAAGATGGAGAGTTCCTAGGATTAAATAAAGAAATAGCAGAAGAAGCAATTGAAAATAACTATATTGAGAAAAGAAAAGGTCTTGATTTGTATGGAAGAACAACAAAACCTTTACAGAAGTCTCTTATGTACACCTCCGATCCTCATCTAGAAGGAGTTACGAACGATGAATCAGGAGCAATACAATTGATTAAATCATCAGGAATTCAACTTAGGGAAAACGGCGACTTCCGAACGTTAGCAGATCTCACCCCGGAAGAAGAGAAGAATCTGATTAATACAATGATTAGAAATGGTTATCCTGTTCAAGAACTTCTAAACGATATATACACTCTTCCTAATGGATATGAAATCGACGAGTATTCCACTATAATAAACGCTTGCGGTAGATTAGGCGAGCCTAAGAAAGGAGTTAAAATTCTCCGAGAAAATGACGAGAAGCTAATAAACCGTATAAGCCGGAAATATGGAAGAAAGATAAGTAAATCCTTACGTTACGTAGAGAATAACAAAGATGATACCGAGATAATATACGAAAACGGTATTGGTGTTATAGACGGACAAGATAAAATAAAAGACGACTTTATTGGAACAGTAACTACTATTTCAATGAGCAATGGTTTCTTCGAAGAAGCACCCGTAATTGTAGGAGTAGCCGAAACAGAAAAAGGAGAAAAAGTAAAAGCATCATGTAGAGCAAGAAAACAAATAGTAGAAGATGGTCTAGTTTTAGGAGAAATAGTAGAGAACATATGTGAGGAAATAGACGGTGAAGGAGGAGGACACAATATTGCAGCAGGAGCTAAAATACCTCTCGACCGAAAACAAGAATTCCTAGATAAGTTAACAGAGGAAGTACAGCAGGAAGTCTAAACCAATATATTCCTTAAGACACATTCCAATCTTTTTTCTTAACAATTTACTACTCTTTTTTCTCCGAGTTCAGGAAATCAACTTCCGGTTGAATGGGGAGAGTACAAACCGTTTATAAAGTTTATATCCAACTTGAATGTGTATGGCTAAAGCAGTTATCCAAAAAAACTGGTATGAAATCCAAGCACCAGAAATATTCACAAAAGACATAGTATCAGAAACACCTGCAGAAACAGACTCACAAGTAATAGGAAGAAGAGTAAAAGAAAGCCTAACAGAACTAATGGATGAAAGCGACAAATACTACGTAGACGTACAACTAAAAGTTACAGAAGTCGAAGGAAACAAAGCATTCACAGAAATCGATGGAATGGAATGTTCAAGCGAATTTGTCTCTAGAATTGTAAGAAAAAGAAGCGACCGATTCGATTACGTAGAAGACTATAATACAAAAGACGGAAGAAAAGTAAGAGTAAAAATCGTAGGAAGCACTCTAAGAAAAACAACAAGCCAAACACTAAACAACGCTAGAAACAAAATAAAAGAAATAATTGAAGAAAAAGCAGGAAATCAAACCTACGAAGAATTCATGGAAAACATCTTCCTAGACAACATCCAAAAAGAACTAAGAGACGAAGTAGACACAATCTATCCATTCAGAGAACTAGAAATAAGAAAAACCGAACTTCTAAGATAAAAAAACATAACCTTAATTTTTCTACTTTACTAATTTCCTTTCTAAAGAAATGAAAAAAGCCAACCTAGTCTTCATTATACAAGACAGCAAAATACTTCTAATAGAGAAGAAGAGAGGTGTAGGCCAAGATTTATACAATGGTCCTGGCGGAAAAGTAGAAGAGAACGAAACCGTCAAAGAATCCGCCAAAAGAGAATTAAAAGAAGAAACTAATTTAACCGCAGAAAGTTTAGATAAGAAGGGTTTACTAAATTTTTATTTCGGGGAGAAGCCTTTCATGGAAGTTCATGTGTTTTTATGCAAGAAATTTAATGGAACACCCAAAGAAACGAAAGAAGCACGTCCAGAATGGTTCGAAATAGATGAAATACCTTATGAACGCATGTGGCCTGACGATAAATACTGGTTACCTTTGTTAGTTGAAGGAAAAGAATTTGAAGGAACATTTAATTTTGATGAGGAGGGAAATAAAATCGAAAATTATCAACTAACCCAGAAGTAATAATCATCTTCTTTGTTATTTTTCTTGCTTAAGAAAATACAAATCAGTTATTAAAGTTTAGAGGACATTCCTCATTACATAGCACTGGGCCGGTAGCTCAGCCTGGCAGAGCGCAAGGCTCTTAACCTTGTCGTCGCGGGTTCAAATCCCGTCCGGCCCGAAGATAACTATGATAGATTTCTATCTGTTGATAGCATTACTTCTCCTAATAATAGGGATAGCAGGAAGTATAGTACCTGGTTTGCCAGGACCTGTCTTTTCTATCGCAGGTGTTTTGTTTTATTGGTGGAGTACAGGTTATCAAGAACCAACTCTTATCGCCTTAATAATTATTTTGGGAACAGCAGTTTTGGCATTTGTATTAGATTATTTGGCTAGTTTTGTTGGTGCCGAGAAAGGAGGTGCTGACAAGAAAACAGGTCTAGCAGCAGCCTTAGCAGCAGGTTTATTATTTTTAGTTACAGGGCCATTAGGAATAATTCTTGGAACAGGTTTAGTTGTATTTTTGAGAGAAATATTGCTTGGAAAAACGTTTGAAAGAGCTTTTAAATCTTCTTTTTATACTACTGTAGCTTTACTAGGCTCAACTATATCTAAAGTCATACTTACAACTATAACTTTGGCCTTATTTCTTGTTTCTTTATTTATTTGACTTATTCTGATACCTTTTCTGCATTAAGGTCAAGTTCTCTCAAGAATTTATACCATACTGTCACCGAAGCGAAAACAAAGATCATTGACGCTAAGTGAATTAACCCTATTGTTATCTCATATTCAGCATCTATCACTCCAGTTGCGTTTAGATATTCTAGTAGGTGTTGTATCCCCATAGCTATAGAAGACAGTATTACGAGATATATGAAGTAGCTAAAGTATTTCTGGAATCTTTCTTTTTTAAGGAAAATTCTACTAGTAAGTACATCAAGTTCCGAAGTAACAAGTATTCTCAGTATTGCTAAACCTACAACTAGTGTTAATATCCCTACTACAAGATCCAGTTGTAACAGAATTTCGTTTGTTCCTCCGTGAACCATCTTATACTTAGTTAGAGTTTTCTACCATTTAAATCTACCTAATCTAGTGGAGGCATCTCTATAACTAAGGTTTCATATTCTCCACCTTCTCCTGCAGCATTGAAACCGTTTTCTTCCGAAAGTTCAATCAGTTTCTCTACATTTTCTCCATCTAATATCGTCCCTACCCACGTCTCTTTAAGACCTCTTGCGGCAACGTCAGTTATTTCTATCTTGAAACCTTCTCTTATTAACCATCTCATATAGTTAGGTTGATTGTCTCTCCACAAAGGCGTAAATACTTTTAGTCCTGTTTGTTCAGCTATTTTATCAACTCTGTCTCTTTGATATGTAGATGCTAATGCTCCAGCAACTAAACCTTCAACAGAATACATCTCCATTGCTTTTTCAACAAGATTTCTTAAATCTTTCAGCTCTTCCTCTTTTTCCCCTTTTGTTTTAGTTGTCAAGAGAGGTTTTCCTATATCATTTGATTGTTTTTCAAGAGTATCTTGCTCTTTTTCAACATCAAACATGTAACTGTCTTTATTATCGCTTCTGATATTTAGCAAACATCTGATATCATTATTCCTTCTATGCATTCTGTAAATTGCTGCACAAGAGTCTTTACCTCCTGAAGTTAAACCAGCTAATCTATTGTTTGGACTGGCTCTTAGAGAATTCAGATATTCTTGTTTATGTGAGAATCCTTTATTATTTGTTATTTTAGACAAGGCTTTGTCAAAATTACTACCGTATTGTGCAGCTACTTTTTTTCTCCAAACCACTTTTTCAGGTACTCCAAGCTTTTCCGCTGCCAGTCTGAGAACGTATTTTCTATGCTCTTCATTTCTTTTAAATTTCTCAGGTATTTCTAACGCATGTTTAACTAGTTGGTGGTCTAAGAAAGGTATCCTAAGTTCATAACCATTCCTCATGGCAACAACATCATCTCTATAGAGATCCCGGTGATATATACTTCTTAAATCGCTCAAACATTCTTTATTCAGATATCCTTGCTGTCTGTAATATCCTGCATACAGCTGTTCACTGCCTAAACCTGTGAACACCACTTTTTCATCCCCCTGTAATGCTAAATGAAATGGTAGTGCAACACCTATTTTAACGGTGTTAGTTGTTGAAAGCCATTCTGTTAGCTTTGGTATTGTACGTTCAACCTCTTCTAAATCCGAATTATAAACTTCTAGTTCTAATTCTAATTCTTCCGCGATTTCTTTAGCCCATTCCAAATCTCTAGGACTATTAACATTTCCGTGTTGGATGCCTGCAGTATAACAAGTGAATTCTTTATCAAGTTCTTTTAATGCGGCAGCAACCATTGTCGAATCTACTCCTCCAGAAAACAATAGCCCTATCTCCTTGTCTTTAGGTATCCTTTTTTCTACGGCTTCTAGGAACTGGTTTTTAACTTCTTCTGCAATTTGGTTTAGCTCACTGTCTTCCCTAACATTAATTTGGAAGAAGTCTCTGTTTTCAAAATCAACTTTGTTTTCTTCTAGATCATAAACAATTAGTCTACGAGGGTGTAACTCTGTGGAGTTGAAACCTTCTTTTTCTAATGCTTGTCTTTCCGAGGCGAAATGTAATGTTTCTGCATCACCTGTATACCATAATGGCTTGACGCCTAATTTGTCTCTTGCTAAGTATATCTTATTATTACGATAATAGGCGAAAGCATAGACGCCTTCAACTTCTTCCAAACATGATAAACCATTCTTATCCAGTAATTGATGTAGTAGCTCTGCATCATTTTTGCAGTTTAGTTCGTGTTTCTTTTCTAATTCTTTCCAGTTGTATATTTCACAATTAGCTACGAGTAGTGTGTTTTTGTTCTCTAAAGGTTGTTCTACACAGCCGACTATGGAATGTAGTGTGTGTGCCAAGGAGTAGTTTTTTTCTGGAAGTTGTTTTTTTGATTGAGTTTCTCCTCGGTGAGATTGATGAGAGTTTATTTCTTCGGCTTTTTTACCTCCTGCAATACCACACATTATTTTATCTCACTGGAAAGTTAGAGATATAGCAATCTTTTTACAACCTCTATTCTCGGGCGTCATCTAAAAATTTATAGGACTCCTATTCTGGACATTATGTCGAGCACTGTTTCTGTTATGAACATTCTTATTCTGTTCTCAGTTGTAAGTGCTTCATATTCGATATTACCTTCATCTAACTGGTTTTGAAGTTCTTCTAAAGGTTGTTCGGATTCGAGTATTGCCTCGGAACTACTTTCATTTACTCTTACTTCAAGGGTAGGGTTTTCCATTTCTTCCTCGTTAATCTCATTTATTTCAGTTCCTTCTAGTTCAGTACTATAGACTTGTCCGGAATCCTCAAAGTGCACGTTTATATCCTCATCTCCGGCAATATTAGCCACAAAATCTGGCACCTCCTCTTGACTGTTGTTTACTTCGGCTTGTATTTCATCTAGATCTACTTCTTCATGTATATTTTCATCAATAGTAACCTCTTCTTCAGCTGTAGCGAATGTTAAGAGCGATAGTAATATGATTGCGGTTATTAGTATTTTGTTTGAGGAGTTCATACAGTATTTGTATTATCCGCTTGTTCTGATATAACTTTTTACATAGTACAATGATTTTTTGAGGAAAAATAAATCGTAAGTAATTTATCATTATATAACCAAGACTCAATCCAGGTGGTACAAAAATGTATGACAGATTAAAGAAAGCATTAAACGAATACGGAGAAATCATGATCAAACTAGACTCAGGAGAGGAAGCAGAGCTACATCTTCATAATACAGAATTTATAGAAGACAATTTGATTAAAGTGGATGCGGATGACGAAATTCACTGGTTTGATGCAAACAAGATTGAGAGATACTGGATTCACTTCGATTTCTAAAATCTCTTTTCTTCCCTAATTTTTATCTTGGAAATCAGATAATCCTTTTTGAGATTTTCTGAAACCGTCATGAGAAGGTATTATCTCTTGCATTTCTACCTCTTGATAACCCAAATCTCTATCATTTAGATATTCCAAGACGTTGTCAGTTATCTTTGGAGCTACTAATATGCCTCTTACATCTGATTTAAACTCTTCATCAATTTCCTCAACATATCTATTAAGCTGTATAATCGAATTATAATCAGGATTTCTTTTAACTTCTATTACAACATAGTTGTTATCCTTATCTCTTGCAAAAACATCTATATAACCTGCAGGAGTTTTTTTCTCCCTTTCAACGACTTTTAACCCTTCTTCCACTATTTGGGGTCTTTCTTCAATTGCCTCGTGTATATCGACTTCGTGGCCTCTGATCTGTAAGTCAGATTTATCGATTAGTTGACTTACTGTTATGAGTTGTATATCGCTGAAAGTTATTTCTACTATTTCCTCAGGATTATTTCTTTTAGCAGTTAAAATAACTTTATTATCTTTAACTTCTGACGAAAACTTGTCTACTTCTGGCTGCCAGTTTTTAGGTTGATAACCATCAGGCCCATGTACTAGTAGTGCAGAATCTTGTTTTTTAATTACTATGCGCTCTCCTTTATCTAGTTTAGACTTTGCCCGTCCTTGGTAGTTCACCAGACAGAGACCGTTTATTTGAATAGTGTATTCTCTGTTAGAAAACTCGTCCCATATTTCGACCACCTTCTGGTTTGTAGGTTTTTCTACTACCTTTTTCACAAAAAATCAGTTGTATTGAAGACTTAAATTAAAATCAGAAAGACTGGGCACCAACCTTAACCATTCAGAAGTACTTTTTATTTAATTTTCGGTCGGAGTGTTCCACCTATTTAAAGTTTACTTGAAGTCTTTGTTACTGTTAACAACTCATGAGCGACCTTTCTACACCAATAACCAGAAAACCTGTAAAAAACCCTCTTATCGAAAAATAGTTTAGACTAACCTGATTAACCATGGCAATGAATGCACAAGACCACCGCTTAGTTCCACAACACAGAAAAATGGAAGAAGACGAAATTAAAGAGCTTCTAAATAAATACAACATTGAAAAAGAAAACCTACCAAAAATAGAACGTACAGACGCCGCTTTAAAACAAATGGACGTCGAAAACGGAGACGTAATCGAAATAACAAGAGAAAGTCCAACTGCAGGCGAAACACAATACTACAGATACGTAATTGAAGGGTGAAACGAATAATGGAAAGAGAATTTCTTGAACAACTAATAGACGAGAACCTAGTAAAACACCAAATAGACTCATTCAACCGATTCGCTGAAGAAAGAGTTAAAGCAATACTAAACGAAGTAGGAGCAATTGAACCAGAACTACCTGATGGAGAAGATTTAGTAATTAAAATTGTTGATGTAGACATAAAAAGACCAAAAGTAAAAGAAGCAGACGGTTCAGAAAGAAAAATAACGCCAAGAGAAGCAAGAATGCGAGACCTTACATATAGCTCCGAAATTAAAGTAGAAATGACTCCAATATTCGAAGGAATTCAACAAGACAGCGAAGAGGTAACAATCGGCCACATACCCGTAATGGTTGGATCAGAATTATGCTGGACTAATGAATGGGACGAAGAAGAAACAATACAAAATGGGGAAGACCCAGAAGATCCAGGAGGATACTTCATAATCAACGGTTCAGAAAAAACGATAATTGCCATGGAAGAAATGGCAAACAACAAACCAGTATACCAAGAAGACGATGACGAACAAACATGCAGAATCAACTCCGAAAACAAAGGATACGTACAAAGACACGTATTAAGAAGAGATAAAGACATCGTGAACATCAGCTTCGCAAACGTGAAGAAAACACCAGCAGTAGCCCTAGTTAGAGCACTAGGATACGAAACAGACAAAGAAATAGTAGAAGCAATAGGAGAAGAGTACGCATCAGACATCTACCTAAACCTATACGAAACAGATGCAACCAATCAAGAAGAAGCATTCGAATACATCGCAAACAAAGCAGGAATCACAAACAACGTAGAAGACAGAGTAACAAGCATAATAGACGACTACCTACTCCCACATCTAGGACAAGAACCAGAACACAGAGATGAAAAAGCACAATTCTTATCAAACATGATCAGAAACACGATTGCCCTAGGAAAAGGAGACATAGAAGAAGACGATATCGACCACTTCGCTAACAAAAGACTAAACACTGCAGGAGAACTTCTAGAAATGCAATTCAGATCAGTATTCCTGGGTAAATGGGGACTAGTAGCAAGAATGAAATACAACTTCCAGAAAAGTGCAAAAAGAGGAAGACTACCAAGCCTACAAAGTACTGTAGTATCAGATACACTAAGCAAACAAATAATGGGTGCTATGGCAACAGGAAACTGGGTAGGCGGAAGAACAGGGGTATGCCAGACCCTAGAACGAAACAACAGAATCAAAACACTAGCACACCTAAGAAACATTGTATCTCCACTAAGCAGCGACAGACAACACTTCGAAGCAAGAGACCTACACCCAACACACTGGGGACGAATTGACCCAATCAAAACACCAGAAGGAATGAACATTGGACTGAGAACACACTTAGCCATGTCAGCAAACGTCTCAACAGGACTAAGCAGCATGGAAAAGAACAGTCTAAAAGCCAAACTCCAAGAAACCGGCATCAACACACAATAGAGGTAAAACAAAAATGACAGACGTATTCCTAGACGGACAAATCGTAGACGACATAGAAAACCCACAAGAAATACTAGAAGAAATTAAAGAAAAAAGAAGAAACGGAGACATAGAAAAAGAAGTAAGTGTCCACTACAGCGAAGACAGAGACGAAATAAGAATCAACATCGATAGTGGAAGAGTACTAAGACCAGCAATCATAGTAGAAGATGGAGAACCACAACTTACAGAAGAAGACCAAGAAAAACTAGCAGACGGAGAAATAACTCTAGAAGAACTGGAAGAAGACGGAAAAATTGAATACTTAGATGCAGAAGAAGAAGAAAACGCCTATGTCGCAATAGACAGAGAAGAAGTTACAGAAGAACACAGCCATCTTGAAATTGACCCAGAAATTATCTACGGACTATCCGCATCACTAGTAGTATATCCTGAACACAACAGAGGAGACCGAGTAAACTTCGGAGCAAAAATGAGCGGACAAGGACTAGGAATGCCAACAAGAGAATTCCACCAAAGATTTGACACAAGAAGCAACATACTAACATACGGGCAACAACCAATAGTAGAAACTAACACATACGACCACTTAGTAGGAAATCACCCTATAGGACAAAACATGGTTGTAGCACTAGCATCCTTCGATGGTTACAACATCGAAGACGCAATCATAATGAACCAATCCGCAGTAGACAGAGGATTAGCAAGATCAACCTACCTCAGAAAATACCAAACAGAAGCACAAAGATACTGGGGAGGACAAAAAGACAGAATCGGAAGACCAGACAAAGACGTCAGAGGATATAGAAGAGAAGAAGTATACAACCACCTAGACGAAGACGGAATCGCAAACCCAGAAACACAACTAGACAGCGATGACGTAATAATTGGAAAAACTAGCCCGCCAAAATTCCTAGGAAGCGCAGGAGAAGAAGTAAAAATGGGGCTAGCAGACCGTAGAGAAACATCACTAACCGTAAGACACGGAGAACAAGGAAAAGTAGACAAAGTAATGGTTTCAGAAACAGATGACGGAGACAAATTAATCAAAGCCAAACTAAGAGAATACAGAATACCAGAACTAGGAGACAAATTTGCAACAAGACACGGACAAAAAGGAGTAATAGGCATGCTTGTACCAGAAGAAAACATGCCATTCACCAAACAAGGTATCACACCTGACGCAATACTATCCACCCACGCAATCCCAAGCCGTATGACAGTTTCACAAATAATAGAACTACTTGGAGGGAAAGTAGGAGCTCTAAGAGGAGAACCAGTAGACGGAACAGGATTCCACAATGAAGACAAAGATTATTTAAGAGAAAAACTAGAAGAACTAGGATTCGAAAGAAGTGGAAAAGAAACAATGTACAACGGAATAACCGGAGAAGAAATGGAAGCAGAAATAATGATTGGACCAGGATACTACCTCAAACTAAGCCACATGGTTTCCGACAAAGTCCACGCAAGAGGAAGAGGACCAGTAACTCTACTAACCAAACAACCAACAGAAGGGCGTTCACAAGAAGGAGGACTAAGATTAGGAGAGATGGAAAAGGACGTCTTCGTAGGACACGGAGCATCACTACTCCTTAAAGAAAGATTCGGAGCAGACAGCACAGAAATCAAAGTATGTGAAACATGTGGAGAAATCGCACTAGAAGATAGAAAACAAAACGAAACATACTGTCCAAACTGTAGCAGCAACGACGTAGAAGAATCAGAAATCCCTCATGCATTCCTATTACTACTGAACGAACTAAAATCCATGATGATAGACACCGAAATCGAACTTTCCGAAGAGGAGGCGTAAAAAACAATGAAAAAAATAGACAACATTCAATTCAGCGTACTTGACGCAGAAAAACTTCAAAACATCGCAGTAAAAGAAATCGACAAAGCAGAAGTATATGACGCAGACGGTTTCCCAGTAGAAGATGGAGTTATGGATCCCTCACTAGGAGTAATCGACCCAGGAATGACCTGTCAAACATGTGGCGGAAAAATAAGAGAATGTAAAGGACACTTCGGAGTAATCACTCTAAGCAGACCAGTAGTACACGTACTATACTCTAAAAAAATCAGAAATCTTCTGAGATTCACATGTCATGAATGCCACACACTAAACATCAAAGACGAAAATAAGAGCCTACGAAAAAGCAACATGCCAAACGAATGTCATGAATGTGGCGCAGAATGTAAAGACGTAAAACTGGAAAAACCATACAGTTATTACCAAGACAACGAAGAATTTAAACCAGACGAAATTAAAGAAAGACTAGCAGAAATTGACGAAGAAGATGCACAAACACTAGGAGTAAACTACACCAATCCAGAAGATCTTGTAATAACACACATCCCAGTACCTCCAGTAACAATGCGTCCAAGTATAACACTTGAAACTGGAGAACGTTCAGAAGACGACATCACACACAAACTAGTAGACGTAATAAGAATTAACAAAAGATTACAAAACAATATCGAAATTGAAGCACCAGATTTCATTATAAACGACCTCTGGGAGCTATTACAATACCACGTATCAACATTATTCTACAACGACCTAAACAGCATTCCGCCAGCAAGGCACAGATCAGGAAGAAGCCTAAAATCACTGATGGAAAGAGTACAAGGAAAACAAGGAAGATTTAGACAAAATCTTATTGGAAAAAGAGTTAACTTCTCAGCAAGAACAGTAATCAGCCCAGATCCAAATATCGGGATTAACGAAGTTGGCGTACCATTCATGATTGCTAAAAAACTGACAATCCCTGAAAAAGTAACTGAAAGAAACTACGAGAAACTGATGGAAAGACTAGAAAACGGTCCAGATAAACATCCAGGAGCAAACTACGTATACAATCCAGACGGAAGCAGAAGAAGACTAACAGAAGAAAACATGGAAGAACTCCAAGAATTAATAGAACCTGGAGAAGGATGGAAGATAGAAAGACATCTAGAAGACGGAGACACAGTACTATTCAACCGGCAACCAAGTCTTCACAGAATGTCAATCATGGCACACAAAGTAAGAGTCCTACCGTACAGAACATTTAGACTAAACCTGAACGTATGTGCACCATACAACGCAGACTTCGACGGAGACGAAATGAACCTTCACGTACCACAGACAGAAGAAGCACGTGCAGAAGCTGAAGAACTGATGAAAGTACAGGAACACGTTAAATCACCAAAGATGGGAGGACCAATTGTAGGTATGCTTCAAGACTACGTATCAGGACTATACCTACTAACACAAGAAGACCAAACAATAAGTCGAGAAAAAGCATACAACATCCTAGTAGACGCAGGAGAACACGCAGCAGATTTACCAGAAGGAGAAAAAATATCAGGAAAAGATTTGGTATCAATCTTCATACCAGATGACATATCTCTAACAATTAACGAAGGAGATGACAACCAAGTAACAATCGAAAACGGAGAACTGATAGAAGGAGTTCTAGACGAAGACGCTCTAGGAGACTACGGTGGAGAAATAATTCAACAACTAAACATCGAATATGGTAGCGACAAAGTAGCAGAATTCCTAAACCGAGTATCAAGACTAGGAGCAATCTTCCTAACACAAAGAGGATTCTCAATAGGACTAGAAGATCTAGAAATACCAGATGAAGCAACACAGCAAATCCAAGACGTAATCAAAGAGACAGTAGGAAAAACAGAGGATCTCCTACAAGAATACGAACAAGGAAAAATGGAAGCAATAACAGGTAAAACACTAGAACAAACAAGAGAAATTAGAATAACTAAAGAACTAAACGAAGCATTCACAGAAGTAGGAGATATAGTCTCAAACAACGTAGATGACAATTCTTCCGCATACGTCATGGCAGACTCAGGAGCAAGAGGAAGTCTACAGAACGTTACAACAATGGCAGGACTCCTAGGACAGAACAGTGTAAGAGATCAAAGAATTCAAAGAGGATACAAAAACAGAACATTAAGCCACTTCAAAGAAGGAGAACAATCACCAAAATCAAGAGGATTTGTATCTAGCAGCATTCTAGAAGGATTAGATGCACAAGAAATATTCTTCCACCAAATGAGTCAAAGAAAAGCACTGATGGACAAATCACTCCGAACAAAGACTTCAGGATACATGTATAGACGTGTATCAAACTCTCTCCAAGACCTGAAAGTAGACTACGACCAAACAGTAAGAGATGCACAAGGAAACATCATACAATTCAGAGCAGGAGAAGACGGAGTCGACCCACAGAAATCAGATCGTGGTAAAATCTCAACAAACATTTCCACTTCCAAAAATTAAAAGGTGAAATCAAAAATGAGCGAACAAATCCATTGGAAAGATAGAACACAAACACTACCAGAAAAATACACACAATTAGATTTAGATAATGAAACAGAACAAAAGCTAAAAGAACGCTACGAGAAAATGCAATATGAACCTGGTGAAGCAATCGGTATCGTAGCAGCACAATCACTTGCAGAACCAGCAACACAGATGACAATGGAAACATACCACCAAGCAGGAGGAGCGCAGGTTAGCCTTACTGCAGGTCTACCAAGATTAATTGAGATTGTAGACGCTAGAAGAAACCCTAAAACACCAGCGATGGAAGTATATCTCAAAGAAGACTACAACAGTAAAGAAGATGCAAAGAAAGTCGCAAGAAAACTGAGAGAAGTAAAATTCAATGATCTAATCAAAAAAGACACCATAGACATCATGCAACTTCAAGTAGAATATGAACTAAACACTACACTTCTAGAAGACTACGATATTGGACTCACCGATGTAAAAGAACGAATTCAAGAATCAGTGAAAAGAGCGAAAATAACAACTAAAGACAACAATAAAATCGTATTAGAAAGTAACGAAGATGACTACGACCTAAGAGACCTTAAAGACCTGAAAAACAAGTCAGAAGACAGCCGAATCAAAGGAATAAAAGGAATAGAACAAGTAGTAATCAACGAACAAAACGGAGAATGGGAACTGCAAACAGCAGGAACCAGCCTAAGGAAAACACTCAAAATCAAAGAAGTCGACGAAACAAGAACTATCAGCAACGACCTATTCGAAGTAGACAGAGTACTAGGGGTAGAAGCATTAAGAAGAAGAATCATTGAAGAAATAAACGAAACTCTAGCAGCACAAGGAATCGGCGTAGACGATAGACACATTATGCTACTATCCGACATGATGACAATAGAAGGAAGTCTAGCAGGAACAACTAGATACGGAATCGTAGGAAACAAAGACTCAATGCTAGCAAGATCTGTCTTCGAAGAAACCAAGAAACACTTAAGAGAAGGAAGTCTAAAAGGAGAGGAAGACCCACTAGAAGGAGTAGTAGAAAACATCATCACTGGCCAACCAATCCCTATAGGAACCGGACAAATCGACCTAAAACCAGGATTTCAAAACCAAGACTAACTATTTATAAAACTAAACACCCTACAAAAACAATACAGACACGATAAATAATGGCAACAGCAACATACGACACAGAAATGATCCGCAACATCAACATGTTCGAATCAATCACGGATGTAGAAGTAATAGACTGCATAATCAAAGAAGAAGAAGCCTACTTCATCGTACCCGAAGGAAAAGCAGGAATGGCAATCGGAAAAGGAGGAAAAATCGTTCAAAAGGTACAAAGCAAACTAGGAAAGAATGTAAAGATCTATGAATACAGCGACAACCTAGGAAAATTCATCAACAACCTTGTACCAACAGACCTCCGTGGAGTAAACATAGATGACAACGAAGAAAAGAAAGTAGAAATTAAAGTTCCTAGCGAAAACAAAGGGAAAGTCGTAGGAAGAGATGGAGAAAAAATACAAAGTATCCGAGAAATACTAGCCAGAACACACAGCGTAGATCAAGTAACAATCCAATAAAATCAAACGCTTCTCTTCTTCTAACGAACTAAACAACAAACCAGCAATGTGCAGTAATTAAAACAAAGAGACAAAAGTATATTTTAGAAGAACAACATGCTGGAAGAAAAAATAGACGATATACGGAGACTTGATGAAATCACACGTATATTGGCAAAACAAGAAGCCGGATTCATTCTAGATTACCTAAATCTAGAAAAACGACTGCCCTTCCACGAAAGAATAGGTTTAGAAAGACAGAAAAAACCTAGTCCAGAACGGCTAAGAGAAGCAATAGAAGAACTAGGACCTACATTCGTTAAATTTGGTCAAATACTAGCACATAGACCAGATCTAGTACCTATAGAATACACAAAAGAGCTTGAAAAACTAGAAGACTCTGTTCCATCTTTCTCACCAGATAAAGCATTACAAATAATAGATGAAGAAATCGGTACAGAAAATTTTCAACACATCCAAAAAGAACCGATGGCAGCAGCATCAATATCCCAAGTACACAAAGCTAAACTAGAAACTGGGGAAGAAGTAATTATCAAAGTTAGACGTCCAGGAATTAAGGAAACAATTAGAACCGACCTTGAAATAATAGAAATCTTAGCAAAACAGTTAGAAAAACGCTTCAAAAAGGCAAAACAAGCGCAAATACAGAAAGTAGTTCAAGAGTTCTCTAACTGGACTAAAGACGAACTGGATTTCGAAAAAGAACAAAAAAACGCAGACCTTTTTAGAGAGAATTTATCTGACGAAGAAAAAATAAGAGCACCTAAGACCTACCCGGATCTAACAACAGAAAAAGTTCTTGTGATGGAAAGAGTTAAAGGCTACAAATGTACGAATCAAGAAGAAATAAAGAACCTAGATACCGACAATGAAGAAGTAGCTAGAACTATTATACGTGGCGTACTTAAACAATCAATAAGAGACGGATTCTTCCATGCAGACCCTCATTCTTCTAACTTTCTAATAGAGGAAGACGGAACAATTGTGTACTTAGATTTCGGAATGATGGGTAAAATAACTAAAAGAAATCGAAACTTGCTTGGCCTACTACTATTACACTCAGTAAACGAAGATGCAGAAAGCGGTGTCGAAACAGTCAAAAAAATGGCCTATGTAGAAGAAGACGCAAACCTAGAAGCACTAAAGCAGGAAATAGAAAACAAAATGGCAAGGATTAACCATAGCACCTTGAAGGAAACCCAAATATCTAAAGAACTATTAGACTTGGCTGTGGTAGCTTCTCAGCAAGGCGTACACATGCCATCATCAATGACACTAATGGGTAAAAGCCTGCTAACAATGGAAGGAATAGGTCTCACAGTGTACCCCGAATTTGAACTAGGTGAAGAGTACAAAGAACTGACTGAAGAACTTCTAATAGAAACCAACAAGCCAGAAAATATGTTCAAAGAATTAGCAATTGATTTGATACAGAATCAAGATCTACTAACGAAACTACCAACGAAACTAAACAACAAGCTGGAACCCTCAAAACAAGAAATAAAAATAGTCGAAGAACCAGAATACCAGTTTAATGGACGTCACGTAATAGCAGCAACACTACTGCTATCCGCAACAATTTTTACCCTTAACTCTACAACACCTCAAACTCAAACCTATCTAGCAGGTATCGCACTTGTTCTATCAATCTACCTACTAGCACGGTGAACACAATCACAAGAATCTGTCCTCAATGCCATTCTCAAAATGTAGAACCAGACACGACAGAAAGAACTGCATACTCTCACGGAAATATAAGCGACTGGATTTGTAATAACTGCGGCTACACAGGACCTATGCCTGAAAAAATAGACATAAGTACAGAAAAACATAGAGAAAATACCGATAAACCAGAAAAACAGGGAAAAATTGATGAATCTGGAAGAAATAATACCCTAGTATTTCTAATCCTATTTTTCATCATCTTCATTTTACCGCTGTTAATGTTATCTCTATACCTACTTCAGTAAAATAAACACCCCGGTATAAAAAGGTTAAACCCTAGGTATTGTCTATATGGGTTTATACAACGCACGTAAAATGAAGAAAAAACGGCAACAGTACCGTTGGAGCGACATTGACTATAAAAGAAGAATGCTCAATCTAAAAGAAAAATCCGACCCTCTAGAAGGAAGTCCGCAAGGACGAGGAATTGTACTAGAAAAACGAGTAATCGAAGCAAAACAACCAAACTCAGCTCTACGAAAATGCGTGCGAGTACAACTTCTTAAAAACGGAAAACAACTAACCGCGTTCGTACCCGGAGACGGAGCAATCGACCACATTGACGAGCACGACGAAGTACTAATCGAAGGAATTGGAGGAGCAAAAGGAGGACCGAAAGGAGACATTCCAACAGTAAGATTCCAAGTCGTAAAAGTCAACGGAGTATCACTAGAAGAACTAGTAGCCGGAAACAAGCAAAAACCAACAAGATAAGATAGGTGACTAAAAAAATGACAAACGACGCAGCCAAACTAGAACTTGAAGACGAAATCAAAACATTCAACAGATGGGACGCAACAGAAGCACAAATCGAAGATGACGGGCTAGTAAGATACATCAATCTAGAAAACATCCTAGCACCAAGAAGCAAAGGAAGACACAGCGAAAAACAATTTTACAAAGCAGACGTACCTGTAATAGAAAGAATGCTTAACAGAATGTATGTAGCTGGACACAGAGGTAAAAAACACTACATCACATCCGGAATCAACACAGGACACAGTGAAAAACTATGGAACGAACTGGAAGAAGCATTTGAATTAATAGAAGAAGAAACAGGAGAAAACCCTTTCCAAGTACTAGTAGACGCTATAGAAAATAGCTCACCCGCGGAAGAAGTAGTAACCTACCAAAGAGGAGGAGTAAGAGCAAGAAAAGCAGTAATGACAGCACCACAAAGAAGAGTAGATCTTGCAATCAGATTACTAGTTCAAGGAGCATATGAGAAAAGAAGAAGTGAAAAAGACAAAGCTTCCGAAACATTGGCAAAAGAAATAATTGGTGCAGCAAACGAGAACAACGACATCCGTGCAGTAAGAGAAAAACAAAGAAGAGAAAGAGAAGCAGAAGGCGCACGATAAAAGCAAACATATTTTACTATTATCTTTCTATTCAACCACACAATTTCCTCAATTTTAAATTAAAGAAAATCATAATTCTAATTTAGATGAAATTAGAAGTATTAGAGCCCTATATTACTGAAATAGAGGGTAAGATGAAGGAACACGGAAATGAAGCATTAAGATATTCTTTAGCAATAGTCTATATCTGGTTCGGGGCTTTAAAACCTCTAGGACTTAGTCCTGCAGAAGAACTTGTAACACAGACGCTACCTATCCTAGCACCAGAAACAGCTCTGTTAGTAATTGGTTTATGGGAAGTAGCTATCGGTGTATGTCTGGCATATAAACCGCTTCTACGCGTAGGACTAGTTTTGTTATTCCTACACTTGCCAGGAATTCTATCACCTATGATATTACTTCCTGAAGTAGCATACACACAATTCCCTCACGGATTAACCTTAGAAGGACAATATGTGGTTAAAAACATTGTAACACTTGCTGTAGGAATTGTCCTAGCTGGGAAACTATATGAAAAACCAGATTGAGATATTTTACCTTTTTTCTCTTTATTTTATTAAGTCCTTCAGTTCTTGAAGCCGACTTATTCTATATGTTGGACTTATATTTTGATCCTTCTTTTCACCAATCAAGACAGAGTCGATTCCTGCCTTTTCTGCGGCTTCAACATCAGCAGAACTGTCTCCTACTAAGATAAATTTTGGTCTTCCTAACTCCTGTTTAGCAATGTCGACATAGAAAGGTTCTGGTTTACGATGTTTTAGAGAATCTTCAACGTCCGAAATTCCTCTATAATAATCGAAATCTTTTTTGAAACCGAAAAATTCTATTACAGATATTACTGAGTCTTCAGGAGCATTACTCACTAAACCTAACTTAAGATCCTTCTTTGAGAGACAATTAATAATTTCTCTTGCCCCTTCACATAATTCTAGGTCATTTTCTTCTACAAGTTTCAGTTTTTCTAGAGCTCGACTATGTGCAATTAAGAACCATGCTTTTTCACCGTCAATATCAATTTCTCTACATAATTCTTCAAAAGCATCAAAACCATCTAAACCCGCAAGAGTAATAAGCTCCCTATCAGTTAAGGACTCTACATTAGTGTAACCTAAATCATTTTTAATTACTCTTTTTACAGCATTATGCATCCATCCTAAATCTTCTGAAGTTGATTTTAGAAGAGTACCATCCATATCAAATATTACAGAACCATATTTATCACTCATGAAAGTACCACTCTTAGTTCATCCTTTTAAGCTTGTAAACGATAGATTGCCCTATTCCCTTTTAAAACTTGTAATTTCTTGATATACTATAACTTCAGGTGAAACACTAAAAACATGTCAGACAAAGCACTACAAGCAATTAAAGAGGTAATTAACGACCCCGAACATATTCGAAACATCGCTATTGCAGCACACATCGACCACGGAAAAACAACACTAACAGACAATCTTCTAGCAAGAGCAGGTATGATATCAGAAAAACTTGCAGGAGATCAAAGATTCATGGACTTCGACGATCAAGAAGCGGAAAGAGGTATTACAATCTACTCCGCGAACGTATCAATGGTCCACGAACACGACGGACAAGACTACCTAATCAATCTAATCGACACTCCGGGGCACGTTGACTTCGGAGGAGACGTAACCCGAGCAATGCGAGCAGTTGACGGAGTAGTAGTACTAGTAGACGCGGTTGACGGAGTAATGCCACAAACAGAAACCGTCATGGAACAAGCACTAAACGAAGGAGTTAAACCAGTACTATTCATCAACAAAGTAGACAGATTAATCGAAGAAATGCAGTTAACACCTGAAGAAATGCAAGAAAGATTCGTTAAAATCATCAGAGAAGTAAACACTATGCTCAGAAAATATTCAGATGAAGAAACAGCAGAAAAGTGGGGCGTAAGCGTAGAAGACGGTACAGTAGCATTCGGATCCGCACTTAAAAACTGGGCGATCAGCCTACCATACATGGAAAAAACAGGAATCAGTTTCCAAGAAATAATTGACAGAGTAAACGAAGGAGACCATGAAGGTCTACGAAACGACGCACCAATCGAAGAAATCACACTAGACATGGTAGTAGAACATCTTGTCAACCCACAAGAAGCAGCACAACAAAGAATACCAGCAGTATGGCCAGGAGACGTAGAAAGCAAAGTAGGAAAAGACATGATGGAGCACGATCAAGACGGAAAACTAGTTGGAGTAGTAACTAACGTAGAAGACGACGAGCACGCAGGAACAATCGCAACAGCAAGACTATTCTCCGGAACAATAAGAGAAGGAGACGAACTAAAAGGAATCGGAAGCCAAAAAGTGGAACGAGCACAACAAGTAGGAATTTACTCAGGACCAAGAAAACTAACAGTAGACGACGTTCCATGCGGAAACATCGCAGCAATCACAGGACCAGACTTCTCAACAGGAGAAACATTTGTACTAGACGGAGAAGAAGAAATCCAACCGTTCGAACAAATAGAACACGTCTTCGAACCAGTAGTTACAAAATCAATCGAACCAAAAAGAACAAGCGATCTACCAAAATTAATTGAAACACTAAGAAAAAGAGCCAAAGAAGACAATACAATCAAAATAGACATCGACGAAGAAACCGGAGAAACACTAGTATCCGGTCTGGGAGAACTGCACATCGAAGCAAAAGTAGAAAGACACCTAGAAGAACAGGGAATCGATATCAACGTATCTGAACCAATCGTTGTATTCAGAGAAGGAATCGAAGAAAACGGTCCAGAAGTAGAAGGAAAATCACCAAACCGACACAACAAACTCTACATCTCTGTTGAACCTATAAACGAAAGCGTAAGAAAATTCCTCAAAGAAGATTACGAAGAAGTCCGAATGCAAGCAGATCAAGATCACGAAATCAAAGAAGCAATGATCGAATCAGGACTTGACAAAGATGAAGCAGAAAACGTAATGGAAGTATATGAAGAAAACCTATTCATCAACTCTTCACGTGGAATCAAAAATCTACGAGAAATCCAAGAATACCTAGTAGACGCATTCAAAGAATTCTGTGACGAAGGACCATTAGCTAACGAACCAGTAATCGGTCTAAAAGTGAAACTTCACGATGCAAAGCTACACGAAGACGCAATCCACAGAGGACCAGCACAAATGATTCCAGCAACAAAAGATGCGCTAACAAGATCTTTCTTACAAGCACAACCACAACTGATTGAACCAAAACAGAAACTAAGAATTGATACTCCAACAGACACAATGGGAGAAGCAATGACCGAAGTGAACAACAGAAGAGGAGACATCATTGACATGGAAGAAGAAGGAGATTCCAGCATAATCCAATGTAAACTCCCTGTAGAAGAACTATTCGGATTTGAAGCAGCACTAAAAGGTGCAACAAATGGTAAAGGGTTCTTCAGTCTTGTAGACATAATCTTCGAACCACTAATGGGAGACTTACAAGAAGAAAAGATTATGGAGATCAGAGAGAGAAAAGGCATGAAACAAGAAATGCCAAAACTGGAAGAGTAACTTTCTCTTCTATTATCTAACATTTTGTCTTCCTATTTTTCTCTAATCTTATTTTTCATCTTAATTTAATTCCCTACCAAAACTGATTTATTACTAAGGTATAACAACACTATT
>LKMJ01000130.1_pt1 | contig 46804 bp, 44 predicted proteins | sample 643391 | NCBI WGS metagenome assembly LKMJ01 (sample SAMN04112250, study PRJNA286221) | soda lake metagenome | biome: soda lake; feature: Kulunda Steppe; material: water; isolation source: sample PL-Br10 brine of Picturesque Lake | place: Russia: Kulunda steppe | collected 2010-07 | reverse complement strand
GTTCATCGTGGTCTTCGTGGTCGTGCTGTTCATCGTGGTCTTCGTGGTCGTGCTGTTCATCGTGGTCTTCGTGGTCGTGCTGTTCGTCATGTTCGTCCTTCGATCGATGATCCCCTTCTTCGACACCTTCCGCGTCTGTCGCACTCAGGCCACAGATCCGACAACAGGGACACTCACCGTCGGTCGGTTTCCCTTCTCTCGTACGTTCGTCGTGGACCTCGTGGGGGCTGTGTCGGGTCGGAGAGTTGTCAGTAGACACAGTAACTCCTCGTGTTACCTTCATCTCCGGTATTTGTTAACCCCCTGCCGTTCGAGCCACTACGCTGGGAACTGTGGCTGGTGTTATATCACTGGAGGTTCAGCTATCGGATATGGCCTCGGAAGACTCACTTCTCCAGACCCTCGTCATACTCATCGCTGTGATCGTACTCCTACCAGTCCTCATGATGGTGTTTATGATGCCGACAATGGGCATGTGGGGTGGAGGGCACATGTGGAACGGCGGGATGTGGGATGGGACAGGTCCAACGTGGACGTGGTTCCTGATGTGGGTGGTATTCCTTGCCGTTATCGTCGGGATCGGATACCTCCTGTATCGAGCAGTCAGTTCTCCCGCCGGCCGTGAAACAGATCCGGCCCTCGAAGAGTTGCGCACCGCGTACGCTCGTGGCGACCTCTCCGACGAGGAGTTCGAACAGCGGCGACAGAGGTTACAACCCCGAGACGAGGACTGATGAACGACGATACTACCCGACGTCGTGTACTCGCACCTGCCGGCGGCGCGGTGATTGCCGGGTTCGCGGGATGTCCGGATAATAGCGACGCGTGACCTGTTATTGAAACCGATTCCGAGGATATCGGGGATGCCTCTGAAATCGGTGACTGTCACGAGCTTGGTCAATCACTAACGGGGGCGCATTGGTCCCGAGCGATTGGAATCGACCGATACCTCTATGTGAATCTTCAGGAGAGTTCAAATATGAATGGGTACCGGTCGCATCAGCTAGCGCAGCGTACTGTCTGGCTCGTGCGTGCTACTACCCCATGGGGATTCCCCCTTCTGTATCTGGGTTGGGCATACCTGTTCTGGCTTCCCGTAGTAGTCTCCGAGGCGTCGGTCTGGACGTACCCGAACGTGGTTCTGTTGTTGGTCGGCGGCTCAAGTCCACTTTTGGCCGGGGTCGTACTGTTGTGGACAACTCATGGAAGAGTCGGATTCGTCGACCTCCGTCGGCGACTGCTTGAACTCGGACGGATCAGTGGACGGTGGTGGTTGATCATCGTGCTGTTCTATCCGCTGTTCAACCTCGCTGCGGCCGGCGTTGCTCTCCTCATCGGGGGCACTGCCGAACCACTGGAGTTCATCAGCTCCGAGAGGCTGTTCGATCCCGGATCCCTGTTCTTCTTGCTGGCGGTCGCACTCTTGTTCCCGGCTATCGAGGAGATCGGCCTTCGTGGCTACTGGTTCGATCAGCTCCAGACTCGCTGGAGCGCCCTCGTGAGCAGCCTGATTCTGGGAACGGTGTGGGCGCTGTGGCACGTTCCGCTCGTCTTCATGTCCGGCTACTACGAGGGGACGACCTTCCAGCCCGAACTGTGGTGGTGGATGCCGAGCATCGTTCTCACCGCAATCATCGGAACGTGGATCTACAACAACACCAGCCGGAGCGTCCTCGCAGTCATCGTCTTTCACTTCCTCGGGAATCTCACCGGCGAGACGATGGGGTTTGCTCCCGACCTGTACCCGTACGTCCACATAGGGACCGCTATCGTCGCACTCACACTCGTCATTTGGTTCGGTTCGGATTCCCTGCGTGGCCAGGACGTACCGCAGCCGCTACCGGACTGGGCAACCGTTCGATAAGAACTGTCACCGTTACGTGCATTTTATCTTGAACGGCTCGAAGAATGTCGAACTGTTGTCAGACGTTTTCTGCAAGATGTAACGGATGAAGTCAGCAGGCGGCGTACGTTCTATTCACGCGAAAAGCATCTGGATTGGCTGTGAGAACTCGCTTGCGAATCGAACGAACACGTTTCGGGAGGGGGTGGGACCTCTCCTCTCAAATGTGGTTACTCTATTAATCACTACGTCAGAATCCGTGAAAATGTAGGGTGATTATTGTGTAGGGTGCTATTATATGACCAGGAAATCATTCTGAACGAGTTCACGAAGACCGTTCACAAGACCAAAGCGGGAAAATCAAACCGACAGTCTGAGTGCTGGGTCACGCGCACTCGTCCCCCTGACCACTTCAAGAACGTTTCTATTGAATTTGCAGCGACTGGATCTCAGATCAACAAGTGTGGTCGGTGCTTCAGGGGAGAGGGGGGGCTACTGAGCAGTGATGAGTGAGTAACACGGAATCCCACTTCAGTCATAGTCACCTGACCGTGTTCAGGTCTCAAGTGACTATCCTGCTGCTGATACTGCCGGCTGTAATTCCGTGACGACTACGTCGCGCATTTCGACGGCTGCCGGTCTGAAACACCGTGTGCTATCGCTGTGGTTTGAAAGAGGTACAGCCGGCAGTATGAATGAGTGGGCCTGTTCGCATTTGGATCGGTTGCGACCCACGATGTCGTAACTCTGTTTTGCTGTTTTACATTCCGACGCTCTCTATCGCGAAAAGAAAGGCCGATTCGTTTGCCGATGGGTGGGATCGATCCGGGAAGCGTATCCCGATTCCGGCGGTGTGATGGCGCGAAAACATTTATATGTAACTCGTATGATTTGGGGCGTATGCCCGACGTGGCCATCACTAGTATCGAAGAAGTTGGAGAGCAAACAGTTGCCATAGAACTCGAGACGCCGAACGACTTCGAGGCCTCTCCGGGACAGTTCATCTTGGTGCGAGCGACGATCGGCGGGGAAGACGAAAAAGGGTATTACACTATCTCTTCTCCCGACGTTGCGGGGACGTTCGAAATAACCGTCGCGGTCACTCCGGACGGGACACTCGGACCCTGGCTCGCTGACCGGTCCGTAGGTGATGAAATCACCGTAGAAGGGCCGTACGGAACGGTGCGATACACCGGTGCTGACGACGCAATCGTCATTGCGGGGGGACCCGGGATCGGACCCGCCGTCGGAATCGGTGAACGAGCGATATCTTCCGATCACGACGTGACGATCCTCTACGGCGGTGATCAGCCGCCACACGCTCGACGGCTCGACGAACTCGAAAGGAATGGCGCCACCGTCGTTACCGCCGAGAATCTCGAAAAAGCGACGAGAGACATCGACTTCTCCGATGGGACGGTATTCGTGTTCGGTTTCGAAAATTTCGTCGAACGGGTAGAGACCGAACTCTCCGAGATTGGCGTCGATTCCGACGACGTAGAGATCGAGAACTTCGGGCCCGAATAACCGTACAATCGGATCACACCCGGGGTTCGATGGATACGTTCGTCTTTGAGCGCCTATATCGTCTCATACTGCCGGACGTGAATACCGCAATCGTGGTCATACTGCCGGAGCTGGTACCACAATCGTGGAACCGTCGATCCGGCCTATGTCGCGGGAAGAACGTTCCCGTTCGAATGAAGCTTCACGAAAATACGGACGGCGGTCTCAAAACTCGAGTTCTCGTGGCAGTATCAAAAAACCCAATTTCACATATTCGAGTGACGTTCGGGCCGTATTCCGTCTGTCGATTAAACGTACCACCTCTCCCAGAATTCAGGACCCTAGGTAACATTTATTATGCATAGAGATTACACGTCCCACCATGGCAAGTGATATGCCCGACCTGAAATTCGGTATTTTCGCCCAGCCGGCGTGGCGTCCGGACATAAACTGGAACCTGTCGCTCGACCAGATGGTCGAGGAGGCTCAGTTGGCCGAGAAACTCGGCTTCGATGAGTACTGGGTTGGTGAGCACCACAGCGGTGGTTACGAGACGGTACCGGCGCCCGATCTCCAACTGGCGCGAATGGCAGAGGCGACGGACCGTATCAAGCTGATGCCGGCGACGTTTAACTTGCCATACGACGTCAACGATCCTTTCGGGGTCGCAGAGCGGCTCGCGTTCCTCGATCAGATGTCCAAAGGACGGGTCATTCTCGGATACGGTGGCGGCGCTCTACCGACGGACATGGAGATGTTCAACGCCACCGATGACAGGATGAAAGATCGGATGTGGGAAGCCATCGACGTCATCGAAACGTATCTCGAGGCCGAGGAACCGACCGACTACGACGGTGAGTTCTTCCAGTACGAGGATCGAATGATCCAACTTCCGACGTATCAGAAGGAGCCGAAATCTTCGATTGCCGGGTTGACGTCCCGGAGTTCCTTCTACAACGCCGCGAAAAACGGACACCGGCCGCTCAGTATTAGCTTCATCCCGATGGAGGCCCCGGACAATCCGGCCTGTGTCAGTCTCAAGGACGCTGCGGAGGCGATCGAAGAGGGGGCTGAAGACGCGGGTCGTGACCCACTGGAAGCGCGCAAAGAGTGGTGTATCACCCGTGAGGTCTACATCGCCGACAGCAAAGAGCAGGCTCTCGAAGACATCCGTGACGGGGCCGAAGAGTACTACGAGTACATGTTCGATCTCGGGCTGGCTCCGATGATGGCACATGACGAAGAACAGGGGCGAGAGGATCTGACCATCGAGTGGATGGTCGAAAACGTGCCGTTCATCATCGGCTCACCGGAGGACGTCATAAAACAGATCAAGGCACTGCAGGATCGGATCGGACCGTTCGGCCAACTGCTGATTAACCACCACGACTGGGAAGTTCCCCGGCATAAGTGGAACCAATCGCTGGAGCTGTTCGCGAAGGAAGTTATTCCGGCTTTCAAATCCCGGCTGGGTCCACGAGAGTACTCTAAAAACCAGATCAGACCGATCGACAAACCCGTCCCGGACAGCGACGTGTTCAAACTCGACGCCGGTAAGGACCCCGCCGCGGCTGACGACTGATAGGGAGTATCCTCGGAGTCCATCGCTTCCCCGCAAAAATCGAGACACAGCGCCGACGGGCCCGCTGATTGGCTAGAAGATTCCCGTGGCGCAGTTTCTCGTTTCGGGACGGTAAGGGGAATACTTTTTCGGGAGACTCGTTCAGTCGCTCCATCCTCGTGAGCCGTGTGTACGTTCGTTTGTCCGGATCAGTCGATGGTCGATCGCTCGGGTGTTAGCCAGCAGCTCGTATAGAATTATAAATTTTGCATATGGTATTTATTCTTGATAATTAGCGAGTGTCCGATCCGCAGTACGCGTCGGTATCATCGACACCGATCGACCGTACAACCCTGATAGGGATCAGGTCATATTTCGGTCGGCGAAACCCGAATCCGGAAGCGATGAACACGGTCGTCAGGAGACGACGGATGATTACACTAAATATTATAATGACATATATTATAATTACTCTATATTTTATATTTCCTGACAGATATTTTATCGTCCGTCCTCGCGCGTTGAATTCAGTCGACGAGCAGGCGATCTCCAGGTCCGTACACCGTCGATAGACCGACTCAGCGCTTCCTGTCTGTACTGTAATGTCGAAACTGTGCGACGCGATTTGGAATTCGTTTCGACGGGTCGTCTTCGCCGATGAAGTGATCGATCATCACGGCGGGCTCGCGGATCAATCACACCACACAGAGTGATCGAATCCCGGACGTGAGCCGGCAGATCGTCTCCCATCCCCCTGTTTCTTCGCGGATGAGTCGGCCACCGTTGGTTCCAGCGATGACGGAGCCGTCCAGAACGTCCCACGCGAGGAGTATCTCTCGAGGTTCACCCGGATACGAGACGGTCGTGAAGGTATCGCCACCGTCCTCGGAGACGAAGAGACCGGCGTTCGCCCCGAACTCTCCTTTCCACGTTCCCGGTGGATCGCGGGCGGCCGCAGCGTAGAGTCGACCATCGTAAGCGCACGCTTCCCGGAAGTACCGTCCGGAGAGATCCCCGTCCAGACGCGTCCAGTTTCGGCCGGCGTCCCGGGTGCGATAGAGGCCGTCACCACACGAGGCGACGTACTCCGTCGGCGCGAGTACCAACACGTGGTGGACGTCGTCCTGGAGGCCGTCCCGACGCTCGGTCCACGTCTCGCCGCGGTCGTCGCTGACGTGTACGCCACCGACTTCGACTCCCGCGATGACGCGATCCGGTTCGTCCGGATGGACGTTCAGGCTTCGGATGTGGGCTTCGTTTCGATGTCGCGGCGTGAACCACTCCGCACGGGACGGTAACTCCTGAAACCCCTCTAACTCTCGCCAGGACTCACCCGTATCGTCGCTGACGTAGAGATGAGCGGGATGTGTGCCCGCGTACAGTCGTTCCCTGTCGGGAGATAGACATACCGAGTAGACTTCATCGCGAGGGACGCCGAGGTTCGACCACGTTCTCCCGCCGTTCTCAGAGCGGTACAGACCGGTCTTCGAACAGGCGAACACGTCGTCTAATGGCGGGAATCGATCAACTCGCATCACCCGTCCAGCATCGATCACCCGTGTTACTTCGTCGATTCGGCCTTCGGATGCGCGATAAACCCCCTCTTCGGTCCCGAATAATAGTGCCATGGGAGTTTCTACGACGTCCGACAGTGTAAGTGTCCGCACGGCATTTACAGATGGCCGACACTATCATCGGAAGCCGACCGCCAGAGCGACGGCAAAGAGCGCGACGAGCGCGTAGATGCTTCCTTCGATCCCGAGTTTCGTTCCGGTCGCGCCGATCGCCCGTCTTCTGCGTGATCGATACCGATCTCGCCACCGCTTCGGGATCGCCTTTTCGATCGTCGTTCCGGGATCGCGGACGCTCCCGACCGCAACCCGAGCGACGGTCTGGCCCGCGGTTTCGCCGGCGTTTGCCAGTCGGACCACGCGGCCGGACACGCCGGCGAGAACGAACACCAGGGCGGGGACGAGAATCCGATCGACGTCGATATCGTCTTTCGTACGCCACAGATGTGGGGAAACGGCGGCGTAGACAGCGATGCCCCCGATTGCGAGCGAGAGCGCTTCCGCGATCCGGCTCGTCGAATACAGTCTCGGCCGACCGGCGAACGGCAGGAAATCGACGAACGGTCCGGGATGGACGCCCACGGCGACGCATGCACAAACGAGGACGGCGACGACCGTCGATACTGTCGGATTGAACCTGCGGGTGTCGTTGCGATCACCGCGTAAGATCCCGAGATGGACGAGTTTCGCGACAGTTGCCACGGTACCGACCACGCCGGCGACGAGCAACCATCGGAGGGCGGTAATCCCCGACGCGTCGACCGCGGCCAGCACCATCCCGACGCTGATGAATCCTGCGAACCCGGGAATGCCAGCGAGTGTGAGCGAGACGACGAAGACGGCGACGATCGTCGTCGGTGTCGTTTCGAGCGCGTCGACGCGATCGGTCCCGATGTGGATGACGGCAGAGCTCGCGATAACGAACGCCAGCCCGAGCCCGATCACGACGGTGAGCATGTGGAGGAATCCCCCCGTGATTCCGGTCGCCGTACCGATTCCTACGCCGACGAGGACGATTCCTGTCTGTGCCTGTAGCTGGTAGGCAAAGAGCCGCCGAAGGTCTCGCTGTAGCAGCCCCATTCCAGCCCCGAAGACGGCCATCACCCCCCCGACGTACGCGAGTGCGAGAGCGCCATCGGGAAACGCCCTGTAGGCGACGTACGCTGCCGTACTCGTCGTGTACGCCGCAAGGAACACTGAGGAGACGGGATGTGCCGTCGCCAATACCTCGCGCATCCAGATGTGAAGTCCGACGGCGCCGGCACCGATACCGATCGCGACACCGATCGCCAGCGTCGGGAAACCGGCGACGATACCGGCACTATCGAGTATGGGGGGTTCGGGAGAGGTGCCGATCGCGGCACTGTGGACGGCAACCCCCGTGAGCAACAGACCGCCACCGACGGCGTGAACGAGCGCGAACCGGTGACCGGCCCGGAGAGCCGAACCGCCGGATCGACAGACGAGAACGCCGCCGAGACTCCAAAGCAGGATCCAGCCGAGCGAAAGCGAGAGCCAGTCCCCGGCGAAAACGACCGTGAGCGCGGCAGCGGCGAGTCCGACTCCGGCTGCCAGCCGGCGGCGGTCTGGCGCTGTCGCGACCGCAAAGACGGACGCGAGCAACCCGAAGCCACAGAAGACGAGACCCACGAATCGCGAGATGTCGTCGACCATCATCGGCATCAGTTCGGTTCCGAGAACGCCGATCGTCGGCCCGGTTCCGGCCGGGACGATCCACGTCCACACTGAGAGCCCGCCGAACGCCGCAACCGTCCCAGCGAGGCCCGTACGTCGGCTAACGAAGGGGATAATGGCGGCGACAGCGAGGAGAACCACGGCGGGAGGTATCGACAGATAATCGATCACGGGACCGACACCTCCGCAGTCGATTCGACCGCGATACGGACGATTTCGAGCATAAACAGGCGCTCGGGGACGAGACCGGTTCCGACGAGAAATACGGTCAGTACCAAAAGCGGCCACAGGAGCGACACCTCGACATCGATCCGATCGAAACCGGCCGGGCCGTTCGATGGGGTACGCCGTCGATGTTCGGCTTTTCCGATCGAATTACTGTTCTCGTCTCCGTCACCGGGTCTACTTCCGCCGTTTTCGCCTTCGCCGCCTCCTTTCGGAAAACGACTCCATCGACGTGATCGATCGAGCACAAAAGCCGGATCGAGGCCCGCAGAGGAGCCGAAATATGCGATCGAGATGGGCGGCCAGAGCGCCACGACGTGAAACACGGCGGAGCCGAAGATTGTGACGGCGACCAGGATCGATCCCGCCGAAGCGCTTCCGACGAGGAGATACCACGTGCCGACGAACCCGGCCAGCGCAGGGATTCCGATCAGACTCCCCGCTCCGACGGTGAAGGTGGCCATCGCGATCGGTAGCCGATCGCTCACGCCGGAGAGGTCATCGACGGACCGAACGTCGTATTCGGCTCGTAGGACGCAGATCGCGAGGATCACGGTAAGCGACCCGACCGCGTGGGTCACCAGATGGAACAACGAACCGGCGATCGCCATCGGGGTAGAAACGACGACCCCGAGGACGACGTATGCGCCTCCGGCGATACTCAGGTACGTCACCCGACCGACGAGGTCTGACGTTCTGATCGCGAGCAGGTTTGCGAGGACGACAGTGACCGCCGCGATAGCGATCGTCGGCCCGACAGCGCCGATCGCCTCGACCGCCGTCGTTCCGAACGTCTCGAGGACCGTCCGCGAGATGCCGAAGACGCCCGCCTTCAGAACGATCACCGCGAAGACGAGCGCGAACGCAGGCATCGGTGCGGCTCTCGCCCGGAGCAACCACGAGTGCACTGGCAGGAGTGCGGCCCGGACGCCGAACCCGGCAAACAGGAGGCCGAATCCGATCGCGGCCGTTCCCGGATCGGTTGCCGCCGAGGCGGTGAGATCGGGGACGCCGCCGGGGACGAAGGCGACCGTCCCCGACAGCGAGTAGACGACCCGGAGACCGCCGAGAACCAAAATCCCACCCGAGAAAGCGTACGCGAGATACACGTAGCCAGCACGGCGGGAGGCCGGCGTCTCGTCGTTTGCGATGAGCGGATACGACGCGAGCGTCAGCAGTTCGAAAAACGCAAAGAGGACCAGCAAGTTCCCGGCGAAAGCGATTCCCATCGTCGCACCGAGGCTGGCGAGCAGACAGGCCGAATACCGGGGGCCGAGAGGTGCTCCACGGCGTTCGGCGTACGCGTTCGAGAACGGGAGGACGGTAAGGTACAGCCCGCTCACGAGGAGTCCGAACAGCAGACCGAGCGGATCGACCCGGAGCGAGAATGTCACCGCCGGTGCGATCGGACCGAAGTCGGTAACGTGGATTCGACCGGCGAACAGCTCCGGGATCGTCCCGACGACGACGGAGAAAGTCACGACCGTCGCAGCCGTCGTGAGTGTCGCTCGTCGATTCGGGCGAGAAGTGACCGCGACCGCGACCGCCACGACGAGCGGAACGGCGACCGCGGCCACCGGACGGATCGACGCGACGGTCGCAAAACCCGGATCACTCATCGTCGTGTTCTCCCCCTCGCTCGTCGGCCGCGATCTTCGCCTCGATCTCGTGGACATCGACCGTGCCGAACTCGTCGTACAGTCGGACGACCAACGCGAGCGCGACGGCCGTCAGCGAGACGCCTACGACGATCGCAGTGAGCACGATCACGTGCGAGAGCGGGTTCGCGTGGGGGCCATCGAGGGCGAGCAACGGCGGAACCGCCCCGTCGACGTAGCCTGCGGAGACGAACACCAGAAATACCGACACCTGCACGAGGTTCAGCCCGATCACTTTCTTCACCAGGTGTTCGCTATCCAGCAGTGTGTACAGCCCGACGGCGAAGATCGCGACGAACGCGCCGTAGAAGTGATATCCGGCTGCGTCGATCACGGTCGATCGCCCTCCCCGCTTTCGTCCGCGTCGGCCGGCCGGTCTGGCTCCGTCGTTCGAACCTCGCCCGCATCACCACAGCGGGTTGGGGCTTCCATCACCCCGGCGGCTGTGACGACGACGAGGGCGGTGACGATACCGCCGACGAGCAACCCGATCCCGAGTTCGACAACCTCGACAGCCAACAGGGTCGACGTCGTGTAGGCCCGGAATTCGAACGGTACCCCACCGACGACGACGGCACCGAACGCCATGATGACGAACGTTCCAGCGCCGAGCGCCATCGCCGTGACCAGCGATCGCTCGTCAATCCAGTCCGTCGTCGGACCGAGGCCGAACGCCAGCCCTACCAGCACGAACGCCGATCCCATCACGACGCCGCCCTGAAAGCCGCCGGCGGGGAGTGCAGTCCCGTGAAGTGTGAGGTAGACACCGAACGAGAAGACGAACGGTACGACGAGCCGGACCGCGGTCTTGACGACCGGGCTCATCACGTACGGATCCGGAAACGCCACGATTCGGTCCCCCCCGTCGGAATCCCGATCGCGGGTGTCGCGGTTTCGATCACCGGCCCGATTTCTCGTCGGTTCCGTTATCTGTTCGCGATCGAGCACGACGAGAACACCGATCACGGCCGCAAACGCGACGATCACCTCCCCGAAGGTGTCGAGATTTCGGTAGACGACGAGAACCGCTGCGACGGCGTTATCGATGCCGATATCGGCCAGTTCGGGCCCGACGTAGTAGCCGTAGGGCGTCGGATCGCCGACGGGATCGGTCGGAGTCACCGCCGGGGCATTCGGATCGCCGACCGCGGGGAAAAACGACACACTGTACGCGAGCGGGATCGCGACCGCCGTCACGACGATCGCAGCCGGGATATCGAGCGGGCGGAACGGCTCGGACACCTCGTCGTTTTCGAACGCGCTTCGAGACGTTTTCATGAGAGCCACGAGCAAAAGCATCGTCATGACACCCGCACCGACGGCCGCCTCGGTGAGGGCGACGTCGGGTGCGGCGAGCAGAAGCCAGACGACCGCGATCCCGAGGCTGAACGCCGCGAACGTCGCGACAGCCCCGACGAGGTCTCGAAACGCCGCAGTGAGGACTGCTGTGACGACGACGAACCCGACGAGTGCGAACTCCAGCGCTGTCATCCGTCCTTCTCCCGTGTGATCTGTGGTTCCTCTCGTTCCCGGTGGAAGACCTCCACGTCGTGACTGTAGGCCGAGCGAACGAGCGCGTGAACCGCCGTCGGGTTCGTGACGAACACGACGACGAAGAGCAAAAGTGCTTTTACTGCGGTCAGATCCAAGCCGAAGGAGACGGCGACGGCGAGCAGGGCGAAGCCGGCTCCGAGCGTGTCGGCCTTCGAGACGGCGTGCGCCCGCGTGTAGACGTCGGGGAGCCGAAGGAGCCCCACGACGCCGACGAACGTAAAGAAGACGCATCCGAGAGCGAAAACGACGACCGCTGCGGTCGAGACGACCACGCTACAGCACCTCCTCGCCGCGGTAGGAAAACCGGGCGGCGGCGACACTCAACACGAAGTTCAAAAGCGCGTACACCAGCGCGATATTCAGATATTCGGGACGATCGAGCCCGCCGGCGACGAGCGCGATTACGATGACGGCACTCGTACCGACGACGTTGACAGCGATCAGTCGGTCCTGAAGCGTCGGGCCGACGGCGACTCGATAGAGCGTCACCAACGCGAGAGCGACCACGACCGCAGCCGCACCGAGCAGGACGGTACTCTGGAGTTCACTCATCGGCGTTTCCTCCGTGTTCGGATCCGTCTCCGGTATCCGGTCGCTCTCTTTTCGTCTCGATTCCCGCCGAGTCGATCGGACCGACGATCGTCTCAACGTCGTTTCTGTCGAGCGGACCGGGGATGTCCATCGACGTTCGGCCGTAGAATACGAACCGAATCGCCCGTTCGCGTTCACCCGCGAGCACCTCGAAACGCGTCTCCGGCGTGATCGAATGAACGAGCAACTCGCTCCGTTCGGCGTCGACCGTCAGCGTTCCCGGCGTCAGTGTCAGGCTGTTCGCGAGCGCGGTGATCGTGATCCCATCGTCGACGGCGGCGTCGAACCTGTCGAGGTGTGGATCGATCGGTAAAGCCGGGTGTAACACGAGGTAGCTGATCTGGACGTTCGCGGTGAGAATTCGCCAGAGCAGATACGGCGCGAACAGGGCGCCCCGAGAGACGGTCGCACCGATCCGCCGGAACGAGGGGGTTATCTCGAAGGTGACGTTGCGGAACAGGACGCCGGCGACGATACCCGTGACGGCGCCGGTCACCAGATCGAACGGCTCCCAGGGCGTCCCGACCGCCAGGTAGAAGCCGAACGCCAGGAAGAACGCGGCTCCGAACCTGAGAACCTCGGCCGACGACGGTCGCCGCGTGTCCGGGATATCTGCACGGTCCCACGGTAACCCGACACGATCGAAGGCGTCCTCGATCGGCTGGAGTCGCGGGTCGGTCGCGTCGACTGAGAAGCCCGGGTCGAGAACGACGAGATCTATTCCGTGTTCGCGTACGAACTCAGCGAGGACCGCGGCGTGATCGTGCGGCGTCGACAGATACCGATCTTCGGCGAGACGGACGGTCCGAATCTCGAGGTCGGCGGCGGCTCGGTCACGTGCCACCGCGTCTGCACTTTCCAGGAGATCCCGTGCCGTCTGTGATTCGCCCCGCTCTCGACCCGATGTCTGGATGTACGCCAGATAGAGAGTTCCCGACTCCTCACGGTCGTCGGCCTGTGTGAGCAGCCGTTCGACGGCGTATTCGACTGTTCCGGTGATCGTCCGTGGAGCCGAAAGCGGAACGAGAACGTTCATCTCACCCGATCAACTCCTCGATTGCCGGTCCGATTGCCGCCTCGATCGGGACTGCGACGACGCCGAGAACGATCGCGAGTCCGACCGCGAGGACCACCGCGACGAGGCTTTCTCGGGGCGGGGCTGCGCGATTCGATCGATCCTCGTCGATCGGGTGGAAGTAGAGTCGATCGATGACCGGAACGACGTATGCGATCGTCAACAGCGTGCTCGCGATAACGAGGGCGGCGACGCCCCAGGCACCGGAGCGGATCGCACCGAGCGCGATGTAGTATTTCCCGATGAACCCGACGGTGGGGGGCACTCCGATCAACGTCAATCCGAGCACGACGAACGCCCCGGACAGAACCGGTGAGCGTTTCGCGAGACCTGTGTACTCCTCGATCGTCCGCGCTCCGTACCGGAACGCGAACAGCCCGACGAGGATGAACAGCGCGGCCTTGACGATCCCGTGGCCGAGCAAATGAAGGACCGCACCGAACGTCGCAGCCCGGTTTGCGATCGCCACGCCGGTCACGGCAAGCCCCATCTGAGCGACCGTCGAATACGCCAACAGGAGTTTCAACTTCCGCTGTAAGAGTGCGAAGAGGCTTCCCGCAAAGAGACTCAACAGCCCGGCGTACACGAGCGCCGTCGCGAAGACGGGGTTCGTCGCGAAGAACTCGCCCGTGTAGACGGTGAAGACGACCCGGGCCAGCGCGTACACCGCCACGGCTGGCAACATCCCGGAGACGATCGCGCTGATCGCATCCGGGGCAGCGGCGTGGGCGTCTGCGAGCCACGTATGGAGCGGAACGAGCGCGATCTTGACCGCCAGGCCGACCGTCACGAACACGAACGAGGATATCACCAGCGGATCGGCGTACCCGAGTTCGGTGAAGCCGCGGGAGACCTCGACCATGTTGAGCGATCCCGTCGCCACGAACGCGTAGGCGACTCCGAGGAAGTAAATCGTCGCACCGAGCGTTCCGAGAAGGAGATACTTGAACGCTGCATACGTCGAACGGCGCGAGTCGGCACTCGAGACCAGCGCGTACGACGCGATCGCGGAAATCTCCAGAAACACGTAGAGATTGAACAGATCGCCCGCGAGTGAGATACCGAGCGTTCCGCCGGTGAGAAGCAACAGCGCGCTGCAGACGGCGTTTCCTCTCGGCCCGGCCCGTCGTATGTGCGCGAGCGCACCGAGGACGACGAGCAAAACGAGTACGATTACCACGCCCGAGACAGCGTCGGCGACGAGTTCGACGCCGTAGGTTGCCGGGATCCCACCGACCTCGTAGCGGAACGTCTCTCCGCCGAAGACGGCAAAAAGCAGGGGCACCGAAACGCCCAATGTCCCGAGTACGGACAGTACAGCGATCGGCCACCCGATTCGGCGATGCCTGATCCCGAACAGCAACGGAAGCACCGATGCCGACAGCGGAAGGACCACCACAGCGACCGTCAGCCACCCCGGATCGTCGATCATCTATCGGATGCATCGTTGCGCCGATCGCCGATCCCGAACGACTCGAGGACGTTCGTTGCACTATGCAACGACGGCGCTCGGCCCTCACCGGTAAGTACCACAGTCTCCCACGTAGTGTGTATGCGAGCACGGTTCGTCCGGTTCACACGCCCAACCTGTACGGGAGGGATCATATAGTTGGGCCCGAGAGCCGATGCGAAATCTGATACTAACGGACGCAAATGTGATCTTCTGTGATACCTGTTGCCGACTGTACCCGTTTCACATAACACCGTTACAACAATCCGTATCTGTCCACTCGTTTCCATCACGACGATCGAAGGAAGGTTTCGGGACTCAGATCCCACGGGATGAACCGAATTGCCTCCAGCAGACCGGTCGCGACCGCGATCAAAATGAGCATATAGATCACGTTACCGAGCGTCGATAGCAGGATGAATCGCCGCTGTGGGTAGCCGCTCAATCCGGCGACGACCGTCATCAGGCCACGGAATCCCGGTATCGCGTTCGATAACCAGATCGCATTCCCACCGAACCGATCGAACTGGCGGTTGATGACCTTCATCCGCCGCGTTCCGATCCGATCTTTGACCATGGCCGGGACGCGTTCGAGATACGGAACCCGCCAGATCAGCTGCTCTCTTTCGTCGATTTCCTCGTTGAACCCCCGATACAACATCACCTGTCCTGCGGTCGACGAGACGACACAGAGCGCTGCGACGAGTACCGTTACGACGAAGCTGGGATCGGAGACGACGACGTAGAGAATAAATAGAATAGAGGGGTGCAGCAGCTTCCCGATCAGGAGCCCTTCCAGAAAGTACAGCCCGACGAGCAGCGGCGCCCCGACGGCGAGGAGCAATTCTCCAAGTGTTGAATCGGTTACCATCGAGATCTAGCCCTTTCTCGCCACCGAACGCTCGTTGCCGAACGAGCTACTTAATTGTGGTGGGTGCCTGCGGGATACTTCCAGCCGTACCTGTCGAAAGGAAGAGTCTCCTGGTTAAAGGATCGACCGGTACACAGGGCACTTCGGAGCGTTCCCGCTCAATGGATCCCTCACAGCGGCCATCGTCTTCGGTATTTACGGCCTCGTCGTCGAACTCCTGTATCCGCTCGTCGTGTTCGTCATTTTGCCGGGTATCTACTTCACCAGACACACCGAGCAGCCGATCGAGAGATTGAGTGGGGGATTCTGTTCTCCCCTCCCGAGAACCAACTCCGGTATATACTTTGATCGAAGCCGTCAGTATGCCCCCGGAAGGAGAGAAATGAACGGGCCGAATTCATCACTTCGCGTCGGAATCGTCGTTTTGATCGCCATCGTCCTGTTCGTAGGAGGAGCTCCGGGACTCGCTACCGCACAGAGTGGCGTCGGCGGGACTATCGTCGTCGGGGAAGACGAGACCGTCTCGGAGGTGAACGCCGTCGGCGGGGCCGTGATCGTCCACGGAACCGTAACCGGTGACGTGAGCGGCGCGGCCGGCGACGTCCTCATCACCGGTACCGTGGACGGCGACGTCAACGTCGCGGCGGGTAGTCTACAGATCTCGGGCCGCGTCGGTGGCGACGTCGCGGCCGGTGCCGGCAGTATCCACCTCGAGGAGAACGCGACCGTCGGCGGCAACTTCGACGTCGGGGCGGGCGAGGTCCGGATCGACGGCACGATCGACGGCGACGCGAGGATCGGTGCCGAGACGATCTACCTCGGCGAAACAGCCTCGATCGGCGGATCGCTTACCTACGACGGCGATCTCCGGGGAAATCTCGACGCCGTTGCGGGTGATATCGTCCACGACAGAACGCTCGGACCGACGATCGGTCCCGATCTCCAGCCGCTCGTGACGTGGGTGTTCGCGGTCTATGCGTTCGTCGCCAACCTGTTGCTCGGGGCGATCTTGCTCGCTTTATTTCCCCGATTCTCCGAGGATGTCGCCGATCGAGTCATCAGCGAACCGCTTCCAACGGGGCTCGTCGGGCTGGGCGTGCTCGTCGGGTTTCCGCTTTTGCTTTTGATACTCCTGCTCACTATTATCGGGATCCCGCTCGCGTTAGCGGGAGTACTGGTGTTCATCCTCCTCGCGTGGGTCGGACTGATCTACGGGCGCTTCGCGCTCGGCATGTGGCTCGTCTCTCTGTCGGGACGCGAACAGTTCGGTGGCATCGACCGAAGGTGGGTGGCGCTGGTCCTCGGATTGCTTCTCGGCGGCGCCCTCGCTGTCGTCCCCGTCGTCGGCGATATCGTGAACGTCCTGCTCTTTTTGCTCGGTCTGGGAGCGCTGACGCTCGGACTCTTCGGACGACGTGGGAAAGACGACCCGGCGGAACGATAGGCCGTCGAGTCAGCGCGAGCCTGATACCGCCGGCTGTAATTCCGTGAATACGACGTCGGGTATTTCGACGGCTGCCGGTCTGAAACACCGTCTGTCATCCGCTGTGGTTTGAAAGAGGTACTGCCGACAGTATGTGACGTCGCGTTTCAGTACTTCGGATCGGCGCCGGTTTCGGCGTAGATGTCGTCCATGATGCGATCGCGCTCGCGCTGCCACGCTTCGAACCCGCTCGGACTCGACGGGTATGCGTCGTAGTGGGCCAAAAGCCGATCCGCGAGCGATTTCGTTTCATACAGGTTCTTCAGCGTCCCCCAGTGACCGAAGCTCTTTATCAGTACCCGGAGTTTGAGTCCGAGACCAACGTTGGCGGAGCCGGAATACAGCGCGTCCGAGAGCTTCTCGGCGGGGAGGGCGGCCAAAAGCCCGAGCAGGTCATCGAGGTCGTAGGCGGTCGAGAAGATGTTGTACACATCGAGAGCGGCGTATCGGCCGCCGTAGTGATCCATGACGCGCTCGTTGTACCGCCACAGCGCTGCCTCGCTTCTGTCGTCGGTCTCGATCGCCTCGATCGCCTGCTCGCCGGCGTACTGGCCGGCGTAGGCCGCCCCGGCGATCCCTCCACCGCTAATCGGGTTGACGTGGGCGGCGGCGTCGCCGATCGCCATGTATCCGGGGGAGACCGCCGAATCGTAGGGTCGGCGCGTCGGCAGCGCCGCGCCGAGTTTGTCCTTGACGGTGGCGTTTTTCAGTTCGGGCCGTCGCCTGATGTCCTCCCGGAGGTCCGAAACGAGCTGCATCGGCTCTTCGTTCATCTGAAAGCCCAATCCGACGTTGATCTCCGTCGGCGTCCGCGGGAAATACCACAGGTAGCCGGCCGATCGCTTGGTCGGCTTGAAGACGAGCGCGTCGGACCACTCGACCGGCTCATCGACTTCGATGACCTCGCGATAGGCCGAAGAGAACTGCGAGTATCGAACATTCGTATCGAAGGTCGTATCCTCGAAGTCGATCCTGTCCTGCAGAAGCGACAGCGCTCCCGCCCCATCGAGGACGATCGCCGCCTCATAGCGTCTGTGCTCGCCCTGCTTCGTGGCTTCGAAGCCGAAAACCGCCCCGTCGTCGTCCTGCAGGACGTCCTGGACGACGGTATCGTAATGGAACTCAGCACCGGCGCGCTCGGCACCGTCGATAATCAATCGCCCGTACTCGTGTCGGTCAATGACGGCGAGCTCACCGGGAACCGGGATATCGAGGACAGCGTCCTCGCGGGGGATCTCGAACTGACCGTGATCGACCTCGGTGTTGGTGAAAGAGTCCTCGATGTGGGATTTCGGGATCGATTTGGGAAACTTGTCGGCGCCTTTCAGCGCGTCACCGCAGGCGATGTGTCCGGCCTCGGCCTCGTCTTTTCGCTCGACGATGACGACGTCGTACCCCGCGTCGGCGATCGTCGCTCCGGCATAACAGCCGGCCGTTCCGGCCCCGACGATGGCGACGTCGTACTCGAACGTGGTCATGTACGTCCATCTGCACCGGGGGCGCAAAACTCTTTATTACCGCGCCGTTCACCGCGGGCGACCGCCGCGCGGCGTTATCGGGCCGTCCAGCCGCCGTCGACCGCGAGCGTCGCACCGGTCGTATACGAGGCGAGATCGCTGGCCAAAAACACCGCAGGGCCCGCTATCTCTTCGGGATCGGCGAACCGATCCAGCGGCGTCCGCCGTTCGATCGACTGACGCAGTCTCTCGTTGTCTTTGACCTCGGCGGTGAGATCGGTGGCGACGTATCCCGGTGCCAGGCAGTTGACCCGAACGTCGGGCGCCCAATCCAGCGCGAGACTCTTCGTCAAGCCCACGAGCCCGTGTTTCGAGGCCACGTAGGGGTGCTGTCGCGGCAGACCGACCAGTCCGCCGACGCTCGCGACGTTGATGAGCGCGCCGCCGCTTTCAGCGAGCGAAGGTTCGGCCGCACGTGCGCAGGCGAACGCTCCGCCGAGGTTGACGTCGGTTACCAGATCGAACCCCTCATCGTCGACTGCCCCCGGCGTACCGAGTGCGGCTTCGGGGTTGATCCCGGCGTTGTTGACGACGATATCGATGCCGAGGTCGTCGTCGATCCGACCGAAACAGGTCTCGACGGCCTCAGAATCGCTCACGTCGAGCGTTTCGACCCGGCTCTCGACACCGTGTTCGCGGACCTCCTCGACGACCGCTTCGACGTCGGATTCCGTCCGCGACAGCGGGACCACGTTCGCACCCGCTTCGGCGAACCCGAGCGTTATCGCGCGTCCGATACCTCTCGATCCGCCGGTCACGACCGCCGTCTTTCCGGAAAGGTCTATCTCCATGTCCACACCGGCGACCGCCGGAAACAAAACGTATCCGGATCCGGAGCGTCACTGCCCATCCGGTAGGTCTCTCCGGGCTTCCGTAACGCTCATACGGTCGATGCGCATACAGGACGGTAATGGACCTGCGCGTTATCGAAAATCTCGAGACGGAGCTTTCGATAGAGATACAGGGTGAAGACCACACGTTCATGAACGTGCTGAAGGGGGCGCTTTTGGAAATCGACGGCGTCGCCGCGGCGACGTACGATATGAACCCCGAACAGTCCGGCGGCCAGACCGATCCGATCGTCACCATCAAAACCGACGGTAGCATCGATCCGCTCGATGCCCTCGAGGCGGGTGCCGGACGGGTCAAAGAGAAGACAGACGCCTTCCGTGAGGCGTTCGAGGCGGCCGCCTGAGAGGATCACGCACTTTTCATACGGGGGCTTCGTAATCGTTTATCGGAGATCGCTGGAGCCGGGACGAGCGAGCGCCAGCATATCGAGACGACAGCCGTATCAGTTCAACAGGCCAGATAGCCGACGACGACATCGCCGTCCGGAGTGACGTGTATCGCGATCCCCTCGTTTTCGGCGTCACCGAGTACCGCGTCCCGCACCCCTTCGTCGGCCAACAGCTCGTCGGCCAGCGCCTCGGCAAGTTCGGACTCCGTCTCGAACGCGTCGAGATCGGCCGAAGACTGTACGACGCCGACCGTCGGTCGAACCGTACAGCGGAGCTCGAACGCGTCGGCGTCGGGCATCGACCCCTCGTAGCCCGGATCGTACCGCTCTGCGACCCAGTGGCGCGTTCTGTACTCGATGTAGGCGTCGGTTCCCCCGCCGCCGAACTCCCGTGTCGAGACGCCGGCGGCCTCCCGTTCGGTCTCGAAGCGCTCATACAGCGCCGTCTCGACCGCACCTAGCTCCAGTCCGGCCGCCCGGTCGCTGTCGCCGGGGGCGTCCGGCGGATCCGGCGGGCCGCCGACCCCGGGAAACGGGAGGATGCCGGTGACGACGAGGGCGACGAGCCCGACGACGAGGACGATCCCGAGGAGGTATGGCTTGCCGACCGTGAGATATCCCGGCGACGTGATATCGCCTTCGAGATCGACGTCCGCCGCATCCCGCTTTTCGAGACTGTGGCCGCCACACCGCGAACACGGCGGCGAGCGTTTGACGTGCTCGCGACCGCAGTCCGTACAGACCCACACGATCGATCCGCTTTCGAACGCCGAGGCGGCGTCGGCAGTCTCCGAGACCTGCTCGAAGGACTCCCGTCCACACGTACCACATTCCGACTGCTCGGCGTCGTATTCTCGACCACACCACGTACACCGCCACCTCACGGAGACGCCACCCCGTACGGCTCGAATACGTTTCGCATGTCGATCAGCGTCGGACTTCGATCCCTTCGTCGGCGAGGTACTGTTTGACCTCCTCGATGGAGTACTCCTCGAAGTGGAATATCGAGGCCGCAAGCGCCGCATCCGCGCCGGCTTCGGTGAATACCTCGGCCATGTGTGCCGGCGAGCCGCATCCCGAAGAGGCGATGACGGGCGTCGAGACGTTGTCACAGACCGCCCTCGTCAGCGGGATGTCGTAGCCGTCTTTCGTCCCGTCGGTGTCGATCGAGTTGACGAACAGTTCGCCGGCCCCGCGGTCTGCCGCCTCTCGAGCCCACTCGACGACGTCGAGGCCGGTTCCCTCCCGGCCGCCCTTGACGGTACACTCGAACCAGCAGGATTCGCCGTCGACGTTGGCGTAGTACTCGCCTTCCTCGTCGAACCGTCGTCTGGCGTCGACGGAGATAACGATACACTGACTGCCGAAGGCGGCCGCCCCTTCGCCGATCAGTTCGGGGCGTTCGATCGCGCCGGTGTTGATCGAGACCTTGTCGGCACCGGCCCGGAGCGTTTCCTTTATATCGTCGACCACCCGGATGCCGCCGCCGACCGTCAGGGGGATGAAACACTCGTCTGCGACCGCCGAGACGGTATCGAGCATCGTCTCTCTGCCCTCCGCCGACGCCGTGATGTCGAGAAAGACGAACTCGTCCGCGCCGGCTTCGTTGTACTTTCTGGCGAGTTCGACGGGGTCGCCAGTGTACTCCAGATCCTCGAAGTTGACTCCGGTGTAGACCGCCGCCTCCCCGCCGTCGTTCAGATCGACGTCGATGCAGGGGATGATCCGTTTCGTGAGCGTCATTTACTGTCGAGACCTTGGGCGGGTTCGGGTTTGACGGTTTCGGAACCGACACCTGTCGGCGCCCGACGCTCGGTTTCCGCGCCCGTAGGATGATTTTTCAGGTCGGCAGCCCAACGGTACCGTATGGCACTGGAATCCGATCCGGACGAGCTAGACGTCGGCGATCGAGCTCCCGAGTTCGAACTTCAGGGAACTGACGGCGAGACGTACACGCTCGAAGGTTTCGACGACCACGACGCCCTGCTCGTCGTCTTCATGTGTAATCACTGTCCGTACGTCAAAGCGAAGTTCGAGGCGATGAACGAGCTCACAGCCGCCTACGACGACGTCGCCGTCGTCGGGATCAACCCGAACGACGAAGCGGAGTATCCCGAGGACTCCTTCGAGAATATGATCGAGTACGTCGAACGCGGCGATATCGCCATCACGGCGTATCTCCGCGACGAGACGGCCGACGTCGCAAACGCGTACGGCGCCGTCTGTACACCCGATCCCTTCCTGTTCAGCAACGACGACGGCATCTTCCGGCTGGCCTATCACGGTCGGTTCGACGACGCGATGAACCCCGACGACGAACCCTCCGGCGCACCGGGTTTCGAGATGCGGGAGGCGATCGAATCCGTCCTCGCTGGCGAAACGCCGGAAGAGACGTTCCGGCCCTCTCGCGGCTGTTCGATCAAGTGGCCGGCGTAGTCGATCACCGACCGGTTTTTCCCGCCTCGTGATGAGTACCAGCCGTGCGCCCTCGGAATAAATACGCCTTCGGCCGTGATTCAGTCAGTCCGAAACCGAAACCAGCATCAGAAAATGACAGTACCTGACGAGATCGAAGCCTTCGCAGCGCGAATCGGACCGGAACCGGACGAGATACTCCGCGAGATGAATCGGCGGGCCTCATCGACGGACTTTCCGACCGTCGGCCCCGCCGTCGGCGGGTGGCTCCAGCAGCTGGCCGGTCTCATCGACGCCGAGCGGATCTTCGAGTTCGGATCGGGATACGGCTACTCGGCGTACTGGTTCGCACGGGCGCTCCCGGCCGACGGCGAGATCGTCCTCACGGAGATCGACGCGGACGAACTCGAACTCGCCCGGGAGTTTCTCGCTCGCGGCGGCTACACCGGTCGGGCGACGTTCGAACGCGGCGACGCCATCGAGACGATCGAGCGGTACGGCGGTCCCTTTGATGTCGTCCTCATCGACAACGAGAAGCATCGCTACGTCGAAGCTTTCGAGGCGGTTCGATCGAAGGTTCCCGCAGGCGGAATCGTTGTCGCGGACAACGCGATGGCAGGGCCGTTCGACTTCGAGACGCTTCGTCGACTCCTCGAGGGCGAACACGCAGACGCCGGAGCGCTCGAGGACCTCCGTACCGATTCGGCCCGGGGGATCGCGTCGTATCTCGAACACGTCGGAGCGGCCGACGACTTCCAGACGACGGTGTTGCCGCTCGGTGAGGGGCTCGCGGTCAGCCGACGGCGACGCTGACTCCCTTTTGCGGTTCGGAGTCGCTATCTCGACGTACCGCGCTGTCACCGTCTAGTAAAGAATGAAGTTCCGACCGGCCGTAGACAGCGTATGCCAGGCGGAACCGACCAGACTATCCGGCCATTTTTGTGGCGTGCGTCGAATCTCTACCCCGATCAGGAGATCGTCTCCCGTACACACGCGGGAATCGATCGATACACCTACAGCGAATATGACGACCGGACGGCGCAATTGGCTAACGCCCTCGAGGCCTACGGCATCGAAACCGGTGACCGGATCGGAACGTTCTGTTGGAACCACCACCGACACTTCGAGACCTACTTTTCGATCCCCACGATGGGCGCACAGCTTCATACGATCAACCCGCTTTTGCCCGACGAACACATCCAGTATATCGTCGACAACGCCGATGACGAGTTGATCTTCGTCGATCAGTCGCTGGCCCCGAAACTCGCGGGAGCCGCCGACGGGGCGCCCGAGTTCGAGGGCGTCGATTTCATCATCATGGGCGAAGAGGAGTCGGACGAACTCGACGCAACGCCCTACGAAACGTTCCTCGAAGGTCATTCGGCGGATTACGAATGGCCCGAACTCGACGAGAAACAGCCCGCAGGCATGTGTTACACGTCGGGGACGACGGGCAACCCGAAGGGCGTCGAATACACCCAGCAGATGCTGTGGGGGCACACGATGATGACGCTCTCACCACAGGGGATTCCGATGGAGGACGACGACGTCGTCATGCCCGTCGTGCCGATGTTCCACGTCAACGCCTGGGGAATGCCGTTTACCGCGACCGCCGCGGCCGCCAAACAGGTCTATCCGGGTCCCTCTCCGGATCCGGAGGATCTCGTTCACCTCATCGAATCCGAAGGCGTCACGATCACCTCCGGAGTGCCGACGGTCTGGCTCGGCGTGATGGAGTACGCAGAGGAGAACGACGTCGATCTCTCGTCGCTCGATACGGTCGTCGTCGGTGGCTCTGCGGCCCCGAAATCGATGATCAAGTGGTTCGACGAACGCGGCGTCGAACTCCTCCACGCGTGGGGTATGACCGAGATGTCGCCGATCGGGACGGTCGCCTACCTCAAAAGCAACCTCAAAGGCGAAGACTACGAGACACAGTTAGAACACCGGGCGAAACAGGGGTTGCTCGTCCCCGGCCTCGAGATGAAGGTAATAAACGAGGACGGCGAAGAGATCGAGTGGGATGGCGAAGAGTTCGGCGAACTGTGGGTTCGCGGGCCGACGGTCACCCAGGAGTACTTCAAACGCCCCGACGCCAACGAGGCCGACTTCGAGGACGGCTGGCTGAAAACCGGCGACGTGATATCCGTCGACGAGGAGGGGTACATGAAGATCGTCGACCGCGCGAAGGACGTCATCAAATCCGGCGGCGAGTGGATCTCCTCCGTCGAGTTAGAGAACGCGATCATGGCACACGAGGAGGTCTCCGAGGCGGCCGTCGTCGGCGTCCCCCACGAAAAGTGGCAGGAGCGACCGGTCGCGTTCGTCGTGCCGACTGAAGGAGCCGACATCGATACCCTCGAAGAAGAAATTATGGCGCTCCTCGAAGCGGAGTACCCCAAATGGTGGCTCCCAGACGCGATCGAGCACCTCGAGGAGATCCCCAAAACCGCGACCGGCAAGTTCTCGAAGAAAGACATCCGCGAGCGGTACACAGACGAGTCTCTCCTCGAGGGAACTGCTCCCGAAGGAACGGCCCCGAACGAGGAGTGACCGGATCGCGAAGGACGAACGTGTAACGGGATTCATCCCGGCGCCCGGAACGCCTTGAGGCGAAAGCGGAAGATGATCGGTTCGAGGACGTCCATCTCACCGGACCACGTTATCGTGACTTCGGTGAGTCGATACGATGGACCGACGGGGACCTTGCCGGCGGAGAGTTCAGCGCGCCACCCATCGCCCTCGATAACGTTTTCCCCACGCCGCTCGCCACCGAGATTCTCGAGGTATTGTACGGCGCCTTCGAGCGTGAGTCCGCGGAAACTGCGGGTCTCACGCAACGCGCCGTCTTCTATCGAGCGTTCGACCGGGGGCAGCGCCTCCAGCCCGGCTTTCAACCGAGCTTCCATCGAATCTCGTTTCGTTATCATAGCGTCCCGTGTCTCCTTCCATCGGGAAACCACACGAGTGCTGATAACTGCACGGAGTGTTACAGCTCGTTGAGAAGACGTCAATCCGTGATCGGCACGTCGGATCGATCTGCGAACGTCCAGATTTTATCACTCTCAGCGCCTGATAGCGGCCCCAGGGGTACCTTACGCAGCGTCCGTATTTCCGAGCGACATGCAAGATAGAAGGACCTTCGTCCGGACTGTCGGCCTGGTTACTGTCGGTGCATCGCTTGCGGGTTGTCCAGATGACGATCCGGAACCGGAACCCGAACCCGAACCCGATGTGGATCTGGATCCTGAAGATCGAGTCGACGAGTATCTCACCGAGAACGACGCGAACCTCTATGACGAGACGATCGACGATCGAACCGGCGAGGAGGAACTCACGATCGACGTCGGTGCCGGTGACGACGGACTCGCCTACGACCCGGCGGCGGCACGCATCGACGTCGGAACGACGATCGTCTGGGAATGGACCGGCCGTGGCGGGCGGCACAACGTCGTCAGCGAGGAGGATATCGGATCCGATTACGAGTTCAAAAGCGGCGACGTCATCGATGAGGAAGGACACACCTGGAGTTATACGTTCGAAGAGGACGGCGTCGCTCTCTATTACTGTGAGGCCCACCGTGCAGTCGGCCATCACGGCGGGCTCATCGTCGAATGAGTGAAGACGGGCTACATCACAGCCGAACTCGAAACTGCTGAAGTATTCGTACACGGACTGTCGTAGTCTCTCATCGGCCATCGCTTGCCGTCGTGGGCAATAACCGGTAAATCGTTTCAGGAGTCCGTATTACTCGTCTACTGGTAATTCAATACAGAAGACGGCGCCTTCTGGATCGTTATCTTCGATCCAGACGCCCCCGCCGTATCGGTCGACGAGTGTATTGACCAGATACAGGCCCAGTCCCGTCCCCTCGCTGTCGAGTCCCTTTTCGCCCTTCTCGAAGATCTCCTCTTTTCGTCCATCGGAGATTCCGGGGCCGTTGTCGGCGATACAGACGCGGACGCGATTTTCTTTCGTGCTCGCCGAGAGTTCCACCTGCGGGCACCTCTTGTCGTTGTGGACGATCGCGTTCTTCAGCACGTTACGGAACACCGACGAGAGCATGTCATCCGCCATCACGTCGACGTTCGGGATCGTTCCGTCGACCGTGACGGTCGCGTCCTCGTAGTTCGAACGGACCTCTTCGAGTTCCCTCTCGAGGGTGAATCGTAGTCGGATCGGGGTACATTCGACGTCAGTCTGCAGTAACGTCTGGGCCACGTCGCGGGCTGTCGCAGTGATCTCGACAGCCTGATTGGAACTCGAGAGTACCTTCTCGAGGTACTCTGTGCCCTCGTCGTCGACGTGAGTGTCGAGCATCTCCCCGTATGCGAGTATCAACTGGAGATTGTTTCGGATGTCGTGACGTACGACCTGATTGAGTATCTCGAGGTTGTCCCGCTGGGCTTCGATCTGCTGTTCGTATTCTTTCCGTTGGGTGACATCCTGTGCGACGGCGACGAACTTTTCGATCTCGCCATCGCGGTCGGTAATCGGCGAGATAGTCTGATCGAAGACGACGTGTTCTCCGTCCTCCCGTTCGTCGATCATCTCGTTGTGCCACCGTTGCCCCGAAAGCACCGTCTCCCAGAGGTCGTCGTAGAACGCATCGTCGTACTCCCCCGACTGGAGCATACTCGCTGTTTCCCCGATCGCCTCGTCTGCGCTGTAGCCCGTGATCTCTTCGAACGCCGGGTTCACGTACTCGATCGTCCCGTCGGTATCGGTGATGTACACGGCGAGAGCCGCCTGCTCGACGGCCTCCTGGAACTGCCGTAACTTCTGTTCGTGTCGCTTTCGCTCCGTGATATCGACGAGATAGCCGAGTCGGTGTGTGATCTCGTCCCCTTCTCGGATGTTCTTCGTATGATCCATCACCCACCGGACGTCGCCGTCTTTCGTGGTCACCCGGTAGGGTTCGTGGCTGAACCGTTCGATCGATTCGTCGCTGTTTGCCCGAACTTCCGCTTTGACTCTGTCGAGATCCTCGTCGTGGACGATGTCAGCGAAGGGAACCGCACCGGATTCGAATTCCCCCGGTAAATAGCCGAACACCTCCGTTACGTTTTCAGAGACGTATTCGGTCGGCCAGCCTTCCCGATTATCCCACTTGAAAACGACAACCGGCCCGTCGGCGAACATGTCTCGCTCCTCCTCGAGAGCGATTTCGGCTCGCTTTCGATCGTCGATGTCGAACGTAATACCGACGAGTCGCGCCGGGGTCCCGTCGTCGTTCCGTTCGACGATCTCGCCGGTATCTCGAACCCATCTCCAGTCGTTTTTATTCGCTCGCATCCGGTATTCGGCGTCGTGTGAGTCGATATCGCCTTCGAGGTACGCTTCTATCCGGGCGCTAACGTCCGGGCGGTCCTCGGGGTGTATTCGCTCTTGCCAGGTCTCGAGATCTGAATCGATCTCCTCGTGTGAATACCCGAGAATATTGGCCAATCGCTCGTTGTACTCCACTTCCCTCGCCGTCATATCCAGGTCCCAGACACCCAGATTCGCACCTTCGACGGCGAGTTTGAGACGTTCCTGTAGCGACTGAATCTCCTTCTGTCGTTCCTTCCGATGGGTAACGTCACGAGACGTAACTAACACCCCCTCAATTGCCGGATCGGCGAGTGTGTTTTTGAGGCGTGATTCGATCCACCGTGATGTCCCCTCGCAGGTCTGACACTCGAATCGGTATTCGACTGACACCGTCGAACCTGGAGTGTCATTACAGACACGGTTCAGTGCGTCTCGAACCCGACGTTCGTGCTCGGGGCGTACGTGCTCGAAAAAGTTTCCTCCGAGCAATTCGTTTTGATTACAGCCCAGAACGGACTCGACTGCGGGGCTCACGTACGTGACAGTCCCGCCCGGGTCAAGCACCGCGATCGTATCTGCCGTGTTCTGAACGAAGGCTTCATGGCGCTCCAGTTCCCGTGCTCGTTTCTTCCGATGCGTGATATCGTGGAACTGACAGTGTGTTCGTCGAAATCTCCCGTCCTCGTCGTACTCCGCACGCCCATCGAGCGAAACCGTAATCGAGTGGCCCTCGGCGTGTATCAGATCCAGTTCGACACGGGAGACGTCCCCTTCGGAGTTAAACGACGGAAATGACGATCCGAATCGGGCCGCGGATTGCTCCGTCAGAAACGTTCCGAACCACTCGCCCTCAATGTCGGATCGGTCGTATCCCAAGACGTCCTCCCAGGCGTCGTTCACGGCGAGTAACTCCGCTTCCTCGTTCAGTGATTGGTATGGGTACGGAGCAAACTCCTGGAACACATCCTCCGTGGAGCGCGATAACGCCGTGTCTCGACTCCCTGAAGGCCCCCTCGTCATATGACTGAGTATATAACCGCGTTTCATTGCCTTATAACGTACGGATGCTCTACTGTCGCGTATCGCACAGGCAGACAACAGTTCCAGAATTACGACAACTGATAAGAGGACTCTCCCTGTAAGCGGGCACGTGAGTCAGCTCTGATGAGGGGGTCAGTGGTTTCTACCGCTGTCGCCGGATCTAGATGGCCATCTGAGTGTGTCAGGTCCTCCAGCGGGACGGGGAGGACAAGGCAGTGAATCTCGCGTTCTGGGCCCTCGTTCTCTTTGCGACGCTTGCCAGCCTGTCGATGGCCTAGGCCCTCGGCGCGAACAGTAACTCACCGCCGTTTGCGCCCGCGATCGGCGCGAACGCGATCTCAACGATGCGGGCGGCGTTTCTCATCGGAATTTTCGCGGCAGCGGGAGCACTGACTCAGGGTGGTGCGATCTCGGAGACGGTCGGCGCAGATCTGATCGGCGGAGTGGCGATCACACCGCTCGCGGCGAGTATCGGTTTGCTCATCGCGGCCGGATTTATGGCGTTCGGAGTCTACTCGGGCTACCCGGTCCCCGCAGCGTTCGCGACGACGGGCGCGATGGTCGGTGTCGGCCTCTCCCTCGGCGGTGATCCGGCGTTCGATACCTACCGGCGGCTCGGGACGTTCTGGCTGCTCGTCCCGCCGATGTCGGGTGGGTTGGCTTTCCTTACCGCAACGCTTCTCAGACGCGATGAGATCCCCGAGACTGTCGGCGTGCCGATGCTCGCCGCCGTCGTCAGCGGAATCCTCGCGAACATCCGTCTGGGTGTGATCCCCCACCCCGAACGAGCGCAGGGCTCACTCGCCGAGGTCGTCTCGATAGCGCTCGGCCGTCCGCTCGTTGCCGGTGTCGACATCGTCGTGATCGTCTTCACACTGTTTTTCGCCAGCATCGGGTTCATTTATATCCGCCGGAAGACTCAGGCGTCGGTCGAACGGGGGATTCGAACGTTTCTTTTGATGCTCGGAGGTATCGTCGCCTTCTCCAGCGGTGGCAGTCAGGTCGGGCTCGCGACGGGGCCGCTGGAGAACCTCTACGGGATCGAACTCGGACTGCCGGGGATCGCCCTGCTCGCTCTCGGTGCGAGCGGCATTCTCGTTGGCGCGTGGATGGGCGCGCCGCGACTGCTGCAGGCGACCTCCCGCGAGTACGCACAGCTCGGTGATCGGCGATCGATCGCGGCGCTCGTGCCCGGATTTATCATCGCCCAGATCGCGATCGCGCTCGGAATCCCGATCTCGTTCAACAACATCATCATCTCCGGTGTGATCGGCGGCGGGCTCGCGGCGGGATCGGCGGGCGTCTCCCGACGGAAGATCGGCGTGACGATCGCGTTCTGGGCGATCACGCTGTCGACGTCGATCGCCATCGGCTACGGGCTCTATCGAGTGTTCTCGACGCTACTCGGGATTCGATGACCGCCAGCGACATCGATTCACCGCACGACCGTGACGGGCACCGACGCCTCGCCGACGACCGCGGTCGCGACAGTACCGAACAACCGTCGAGCGATTTGATTGTCTTCGCTGCCGTGGCTTCCGATTACGATCTGATCGATATCGTGTGTTTCGGCGTATTCGAGGATCGTCTCGGCTGGGCTTCCGGTTTCGACGACGATATCGATCTCTCGATCTTTCGTCTCGGCCTGCTGGCTTGCGCGTTCGACCAGCCTTTCGGCGCGTTTCTGGGCCGTCTCGATCCGCTCTTCGTCTATTTTTAAAATTTCCCCTTCGCTCAGTCGGGAATCGATCGGCGTGATAACGTTCAGAACCGTCACCTTACAATCGAACACCGCGAGGGCGTGTTCGAGCGCCTCCTCGGCCAGCGGCGATCCGTCCATCGGCACGAGCACGTGTGACGGCTCCATACGTCAACTCGGAGCGGATCGCGTATATAAGTTCCAGCCATCCGGCGTCGGAGTCCGTTCCAGACGTATACCGTCGGACAGAACGGTTCTTCGGATGGATGGGATCGGTACCAGTCGAACCTATCGAAGCCCCTGTCTGACGGTATCTCTCGACAGCGACTGGGAGGGAGCGTTCAGTTGAGATCGCCGTACGCCGAAAGCAGCGGCGTGAACTCGAAATTCGGTTTTCGACGCTCGAAGCGATCGAGCCGATACGGTTCGAGTGGGAACGGACACGCCGATCCCGTTATCAGCGATCGTACTCCCCGGCCGACGGCGGGGGAAGCCATAATTCCACAGCCGTGGAACCCGGTGGCGACGACCAATCCGTCGGGGGCGTCCGCCGGGGCGTCGATGATCGGGTCGGTGTCCGGCGTCGCCGTATCGCCGGTCTCGCAGGTGTGTTCGCCAACGATTCGAGCGTTTTCTACCCCGCTGAGCTTTTCGGGGATCAGCCGGGCGACTTTCTTACGATACGATTCTTTCACCTTCGTCCGGACGTTTCCCGGGTTCTGCACCCTGTACTCACCACCACCGACGTGGAGGAGTCCGTTGTGTTCCCCTCGCCAGTAGAGCCCATCGACGATATCGAGCCCCATCGGATAGTCCTCTCTCAGTCGCCGTCCGGGGTCCAGATCGACTGCTTGCCACCTGAAGGGGTAGATCGGGAGGTCGAGACGCCCCTCCAGCAAGGTTCGCGTACGCCATCCGGCCGCCGCGACGACCGTGTTCGCCTCTATCGTCCCGGCGTCGGTTCGAACGCCGGTCACGCGATCACCTTCGATTTCGATACCTTTCACAGTGACACCCGTTCGGACGTCCGCACCGGACGCCTCCGCTTCTTTCTGAAGCGCGACTGTATACGTGTACGGATCGACCCACCCGATGTCCCGATAGTCGATTCCCCCGGCGAAACCGTCCAGATCGAACACGCCGGGATACGTCTCTTCGACCTCCGCTGCGGTTAGATAGCTCGTCTCGAAACCGTTGGCCGCCGATTCGGACGCGAGTTGTCTGGCCCGCTCTTCTATGTTCTCTGGGATGAGTGTCACACGCGGACGTTCCGTATACTCGAGATCACGCGTTCCGTCGAACTCCCGGAAGAAGTCGTTACAGTAGTGGGCAAATTCGGGGTTGTCGTGAAACCCGGTCACTACGGAGGTATTCCCAGTCGCGTGGCCCGTCGATCCGCTCGCGATCTGATCTCTCTCGAGGAGAACGACGCTGTGATCGGCCGCTAGCTCGTGTGCGATCGCACACCCGATCGCTCCACCTCCGACGATCGCGACATCGTTCCGCTTGTCGTGTCCGTTCATGCTTTCGTTGTGTTCTGCTCGTTCGCGCTGTGTCGGCAAGTCGGTACGGAACGGCAATACGAGCGCGATGAAGCATAAGGTATTCGGGCGCACCTGCGACAGGTCAGAATCGCCGAGACGCCGGCCGATCGAAGCTCACAGACCGACGAGAAACGCATTGTACCCGGTTTCACCGCACATTTATTTTCGAGCCAGCCCCCCCTTTCGTATGGTCGACGATACGCCCGAGAACATCTCCGATTCGATACGGTACCAAGCCAAAGCGATCGACGATCCGGAGTGGATCCCCGAATTTCTCGCCGAGCAGGAAACCGGTGTCCTCTGTCTCATCGACGATGACGCTCCTCACCCCGTGACGCAGCTTTTCGTTTACGAACCCGATGCAGGCGCGATTTACCTCCACGGCGCGCGGGCGGGACGTGCTCACCGCATCGTCGAGGCGAACGAAAAGCCACCCGCCGCGTTCACGACGAGCGAAAAGGGTCGGTACATTCCGGCCGACCAGCCGGTGAATTTCACTGTCGAGTACTCGAGCGTGGTCGCGTATGGCACCGTCGAACTCAGATCCGATCCCGAAGAGAAACGACGGGTCCTCGAACAGTTCATGGGGAAGTTCGCCCCCCATCTGCGTTCGGGGCAGGAGTACGAACGGATGACCCGGGAGTCGATCGATCGAACCGCGATCTACCGTCTCGACGTGGATTCCTGGAGCGGCAAGAAGGGATGGAAAGATCCGGACCACCCGGGCGCGTATGATCTGGACGCCGTCCGCGATTGAACGCGAATTCGACCCTCACTAACGTCGCGCCAGTCATACCACACTAGCCGGGTGACCCACGGGTGAACAGCAGTTGCCGAGTCGGTCGTCGCGGCCCCTCGCCGACAGTACGGGAACAACTCGACATCCGGTGCGCTCGGTACACGGCTCCCGGTGCCGGTAGGCGCTCCGTCGGAACGTCTCACATCCCTGCGCTGGCAACTACTGCGTAGCCGTGGGTTTCCGCGCTTTCCCGGTACGATCTCGGATCGGTCCTGACGGTGGGTCCCGTCAGTTCGGCCGGTTGGCATCGACGCGCTCTATGAGTTCCTGAGGGGGCTCAGTCCAGTCTTCGGCCCGGTCTTTCGGCTCGTAACCCAGCGCGTCCCTGGCGTGTTCGATGTCGTACCACCCGCGTTCGTTTTCGCTGGTTCCGAAGAAGATGTCGAACTCTATGTCGTCGTCCTCCAGACACAACTCGACCAGCTGCACCCAGTCGCGCTCTGAAAGCCAGGTCCCTTTCAGTCGTTTGACTTGCGTCTCGTATGGGTCGCTCCCGCGCTCCCACTCGCCACGCTCGACACCCTTCTCGGCGTCCCCGTAGGGATTATCGTACGGCGGCTCCCGGATACTGGCGATGCGAATCGCATAGAACTGTTCGGGGTACTCACGGCACTCGATGTAGTAGCGGCCCCAGTCCTCGCCGAAGGCCTTCGAGGCACCGTAGTAGGAGTCGGGCCGTTCGGGGTCCTCGTGGGTGACCGTCAGATCGAAATCCAGCTCGTAGAGATCGGGGGCGCTGTCCTCTTCGTACATCCCGGCAGCGTGAATCGAGGAGGCGAAGACGAACTGCTCGATTTCCGCGTCCGCTGCCGCCTCCAGAACGTTGTGCGTTCCGATCAGGTTGTTCTCCCGAATCTGCTCCCAGGTCCCGTCAGTCAGCGGATACGCCGCCAGATGGATGACCGCATCCTGTTCGTCGAAAGCCGGTCGGATCGCTTCGTAGTCGCTCACGTCGGCAACGTGGGTGTCGTAGTCGGGATGGTCCTCGCGATCGAGGTACGTCAACTCGTACTCCTCGTCGTCGGCCAGATACATCTTCAGGCCTTCGCCCACTCGTCCGTGTGCGCCAGTGATCAGTACTCGCATACCCCCGCTTGGGCGAACCGGATAATAAGCGTTCGAGGGGCTACCACGGGGTGTCGAAACGCTTCGTCGACGGGGTGAAGTAATCGCTAAGTGAAAATCGCCCGCACGGGAGTGCGCGGGACCGGATTTGAACCGGATGAAATCTCACTTCGTTCGATTTCCAGGGTTCAAATCGGTCCTGCTCCTTCGTCGTTTCGCTCCTCAGTGCGCGGGACCGGATTTGAACCGGCGGACCCCTACGGGACAGCGTCCTAAGCGCTGCGCCTTTGGCCTGGCTCGGCAACCCGCGCTCGATCTATTCTACCGGAGTGGGGCAAAAATAGCTGTCGCATGCCGACGCCGAGCGACCGTCTGTGATCACGCGATACGACATCAAAGCATATCACGGAGGCCGAAAGAGAGTGGATATGCAACCGATTCATTCCTCCCAGCGGGTCGCGGTCCTCGCGGACTCTCAAAACCTCTATCACACCGCCCATAGCCTCTATTCGCGCAATATCGACTATACGGAGATGCTCTCTGCCGCGGTGAGCGATCGCGAACTCGTCCGAGCAATCGCGTACGTGATCCGGGCCGACTCTCCCGCCGAGGAGGACTTCTTCGATGCGCTCGAAGAGATCGGCTTCGAGACGAAGATCAAAGACATCAAGACCTTCCCGGATGGGTCCCAGAAGGCGAACTGGGATCTCGGGATGTGTCTCGATGCGGTGACGCTGGCTTCGAAGGTCGACACGGTCGTTCTGTGCAGCGGAGACGGAGATTTCGCTCGACTGTGTACGCACCTCCGACACGAAGGCGTCCGGATCGAGGTGATGGGTTTCGGCTCCTCGATGGCGCAGGAGCTCATCGACGCCGCCGATTCGGTATTCGATATGAGCGAAGACGAAGAGCGGTTCCTGCTGTAGCTCCGGGCGCTCTCGCCGAAGCCCTTCTCATAGGGATTCTCGTCGAAGGTCATCGATTCTCTGTGACGAACCGAGACATCGTGCCGAAAAACGGGAGTGGAAGCCGCCGGCCGGCGACGATAATCCCACTCAGAGCAGCGATCGTTTCGAATTCGAGACGACGATCAGACTGCTCACACCCATCAGGACGGCGGCGATGAGCGGGTTGATGAGCCCGGCGACCGCAAGCGGGATCGCGATCAGATTATATCCGACGGCCCAAAGGAGGTTCTGTCTGATTCGCGCCCTGACGCGGTCGGCGATCTCGAAGAAGGTCGGGATCGTCGAGAGATCGTCGTTCGTGACGACGGCGTCGGCGGCGTCGATCGTCAACTCGGTGCCGTGTGACATCGCGATACCGAGATCGGCACCCGCGAGCGCGGCGGCGTCGTTCGTCCCGTCGCCGACCATCGTCACCGTTCCCTCTCCTCGAAGCCGTCGGATCAGCTCGCGTTTGGCCTCGGGACGCACCTCGGCGAATACCTCGTCGACGCCGGGGGCTTCTTCGAACTGCCTTGCGGCCCGTTCGTCGTCGCCGGTGATGATGACCACGTCGGTCTCATCACCCAGCGCGGCGACCATCTCTCGCCACTCGGGGCGGGGCGTATCCCGGAGCACGACGACGCCCCGGACCGTTCCGTCCCAGCCGACGAGCGTCGGGTGAGCGCCGTCTTCCCTCGCGGTCTCGACTGCGGCCTGAAGCGCTTTGGGATACGTCCACTCCGCTGTCCGAAAGCTCTCAGGGTGACCGACGACCGTCTTCTGGTCGTCGACCATCGCCGCGACGCTTCGGGGATCGCGTTCAAATTTCGACACGTCCGCGGAACTGTCGGGAGCCGCATCGAGAATTGCCGCCCCAATCGGGTGATTCGATCGCCCCTCGACGGCGGCCGCGCGTTCGAGAATCGTCTCCCGATCGTCGCCGATCACGTCGATGACGGACATCTCGCCCGTCGTGAGCGTCCCCGTTTTATCGAAGGCGACAGTGTCGGTCTCGGTGACGCGCTCGAAGACCGTCCCCTCGAAGACGAGCATTCCCGATTCTGAGGCGGCGTTCGATCCGGCGGCGAGCGCCAACGGCGTCGCGATACCGAGCGAGCACGGACAGGAGACGACCAGCACAGAAACGCCGATGAGGACGGCCTCCCCGAGCGGCCGACCGAGATAGAGCCACCCCAACGTCGTGAGGATCGCGATCGTGACGACGACGGGGACGAAAATCAGTGCGAACCGGTTGGCAACGCGCTGAACGCCCGCGTCGGAGCTTTGGACCGACCACAGAAGCTCCATCAGCCGGTCGACAGTGCTGGTTCCGTCCTCGCCGACCTCGACGACGAGGGCGTTGTCGGTGACGATCGAGCCGCCGATGACCGCCGACCCCTCGGATTTCGGGACCGGAACCGATTCGCCGGTGATAACCGACTCGTCGACGGCGGCCGTTCCGTCGACGACGCGGCCGTCGATCGGGACCCGCTCGCCGGGGCGGACCAGCACTCGATCGCCGGGGGTACACGCGCACAACTCCACTCGCTCGCTCGACCCGTCCTCGGTGAGCCGTCTTGCGTGTGTCACCCGCGATTCGGCCAACTCGGAGTAGTAGCCGAGCGCCCGCTCTTTGAACTGTGATTCGACGTGATCGCCGACGGTGACGACCGCGAGGATCATCACTGCCACGTCGAAGTAAACGGTCCGCCCCTCCAGCAAGAAAAGCGAGGCGACGGAGTAGAGATACGCCGCGCTGACGGCGAGTGCGATCAGGACGTCCATATTCGGCTGTCCGACGCGTAAACTCACGTAGGCACCCCTGAAGAAGGGATAGCCGACACCGACGACGATGATCGTACTCCAGACGAAAAGCGGCACGAACACCATGAAATACAGATTCGATCCGAAGAGGAACTCCCGCGGATAGATCCCGACGTAGGTTGGATACACGAAGAGCAGATACGGCGCCATCACGGGCATCATAACGAGAATCGCGACCACAGTCCGGTAATCGTCGAACGACAATCGATCGAGGAGGCTGTCGGGCTCCTCACCCGGTTCGGAGGCGTAGTAGCCGAACCTGCTGAGCTGTTCGGGCAACGTCTTCCGATCGCAGGTTTCGGGATCGTAGCTGACTCGGGCCATATCGGTCGAGTAGCTGGCTTCGGCGCCGTGAACGCCGTCGATGTCGCTCGCGGTGGCTTCGATGAAAAGCTCACACGTCGAACAGTGGAGTCCGTCGATAGAGAGATACGCCGTTTCGGCTCCCTCGGGAGCGTCCTCGAGCGCCCCGCTTTCGGTGTCCCGGATGGTGTCGGCGTCTAACTCGTCGGGGTCAACGTCGCCAAGCGTCCGATACACTTCCAGACAGCCGCGACAGCAAAATTCCCCCTCGACGTCTTCGTCGGTTACCGGCGGGGAGGGCGTCGATAGATCACACAGCGTACACGCACCCATCGATCGCGTTTAGAGTTCAGCGAGTAATTCGGTTTGGATTTCGGTCGAGGGATGCGATTTGATGCCAATGGGCGATCGAGCTCGAGGGGTTCGTCACGCCCCACACGACGATCCGAATACTGATTAGGATTCCCCCGACAGCATCGGCATGGTCGAGCCGATCACGGCGACGCTTGCGGTATTATCGATCGGGGTCGATTCCGCGAGCCTCTATCACCAGCGCAAATCTGAGTCGGACGGCGGTGACGTCGACGACATCGGTGGTATAAAGGAATTCTGGGACGCCCACCGGCACGATACTCTCGATACCGGGACCTACGTCACCGTCGAGGGATCGCTGTCGGAGTACGCCCCGATGATCTTCGGCGACCCCCGCGCCGTAAAGCGCCGGCACTTCGAGTTCCGCGATGCGCTCTCGGCCGACGCGCCTGCGAGTATCGACGCCCTCGTCAGTATCAGCTCGGGGAACCCCGTCGTCCGACTGGAGCCGATGAAGGGCGTCTACTACATGGGCCTGTACGAATCGATCGGTCGCAACTCCGTCCCCGTTTTCATCGACGAGGCGACGTTCGACGCGTGGCGAGCCGAGCGAAAACACGATAGCAAACAGGTGTGGGACGTCTCTCTCACCGGGTTGCTCGATGAGCTGCCGACCGAATGGGACGATTTCTTTTCCATCTTCGGCCTCGATGAGGAGGCTCCCGAGTACGCGATCTACGTCAGAGACGACGGGGCTTCGAACATCGAGTATCGCGGTGAGACGCGGTTTTTCGAGGCTGACCTGTGGGCCGCCTACGAACAGGACGGCCGCCGTGGGTGGATGACTCGCTGCCCCGACTTCGCCGAGCGGACGGAGGTTCGACAGTCGATCGACGCCATCATCGACAATCTCGAATCGCTCGAGGGTACCGTCGAACTCGTCTCCCAGTATGATCTCGTAGATCGACCCCTCGGCGTGGGCTCTTCGATCGATCAGACGGCGACGACCGTCCAGGAGATGGCGAACAGACGGGTCAGAGAGGATTATATCGACGAGGTGTCGACGCTCGTCGATAGCTACACCGAATCCGTGGCCTGATACTATCGGACGTAACTACTCGAACCGTGGCGTGATCGAGAGGTACGTTACGGCACTCGTTCGGCCGCTCGAGCGAGTCGGATATTTGTGAAGTTACGTCCGACAGTATGATTACATCGTTGGGGAGTACCACGTCGAATGCCACATCCTCGAAAAGGAAGTCCTGCCGCGATAGGCAGGATCAGAAAAGTACACCCGTGCTGATAGATGATCACCCAGCGATCGGGTCGAAAGCCAGCGGTTTCGCCTCTTCTTCGAACGATTTATACACCGATTCGGCCCATTCGCGAATCGCCGAAACGTTCGTATCAAGCAGTGCCCGAACCGCGCCGCTGTCTCGCTCATAACAGCTGATGATGACGTCTTCGTCGAGAAGGCCGACCCCGTAGGTGGGTAGCTCGTCGTGTTCTAAGACGGTGAAGTTGTCCCGTTTCAGCATCTCCGAGCTGCGGTTCGGGTACGTCGAGAGAAAGTACGCATGACAGCTGGGCCGATCGATCAGCGTCATCTCGACGCCGGCCTCGACGCGCTCGAAGAGCACGTCGAGACAGGGTTCCATCAGGGCCACCTCGGGACGGATAAATCGTAACGTGGTCGTCCCCTGGAGAAGCGACTCGAACCGGTTCACCGGTCGGTAGGGCGCATCGGGATCGGCGACGGTCACGGTCAGCCTCGAACTCGCTTCGAGTGCCAATCCGATTATGTCGTCGGGAAGCCAGTGCCAGACGTCGCGCAGCTTCCGTTCGGTTTCGAGTCGGGTGAGAAGCCTCTCCACCTCGGTTGCGATAGCCGCTCCCAGCTGTGTCGCTTCGTACTGATATCCCTCTTTATAAACCCAGGCCCGATCTTCGAACGCCCCGAGAGTCCGCCGGATCGTCGACGAGGAAACGCCGGCCAGTTCACAGAGTTCGGCTCGGCTCCGGGGACGCTCCGTCAGCGCGATGAGCGTCGGCACGCGGTGCCCGGACCGTGTGAGATACGCGATATCGCTGATGGAAGCATCCGTTGTTTGGTTATTGATGTCTAATACCATGGTTTTCGTAGGTCAACGAGAAGAATAACTATTGGGTTCGATGAGCGGCAGTTGCCGTCTCTACATGATTCACCGCGCCAGACCCGGTGACCCGTATACAACCACGTACTGGATAGACAGACCCGAAAATCCGTATACAACCACGTACTGGATGGCTATTTCACGCGGACGATACGACGGATCGTCTGGGATCGATCTACGGGTAGTTACCTCGCGGCGCGGCGCCCGGGACCGCGTCGGACGCGATCGCTTCGATCAGGAATCGAAATCAACTGGACCGATCCTTTAAATAAGTTCGCGCTGATCCCCAGCGTAGATCATGACCGAAACGCTGGAGAACACCGACAAGGTGCTGTACGAGGTCGAGGACAACCTCGCCAGAGTGCGGCTCAATCGACCGGAGAAGCTCAACGCGATGGATCCCGAGACCTACACGGCGCTCTCGGAGGCGTGGATCGAGATCCGCGATGACCCCGACGTGTGGGCCGCGATCGTCACCAGCGAGGGCGATCGGGCCTTCTCGGCGGGCGCGGACCTCAACGAGACGATCCGCCCGGGCGAAGGCGAGTGGGACACGTTCTGGCGAACCCAAGAGGAGATGATACTCAACAACGGGCTCGAGGTGTGGAAACCGATCATTTCGGCGGTCAAGGGGTACTGTCTGGCCGGCGGGATGACGATGCTTCTGGCGACAGACATCCGCATCGCCGGCGAGGACGCCGAGTTCGGCCTCTCAGAGGTCAAACGCGGCATCCTCCCGGGAAACGGCGGCACCCAGCGCACCATCCGGCAGCTTCCGTACCCTGACGCGATGGAGCTACTGCTCACGGGCGATCGGATCGGCGCCGAGCGCGCCGAGAAACTGGGGTTAGTCAACGAGGTCGTCCCCACCGACGAGGTAGAGGAGACTGCCGAAGAGTACGCCGCACGGATCCTCGCGAACGCACCGCTTGCGGTTCAGGCGATCAAAGAATTGGCCGTCCGCGGCCGCAACATGTCGCTTCAGGAGGGCATCCGCCTCGAGGAGTCGTTCGGCCGCCACCTCCAGGAGACCGAGGACGCCGCCGAGGGCGTTGCCGCATTCCGCGAGGACCGCGAACCACAGTGGGAGGGACGGTGACACCGATGTCCGAGGCCGACAGGAAGGCCGTCATCGCCGGCGTCGCCGAGGCCGACGAGATGGGCCGGGTGCCGGACAAGAACGTCTTCCAGATGGCGACGTCGGCGACGAGTAACGCGATGGCCGACGCCGGGATGGAGGCCGACGACATCGAGGGGCTGTTCATCCAGGGGAGCGGCTACCGGGAGCGCTTTCACTTCCCGCAGGTGACGTTCGCCGAATACCTCGGGTTGGAGCCGACTTTTTCCAGTTCGAACGACATGGGCGGGTCCTCCTCGTACGGGCATATCCATTACGCCAAGCTCGCGATCGAGGCCGGGCTGATCGACACCGCACTCGTCACCTACGGCAGCACCTCCTACAGCGACCGGCGTCGGGAGACCGTCTCCGAGACGATCGAGGGGCCAGAACTCAATCGCCAGTACGAACAGCCCTACGGGCAAGTATACCCGATGGGCCAGTACGCGCTGGCGGCCCGGCGGTACATGCACGAGTACGACGTGACCCGCGCCGATCTCGCCGAGATCGCCGTCTCGACCCGCGAATGGGCCAAGCGCAACCCCAAGGCGATGATGCAGGATGACCTCACCGTCGAAGATGTCCTCGAGTCCGACCCGATGTGCGAGCCGCTACACAAGCTCGATTGCTGTCTGATCAGCGACGCTGGCGGGGCGGTCGTGTTGACCGCCGAGGAGAACGTCAGAGCGGGGGCCGCAGACCCCGTCCAGATCGCCGGCATCAGCCAGACGCACACCCACGACAACGTCAGCCAGATGCCGGATCTGACGACGACCGGCGCCACCCGGACCGCCGCGGCGGCCTACGACGAGGCGGGGATCGGCCCCGAGGACGTCGACGTCGCCGAACTGTACGATTCGTTCACCATCACGACGGCGCTTCTGACCGAGGCGGTCGGGCTGGCCGATCCCGGCGAGGCCACGGAACTGTTCGCCGAGGGCGAGACCCGACCGGGCGGATCGATCCCGATAAACACCTCCGGCGGCGGCCTCTCGTACAACCACCCGGGGACCTACGGCATCCTCACCGTCATCGAGGGGGTCCGGCAGGTCCGCGGCACGGCAGGCGATCGACAGGTGCCCGACGTGGAGACGGCGATCACCCACGGGACCGGCGGCGCCCTCTCGAGCCACGCCACGATGGTCCTCCAGGAGGGTGCCTGAGTATGGTCGACTACGACGCCTGGGACGAGAAGCCCCTGCCGCGGATCGACGCCGAATCCGAGGAGTTCTGGGCCCGCGCCGCCGACGGAGAGCTGGTGATCCAGCGCTGTGCGGACTGCGGAGAACGGCAGTTCTACCCCCGCTGGCTGTGTCGGCACTGTTGGTCGGAGGCCGTCGAGTTCGAGAGCCACGAGGGGACGGGGTCGATTTACTCATATACGATCAACCACCTCCCCGGACAGTCGGGATACGGCGACGAAACGCCGTATCCAGTCGTCCTCGTCGAGCTGGACCTCCCCGAGGAGAACCCGAGCGGCCGCCCGGTCCGGATGACGAGCCACGTGATCGACTGCGACGCCGAGGAACTCGAGATCGACATGCCGGTCGAGGTGGCGTTCAGGCGAGTCAGCGACGATCCCGAGGTGGCGCTGCCGGTGTTCGAACTTCGATCTCGGTGAGTGCCGGAGGACGGAGGAAAGATCGGGGGTAGGGCGTCAATCACCCGACCGTCAGGATCGGAGAGGCGACCGCGAAGCGGCCGGTCAGTCGTCGTCGACGCTGATTTTGACGTCCCACTCGCTTTCGCCCTGGCTGACGCGGATCGAGTCGTGTTTGCGGATCAACCGGAACACTTCCCGTCCGACTTCTTCGGGGGTGCGGTTCGTCTTCGGTTCGAGGAGGTTCTCTGATTCGTCGGTCATGGTTGGGTTGGATTGGATTTGATTGGGTTGGGTTGGGTTGGATCAGTCGATCAGTGGATCTTATCGAGGAGATCGACCGGTTCGTACCCCTTGATGAGGTTTCGAGCGATCGTCCGTTTTTGGATCTCGGAGGGCCCCTCGCCGATGCGACGGATTCGCGCCTCGCGGTACCACCGCTCCAGCGGGAGGTCCTTGCTCACGCCGAGTCCACCGTGCATCTGGATGACCCGATCGAGGACGTCGTTGAGGACCTCGGCGGATTTGAGCTTGGCGATCGACGCCTCGTGTCGGACATCGATGCCCTCCTGGGCTTTCCACGCGCAGTCGTACAGCGCCAGCCGGGCGGTGTGGATGTCGACCGCCGAGTCGGCGATCATCCAGCGGATGGCCTGCCGATCCGAGAGCGGCTTGCCGAACGTCTCGCGCTGTTTCACGTAGTCGAGACCCATCTCGAGGGCGTATTTGGAGATGCCGATGTGGGCCGCCGAGTAGCTGATTCGGCTCGACCGAACGCCGCTGGCGGCGATGTCGTATCCCTGGCCGATCTCTCCGAACCGGTTGCGGTCCGGAACCCGCATGTCGTCCATGTGAATCTCGAAGGGATCCTTCGGTCGGATCACGTCGATTCGGCGGTGGACGTGCCACCCCTCGGTGTCGGTGTCGACCAGGAACGTCGTGACGCCTTTGTCCTCGCCGTCGACGATTGCCTTCGCGAACACGACCGCGTAATCGGAGTAGCCGCCGGCGGTTATGAATCGCTTCTCGCCGTTGATCACCCACTCGTCGCCGTCCTTGACGGCTCGGGCGGACATCGAGCCCGGATCGGAGCCCGCCTCGGGCCCGGTGAGCGCGAAACACCCGCTCCGTTCGCCGCGCATCGCCGGTTCGATGAACTCCTCGAGGTGGTAGTCGCTCGCGATCTCGAGGTAGACCTCCGGAGAGCCGACGGTGACGCCCGGCGTCACCTCGACGCCGCCCAGTCCGGGGTTGTACAGACCGAGCGGATGCTGGACGAGCTCCTCGTGAACGATCGTCCGGCCCAGGATTCCGAGCCCGCCGCCGCCGTACTCCTCGGGGATGCCCATCGCCCACAGGCCGTGCTCTTTGGCTTTCTCCCGCAGCTCTACCTCTTTCTCCTTCGGGAGGTGCGTCGCGTCCGGGTCGAGTTCGTCGACGAGCGGGCGCATCTCGTTGTCGCGGAACTCCCGGATCGTCTGCCGGAGCATTCTGTGTTCGTCCGATAGCCCAAACTCCATACCCCCCAGAGACCGGCCTCTCAAATAAAATCGACCCTCCCTCAACCGGCTGATAAAACCGTAGTACAGCCGGCAAATTGGGAGATCAATCGGGGTCGAAGCACAGCCACCGGATCGAGAGATCAATCGAAGTGATCGACCCGGGCATGCTACAGCGGATCCTCGTCTTTCACTGGCGGGACGCCCCGGGGGACGATCGTCTCGCCCGTCAGGTACGATCCCGCCGGGCTCGCCAGGAACTGTGCGATGTCGGCGATCTCTTCGGTGTAGCCGATGCGGCGGTCGACGTGCTCGCGGGCGGGAAGATCCTCATCGTCCAGATCCAGTCGATCGAGGACGTAGTCGGTCGCGACGAGCCCGGGGGCGATGCAGTTGACCCGGATGCCGTATTCGGCCCACTCGACGGCCAGCGACTCGGTGAGGTTCCCGACGGCGGCTTTCGAGGCGGCGTAGTGACTCGTCCGCGGCGAGGCGCCCAGCGCGGCGACGCTTGAGAAGTTGATGATCGTGCCTCGCTCGGCCTCTCGCATGTACTCGCCGGCCGCCTGCGTGCAGTTGAACACTCCATTGACGTTGATGTCGATGATGGTCCGCCAGGCGTTGTGGCTCAACTCCTCGAAGTCCGCCCGGAAGGTGCCGGCGGCGTTGTTCACCAGGATGCCGACGCCGCCGAACTCCTCGGCCACCTGATCGACGAACGCTTCGACCGCGTCGGTGTCCCGAACGTCACACTCGACGGCCACCGCTCGCCCGTCGCGGTCGCCATCGTTTATCTCGTCGGCCACCCTGTCGACGCGCTCCTGTTCGCGCGAACAGATCGCGACGTCGACGCCGTCGTCGGCGAACCGCTTGGCTATCGCCTCGCCGATCCCGCTGGAAGCGCCAGTGACGATCGCCGGCGACGATCGGATGCTGAATTGCTGTAGAGCCATCGTCCGAACTGTCCGCAGGTATATTGTTATACCTTGTCATCACAAAGGGTGTCTCGGTCAGCGCGTAATATTGTGGAGCGCGGCGAAGGCTGTGAGACACGAGGAACCGATTCGAATCTACGGATGATATCTCGTATTCGCAATTGACCATCTGCTCGAATTGTTGCGGTTTTGGGTGCAAAACTGTGGATGGGGACGGAGGGATTTGAACCCCCGATCGACTGATATCTCCGGTGTGCGCCTCGGTCCTCCAGAGGGTCGTCAACGCGGCGCGGTGATCAGCCGGCCGCTCGGTATATCAGTCTGGAGTCTCGTCACCGGGCGCGTGGCCTCTGGAGTCAGTCGCCATGCCTGGCTTGGCCACGTCCCCTCGTGAGTTTTTACCTCGGGTTGGCCTAAAGGGGTTTCGATTCGCGGCACCGGATCGCTTCGTTCGCCTATCGATCCGTCTCGCTCCAGCCGCAGTCCTGACATTTGTAACCGGTGACGAACTCCGTGACGCTCGGCATGTAGCCGACCGAAAGGACGCTGCCACCGCACTCGGGACACTCTCGATCGGTGTCCTCGATCGCTTCGGCGTCCATGACGGTGTCACCTTCGATGAGTTCGGCGAGCTTTCCGGGCGTTACCATGCGTCCTTCGACGACGCGATTGTCGGCCATACCGGGGAAGGAACCCCGAGGATGGTAAGCCTGACCGTTCCGGCTATCGGACGCCTCCGGCGCGGGAGATCTGCCGTGAAAGTGACTCGGAGGAACTGCTATCTCGATTTACCGGTGCTCGCCGATCCAGGAATGAGCGATCACCGGTAGCAGACGACAGCGTATTCGTATCAGAGCCACGGCGCGCGATCGCCATCGGAGACGCCGGGAGAGCCGGCCTCGCTGTCCTCGTCGCTGGTGACGTCGTCCTCCTCGAGTAACTCGTCGTCGCCGTCGGTGTCGGGGCCGCCGTCGGTCGCCGTCGAGGTAGTCGATGAGTGTCCACTGTCGATCGCCCCCTCGGGGTTGAACGCCAACAGCCCGGTGAGCGCGAGGACGACAAGCGCCAGCGGCTCCTCGCCCGTGATCGGGCCGACCTCGAGGATCGTAAGCGGCAACACGCCGAGCGCGACCGCGCTGCCGAAGCGGAACCGATCGATATCGACGTTACCGCGGAGCCACGGCCCGAGCAGCGCGACGGCGAGGGCGAACCCGACGCCGACGACGGCGGCGCCCGTCCCGTAGACGATGTACATCGTCTCGGAGACGAACGCGAACTCGAAGCCGTTGGGCTGAAAGCTCGCGACGAGACCGAGGCCGATAATGACGCTCGGGCGCGGGAGGTACTCGCCGACAGTCGCACTTGCGGTCTTTGCGGCGATCGCGAGAATGACGAGCGCCGCAAAGCGCTTGAAGATCTCCATCGAGAGCAGCGACTCGATGGTCGGTGCGATCGCGGCCTGAATCGCCGCGAAGGGTACCACGAGCGCGCCGACGAGAAGGATGTTGCGGACTCGATCGCGTCGGGTGCCGTCCATCTCCGCGAGGACGACGGCGAGCGTCGCACTTCCGCCGAAAATGAGCAGACCGACCTCGATCATCCCGAGGAGCGAGGAAACGGCGCCTGCGAGGACGAGCGCCGCAAAGATGCCGTCCAAAAGCGGCAGGGCCATCACCGTACCGAGCAATCGGGTTCCTTCGCCGACGCGTCGCTCTAACCGTAAGGCGATCGGGTGTTGGGACGTGCTCATCCCTCAGACAGGATGCCCCTCACCGTAGGACCGGCGATAGCGATGGCGATACCCTCCGGGACGGCCGAATCCGAAATCGAAACCGAACCGTTTGAGGGTATTCTCCGCTTTCGTCCACATCGCAAATGTAAATGTAATGCCGGTGTCGAGGGCGTACTCTCCGGCGATGCGCTGTGCGATGGGACTGGCGGAGTCCATACCCGAGATAATCACCCCCTCGATCATAAATGTTGCGTGGGGAACCCCCTCACACAGTTAACATATGCCTCTTTATCGGAGGTATCAATTACCATATCTGACCATATTCCCGATATTATCCCAAAATCGCCTATTTCGAGTGTTGGCCGACGAAACTGAACACCGACGGACAATACTGATCGTCTCCCTTTTATTCTCTTCCCGCTATCGAATCGGTTTCGAGAACCCCGGACCTGAAGTTCGAAAGGCCGTTCGCCCAGTTTTGGCATGATTCTACTACCCACGGGGAGAGGCTCTCGCAACGCTTTTGCATCACGGCACCTGACCGGCTACATGGCGAGCGACGAGCCCTTCTCAGAGAAACTCCGCGTACCCGAGGCCCTGACATTCGACGACGTACTGCTCCGACCAATGGAGAGTCGAGTCGAACCCGACGACGCCGACATGACG
>LKMJ01000129.1_pt1 | contig 46899 bp, 50 predicted proteins | sample 643391 | NCBI WGS metagenome assembly LKMJ01 (sample SAMN04112250, study PRJNA286221) | soda lake metagenome | biome: soda lake; feature: Kulunda Steppe; material: water; isolation source: sample PL-Br10 brine of Picturesque Lake | place: Russia: Kulunda steppe | collected 2010-07 | reverse complement strand
CTCCACCAGCGATAGTGGCACAAGTTCCTAATGTAGTAAAGTGGTTACTTCCTACACATAACCGGTTTACTGTTAGTGGGTCAGGTATTGATGCGGCAGGTAAATTGGTTAAGTTTGATCCATCACCACAAAAGGTACTAGCTGTTACATTATCTGCTACAATAGCGTTGTTCATAAAAGTAGTACAAGCTGCTGTAGCTTCTAAGTCCGAACCGATAATGAAAGCTTTCTCAAATCCGCAGGTATCGTTACCTATTCCACCTAAGATACCGGAACAATCCCCGCTTGCAGTGTTACCAAATCCGCCGGATACTGTTGAACGATTTCCGCTTGCAGTGTTAAAATGTCCGCCGGATACTGTTGAAAAGTACGTGCTTGCAGTGTTACCAAATCCGCCGGATACTGTTGAAAAGTACGTGCTTGCAGTGTTAAAATGTCCGCCGGATACTGTTGAACAACCCCCGCTTGCAGTGTTAGAATCTCCGCCGGATACTGTTGAAAAGTACGTGCTTGCAGTGTTACCAGCTCCGCCGGATACTGTTGAAAAGAACTGACTTGCAGTGTTATTACGTCCGCCGGATATTGTTGAAAAGTACGTGCTTGCAGTGTTACTCTGTCCGCCGGATACTACCGAACAATCCCCGCTTGCTTCATTACCATCTCCACCAGCGATAGTGGCACAAGTTCCTAATGTAGTACAATGGTCGGATCCAATAAGTAAATTAGATCCTGAATACGTTTCAGTAATGTCCACAGAACCGGTTACTTGAACGGACCCGGATACATCTAATGTATATTCAGGATTAGGTTTATTGATACCGACTCTAGTATTTTCTTGATCATAAACTAGACCGGAATCTCCTTCAAATATACTCCCGCTATTGAACTGTATTTGTCCGGTACTCCCACCAGGAACTGTTTCAGGTAAATTTTGTAATCCTGATCCGTCACCGGTAAAACTTCCTGTGAAGGATCCTGAAAACGATTCAATAAATTCAGAAGGTATAGCAATATGTCCTCCTCTGGTAACAACTACTTGTCCGGATTTAGGGGTAGAGAATACAACTTCAACGGTATCTTTATCGACTATCTTAACTGTCTGGGGTACTATTTGTTCATTATTTTCATTATATACCTGAACAAATGGAGATGGAGCATTAAGATTATGATTGACAGTAATATCTGTTTCATTAGTGAAGTTACTGGCCACAGTACCAAAACTTCCAAGTAGGTGACCTCCCTTCATTACTACAATGAATCCGGTTGTCTCTGTAACAAATTCAACCTGGATGTTGTTGTTATCTATGGAGACAATTTTGTCTGGGATTAGTTGATTCTTATTCTCGTCATAAATTTGAACTACGGGGTATTCAGTGTCTAAATTATGAGAAACGTTGACTATAGTCTGATTTGTAAATGCTACAGGTGCTAGAAAAGATTCATTAACGTTAAAGATATCTAAATTTTCTAATTCTGATCCGTCCCCTATGAATGAACCCGTGAATGAACCTGTGTTGTATGAACCAGTAAAATTATTAAAATCAGTTCGTATGCTTCCACTTGCTATTTCTAAGTTATTTATTAAGGTTCCCACAGATCCAGAATAGAAAATGAACCCGTCTGTATCGGAAAGAGTTATTTGTGAACTTCCTGATACTAGAGAAGGAGAGTTCTCTAAATTACTAAAGTCAATGGAACCGGTAAAAGAACTAGCCGTTACATTTCCTTCAACGTTGGCATTATTCATGAAGGTAGTACAACCGGCTGTAGCTTCTAAATCTGAACCTACGATAAATGATTTATCAAATCCGCAAGTGTGATTATTTACCCCTCCTAAGATACCAGAGCAATCTCCATCGGCAGTGTTATTACGTCCGCCGGCTACTACGGTTACCCCCGGTGTTTGAAAAACCGTACTACCGGCGGCCGTATTATCACAACCTCCACCGATAAAAGCTCCGTTCCCGCTTGCTCTATTACGAAATCCACCGGATACTGTTGAACAAAACCCGCTTACCGTATTCCTGGATCCGCCACCAATAAAACTGAAACGGCTGTTAACAGTATTATTCTCTCCACCGGCAATAGTTGATCGAAACCAGCCGGAATTATTTCCAATAGTATTATTAAAGCCACCTCCTATAAACCCTCCGGAGGCGATATTTGTGTTGTTATTTCTGCCTCCGGCTACTGTAGAAAATGAAAAAGTGTTACTACCTACAGTATTACCGCATCCGCCGGATACCGTTGAACAGAATCCTAATGCACAGTTATTCTGTCCGCCGGATACGGTTGAACGATCCCCGCTTGCAGTATTATTCTCTCCGCCGGATACTGTTGAACAATCCCCGCATGCAGTGTTATTACTTCCGCCGGCGATAGTGGCACAAGTTCCTAATGTAGTACAGTGTCCGGATCCAATAAGTAAATTAGATCCTGAATACGTTTCAGTAATACCTACAGAACCGGTTACTTGAACGGAACCGGATACATCTAATGTAGATTCAGGATTAGGTTTATTGATACCGACTCTAGTATTTTCTTGATCATAAACTAGACCGGAATCTCCTTCAAATATACTCCCGCTATTGAATTGTATCTGTCCGGTACTCCCACCAGGAACTGTTTCAGGTAAATTTTCTAATCCTGATCCGTCCCCTATGAATGAACCTGTAAAAGAAGAGGCTGTAACGTTTTCAGTTACAGATAGAGAATTGAGGTGTGCATCAGAACCTGATACAACTAGTTTTTTCCAATTTGGCATTTAAAATGTTTTATGATTGCGGTTGGTTACAATGAATTGATTGCCCACTTCCTAGTACTGTTTCAGACCAGGCCAACAATATCTTATATAAATATACCTAAAAAGTAGATTAAGACTTTTTTCTGTAGTTATCTAACTTCTTCCAGACATTAAAAAACTGTTCAAATTCATAACCGTAGTATTGACTAGACTGTAATTTATCTAGAATAAAATCTACTTCTTTCTTGGAGAGGTTGATTGGATCCTCAAACGTAGGTCCTTTCTTCTCTGTCTTTATTTTTCCGTCTGTAACTATACCCATAATTTTATAAAATAACTCTTTTAATTTTTTTTTATGCGTAAATAAAAATGTCTCCTTGATTGTCTACTCGTATGTTTCCTATTTTTTGATATTCCGGTGCATCAGTTTGTCCGGATTGTTCATCAATCACGGCGGCGGCAAATGCTTCTGGTGATCCAGTTGTTGCATCAGAGGCCAGACTTTCTTTAAATCCCCATCTATTTGAGGCTTCTGATAAAATAAAGGCCCGGCCGGAACCTCCGCCCTGATCAATAATAATACCACCTTTGTAGATATCTCCAATACTTCCAGAGTTAAGAAGAATGTACCTATCTTCAACTTCAAGATTTGTTGTTTGGATGGCGGTAACATCTCCTTGTACGGTTAGATCTCCGCCGACAGATAAATTCTCAGAAATATTAACATTGTCTGGTAATCCAACAGTTACTGTTCCATTAGTTCTAGAAACTTCAACTTCGTTATTTGTACCGTTGATTTCAAGAACGGCTCCGGTTGTAGAATCTGCCAGTGTTACGTCCCCGGAGGCAACAACAAAACCGTCGGTGTTGAAGGTTGCAATACCTTTATTTGTAGATGTAGCATCTTGGCCGGAAATATCTAAAGTATTTGTTCCGTCATCAAAGGTTAGATCAATCCCTTCCCCTCCTACAATATTTAACCTTTCGTCTAAAAGATCTACAGTTCCAAAAGTTTCTCCAGCCTGTGAAGATCCGGAGATTTCAAGGACGGTTACAAGTCCGGTTAGCTCAGAACCATCTCCTTGAAAGGATCCAGAAAATGAACCTGAAAGAAAAGTAGTTTCCGGGTCAGTTGTTACTTGCTGATTACTTCCAACAAGTAGTTGATTGTCTAGGTTTAAAGATTCAAGTTCGGCTTGTGAACCTGATACTATTACTTTTTTCCAAGTTGCCATTATAAAATACTATTAGGTATAAAATTAGTTGTGTGTATACACTGTATAAATATCAAGTACCTAAGAAAAACTCCTTAGAACCAGAATAAAAGATGCCGCCGTCTATTGGGTCTGGGGGTTCATTGAATGGATGAAGTTTAAGGACTCCTTGTTTGTTTACTTCCACTCGTGGTTCTTCATCTACGGATACTTCTAAGGTATCTTGGTCTTCTGACGCTAAATTGACATTAAATGATCCTGTAATGCCAATATTTCTTGTAGTGTTCCAAAATGATCCAGTTTGTCTAAATATAAGAAGTTCTTCAACATCTAGTCCGTTAAGAAATAAGTTACCAGATATAATCTGATCTCCGGTAACAATTTTATCTCCGGTAACGGAAAGAGATCCAGAAATAGAAAGAGAGCCGGTTAATATACCGTCCTGTTTCAGATCCGTTTCAATCTGTTTCCACTGTACTAATGCCATTATCTAAAATCTTATATGAGTTTACCTACTAGGACTACTTCATCAGAAGAATCTAAAGTATATCCTGTTTTCTGTGTATCGAATTCAACCTTTATATCCGGTCCATCCTGTAGTACAATTCGTTGAGATACCGGAATTAAGGTTTTGTTTACAAATACAGAAAAAAGCTCTTGACTGGTTTCAAACCCAGTCGGTGGATTTACTATAGTTCTGTTTTTATAAATAGCGGTATCTTCATTAAAAATTTCATCTGCAAATACTGTATTAGACAAAGAGATATAATTTATTTGAGATGACGTCATACCTCTGTTGTAATTTACGGTACCGTCATCAAAGAATCGAGGAGTGGCTTCCCTTTCTGGTGTTTTTGATCGTTTCATTAATTTATCTAAATCAGATACTGTTTCAAGTTTAAAATTAACTGCCGCTTTAGAAAAGAATTTGTTTGGACCGTTGATTTCTGCATTAATAGTATCTGGAATTATATGTCCTAGGAGGTTAATGGTAAATTCGGTCTTAACTTTTCTATCTTCTCCTTGTGTTACTTCGATATTATTTGTAAAAGAATCTATACTAGCCCGGAATCTAAAACTATTTGCACGTCCCCAATATGCATCAGAAGCATAGTTTATACTCTCAACTATCTTATTCATCTGTTCGACGTAATCGGTAAATATTATACACTGGTATTGAATATTTACGTAATCCGGAATAATTACTCCTTGGTACTCTTTGACCGGAATTCTGTTGTTAAGAATGTTGAATCGGTCATAAACGTTCTTTTTACTAAACTTCTTTTCAAACACTTGGATATTATTCGGAACGTTTGCATCTAATTTATTACCAAGTGATCGATTCTTTTCAATATCTGTTCTCCTGTATATAATCAAAGGAGCTTGAACTTTACCGTTCTTGTCTCTATAGAACCCGTCCTTTTGTACGGCCTTCCACTTCTCAGGAGACCCATATAAAACGGGTACATTTATTTGCCTACCACTTTGTACTACCGTAGGTTGGATCACATTGGAGAAATAATATATGATGGTCTCATCAATATCTAACAAGCCTACATTATACTGCTTCCTATTATCGTTTTTTACTGAACGATGTTCTGCTCTATTTTTCTTTGGTCTTATTCTATCCATTATTTACCTGGTAGGACGTATACCGGTTTTTTCCATTCTAGTTAGGTGCGTATCACAAATAATAGAAATACTCTTTCCAAACTCTTTTCCATACTCAGTTAAGTTGTAGCTGTTATCTCTTCCTAAGAATAGTTCATTTTCTCGGACGGTATCTACTTCATAAAAATCGTTATGCCATTCTATAATATCTCCTACTTCCGGTAGTAAATTAATATCTTCCATATCCTCTCGTAGAAATGCAAAAGATACTTCTCTGGTAAGGTCCTCTCCTATTTCTTGTATTGATATTACTTGATCTCCTCTAGTGATTAAACAGTTTAGCTTTGTAGGGTTGAAATAAGTCTTACTCAAGCTCTCACCGTAAATGTTTACCGACGTACTTTCTAAAGAAACCTTATGGTATAGTATCTCCTGTTCGACAACATCTTGAAGAAGTTCTCTATTTATCTTAGTAAATACTTGCATATCCCGTCGGCTACCAAAAATCATATCTGTAGAAAGGGTCTAATAAGTTTCGATTGAAGCTGTAGCAATTTCAACTTTATTTATTTCAGAAAACGATAATGCCTGTCTTCTTACAAATCCATAAGCTTTTTTTGGTGCCATTGTCGTGTACATCTTTACGTCATAAGTTGCTATATTACCTTCTTCTGCTGTACTGTGCGTACTTACAATTGTTACGTCTTTAATAGCCCTAAGTATTTCTGCTACATCCATAGTACTAGCTGAGTCTGTGTAATGTATTCTGACTAGGGCCTTAACTCTATTTCTTTCGTTTTCAGATAAAAGTTCTTGTAATGTGATCATTTTACGTAAATAGGGAATGGAACGTTATTTAGTGTCTCTTTAAGGTAACTGGATTCGTTACTTTGTTTTTCAAGTTGGGATTCTCTAGAGGTTTGTTCTAGTGTTTCTCGTAAGGAGTTTATAAGGCTCTCTTTTTCAGATCTTGCATCAGCCAGAAGGTCGGCCTGGTTTAATGTAGTTTCATCTCCAGGAATAGGTACTGTCTGATACTTTCCTCTAATATAAGCTAGAGACTCTTTTGCCGAAGCAAGAGTGTACCTAAATATCCACTGCCGGCCAATACTGTTAATTTGAGAATAGACAGGGTTTTTATAAGGTACTTCGCCTATATTGGTAATGAGAGTGGTTCCGTCTTGAGTACGAGAAGCATTTTTTTCAGATAATTTATAGTATTCAATTCTAATAACCCCAGAATTAATAGGAATTGGAAAAAGTTTTAACTGGTTGTTTACAAGCTCGAAACTAAAAGAAGATTTTCTAATTTGGTCATTGAACTCAATTGCCTGTATTTTTAGAGCATCGTATGACGTAGGCATCAGTAAAAAGTTTACTCCCGGGGAAAAACTACCGAAATCAAATACATCCATCAAAGACTGTACCCCGGTTCCGGTTCCGGCGAAAGGATCAAAGAATCTTAAAATTGCAGGTGGAGCTTCATAAAACACTCTCCTAATCTCTACCCCTCCTGTTACTCCTTCATCTTCTGCCCACTTGTCTAAATCATATTCCTGTTTACCTCCTTCTACTTGAAGTAATCCTGAATATTTAGTTAAATTTCCTCCAACTTCGGCTTCAGTTCCATATTCTTTAGAGATACCGATAACTCTATCTAAGGAAGGATTTATTAATTGATTGTTGTAATCAGTACCTTTTTCACCACCTTCCATAGATAAGTAGTTTTCCCGTACCTTGTACTGAAATACTTCGTTACCGTATTCGGTTACGGCATCTTCAAAGGCTGCATAAAGATGTATTGGTTGAAGCTCTACATCCATAATAGGAAACCCTAGTCTGGTAACACAGTACCGGGCTACTTTATCAGCATCTTGCTGAAAGTCGGAATCACTATCATAAAAACTGAAAGGAGTGCTTCCGGGGGTAAATGATGAGGTACCTTCCCAAATTGGTATATCGGCCATAAGTTACTTCTATTTTGTATTATTAAACGGATTCTATAATATAAATAGAGTATGTCTACTGTTTCCACTCGTATTTTAAGTTACCTGTATCCCATATCCTATGGTACCCGTTTTTAGACATTATTTCATACTCTGTAAGGTTAGGATCTTCTCCTTGTTCAACAAGTTTATGCTTTTGAAACTGGAATCTACTAAATTTATATCTAGACTTGGTATAAAAGTAACCAGGTGGTGTATATCCTGTAAAGGTCATTCCTAGTTTCTCGTAAACATTACCTGTACTCCAATCTCTATTTGCATAAGATAAAATGTACTTAGGAGATTGAGTTCTTATAAAGTGAGTGAAAAGTTTTGAAGCTCCTCCTACTACAGTGTAATTAAGTTTATTACAGAACCTAATTAGTTCGTAACTCCCTTCTTTACTTTCTTGGCCGGTTGCTTTTCTAAGGTTAGAAAAAGTCATTAATGCAACAAGTTCATCTTCGTAAGAAAGTCCGTACCTATATTTAGATATAGACGGACCTTGTAAATGGTTTCTTTCTAGGAAATTAATAGCCTGTTTATTAGTAACTTCCACTACCTTTGTTTTTCTACCGTAAACTCTTTTACTCCCGTTTATTATTTGAGCTTTTAACATAGACTTTAAAATACTCTTCTTGGTGTACCAATCTGTTTCCCAAATATGAATAAGATTTACATCCTTACTTCTTAATTCCTTAACTTTATTTAAATGGTACCTTTTATCTTTAAAAAGATCACTATGAAAATATCCGCCGTTATACTCTATACCTAGGTGATGGTCTGGGAGGTATATGTCTATTTCTTTTCCGTGAAGTAGTTCTGTGTTACTATATTCTGTTTTGACATCTAAGGATCTAATAAATTTCCTTAATTCTTTTTCTCCAGTGCTAGGACCGTTTTTAAAAAATGTTCCTTCTTGAGCTTTCATTCTCTTTATTGCAGCTTCTCTCATTCGTTGCTTTTGTTCTAGAGAGTTCTGTCTATATCCGGGTTCTCTACTCCTTGTATTATGTCCAGCTATATAATCACGAGCATAAGAAGTAGTACCTTTTTCATCTTTACCGTTCCTTATTAACTTAACCTTTTCTCCGCATCCACACTTACAAGTCGGGTATGTACCTTTGAAAAAATGCTTAATAAAGTACTTTTTCCAACCTAACTTTTTATGTTCTTTATTAATGTGGTGTATAAGCTGTTTATGGGACAACATTTTCTTATTACATTCCTGACATTTGATATCACTCTTCTTCTTCCTTTTTATCTTCTTAAGCCGTGATTTTCGAAACTCTCCATATTTTTTTGCATATTTATCAGAGGAGAGTCCGTTATGTTTATGGTAAAGGTGGGAAGGCATACCTGCTGCTGTTAATTTAACCTTACATATTTTACAAGTATGAGGAGATAGGTCTTTTTGTCTTTTCAAGGTCTAAGCTTTTTCTTAACGTTTACCTATAAATATACGAAAAGCTTTTTTAATAAAAAAAAAAGGTACCAGAATCTAATCTGATACCTTTTAAATACACTGTGTACTTTTCTACCTACTTTTAGATAGTAGACAAGTCACTAATGAAGATACGACCGTAGAATTCTGGTCTAACCATCTTCTTGGCATATCTTGTCATCAGGCCTTTGCGAGGTGTAAAAGTCTCAGGATCGTACACAAGAGGTGTCATAATTAATGGAATGTAAGGGGCATAAACAGCACCTGCCTCCAAGAATTGTCCTCCTCTAAATCCTAACAGCATTGTGTTCTCAAGCATGTATGGGTTCTTGTAAACTCTATATCGAGAGTTAAAAGTACCTACTTTCTGAACACCCATTGCAAAGTCCATCTTATCGCCGTCTGTATCACCTACGAATCCAGGAATAGACTCGATGATGGTTGCTACGTCAGGGGATACTACGGCAAAGTTTGCTCCTCCTCGTAGTGTTTTTTGATGGATCTTGTTAGATACTTTTTGCATCTTAGTACCTAGAGTTTGGAACCACTGACCTTGTGTATTAAAGAAGTCAGATGTATCTGTTGTCCAGGCATCGTTCTTGTAGATCTTATTGTTTTCTGCACTCCATCTCTCTGTTGTTACAGCGTTTTGGATAAGCATATCAAGGATCTCAAGGTCGATCTCCATTGCGATATAATCAGACAGTAGAGATGTAAGTTCGGCTTCAGCATCAATGCTTTGGTAGGCATTAAGGTCTTGGGCGAACTCTGGTGTCCATTTTGCTTTTAACTTTCTTGTCTTAGCAATAATTCCTTCTGAACCAAGTTCTACTTCGATTTCTGGAATCTTGATTGGATCTCCGGCTGCTGTTCCGTCTTCAAAGTCTCCTCTGGCGTTATCAGCTGGTTGTTTGTGATATAGTACTGAACCTGTTACTTCACTACCAGAAGCTACTGTATCCGTATTAACTACGAATGATACAAAGTTTCCATTTCTTCTTGTGAATTCTGGGTTAGTTGTTACATCAACCGATCCTGATAAGAGTCTAAATGCTCTTACTCCTTCGGCGTCAAAGCTAGTGTTTTCTAGGTTTACTGAGTAAACTTGGAAATCTGCAGGATTAAGGTCATCATCAAAGTCGATAGATGCACTGTTAGCAGCTTCCGGAGCTCCTTCAAACTCTACAGATGCAGAGTTGATAGAGTAACCGAATCTTCCGGCTCCGTATAGACCACCGGATGGATCTTCATCTACTTCCATTTTTCTGTCGTAAGTAGATACGTTTCCGTACATGTTGTCTCCGGCGTTGAATCCGGCTGTGTCTGTTCCGTACTTAAAGTCAAGATAGAAAACAAGTCCAGATGGTAGATTCATTGGCTGAACTGATACGAAATCCTGTGCTGAAAATTCAGCGAAGACTTTTCGTACAAGCGGTAGTGCAATACCGGCCCATTGTTCACCTTGTCCTGGTTGGAAAGTTCCACCAGTTCCTGTTACGTTTCCTTCCTTAACAATGTACTTTGTCTGGTTCTCTAACAACCGGGACATGTTTCGTTTTTCGTGCTCGGAGGATAGTCCCTCAAGAAGTCCTACTTTCTCCCACTTGTTAGCAAGACGTATATTTTCTTCTTGAAGTACTTTATACTCTTCTGAGCTGTTAAGTATTTCGTTAATTTGCATAATTGTATTTTATTTATGTAAAAGTATTTTTTAATTAGTTCTTAATAATTCCTGCAAGCTTCTGCATTCGCTTTAGATTTTCATTTAGCTTAGGAGGAACCTCTACTGATTTTTTAGGTTTAGTAGACCCTCCGGTAGACTTAGAAGCAAAAGAAACGTGTTCTTTTAAAGACTTCTTTGTACTCGAAGTACTGTTGGATAAAGATTCCTTAAAGGTCTCATAAACAAGTTTTGCTTCTTTTGCTGTTTCAGCTTTGTCGAAAGTAGTTATAACTTTGGCTTTTTGGCTTTCAGTTAAGTTATTAGCTTTCATTAACTTGTTTAAGTATAGAAGTTTAGAGTTTAAGAGGTTAACTTCAGCCAACTCGGCTTTAAGTACATCAATAGTGTTCAGAGCTTCAGATAAATCTTCTTCCATCTCTTTTTCTTTTTTGCTATACTTTTTCTCGTCAACTTTGTCTTGCTCTTCTTCTTCTTCTTTTCCTTCCTCTACTTCTTCGTGATCGTCACCATGATCGGCTTCATTTGTAATAGCATCAAGTTCGGCCATTAGTTCAGACAAGTCTAATTCTTCCTCATCTCCAATACCGTCTTCAGGTCCTATCATATCGTCGGCGGGTACTTCTTCGTCACCGAGGTCAATGTCAACTTCTGTATCAGGTCCCATTTCTGGTTCTGGCATCTCTTGTGCAATCACATCTCGGATAAGGTTTCTGAGGTCTTCAACAGACATATCTTCTATGTCTTGTTCTTCCTCATCTTCGTATTCCTCATCTTCGTCGTGGTCGTCATCGTTAGAAGTATCTTCATCTTCTACTTCTTCTTCTTCAGGAGATTCATCTTCAACCTCCTCTTCTTCTTCTTCGTACATGTCTTTTTCAAGTACGTCTTCGTCTTCCTCTTCCATTTCTTGCAATTTAGCTGCAAGTAGTTCTTTTAGGTGAGGAGTTATCGACTCGCTAATTGAATCTTTTGCATTTTCTAATGCTAACTGTCGTATAGTCCTAGCTTCTGCAATAGCCTCTTTAAACAGGTCTTGATTTTTAGGCATATTAGTATTTAGTTTTTAGTTCGAAATACGTTTATTAGGAAACGCAATAGAAGTGAATTAAAAATTTATTTCGATACTATATTAGGTAGGATAGTATATTTGTTATATAAATATACCGTTAGGTAAAAAAACAGCCTAAAAAAGGAAGGTTAGTTTAAACTCATTACTTGTTTTCGTATAAACCTTCTAGATCTTCTTCATTCATTTTGCTTCCATCTAAATCAAAAGTATACCCGTATCCTTCTTTAGCCTCTTCTCCGTCGTAGTAATCCTCAATATGGGTGTAGGTACCAGCAGTAATCCAGTATCCGTTAGGAAATTGTTAATACTTCGTATAACACCGTCGTCATTAGGGTCCTAATAGCCGACTTCATAAGTTTTAACTTCTATTCTTAAATCTTTTAGAGGGGTAAGGGATGAGAACTCTTTTTCATTGGTACGGCGACTGTTTTTATCTAATATCGTTAATTACCCAATCATTTTCAGCATCTGAATAGTAAGTTTCAAAGTTATCTCCTACTTTTACAAGCGGATGTCGAAACTCTAGGTTAGGAAACTCAGGAGAAGTAAAAGAAACCCAATAATTTGATTCACCCGGGTCATTTGTTGGTTCTGCATCGTAAAACTCTAAAGTATATTCCTTACCATCAATAGTAACTACAGGTGACATGGTGTTAGACCAATCGGTATTGGTTATTTCTACCGATCGTTTCTCTTCATTAGTACGGCGAGATGTTTGTGTTAACTTGTTCTCTGTTAGAAACTTTCTAATATTGAAATTTGACATTTTTGGGAGGTTTTAAAATAATTAAAGTTGTTTATAAATATACCGTTAGGTAAAAAAAAACAGCCTAAAAAAGTTAGCTGTAAAAGTATTATATTATTGATTTCTTTCTTGCCAATCAAGAGACACTTCGTCCTCTGTTATAGGACCACCTTTGGCCCAAGTGTAACAAGTTCTAGCTGAGTGGCATTTAAAATTATGCATCCAACAGTATCCTAAATCCCCTTCTTCATCTGAAGTTTCACCAGGCATACATTCTTTCATTCTGGGAGAAATATCGAATGCGACGCAATTTCCGCATAACGATTTTTTGGCGGCTTTCAGTGTTGTATTCCAATACTCGGCTATATCTTCCCAATAGTCTCCTGGTTCATCGACATTAAGAGGTCCGTATTGTATGTAATCGGCTTGAATGGCTTTTTCTCTGTTTTTAGTGTTTAGTTCTAAATCTACAGCCGGTTTAGGGCACCTTTCTTTATTCTCGTTTAGTACTTGGTTAATTAATTCTAAAAGCTTCATCTACGTAAGTTTCTTAAATTTCACACATACAGGAGTCAGAATGACAAAGTATTTCTCTTACCAAGGAGTGAATATTGTCGTAAGATCTGTCCTTAGGGGATATGTTTTCATTAACTGCCTGGTTCATAAAAGCACCATGGGTGGATGGGTTAGATACAAAATCCCAACAAATTAGTTCAAAATCATCTTGTACTGACATAATACTTTCACGTGTCCTCTCTACTGAACCGGTACCTCTAGAAGAAATTCCTATAGTATGTCCGTCTTTTATAATCTCCTTAACTATGTTACCTGAAGGAGTGTTCAGCAGCTGTACCTTACCGTAAAGATCGTTACCCTCCCACCATAGTTTTTTTACTACGTGAGAGGCATTTTTTAAAGAAACAACTGAGGAATCTGGGTGATCTAGTTCACCGTATGCGTTCCCTACTTTTATAAAGTTTTCTTCGTATCTTTTACATTCTCGTTCTAGTATTTTCTTACTGTAGACTCTTCCGTTTTGGTTCTGAGCTTCAGCTCGTTGAAGAATACCAGATACTTCAAATATATTTTTACCGTTTACTGTACTTTCGTTTACAGTAGGTTTAAAAGGAAATACTTCAATTAAAAGAGGCTTGTTCATATGTTTTTCTATTATTTTGCTACTAGTGCCAACATTAAGTTGTCGTCGTCTCTACCGGCGGCTTTATCAGTTACTATAGCTGAATAGTCCTTATTTCCGTATGTGAAGTGAATTTTATCTCCTGGTTTTGCTATTTTCTCTCCAGTTTCTGAATCTTCAGTATCAATATATAGTGCTCCTGAGCTAACTTTTGTAATATATTCGGAATAGTCTATTTTTACATTTTCAGAATATTCTTCCAGTTCATCAGGAGCTGATCCGGCTCTGTTGTCAAAATGAGAGGCCATGTAATTCCATAAATCTCCTTCTACCCTCTTGATAAAGCCGGCAAAACTGTCTTCTGATCTTAGAGCTCTTTCAAAAGCAGGTGTTTGTTCAAGAGCTTGAATCGGGGTTAGGTCTTGTTCATTTACCGTCTGTGTTTCGGTGAAAATCCCGTAATTAGTTTTAATAAGAACCTGTAAGAACTCTAAAACTTCTGTTTCATCAAATCCGTCTTCGGTTAATTCTCTAAGAATTATTGCTGACCCTTTTTTGACCGCTTCTTGAGCTTTTATAGTAGAAAGTCCTTCCATTCTCTGGTAAGCTTCGTCAGAGAGTTCTTCTTTAAGCATATTTTCTTTAAATATCTCATCATCACGTTCGGCATTTCTGTCTGCATACAGGTATCCGTTGTATATCATTCTTAAGTATTCTACAACTTCATGTAAGTAGTCGCTTGCATTAGGATCATCTGCTAAAGCATCTCGTTCCTGTTCGGCGGACTCTCCTACTTTTTCAGCAGTATTAACTACTTTGTCTAACATATTAACTAAAGCTCTATGACCTTCTTTAAACCCAGGGCCAGGCATAGAGTATTCTTGTTCATTTAGAGAGTTAATAATTAATTTTTTAACTGCTTCTTTAACTTCATTTAAAGGTACTTCCTTCATTTGATTGTCTTTATCCTTTACTTTCTTTTGAGTTCCTTTCTTATCAATTTTTTCCCTATCTACATCAGGAACCTCCTTTGTAAGATCTGTTCTATCTTTTTCTTTTGTAGGTTTAGTTCCGGCTTTTTTGTGTATGTAATATGTAGAATCCTTCATTAAGTTCTTAACAACTTTATCTCTTAATTTATCCCAGTCTTTGTCTGATAACTTACTAGAAGTTGTTAGTCCTTTTTCTTTTAGTTCGTACCTGATCCCTTTTTGAATTGCTGTTAGAGTAAAAGGATACTCTGATACCATTTCTTTGAGGTATTGGTCTCTCTTTAATTTAACATATTCAGCTGGAGAGGTATTTTCGAAAAGGGTACCTTGTAAGATGTCGAAGATATGTACTTTACTGTCTTTAGTAACTAGTGTTATTCTGTCTTTAGTGTTGCTAATAGATTTGATTTCCTGAGGGTTAGATCTTCCTTCAGTAAAAAAGCTTTTTAATGTACTGTGTTCATTACATAGTTCTTCTACACTTTGTAAAGTTTTATCAATAGAGAGAAATCCTTTTCCTTTTAGTACTTTAATAGTATCTTTAAAACTGTTTTGAGAAGTTACTATGTTAGGAAGTTCTCTGCGCACTTCTGCTAGAAACTGTTTACGTGTATATTTTCCTTTAATTAATTCTAAGTACTTTGTTGATAAGGATTTCATGTTTCTTTTTCTGTTGTTCTTTTATTTTGTTTTTTAAATGCTTTAGGAGTACTATACTGTCCTCCTTCCCCAGGTGTAAATCCGGCACCGGTACCTGTTGTACTTATTTCTTTCACAGCTTTATTAAGTTCTTCTCTAACTATGTCTGTTAATTCTCTAGTAGTTATTTTCACAACTGTTTCAGTTCTTTTATCAGTTCAAAATACTTCATTATTAGCTGAACCTCTTCTTCATTAACAGGTTTACTGTTATCTTCAGTCTTAATGTTTTTAACTACTTCTTTAATTTTAATTTCTAATATGTTGTCCTGGATTTTAGGAACTAAATGTTCTAAATCTTTTTTAATGTTTTTAAGGCTACGGTTAAAAAATTGCTTAAACGTTGAAGACTTGTTATCAGTCTTAATAAATTCTTTTAAGATAATTTTTTGTTCAGAAGTTAAGTTACCGTACTTCTTATTAAATTTATTGATAAATACTTTATAGACCATTTCTTTTAGGTCCTTATCGTATTTACTAAATTCACCAATAAGTTTGTTTGGTCTTGTATTAGAAGTATCAGTGTCCTTAGTTAAGTAATTGAGAACAGTAGTTTTATTTTCAACTAGGACGGCTGGGTCAGTTAGTGATTCGGAGTTAGAGGCTTCTAATAAACAGTAAATTCCGGCGTAGGTTGTGTATTCAGATATGTTTTTAGAAAAGAATTTATCTGAATCATACTGTTTTTTAATTTCAGAAACTAGGTTGTACTTTTCTTTTTTTAACTGTTCTCTGTTAATTTTAGAAGATATTTCTAATACTGTAGATATAATCCTTTCTGCTTTATTTACATCAATATTCTTACTGTTTATAATATATTCGTAAAGTTTGTACTCCTTAGCAAGAGAGGTGGACTTTTTAAAGTATTTCCTTAGTATTCTTATACCAGGAGATTGTTCTCCTGATATAGTATCAGATGCTATCTGGTTAATTAAAAATTCGTACAGTAGACCTGTGTTTCTAAATTTACTATGTTTAATCTTCATATTACTTTTTTAAGAAAAGTGCCGTAGTATTTTAAATAAATAGGGTCAGTCTTCTAAATCCTTAATGTTTCTTTCATTCAGTATATTTTCAGTATTTTCTGAATCTTCTTCACTTAATATTCTAAGATCTTTTTTAAAAAGGTTCATATGTTGACGATAGATAGCTTTAGTTTTATTAGTATCAACAACATCTTCTTTAACATTTTCGTTGTCACTTGGGTATCCTCCTTTCATACCCACTTTATTACCAAGTCTGTCTCTACCACCTAGAGGATCGTCAGGAGTACCGATAAAAGAGGCATGTTTTTTAGGTCTACCAGGAGGATTTTCGCTTTCCTTTTCTGAATAACCGGCCGGTACTTTAGGAGTTTCTCCAGATCTTCTACCATATAGAGTTGCTAGATCGTGAGGGGTACCGAAAGATACTCCAGAGACGGTAGGGTCATTTCCTTCGTTCTCGATTTGCTGTAACCTGAAAATACGTTTTTTATCCTGGATAACAAGTTTTCTCATCTCACGGTATTCCTCCTCTGAGAAATTAAAGATTTTTTCGTAAACATAATCTGTAGGAAACATATCAGAGTCTACCATGTCATTGGCAACCTGCATTTTTTCCTGGAGTAGAGCTATCTTTTCTTGTTCATATACTATAGAAGGAGTTGTTAATGAGATTTTAAAGTTAGTCAAAGATTCCCCTTTAAATCCTTGAGTATATAGATGAATAAGTCCAATTTTTGTAAGTTCAGATTCAACGATTCTTTGAATTCTTTCTACAGTTCTAGCAAATCGTATGTCCTCTGCTGCAAGTGTTGCCTTTCCTTGAAGATCTCCTTCATATCCAAAATATGCTTTTGGTACTTTTAGTGCCGAAAATAACTTATCTCTTAAATACTCAACATCTTGTATACCGTCATATTGTAAACCTGGGGTGTTGTCTATTCTAGTGTTTGTATCTCCCCCTCTAACAGGAATGTAGAAGTCCTCCATCATATTCTGAATATTGAACTTCAGATTATATTCACCGGTTTCAGGATCTATGTATGGAGTTTTCTTTATACTGTTTACAGTCTTCTCCATAAACTGGTCTACTTCATTAGGAGGTATAGTCCCTACGTTTATAAAAAAGGTACGTTTGTCAGGTGCTCTCATAATACGATGTATTAACATCGCATCTTCCATTAAAGTCATTTGTTTAAAAATCTTCCTGGCAGGTTCTAGATATGATCGGCCGTAAGGAAGATAATTTGTATCACTTAGTAACCTAAAATGACCTACTTCGTAATTATCTAGAATGATTTTATTTCTACCTTTAGAATTATGAGTGGTGGGGCCGGAGGTAGAAGCTAATCCGTCCGGATGTAGTACAAATTGAGCTTTAAACGGATTCTGTTCGTCTACTCCTTCTTCTCTAGAAATGTTATAGACCGTATACGGAAGTACATTATATATTCCAAATTGTTCTGAAATTTCTAACTTTAAGAAGAAATCTCCATATTTACACATGTCTCTAACCCAGGTCCATAGGTTAAACTCAATGTTTAGTACGTCGTAGTATAGGTTTTGAAGAGCGTTTTTTACCTTTTCATCACTTGTTTTTATTGAGAGAATTTCTCTTTCTTCATTTTTTAACGTGGCTTCATCTGCTACAATGTCTAAAGAAGATGCTATAATAGGATCTGTATCCATTGCTTCATAATCGGAATACAGTTGAACTCTCATGGTCTGGTAATTCATATTAGGAGTAAACACGTTCCTAATTGAATTTATGTGTAGGCGATTAAACCGGTCTATTAAAGAGTTAGTTTGGTACTGTCCTGTAGACTGAACATTGTTTATGTCTACAACGTCTAGTTTACCTCCTCCTACGTCTCGTATAATTACATCAGTAGAAAATAGTCTAGAAAGTCTTGAAAATAGGTTCGATTTAGCCATTAAAAATAATTATTTAAAAATGTACTTTATTATATAAATATATTAAAAAGTAAGATAGAGTAAAAGTTTTATAAAAGCCAGGAGATGTCGTGGTTTTGTCCTTTTATGTCTACTTTGAAAGGATCTTTATGTTTAAAACTCGAAGAAGTTTTTATACCAGTTGTTCTTTTATTAATATTTGAAAAAGTTTTTAACTGCTGTCTGGTTAAATCTAATCCCTGTTGTCTAAGTTTTAGAGCAGTGTCTCTAACATAGAGACCTATTGCAAAAGAAATTACCAAATCATCATTATATCCTGAATGAGCTTGAGGTTTACCATTTTTCCAAATAAATACCCTCATCTCCTCTAGTAGTCGTTTAGATCTAACGGTTACTCCTTTATCTCTAATATATTCTCCCATCTTAGGGATAAATAAAGGTCTGTTTTTGGATGAAGTTGTGAATCCTGGGACTAAGTTGTTATTTTCGTATTTTTTAAGGTAGGATTCTACTGTGTCTGTTTGTGATTTAGAAGAGTAGAAGAGATTCTTATACTCTCTTTCTTGTATTTGTTCTATAGTCGCCCATCCTACGTTAGCGTTTTCTACTACCAGTAGTGCATCATTGTACTCAGTTCCGGTTCCTACAAGTAAGTTTCCAAATTCCTTAGGAGGGAGCTTTCCTTTATATTCGCCAACTTGTTCATTGTTCTCTATGTCAAAAATATGAAAGGCTGAAAAGTCGTTTGAATCCCCTCTAGACACGTCCGCTGAGATCATATAAGATTTTGTATAGTCGGCTGGTTCCCATATCCATAGTCCTCCGTCAAATCCTCTTCTTTCAATAGGTTCTTTAACCTGTATTTCTTCATAATACGTCATGTCTTCAGATTCAAATACGGTAGTACCAGAGGAGGTAAAGTCGGCATCACACTCCTGAGCAGCCATCTTAGGTCCAAGGTCGGCGTCTTGTTGATCTCTCCAAGCCTGGTCTCTTTCCGGATGTACTTTCCAATCTAGCTTAATAGGTAGAAAACTATTTTCTTTAGTCTGAGCTTTGGTGAAAGTCTGATGAAACCAGTTACCAACCCCATTGGGAGTGCTAATTGCTATACATTGTCCTCCAGTAGCAAGAGTTTGTTGAGCGGCTGTGAAAGTTTCTTCTATATTATCAATAAAAGCGGCTTCATCTATCAACAGTAATGAAACAGCTTCTGATCGAGATGCATCAGAATTAGAAGATGCAGCTCTAATTCTCGAACCATTTTTTAATGTTAAAGAAAGTTTATTATTCTCTGTACTTGGTATCCGTAACCACTTAGGAAGACTTTGGTACATATACTGTACCTTTCGTACTAAGTTTCTGGCAGTGGCTTGAGTTGTAGCAAGTGCTAGTATATTCTTATCCTTATGAAATACCATTAACCAGGTACTGTACCCGGCAACTAAGGTTGAAATACCTAACTGTCTTGACTTTAAAGTAATTGAGAACTTGTTATTACTATAGAGGCTGAGTACTTTCTCCTGGAAAGGGTAAAGTTTAAAAAGTATTCGGCCTTTGTTAGGATGTTGAATATAGCAATACTTTTTCATAAAGTATACAGGATCTTTTGCACACTTTATGTATTCTTGCTTAATTGCTTTCTTTATCTCCTGCTGTTTTGTAGACATTCTTTTATATATAAGTATCTACAAGTCGCAGATTTTTAAATTACCTTGTTTGTCTTTGAGAAAATTTCCAGGGTTTAAATCTAACTTTGTTATTTCTTCGGCGGACAGTCCTATAGTTTTTGCATCTTCTACAACTTGTAATAAAAACCCTACTTCAGGTTTTTCTTCTTGTTGTTTTAGAAACTTTATAATGTTTTTGTAAGAAACGGCCTGATTTTTTTCTAATTCTCCAATTTCGAAAAAATGAATATCAAAAACCTCTTCTACAAACTTTTCTTGACTAGAATTAAGAGGATATAAAAGTTCTTGGACCTTTATACCATGTCCAGACTCTAACTTCTTTATAAAGTATACTTCAATAAATGTATCTAAGTTATGGCCTTTTAGTTTTTCTGAAACTTTAAGTTCATATGGATCAGTAGTGATTTTGAGAGCTAGATTTTCTCCTTTAATTTTAAATACTTTACCGTACTGTCCTGACCCTAAAAAATGATCTAATCCCTCGTACTGTTTTAGGTATTGTAAACTGTCCTTATTATCTGAAACGAATTTTTTAATATCGTCCCAATTAGATAGTGAGGGTAAATATTCAATTCCGTACCTATTCATACCTACTTATGTACTAAAATAACAGCTCCGATAAGTATTCCTGCTGTAGAGTATTTGTATACATTTTTTCGAAATTTCTCTCTTCTTAGGTCCTGTTTTAGGCTATTGTTTAACTGGATGTATGTTTGTATTTGTTCTTGGCGGGCGTTATTAACACGTTGAAGTATGTCTATTCTATTTTCAAGTCTGTTAATGATCGTATTTCTAGTCATTAACATCTCATCTTTATTTTCAATTTGACGGGTAAGTATGTTAACTTCTTTTTCTAAGTAGTCTTTCCTTACCAGTTCTCTAACTACTTCTTGTGCTACTGTTTTAGGGAGTTTTACGTAAGAGGTATCTGTAACGCTCTGTGAAAAACTTTGTGAGTTCATCAGTAGAAGCAGTATCAACAAAGGCGATATCTTCTTCATAAGACTGTGTCAAGTTATTTAATTGGTGTTGAAGTACTAGGTTTTTGTGTTCTAGCTGTTGTTGAATTGACTGTAATGAGTCGACTTCTTGGCTTAGTAAAATGTCTTCATTATTTAGTGTATTAATTTTCTCTTCTAAATAATTAATTCTATCATAGTATGGAGAAGTGTCTACAGGAGGTATTAATAACATAACTCCCAGTATACCGGCAAGTAGTATAGTAGATATTATCCACGTCGTCCTTTTTTCTAGTATTCCTTTAATCTGTTCTAAGTATGGAATCACCACTTTAAATTTCTTCAAAATCAGGTTCAGGTTCAGGTTCATCGTCTATTTCATCTTCTGGTCCTTCGTCTGGTAAATCTGGTTCATCTCCAAATATATCTCCCGTATCGTCTATATCTTCTTCTTCTTCTGCTTCTAAATCAGAAAGAGATCGAATAGCTCCGGTTTGAAAAACTTCTCCTAAAGCTGATAGAGCCCTTTGAAATCCTTGTACGGTACTAATATCGTAATTCTTTCCTCCTATTTCGGCGTTAAATCCTCCTCCGTTCCATTTTAGAAAAAACCTTTCTCCATTTTTTAACACTATTTCAAAAGAAGAAGGTTTAGGAGAAACCCATTTAACTTGTTCTACAAATTCATTGTAGTTATCTGTAAGCAAGTCCTCTAAGGTTTTTCTCAGAGTTGGAAATCTTTGAAGAATCTCTTCAGAACCTGTCTTTAGCATAGACTGTTCTTGAAGTACTTCATAATAAGCTTGTTCAATTATTTTTTTCAAATCTCCTCTCTTCATGACTTATTCTTTAGCCTTGTTTTAATGTAGTTCGAAACTACTGTAAATTTTTTATTACTTACTTGTTCTTTTAGTATTCTTTCCTCACTACCGGTAATTACTTTTTTCTTTCTAGCTTGTTCAACTATTTTGTTAAGTTTTTCATGTAAGTCTGTATCTGTATCTACATATGTGTCGTAATCGGCTTCTAATTCTTTTTGCTTAAACTCTAAATAATGTCCGGCCTTACCTATGTAGTCCCTCCCTCTAATAACAAGTGATTGAAACCAATGCGGGTAATTAACTTTTTTGTCTAAAGAGGTATGAATATCAAAAAGATGGTAAAGTTTTTGTCCGTATTTTATTATTTCGTAAGCAGTTTGTTTCATCATCCTGGCTTCATCGTCATGTCCGATGTCTAAATATTTTTCCTTAATACCGGTCTCTACATCGTCATAGTTCTTTGTGGCGTGTGTATCGTATTCTGGATGAGGGTCTCTTTCTTGTTCTTCTTCAGAGATGTACTTTTTATTAAAGTATGCGTGTAAGTTATCTATTAAGAGAGGTTTATTAATACTTACTTCTCCGGAAGGTAGAACATCTACGGAAGTTAAAACTTCTTCTGGTACAGTATCTACAAGTACTAAGCTTTCTTGATCTCTAATTTTAAACTTCCATGTCTCTTGTTCCTTGTTTGAAAAGTTTACTGTGATAGTGATTTCATTGGGAGTAGATACAGAGTGTGCTGCTGAAGAGATTTCCTCTCCTATGTTTCTTAGTCCTTCCAAGACAGTTGACTGTACTACTTCTCCAACCTTTTCTAATTCCGATGTTGGAATACTTTCTGTCTCTTGTTCTAATTCTTCTGCTTCCTGTTCTTTTGTAAGCTGTACGTCCAATCCTTTTTTGGCCATTTTTTCGGCCGTTCTTTCATCGTCGGTGGCAACTGTACCTGAATCATCACGTTCGGTTAAATTTTTCATAGTAAAATAGAAATGAGAGGTTAAAGGGAAAATTTGTAAAAAGTCTTGCTCTTCTTCTTGTATCTTTTTCTGTAAGAAGGTATGTACTTTAAAATAAAAAGTAGGAGGTAATCCTTTACTTACCCCAGGAGATACTGAGTGATAGAATCCACTAGCTATAGGGTAAGCTTGTTCGAAACTTCCTTCCTGTTCTACACCGCTTTTAATATTGTTATATATTTTCTCAACTTCTGAAAACGGTAATATTTTCTTATTTTCCACGATATTGTTTATTTTATATTTAGTTAATTCCTGTAGAAATTATATGGGCAGTAAGACCTACAATAGAAGTGAAGAGTATCCATAGTACTTTAGCAACCGTACTTTTCCAGTCTTTAAGTTTATCAATTTCAATCTGCAAAGAGGAAATAGTTTCCATTTGTTTTTCCTTTTTTCTCTCTTCTTGCATCCTGAATTCAGTGTTTTTGTTAGTTTTAACAATAATACCGTTTTCTGGGTTTAGAAGAAGAAGTTTTAGTTCGGATAAGTCTTCTTTAAGTTCTTTTAAATTTGTTACAAGAAGGGTTAGTTCTCCGTTGGGGAGCTTTTCTTTTATGTCAATTAACTCTTCTGTTAGTGTTTCTAGTAAGCTTTTTTCTTCAGGAGTCATTTATACCTGTTAAATAGTTCTCTGGCTTTATTTATAAATAACAGGTTTTTCCAATTAAGTGTTAATATGTTTAAGAAAAGTTTCTAATTTCTTTAAACTTTCTTGTTTAAAAGATTTATTTCCCATTCTCCATTCTTCCACATCCCCGTCTTCGGTTACATAATTTTGTGAATCAATTTTGTCTAATGTATCTTTAACCCACTGTTCTAAGTCTTTACTAAATGATTGAAGCCCTTGTTTTATCATAGATTTTTCGTACTGTTCATATAATCCATTTTTACGAAGTTCTTTTTCATATTCTATAGTACAATCAAAACAAAACTTATGAATTTTGTACATTTTTTTATGAAGATGGTGTCTCATACCACCGCCGCATTTAGGACAGGTCAGAGGAATTTTAATACTTTCCTTAATAGAAGTATGTTTAGGAACGGTCTTTTTAATTCCGTTTTTTATAGTCCAGGATCTACCATCTTCTTCCCATATCTCTCCTTCTTTATACTTCTTATAATGTTTTTTGTACCCGGCCTGAATTTTAGTACTTGATGTAAAATCTTTTTTGATTAGATTTCTAATACGGGTAACGTCGCTTTTCTTAAACTCTTTATTTAATATGGATTCCGGCATAACTGTGAGGATTTACGTAAGATTACTGGTAGTGGTAGTTTAAGTATCACTGAAGTGCTTTTGCGTAATGAGTTCTTTTCTCTTTAAGCTTACTTCTGGCTGTTATAATTTTAGTGTAAGGTAGTGTTCCTAGTCTGTTTTCACCTTTTTCAGGATATACTGCATACTTGTTGTTTACTTTCTTTATTATTTCTGCTACTCAGTTATCAATTAATTCTGTATAATCTAAAGTTAGGTTATTAGCTCTATCTGTACTTTTCATTAAGTGAGCAGGTACTGTTCTAATTGTTATTCCCCTACTTAGAACACCGTGTGGTTTTCTAGCCTTGGATGCATTCTTTTCCAACCTAACTACAGGGGTATCTTCTTCTCTAAAATCCTCCTTTGTCTGATAGTTCTTAGATGAAGTTATTTGAAGGATGTCATTTTTAAAATTGAAATCGTTTTCAGAAAAAGTACGTTGGACTACGTCAGCGTTATCTTTCCCAAATGCCTGTTTTTCTATATCAACGCCTGGTACATTTATAATATAGACTCTTCCATAATTTTTATTATTGTCAGGATTAACCATGTTTAAGACGTATGGATTTCGTTCACTTTGTCTCAAGTTTAGTTTAGGAATATCTCCTTTTTTAGCCTTAATAAGTATCTTTTCTAGTAAATTCTTATGAGTACCCATAATAGAGGACCACCTAAAAGGACCGTCCTTCTTAATAGAAACTCCGTATATTTTCCCTTGGGAATCCTTCAAATTAGCATCAGCCTTGTAGCCGTCTCTTTCAAATTTTCTAGGAACTGCTTCAGCACTCACTATATTTTCATATTTTAGGATCTTATTACCCTTTGCAGGTATAATTTCCACCTTTATAGGAGAATCCTCTGAAGCATACCTATTAACTTGATTTAAGAAAATTTTCTCATTACCCTTTCCTGCAGCTCCCATTCTTTTAGTAGCCTCGTCCTTAAAGATCACTTTTATTCCTAGTTCTTTGTGAATAAATCCGCCTATAGATGAACCCATTCCTCCAATTCTAAACTCTAATCCTAATTCTTCCGCATGGGAATGTATTTTATCTACTAACTCCATTCTAGGAATCTCTTTAGGAGCTCTAATAGCAAAGTTTTTCTTACTAGAAGGTTCTATAGAAGTTTTATCCAAGTCCAAGATGTTAAGTAAGGTATCGGCTAATTGTCTGGATTCAGGGTTTAAGTAGGAATATTCTTTTTTCTGCTCTAGTGTAATTCCAAACGTTTCTTTTAGTATTCTTAGGTCTTTTTCATTACTAAGATCTGGGTATCCTTTTTCACATCTATAGCTCCATTCCCTAACAATTTTGTCTACAAGTTCTTCTTTATTCATATCCTAATTCTTTAAGTTTGCTAAGGATAGGAGAGATATCACTGGTGTTTTCCGGATGATGTATCCCTATTCCTCCTGCTTTTTGCCAATTTTCTATAATGTAATCTTTATCGTCTATTAAAATACTATTTTTATTAGCTAATTCTTGTTTACTTTTCGAGTATTTAAAATTTACCTTGGGAGTAGGAGAAAGGTTCTTTTTAACCCATTTAACCTTACCTGTTCTAGATACCTTATTTCTTGAAGGAGATGTCAAGAGTTCAGGGGAATATGACTTAATAAAGTTCCAAAGCTGTTTTCCAGACGGTGTCCAGTTCATATCTGACCAGAAAACTTCCCCTACTGTCTCGTCTATTAGTTCCCAGAACTGAGGTGTTCCATATTTTTCTTCGTACTCGTTAGGAATCATTCCCGTATAATGTATAAACCTTTCTTTAAAATTGGTTAGTACCCCGTCCATGTCGCAGTATATAGTATAATCCGGAGTTTGTTCTAGTTCTCTAATATCGGTATGTTTCACTTCTAATAAATTTGTTAAAGAGTATTTCATTGTTACTCCTCAGGTACGCAATTAGGTACCTGCTTTCCATTTTTTTCTTTCATTCCTACCATTTTATATCCGTCCCAGCATGGATTTTCATCCTCTAGTAACGGATTTAAGACATAGTCGGTCCATTTTCTAAACAATATACTTCCTTTTAGGTACGCTTCTTCTTCAATCTCCTGTAAGTAATCGCTTTCATTTACATTCTCAGTGTCTATTTTTTCTAATTTCCCTAAAAGGTTCTGACTGTGATGTATCATCTCATGTGTAAATGACCTAAGTACGTCTTTAGGGTGACGGCCGTAGGTATAGAGTACTACTTTTTTATCGGTAGGGTCATAGTAAGCTGTTTTTCCGAATAAATCTGTACCTTCTTTAACATCTTCTTCAAAAATAATTTCCGGTAAAGGAGTAACTTTTGTACCTTCCTCAATCATATATTCTAAAATAGATCCTATGTACGGTGTAAGAATTTCATTTAATTGAGGTCCTCGGTTCAGTTTAATTATAATACGATCTTGATTAAACTCAAAAGAAAAATCATTTAAAAATACCATACCATTAGAGTTAGTAGATATGTACTTTTTATTAGATAGTGTATTATAAAAATTTGCCAACTTGGTTCTATCTTCAGAAGATAAAGGAATATGTCCAACTCTAGGTGCTTCCTTTATAGGTTTGTTGTTAACAGGTTTATTAAAATATTTATCAAGAACTTGGTCCATACTATACTCTGCATGTTGTATTTTTTCTGAAACCGTATTATTTATTTCCTCAACGATACTTTGTGTAAGAATATTAAAAACTTTTTCTTTATCCTGTGTAGATAGTTCAGAAGGTAGGGCTTGAAAGGCTTTTTCTTTATCTTGCTGTAGAATATATTTTCTTAAATTACTTGCCCTTGTTCCTCTTCTTTCAAGCATCTTTAACCCAACGGCATTTTCATATCTATCGTAGGCAAATAACCTATTTGCATCTTTAATATCTGAATCATCTCTAAGCCCAACCACTGGAAAATAGATTTGATTAGGATTTTCTTTAATTAATTTATCCTTACCGTATTTTACTGGGTCTTGTTTAGTTTTTATAACTGTAGTGTTTGAAGGGAGGTATTTTTTATAAATTTTCCAGATTTGTTCTGAAATATCATCTGTTATCCCGTCTCGAGGTTGAGACCCTATTAGGATAAATACATGTTCTACTTCTTTACTACCTTTTTCTTTTGCAACTACTGTTTTATCTCCTGTGTCAGAAGTTTTAATAGAAGCTTCTGTAAAGCTGTTGTTTGCAAGCTGTTCTACTGCTTGAAAATGACCTCTGGTAGGAGGTTTAAATGCCCCGGGAAATAATGCTATTCCTTTCATTTTAGAAATTGATTAACTTTACTTTTTATATTTCCGATTGACTCGGATTGTAAAAGTTCTCTAAATTTAGGACTAGTTAGTTTTTCAACCATGTTTTCAATGTCGGATAAATACCTACTGTCTCTTTTATCCCTACTTCTGAGAATAGCTTTTCTTTTAGTTTCCATAGACTTTTCACCGGGTCCTATACCGTCTTTATCCCATTTTTTCATAAAATGTCTTTTAAGCTGTTTCATCATAGATTCATCTTCAGTATCTATATCTAAGTTCTGTATTTCTGTATTAAACTGTTCTTTAGCCTGAGGATCTTCTATAGAAAAGGGTTTAGAAAATGTAGAGGAAAAATGTTCTGGGTCTTTAGATATTAGGTCGTCTAAAAAGGTTTTTACTGCTCGTGGTCCTTTTTGAACGGCTTTGTCAAACTCTTCTACTTCTTTGTTAAACTGTCCGCCTCTCATGTTTACGTAGAGTAGAAAATTATCTCCTAGCATTTTTTGATACTCTTGAATAAGCCCGTATGCATTAGTCCATGTGGAGAAGATTGCCGATTTAGGAAGTTTTCGTTCTCTTTGGTAATTAGATAAAAACGATATAAAAGGATGAGTGTAGACCATTACCATAAGTACTTCATAATTCTGATCTATTAAATTTTGTACTTTTTCAGGTTTAGAAGCTGTAGTGTCCCATATAAAAGGTTTTCCTTCAGAAGAAAGTCTTTCAACTTCTTTATTAACCATAGAAGACGCTGCTGCCAAAGGTATACCGTCTTTTTCAACATACGTATCGGGATTTAATATCGGTAAATCCTTCGTATCAATTTGATTAAGTATCCAAGATTTACCTGCCCCTCCTCCACCGGCCATAATTAGTATCTTTCGGCCGGATACTTGTTCTAAGAACAGGCTAATTAATTTAAGGGAGTTCATAATATTGGCTTTTATAATTCAATTTCTGTAGGGTATTTTTTATAAATAGGCTGAATTTTAGGATTATCTAATTTATACAGTTTATATATCATTTGAAATAGTTCAAAGTTTTTATCTATATCGTCAATCTGTTTTAATTGCCAGCCCTTACCTTGCATTTTTTTCTTATTTTTAGTTCTGGTATGAGCTTTTAACCAGAGTATAGCTGTTCTATCTATTTTTTGATCATGTATTTCCTCCCAGGCCTTAGCATAAGAAGCAACCTGAAGGTCGTAGGATCGGTGTAAGGAGTTAGAGGTTTTAAAGTCTATTAACCATACCTCGTCTTTTATTTTACATACTAAATCTGCAGTTCCAGCGTATTCGTATTTATCCGAATATACGAACTTTTCTACTGCTATCAACTCAGGATCTACCATTTCCCAAAATTCTTTAAATTTTAAGATCATCCCCCATACATTTTCGTCATAGGCGGCGTTACCGTAATTATTAATCCATTCTAACTTCTCTCCATTAAGTAGTTTTTCAATTCCGTCATGTACGGCCGTTCCTTCTCTTCCTGCCTTTTTTAAAATAATATCGGCATTATACCCTACTTCTTTTAACCAGTTTTCAAAAAACCGGTTTTTGGGCATGTATTGTAAAATAGTGGTTACTGAAGGATAGTATTTATCTCCATCTCTTTTATAGACTCTTGAATCTAAAAAGTTGATTTGTTTTAATTCATTGTTCATTACCAGTCTGTTTTTAGATTGGTATTTAAAAAAGTCGGTTCCTTTTCTTATCATTATATAGTAAGTTTATACTTAAGAGCCTGAGCATCAGTGAGGGGTTCGGTATCGTTAATTATTCTATGTATATTTTTAAATCCTATATCACTAGGGTCCTTTTCAGGTAGGGGTACTAGGTATACTTCAGAAACAAGTTGTTGTACCTTCATAGATAGTGAGAGAGCTTTTTCAATAGCGTCTCCGTCTAAGGCTATGTATATTTTTTGAACGTTGTTCTCTATTAGTTTTCTCAGCAAGTAAGGACTAGGAGAAGTACCTAATAACGGTATGACATTCTGTTTAACTGTCATGGCATCAAATACTCCTTCAACCAATACTATAGGTAGATTCCAATTAATTCTGTTTTCAAAAAATATGAGATCTTTATTCCCGGAAGGGTTTTTATATTTAGGGAAAGTTTTCTTATCTATGGCTCGGCCAATAACAAAGTTTAACTTATTTTTAGAATCGTAAGAAGGTATAACTATTCTACCTTGGTATTCTCCTTTATTACAGTATCCAATGTTGTAAGAATAAATCTCACTTTCAGTTATTCCTCTTGAATATAGGTATTTTCTATATCTTCCGGCTAAAAAATTATCCTTAGATTTAGAACTTAAAGGAGTGAAAGATTCTGGGAGGGTAAGGTCTTCGGTGTATTCTTTATTTTCGGGTACGTATCTAGTGTTTATTAGAGAAAGTATGTCTTTTTTGGAAGTATGAGGTACTCTTAACTGTTTTAAAAGTGAGTGTATAGTTTGACCTTTAGAAGAACATACCCAACAAGCCCATCTATTCTTTCCTTTAGAATCCGTCTGTAAGTCTATTTCTAACTTCTTTTTCCTATGGTTACAGAAAGGACAATGAAAGGCATAGTTGGTACCGGCAGTCTTTGTACTTTTACCTAAAATTTTTTCTAATCTAACAAGTAGTAACTGGTTTTCCATAACCTAAAATATAGTTATTTACCGTATAACATACAACTTTTATTCTGTAGATAAGTCTTTAGAGTAGAATTTACCCAAAATATTATCATTAAAGTACTCCTCTTTTTCTAAAACCTCTCTGGTAAAGAGTAGTTTAGTTTCCAGATATGTTAGATGTTTCTTATTAAAACCTACTTCCAAAATTTCCCTTTTAAACTTACTTTTACCCTCATTTTTAACTAACTCTCTTATCTCTTTTTGAGATCCGTAATACGTCTTCCAATCGGATTCTTTTACAACTTGTTTCTTTTTAGGAGGCCTTCCTCCAATTCCTTTTTTCTTTCTCTCTTGTTTTAATTTTGCTAATTCTCTTTTACCTATTCTAACATTTCTTTTAAAGTATAGTACTTTCTTTCCTAAGTACTTTCTGCCAGTAGGTAGGTAAGTAACCTCGTATATAAATCCGTAAGTATTTTCTGGGAGGTCTTCTTTAGTGTTTGTTTCTTGGTCTTTATATATCCACATTATATATCTATACTAATTTCAAATGTCGTGGTTATCTTGTCTGATTTAGGAATAGGTTTTGATAATTTTCCTACAGCTATTAATTGATTCAAGTCATTGTAGAGTCCTACTGTTGTTATGTAGGGAGAGAAATCATCATTATCCTGTATATTCTTCCCGCTAGGGTTATTTGTAAAATTAAATTCTTTTGGTAATACCTTACAAGTACTCTTAAGCGTGTTTAAGGTATATGAAGATGTTAGTAGTAATTGTCCGTTAGGAGATGGAAAAGTTAAAGGATTGTTTGGGTCTACTTCTTCTCCGGTGTACACTATAACTTGAAATCTCTTACTATCTGTTTCGGCAAAGCTAATTTCTATAGTATCTTCATCGTCTATCTTAACTTTTTTAGGTATAATAAGTTCTCTAGTACCGTCTATATCAAAAACCTGTACTATAATTTCTTCTGTACCTAGGTTATGTTTAATATTTATATTTTCATAAGGAGCAGTTTCTTCATTTAAGTCTACTGTTTGCCTATGGTTAAACTCAGGTATACTACGGCCGGCTATTAACGTACCTGATACCGGTTTAGGAAAGGTAGCAGTGTACCTATTTTCATCAAAGGTTATTATAGATGTAGGTATTATTTGTTCATCGGAACTACTGTACACCTGTAGAAGAGGGTATAGGTCGTCTAAATTATGCTCTAATTCAACACTAACTTGGTTTTCAAATTCTATATTTTCAGGAATAGTGATGGATATCTCTTCTCCTTGTATTATGATATTACCATGTGTATAGATGACATCTCCGGTAATTTTCTTATCATCTAACTTGTTTATTAATTTACCGGACTTTGTATCTCTTATATCTACTCTATCAGAAGACAGTACGACCACCTTTCCTGAAAAAGTTTTATTGAAGTTAAGTTTTATACTGTTATCACCTCCTATCTCTACTTTTTCCGGAATAACTTGTTCATCTTCGTCGTCATAGACGGTAACAAATGGAAAAGGTGTACTTAGGTTATGTGTGATTTCTTTATCTTCCCCCGCTTGGGCACTAAATTCCTCACTATATACAAATAGCCTATTATCTGTTATTTGTATACTTCCTGGTATAAGAGTATTTCCGAAGACGTCTTTTGGAATACTTAAAACTTGTCCTTTTTCTTCTAGTGTCCTTACAGTAGTTTCTAAAGAAGTCTGTAAATAGTTTTCAAAAGAACCTGATACTACATTGTTTTCATTTAAGTAGTTGCTATAGTATAGGTGCTGTACACTTCTGTAAGTGCGGTTTTCTTCATTATATTCTTCAGGAGAGGTATCTGAGTCTGGTTGGGTAAAGGTTTTAAATCCAATTTTAAGCTGTTCAAATAGATTCCGATCTATTTCCCAGTTTTTTTGAACTTCTCTTGTGTTTAGAGAGACATCGGTAAATCCTAGAGGTTTTAAAATGCTCATTCATTAAAAGTCTAACTTAATTCTTATTAGAGCTTCTTTGTTAAAATCTTTCAGTAAAGGTCTTGATAATTTTGCCACTGCCAGTAATTCATTCCTATCGTTAAAAAGTCCGACAGTTGTAATATAGGTTTGAGGAGAATTAATTAATGTAGCATTTATGATTTCACCGGTATTGTCTATTATAGATGGATTTGTGGTGTAGTTAAATTCTGCATTTCTAGCTCTTACAAAAAGTATATTTGATGAAATGGTTTCTTCAGACTGTAGTTTAAAACTACCTCCAGTATTCAATGCAGTAATTATATCATCTAAAGGTTCATTAGTTCCCAGCTTCAGGTCTAGTTCTAACCCGCCATCTGTAGGTTCTTTGGTAAGTGCTTCAGCATTTAATATGATAACACCTATGTCTGGGTATATCTTTCCGTAGCTGTTTATAGCATCAGCATTTACTTCTCCGTCAGGACTTTTTAGTATGAGTTGAAATTCTCTTCCGGCATCAGTAAACACTTGTGCCGGTTGTTCTGAACTGTTATCTTCTAGTACTATCTCATCACCACCTTTCTTTAAAGTAAGTTCTAAAGAACCAGGAAGAAGTCTTTCTTTATACCTACTTCTATCAATATTTATAACGAAAATTCTATTAGAATCTTCACCATCGAACTTAAACTTTTCCTCAGCTTCAGTACCGAAGATTAAATTTCTGTACTGTTTGTAGGTTACCGAGGTTGGAGTATTTTCAGATACCCCACCTGTAAAAGGATCGGATCCTGACCCTTCTATATCTCCGTATGCTATAGAAAACTGAACTTCAGCTTCAGGGTTATTAGGATCTAAATTATATATTTCATGAAAAAACTGTCCTGAAGTACTACTTGTTTGATCTCCGTCTGTAGAAAAGTTCTCAAGTGTTGGAGTATTGTTTGACCATGCCGATGTAGCGATAGATTCAATACTTACGGTTATATCTTCTTGGTCTAATCTCTTTAATGACATTGTAATTTTTTAATTATTTTTTAATAGTTACAGGAACTGTAATTCTAGCTCCAGAATCTCTTCCTATTACGGTCAGTGACGTATTTACTTTATCTGAAGAACCTAACAACGATTCAGCAGTAGTTGCTACTAATGTTATAGAGCTTCCTATTACCGTTTTAGAAACATTGGTACCTAGGGTAGTCTGTCTTTCAAGTTCTTGAGATTCTTGGGAAACACCGGTTCCGGTAAATCTAGAAAGGACCCTTGAGTCGGCTATAGTGGCAAGGTATCCGTTATTTTCGAATACACTAGCTTTTCCTAAGAAGTTAAACGTCTCCGGTGTTATAGAAGTAGACCCGCCTAACTTTAGTTCAATTGGGGAAATGCCTCCAAGTACCGGTAGAGAAGAAGTACCTCTCGGTAATGTAACTAATTTGTATTTCATAATCTGACTTTCATCAGGAAATGCTTCTAGTGTTGGGAGTGCTTCAATAGCTTCTCCATAAAAAGCTGACCCACTTGGATGTTCTGTATTATATAGAGTATAGTCTATTTCATCATCTGATAATGCAAACTGTGTTATCTTAAAATCTCCATCTCCTCTTGCCAGTAACTCTCTACCTTTCTTGGTTAAGATAGCATCTACTGTGACTACTCCGTTGTTTAAGTATCCCATTTTAAATTTTGTTTAATCTTTGTTCTAATTTATAAATATACGTTTTATGACTTTTATAGAACTTATTGTTCTTGTTACTGTACTATTCCATTATCGTCAGTTTCATAAACTTCTGCTGTACCTATAATATACACTTTTGAAGAAGCTATTCTCTTGAACTTGCCGTCCTCTTTAACATAGAGAACGGTTACGGCTTCAGGATTATCTGATGATGTTGTACTTATACTATCTACCTTTTCTCCTCGTCTAAAAATACCTCTTCCGGCTCTAGTATCCGGTAAAAATGTAGATTCTAAGTTACAGTTTTGTTGGTTTTTGATAAAGTTTATATAGTATATAGGAATATTGGTAGTTTCGGCTATAGAATTTTCAAAAATCTGTATTATTCTATCGTCATCACTTTCTGATGAGAATATAGCTCCAGTTTCTTGAAAGAATGCCCGACTAGGTTCAGACCCTAAAGTTCTGCATTCTTGAGTATCTCCTAAAGTTGTTCTAATTCTAGTAAATTCAGAACCGTTGTACCTGGCATTAGTCCAACCGGCGTCAGAGTATAAAGAATCTTGAACTTCACCGAAGAGTCTTTTAGGTAATGCGTCTTTAAGTTCTTTATTTCGACCGGCTTTAATTAGTGTTTTGATGTTACCTGGTAGTCCTTGTTCGTTAACAGTTTGGTTATCTACTTTAAGTCTATTTTTTGAACGACGGACGGCAGATACTGTTCCTCTAAGAGTATCAAAATCTGAATTTGCAAATTTAAATTCGACTGACGGTTCAAAAAAGATGTTCCTCTCTTGAAGTAGTGCTGGATCTCCGCTTCCGTCTTCTTTTAACCCTACCCTGATATCCTCCAAGAATTTTAAATAAAAATATTCCTGAGTACTTCCTTTTATTTTTTGCCTGATTTCGATAGTGGCTATGTATGGTCTATTTTTATCAGGGTCTTCGAAATCGAAATACTCAAACACTACAGTTCTAGCTTGAGATAAAATCTGTAATAATCTTTTATCTTCTTTATCCACTATCTGTATAGTCATACCTTCTGCAAAATATTTACCATTATTCACCGGGTCTTCGAAAATAAATAAGTTTACCTTACCTCCAGAACTGCTAGGACCGGGATCTTTTTTAAGGAAGTCTTCTGCAGTAAAAAATAGTTCTTCTGACATATGTGTACTGTTTACTTTTTAAGATTGTTCAGGATCCAATTCTCCACCACCACCACCACCACCACCGCCTCCGGCATCATTATCACCGGTACCGTTAACACAGCCTGTAACGGAAACGACATCATCAGAAATACCGATTCCGTTAAAAATATCATCACTTTCGTAAATACTGTCGACGCGGGCACCGACAGATTTTACCTCATTTTCTGGTATAATGTCTGTAATATCACATAAGTCTATATTAATAGTGGTTTGATCTCCTGGTACTGAGTTGTTGGAGAAAACGTTAAGTTCACCATCTACAATAAGAAAAACCTCATATTTATCCGGTTGATTATCTTTCGATGATTCTGCCAAGGGTTCGTTCCAACTAACTATTAAAGAATTACCGATTTGTTGTAAAACAATTATATTTTTAGGTTTAGACACCTCGTTATTATTTCTTGTAACTTCTATTCTGGGTGTAGAAAAGCTTCTACCTGCATCTATAGTTCCGGTGTTACATCTTTTTCTAATAGAGATTGTAAAGTCTTCAGTAGTGTTAAATTGTTCGTCATCTAAATCTAATTCTACAGGTTCTTCAATTGAGAGTTCTCTTTCAGCTTGAAGGGTGAAGAGTTGTTCGGGTTTTGATAAAAAGATATCTACTGATTGTGCTGGTGTTTCTCCGAGATCAAGGTCTTTCAGTTTTATCTTATAAGGGAAGTTTGTAGTCTGTTCTACATTTTCCTCAATAAGGTGTACAGGGGTATCGCAAATAGAGGCAGTAAACTGATTTGTACATAGTAGAGTAGTCCCTCCAGGGTTTTGCGAGTCGTAATTCTCTATTTTAAATTCTACTGATGCAGTATGTATTGATAAAGGTACGTCTTCTGGATTGGTTCCAGTTAAAGTATCTTTACTGAAATCCCCAGAACCGGTAAATTTAGTAGTTCCTCTAAGTCTATATGAAGCTGTAAATTCCGGACCTGTATCTCTACCAAGCCTAGAGAGTGCACTTGATACGGTTATATTTCTATTTGTACTCATTTTTTAATAATATATTTAAATAGAAAGAGTTGAAAAACCGAACTGCATTTTACAGTCTACTGGTTCTTTTACAATCGTAGATATATCAAATTCAAAATTAATAAAGTTATGGCGTTTGAACGGATTCTGTTCATTTAATTCAGAATTTGTTACTTCAAGTTGGGAACCTTTAAATTCTCCGTTATATTTAGGGTATTCTCTAAGTTCTTCCCCTTCTTTTACCTCATAAATATCACTAAATCCCCCTTTGGGTAAAGGTATGTTTTCAATAAACCCAGTTGTATATTTATCAACTATACCAGGTTTATCAATCCTGCTAAACGCTCCTCCATCTCCGGCTTGAATGTCTCCAATAGTTATTTCCCCTTTTATTAGAAAGTCTAATAGGTACTCTAAATCCGAAATATTTTCTTCTTCTGGATTATCTTTTTTAGTAGAGCCTATAGATACTCTAGTTTCTGGCTGTTTATTTCTATTAAGGAGGTTAGGTTTTATTATAAATCCGGTAGTGGTTTGAATGGTTCCATCTACTAACTGCAGAAGGTCTTCGAAAACAGAGTTAGTGTAAAACTCTAATAATCTTAAGAAAGCTTTTACATTTATTTCTTTATTTTCAAAGTTTTCCTTTTGTACCCTATCTAGTTCAGGGTAGTTATTATTATACCTAAATCTAGGATCACCTAGTATGTCGTCTAAATTAAGGTTAGGATTGTTTTCTATTAACTCTTTATCGAGGATATAAGAAGGTGAAAATCCTATTTCTAATCCATTTTCTGTAGTGTCTACACTGTTGTTGTTTTCTTTAATGCTCGATTCTAACGATAAAGTACTTCCTAATGAAGATCCAGAAACAATATTTATACGATCCTTACTTCCATTAGTTACCGTCTCCGATACTTTTCCGGTTAGTCTATTAACTTTAATGTTAATTAAGTCTGTTGGAATACCGAAGCAGTTGATAAGAGTCTTGATACCTTTCTCAGTACCTTTACTTTTTAACAGAACCGGTATATTATGGTATACCCTTTTATAAACTTCTTGGATATAGTCTTGCTTGGAAGTTTCTTCTTGTATCTGTTTATCTTCATGTTCTATTGAAAATTCATCTTCAAGAAAGTCTTTCTGGTGTTGGTAGTTCTTAAACAGTAGGTCTAAACTAGTACTGTCTTCATTTATTTTATATCCAAAACTCTTAACAGCCTCTTTTATTAAATCCTTTGATAATCCAATTTCAAGTCTGTTATCAGTGTTATACCGTTCTTGTAGAGCTCTAGTATATATCCAAATGTTATCAAACGTATTCCCTATCATATCTACAAACAAGAGGTATGCTTGATTTCTAGGGTCTTCTTTAATAAAGTTAGGTATACTGTTAATTAACCGATTCTGATTCTCTCTGTCGTATATCTCTGCTTGATTTATTAAATACCCGTCTACATTAACCTCTTCTTCAAATAAGTACTTTTCAAAATGGTCGAAGTTTTCAACAATTTTCTGTTTTTTGCTCTCATCTGACTCTACGTCAAGGAGATCTTTCTTATTGTTAAATACTTCTAACCTGTTACGGTAAGATGAAAAGTTGATAAACTCTTCTGGGTCTTTATAGTTAATACCTAGGTTTACATTATTTTCTCTTATTTTCTGAAAAAGTAGGTTTTCTGTGTTTCCATTTTCTTGGGCTAATAGATCAGATAGAGAAAGTAAGTCGGTTGAAGGTGTATCCGGTTCAGAAGATTTAACTGAAAAATTTGGACCTTTAATAGCATTTAAAAGTTCTTCTGTATCTGAAATCTCTACTTCTTCTTCAATACGGTATATAACTCCGTCAGATAAAGGTTCAACTAAGGTAACTATGTCTTTTTGTCCCCTAGAAGAATCTAAAGGTACATACAGTTTAACTTTAACTCCAATATCTCCGTCTACTAAAATTGAGTCTAGGTTTACAATGCTGTGTACATTAGAGTCAGTAAACCTTAAAAGAATTTCTTGAAAAGAAGTATTTCCCTGTTTTTCAGATTTGTATTTTTGTACTCCTTCGTTAATTTCTTCCGAAGGAAGGTCCACAGGAAGTAGTATTAGTTCAGTTCTATCAGGTGATACTTCTTTTATAAAAAACTGTATTTCCTCTTTAGTATCTGTAAATACGTTTCTGTAAAAGTTATAAAGTACTTCTACATCACCGGAGTTAAACCCGTTTCTAACTGCATCTTGTTCTGGAAAGAGTTTTACTTCTCTTAGCTCAATACCATCTAGAGAATCACCAGGAGTAGTTTTAAACCTAGGATTATTAGATTCTACATTTAAAATGGTACCGTCTAATGAAAAAACTACGGTTTCTATTCTGTCCGTATTTTTATTAAAGAACCGTTTAGTTTTTACTTCTGGAATAAGTGCAGAGTCTTCAGGTAAGAGAAAGTTATACCTGTCTCTTGCGGATTCTTCTAACTTTATTACAATGTTTTTTCTACTCAATGCTGTACTTTAAATTGTGTTATAATACTTGAAGAGTTTCCTGGAATCTAAGAGTTTCTCTATCTCTAGAAGGTGGTGATGGTGATGGTGATGGTGATGGTGGTGATGGTGATGGTGGTGGTGGTGGTGGTGGTGGTGGTGGCGGTGTTGGATCATCGTCTTGAGGAATATCTGTATCGGGTTCTATATCTAGTTCTTCAATAGGTTCAGGAACATCACCTGTAAGCTGAACCTGTAAATTAACTATTTCAGTTCTGGCATTAAGTAATTGCCTTCTTAAAAATGATATCTCTTGTAATAAAGGTTCAATATCATCGGTAATAGTGTCAAAATCAAGCAGTTCTTTACTCCTATTGACTAAAAACCTGTGAGATTCAGTTTCTCCTTCTATAGGTATTTCAGTAAAAAGTCTTTCGTATTCATTGAAAAATTCACTTACTGAAAGCTGTACCTCAGGTTCCGGGTCTGTAAATGTCTCAAAGTCTAAGTTTAGTACTTTTTGTACTTTCTTTCTATCTAGTACTTTTTTACTTATTTCCTTACTTTCCATACTTAGTTACTTGGAATACATTTCTATTATCAATTATATGGTATTCATTTTCAATAGGTACTTTATAAATAACTCGATAATATTTTTCAGGTTCTAGTCCTTGCAGATATATGTTGAAAAACGGACCATTGTTATCACAGCTGATTTTTGTACCTTCTTCGTCGAAAGGTATAACCGTTTCTCCGGTAGTTTCATCTTTCAAAGACCATAGACTATTTTCCGGTAATGCGTTATTCTCTAAGTAAAGAGATCCGGTACTGAAAGTTCTTTCAGGAAACTCTTTTCTAGCTACTAGTCTTAAATGTACACTAGAATTTTCAAAATAAGTCTGTTTTAAATTTTTAGGTATGATTGTTACCGAAGCATCGTCTATAACTGATAAAGACCCAGTGGTGTAGCTGCTATCGTCCCAAGACAGTTGTAAATAAGGGCTATATATTGAATTAGTATCATTAGAAAAATACCATAACCTAGTATTTAGATTATTACCAAAGTCTATATCGTCTTTAAGCTTTACAATAAAACCATTGTAATTGAACGTATTATCTAAGGTACCGGATACGAGGTCGGTAATATCAATATTGAGATCTAAGTCATCATCTAATTCAAACGTTTGAACACTATCAACTTGTACACCATTTATTTCTGTTAGCCAGTTCCCACCTCCTTGAGGGCTTACTGTAAAAGAACCGGTGACATTAGCTGGGAAGTTATCAGTTAACCATGGGTCTTCTTCTTGTCCTGATCTAAATGTCCAGCTAACTCCGGTTGTGTTTACTGGTATGTCATTGAATTTTCCAGTTCCGTTTGTCCATTCTTGTGCAACAGGGAAGGTTTCTATTTCGAAATCTGTAGGTATTTCCGATGCTTCAGCAAGTTTAATGTTCATAGATGCTGAAAAAGGAGCATTTCCTATAAGATCTGTAAACGTATCTTCTAATCTTTTTTTAGAAAACTGTATTAAGAATCTAGCAACACTTCTTTCTCCAGTACCGGTTATGTACGACCCTACCTCTAAAATCTCGTCTTTGCCAGTGTTCATCAATTCGTTTTCACTGTAAAGAGTACTTGCTTTATTAAAAGGAATTCTAAAAATTGCCATTTATATGGATAAAAGTTTAACTTTAATATCTTCTTCAGGAGACTTTACTTCAAAAATAGAAGGATCTAAGGACGGGAATATAATGTTATTTCTTCTAGCAGATGTAATATCATAGGAGTTTTGTGAATACTGTCTACCGTCTATATTTCCAGCTTTGTTAATTATGTTAATATTCTCTACAGTCTGAACTCCTTGTACTTTATCTAGTACAGTATATAAATTATTTAAATCAATTGTGGAGTTAATACTTCTATTCTTTGTGTCAAAAAATTCAGAAACAGCCTGTATAGTTCTTCCAAGTACTTGATTAGGATTTGACCCTGGTCTAGGAAGGATTTCTACTTCTACACCTATATTAATAATAAAAGCGTTTAAGATGTTAACTGTTTGAGTTATAGGGATAAACTCAGATAGGTACTGTTTTAGATTTTCTTTTAGAATATTATTAGCTGGAGCTAATTTATTTTCAATGTCTTTAGAAAGGACGTATAGGTCTATAGAAGTATTCGTACTAGAGGTATTAACGTTTGTTCTAGTCTGAATAGGAAAGGCTTTCTCAACTGTTCCGAATTCAGATGGCATTCCTACAGCTCTAACTACGTAATCTTCCAGTGTTACGACTCTATTCTGCTGGTTAAAAGCTCTTGAAATATTCTGCCTAAGTTCTTCAACTGATTCTGGTCCTCTACCCCCTTGAGAAGGTTCTTCATTAGTAATAGTAATACTCCTGCCGTTGACGGTTTCACTTAAATTTATATCTCCAGCTGATATATTATCTAACCTACCTTGACCAACTAAGTATTCAACTGTTAGAGGACTATCAGAATTAGTAGGAGCAAGTCCGTAACTATCCGTAAAAACAAAATTGGTAGGGTCATAAGTTTTAAAAAACTCGTTATCTTCATTAACGTTTTCTGGATTGGGTAAGAAGTTTTCTTGGTCTGAAGATGATTTTATCCCTGCTCCAAATTGTATTTGTAGAGATTGGTTAGAAGTAAATCTGGTAATAAACCTCTTTGGAACTTTAGTGACTTGTAGGGATTTTCGTATACCTTCAGTCTTTACAGTGTCTTCAATTGGTAATGTTTCTTGACCTAAGTATGGAACTTCTTTCCATTCGTTATCTTGGTCGTCTTTAATTGAAAGAACTCTTATAATTCCTTCCCCTCCTATTTCTTCTGTACGGAATTTTTCAACTCCTTCAATAGTAATGTCTTGAGAAACTATTTCACCAGAAAAAGCTTTAACTTTTTTAATTAGTCTAAACTCTTCTATTTCTTCGTTTACTCCTACAATAGGTTCAACTTCAGTGGGATCAAAAGAACTAGAAAATGAAAAATCTACCGAATTAAATAGGTTAAAAGGTGTTTGCTGTCCGTTACTAGCTACTATCTGTTGATCACCAGAAAGTATTTCTGCTTGAGACCAGTCAGGTTTTTTAGGATCTCCTACAGCATCTACTGTTTGAGATACAGTTAATTCTACTTCTGAAGACCTGGTCAATTTGGGCCTGTATCCATAGGCGTAAGCTAAAGAGTATAGATTTGCTGGGTTTTTAGCGTGTTGTAAAAATGTTTCCTGTATCTGAGTATCTGTATAGAAAGAAAGTATATCTCCTACATAGGCAGCCATCTCTATAAACATCATTCCAGGAGAAGACGGGGAGAAATCCTTATAGGTGTCCGGAAAGTAGTTTTCTGCAAAGTTAATAAGTTCCTGTCTTATATCAGAAAACTCTTTATTTAAGTAATTTATGTCAGGGGTTTCTTTCATACTTTTATTATACTTCGATATTTACTAGGACTTCGTCTTGTATTCCTGTATTTTTTATTGAGTATTTTAAAGATACTAGTAGAGAGTTTTTTTCAGCTTGTAAGGTTAAATCTTCAATAAATACTCTGTTGAAGAAAGATTGAATCTTATCTTCAAGTACTTCTTTTACTGTTTGAAGTCTTACTTGTGTTAAATTTTCGAAAAGTATACTTCTTAACGGAGTTCCTAAATCAGGGTTTAAGAATCTTTCACCAGGTTCAGTTAAAAGTAGACTCACTAAGTTGTTCTTTATAGCTTCTGAAGTTTCAAAAGTTGTAGTGAAAACCGGTTTTATTCCAAAAGGTAAAGCTATTCCTACGCCTTGATCTTTATCTAAATCTAAAGGATCAATTTGTCTAAACTGTCTAGGCATTTTTTACTTATTTAGTTTACCTGTTTTTTTCATCTGGTCTACAATAGCAGCTGTCTTTTTCATCATATCCTGCTCAAATTTACTACTAGGAGCTGATACACCGGTATCAACAGGTACATGCTGTTGAGGGCTAAACGCTTGTGCTTTTTCTGAAGTAAAGTTAACATTAAAATCAGGAACGTTAAAATTATCTGCTTCTCTAGGATTACTTTTCATAGTATGGTATGTTTCTTGTAATACTTCCTGTAATGGGTTCTCAGTAGGTAACTTCTTAGGGGTTACTTGTTCCTGTGGAGAAGACGGTATGTTAGAATTTGGTACTTCAGTATTATTTAAGTTATCTGAAAGTACTTCTATTACTGCCTCTTTTACGGCTTCTTTAATTATAAATTTAAATGCTTTAACTTTCATATTAATAAATATGGTTTACCTTTAAAGTTCGTTATTTATTTTAAATTTAAGTTCATCGAAGAGTAAACTATTATCTGGAGAGAATGTCGATTCAGATTCTGTTACGATGGTGCTGGTTGTAATGTCAATAGCTACTGCCTGTCTTAAAAAAACTCCAGATTCAGTTGTTTCGATTTCTACAATCTTTAATGAAAACTGTCTTCCATCTCTAGAGGTAAACAATTGTTCAGTTGTTTGATCAGGTTGATCAAATTCAATAAAATTAAGTTCAGGTAGAGTAGTATACTTCTGTAATATATCTTGTATTTTTTTAATTTCAGAACTAATATTACTTTTTGTAGAGCCAATAAAAAACTGGTTTTCAAGTACTGTTCTGTCTACCGTAGTTACGTTATTTGAAACTATGTTATAAGCTTGAGCAAGCTGTAACAATATCTTCAAGTTATTTATAGATGTTTCAGTATCTTGTATTATTTCCGTACTGTTATCGTCGGTTATAATGACATCAATACCGTCGGCATCTTCTTCTAATTGAGTTTGTACTTCTTTCACCGTACGTAAAGTATCAGAAAAAGTCGTGGTAATTCCTCCGGTTAGGTTAAGGCCGGGAATTGGTAAACTTTTTAATACTGTCACGGTTCTATTTAGACCTACGGCAGATCTCCTTAAGGTAGGTCCTAGATTTTTAAATTTTTGTAACCTCTGTTTAACTTTAGATACTTGTTCGCTGTTGTTATCTAATCTACTTAAATATGTACTAGGGTCTTCTGGAATACCTTTTTTAAATTCTTCACGAATAGTGTTAATATTACTATTAACTCCGGTAATTATTGTTCCTTCTAACTTTCCTGTTATCTTTCCTACAGAAGGTACTAAGTTAGAATTAGGAATGTTTAAGTAAGGCATTACTCTATATACACTTTTTTAGATTTGATACGTTCCAATCTACTTTCTAAACTGTTAATTTTACCTAATAAAGAGTTCCCTACTTGGGACAGTACTGCTACTGCTTGAGGTGGGTTACTGACTGTAGAGAATTTCCTAGCAATACTTCTTAACTCATTTAAAAGATCTTTTTCCCAATCTACTAACTCTTGTCCTTTAATTGCAGGTTGATTAACCTTTTTACCTCTAATTTTCGACTTCTGTCCTATGTAAATTTTAGGTGCATCAAGTCCAATATACTCAGTACCTTCCAAGTTTATACTCTCTCCTTTTCCACCAACACTTTTTTTACCAATTAGAAAAACTCCATCCTCATTACCTTGAAGGACAATTCTACCAGTATTCATCCCAATTTGACTACCCCTGTACAGATTAAACTCTATCGGCTTGTACTTATCTCTGATTTCTGGGTTCTCTATGTATGTTTCTTTAAATTTATGTGTTGAATTTAAGAAAATATTGTGATCTGTACCTATAAACACTGTAGAACCGGGGTTATTTAAGGATTCTACACGAGCAGAAGGGACTTCTTCTGATTTAGGTACATCCTCTGTAGACAGTATAATAAAGGACTTTCCATTGTTATCTCCATTAGAGTATACGTTTTTTGGGTGAGAATACCCGGAAATCCGGATATTTCCTCCTGTTCTACCTTGAATTAACGTATCTCCAGGGAAAGGAAATAGAATTCCTAAATCATCTAACTCTTCTACTTCTTCTCCTAAGTCAGGATCTTCTATAGTTTGTGTTGCATCCGGTAGAAATCCATTGTTTACAGAGTTATATAGGTTAACAATCCTAGAGTAGTAAAGATTTGTAGGAATTTGAGTACTAGTAGGAGAGAGTTGAGAGGGAGCAGAGAATATTTCTACAATTTCTCCTAGTAGTGGAACAGTTCTGAGAGATAGATCGAAGTTCTTGGCAAATGGTAGTTCATCTATTTCGTTTTCATCTAGCTGAGAGCCTAGAGGATACACCCTAATACCGTAAAGTGCGTTAGTTCTACCAAAAGTTTCGTAATCCGGGTTAGTTTCTTCTAGTACTATCCGTTTTACTCTTCCGTACCTTCTAACACTGCCTTGAACCGGTGAGGTAGGCTGCAGTTTTTCAGAGAAAGAAGGAGTTAGAGATGGATTGTTGTATTTTGTATTAATCTTCATTAGGTGAATCTGTAGATGAGGTATCTTTAGTATCTTTTAACTCAGGATTGTCCAAAGGTTCGTTAGACTCCTCGACTGCTTCAAGTAAATCTTCCCAATCGAACTCTTCATTTCCATCTTTATTTCCTGATGTTTCTAGCCTCTGTACGATACTTGCCAACTTTATTAAATGTTCGTTATTTTTAACACTGACGTCTAAATAGTCTTTAATTAAAGGTACAATTAAAGTAGCATCACCAGGAGATTCAATCATTCCAGTTAGCTCTCCAATTAAAGAATTTATCTTAAAATCCTTATCTTTAGAATTTTTATAAATTTCTTCAAAGACTCCTGAAAGGGTTTTACCTTCAAATACTTCTTTTTCGTAAGACATTTTACTGTAGAGGTTATATTAACTGTTAATGTATTAATATAAATACAGGTTCTGTAACTATTTAGTACTCTAAAATTAACCCTAGTTTTTGTTTCTCTCTTAATCTTTTATAAAACTCAGACTTTAATACTTTAACTACTTTTGTTAAGTGCACTGTCTTACAGTCTGTAATCTCTTTTACATAAAGATAAACTGCTTTTTTCTTAAAGATCTCTAAATCATCTCTCTTTTCAAAAATAGTTAATAGTGCATCAGCTATTTCTTTATCTCTATCTTTAGTAAAAAGGTTGTCTATCTGATTGTACATTTCTTCGATATATTCGTTAAAAAATTCAGAAAGAGTTATAGCATCGTCTTCAACAAACATAGAAGGAGGTACACCAGGATCATTGAATTCGTCCCAAGTCCCCTGTTTTTTAATCTGCTTATAATTTTTATTATTGTAATTGATTAACCATCTTTTAACTATAGTTCCGAAGTAAGAGTAAGCTTTTGCACCAACGGTAGGGTCAAATTTATGAATCTTATCTTCTACTAGAATAGATATAAGCTTATGTTTTAAATCTTCGATGGTTTCTGTATCCGTATATCGAAGCTTGAATGTATGTATTATGTTTTCACAAAGTTTATAAAAAGGGTAGTGTATATGTTCTTCAAATATTTGCTTTTTTACTTCAGAGTCGGCTGTATTATTGTACTTTATAATAGCATTTTCAGTATCCTTTGTAAAGTAGTTTTTACTTTTCTTTTTCTTCTCCTTGTTGTTGGTAGACATTTTCTGATAAAGTTAATTTAGTTAATATATCCTGTATGTTTTTTACTTGGTCGAAGAAAAATCCAATTTCGTCATCTGATTTAAAAGCTTCGGTTGTATCTAACTCGGTTATTCTTTTCTCTCCTTCTCTAACAACTGACTGAGTCTTTTCAAAAATAACTTGGTATCGCATAACATATTGTTCATAAACTTCAACTTGTTTTAAAGCTCTGTTAATAAGAAAAGTAAACAGTATATTAAATCCAAAGGATATAATTAAAGCTATAGTTAGACCGGTTGTAAGTGAAAATGTAAATTCCATACTTTTATGAATTATGTTCTTGTTCGTAACGAGTGGCTAATAAATCAGCATTATGAAGTATTTGAGGAAGGTGTGTCTTGAACCTAGAATCTGGGTTGTATGATATATAGTAAGGTTTATTAGTCTCGTCGTAGAGACCGTCATGTGTTTTTATAGTGAGGTATTCTATTAAATCAACCTTAATAGAGAATTTCTGTAATAGGTAGAGGGATCTATCTTGAATTAACATAAAATCGTTATCAGGATTTATTAAATATACTTCCCCTAAATTCTTCTTTCTCCAAGTATCGGTCTGAGGCTTATAGTTAGGAGATCCTGGGATTCCTAATTTACCTAAATCATGAAATAGTGCACTAAAGACGGCTTGTTCTTCAGTAAACTTTGAAGAAATTCCGGATTCTTTCCATAATTTAGCTTGCCTAAGAGTATATTCTACTACTCTATTAACATGGTCTATATACCCTCCAGGAAAAGCATTATGAAAAGACTTCTTTCCAGAAGCCGGAGCCATAACTATTTCATCTCCAAAAGTTTCATACATACTAAATACTTTCTCAACTCTATCTTCAGATAAAAAAGTCTTTATTATAGTTCCGTGTTTTTTCCAATTCTTCTCTATCTGTTCAGCTTTAAGCATTTTACTGTGTCCTATTTGCTAAAGATTGAATATCTTCTAGATCCTCTCTCAAAGCTTTTAACTCTTCTAAAACATTTACTCTACTTACTTCTCTCTTTACTTTATACTCTATCTGTTGAATATTATTTAAAGCACTACCTAATCTATTCACAACTACTTTTTGATATCTCATATAATTTTTATTAATTAAAATTAATAGATAATATAATATAATATAATATAATATAATATAATATAATATAATATTTAATTAATTATTTATTTATTTATTTATTTATTTATTTATTTATTTATTTATTTATTTATTTATTTATTTATTTATTTATTTATTT